>Ga0187823_10000371_pt1 | contig 11041 bp, 7 predicted proteins | sample NC_wetland_sal_i_12_FD_132968 | JGI IMG/M metagenome (GOLD analysis project Ga0187823, IMG submission 132968) | Wetland sediment microbial communities from Neuse River Estuary, North Carolina, USA - SourceSoil_3 | ecosystem: Environmental > Aquatic > Freshwater > Wetlands > Sediment | place...
CGATTGGCAGGGCAGTTCGAAGTGTCCGGTCAAGGAATCCGAGATTTATGAGAAGTACGCCACCGAGCATCCCCAGTCTCCCGCGGCACCAGAGGCGTTGTATGACGCCGCCTGGCGCTTGTCGGCCCTGATCGAGATCTACAAGACTGAAGAAGAACCGAAAAAGTCCGAGGAGGCCAGGGCCAGGGCCGTGGCGCTGGCCCAAAAAGCAGCGTCGCAAACTACGTCAGAGGACTGGGCGGCCCGCGCCCAGCGGCTGCTCTACCTGATGGAACAAGGCGTCCCGACTTACGGAAACGTAACCCAGTAAGCACGTTCACCAAGTTTCGAACCATCCACCCAAAATTTCTGTAATACTTTCCTTCAACCTTCGGAGGAAAATTGAACGACTACCTGCTGTCCGTCGTGCTGGGAATCATCGAGGGTCTCACGGAATATCTGCCGGTAAGTTCCACCGCGCACCTTCGAATTGCGGAGTCGCTGTTGCACCTCAGCCTGTCCGATGGCTATTGGAAGATGTACACCATCGTCATTCAACTGGGCGCCATTCTTTGCCTGCCGGTGTACTTCCGCGACCGGATCGCGAAATTATTTTCGACGTTTCCGCAAGGCGAGAACGGCGATCGCACCGCGGCGAACCATCCGCTCAGCCTGGTCATGATCGCGTTTGTGGTGACCGCGATTCCCTCGTTTCTGCTGACCAAAGTGATCGGCAAACACCTGGAAAGCATGCCCATCATCGGCTGGTCGCTGCTGATTGGCGGAGTGGTGATGTGGATCGTGGACGCGGCCAAGGCAAAATCGGAGGCCGCAGGACCGGGCGCCCCCTCCAGCAGCATTCATACCTGGAAAATGGACGCGATGAGCATGGGACAGGCGGTCTGGATCGGTTTCTGCCAGATCTTTTCAGCTCTGTTCCCAGGAACGTCGCGCTCCATGTCGACCATTGCCGGAGGCCAACTCGCCGGGATGTCGCGAGCCTCCGCCCTCGAGTTTTCTTTTTTCCTTTCCATTCCCACCATGGCGGCTGCCACCGGTTACACATTATTGAAGTCGGTCATGGGGAAAGGCGAGAACCCGATCGGGGTTTCGCAGATCACTTCGAATCAGTGGCTGCTGCTGGCGATTGGTTTTGTGGTTTCCTACTTTGTCGCCTATGCGTCGGTGGCGTTTTTCATGGCCTGGGTGCGGAAACGCGGCTTTGTGCCGTTCGCCGTGTACCGGATTGTGGTGGGAATTCTGGTGCTGGTGTACGCCGCGAAACTGGCGGGCTGACCCACCACATCAAAACGCGCGGGCGCCCCGTCCAAGCTCCGCTTGGGCGGGTCTTTCACGCGGGAGGAAAGAAGCACTGCCAGACAAAGATCTTCAAGTAAGGAGAAACATCGTCTTGCAATCTGGCGGGCATTCTGCCCGCCTATCGGGCCGGCGGGACGCCGGCGCTACCCCCCGAAACTAACTCGATACTGTTTCCGAATTCCATCGTTGTCCAGCCGAGGGGTTCTTGTCATAATCGCTAGTCCTGGTCAACTTCGGGCATGCCTGAAGCGTCTGAATTTGCTGCAGGCTGCCGATTATGCTCATGAAGTACTTCTCACAGATCTTCGCTCCCACGAATAACCGGCGGCTTAATGAGCTCATCGGGTTTGTGCTTTGCGTTTCCGGACTGCTTTTGTTCCTGGCCCTGGCCTCGTATTCTCCGCTTGATCCTTCATTCAACAGCGCGTCGGTGCTGACCGGTTCGCAGTCCGCGCGCAACTGGGTGGGGCTGGTGGGCGCGATTGTTTCCGATCTGCTGCTGCAAGGTCTGGGCATCGGAGCGTTTCTGGTTCCGGTGTTTCTGGGAGCTTTGGGCTCGCGCTGGTTCCGCTCGCGCAAGGTGACGTCGCCGGTGGCGAAGTCTCTGGGCGCGATCTGGCTGCTGATCTTTGTGCCCGCGCTGCTGGCTCTCATGCCCGGACACGTGCGCTGGGTGGGCGTAATCCCCATGGAGGGTCTGGCCGGACGCATCGTGGGCGATGTTCTCATCCATTACCTGAATCCGGCCGGCGCATATATTGTCTGCGCCACGGTTTTGGCGATCGCGCTGTATCTCACCACTGCCTTCTCCTTTGCTTCGTTGCGGGTCTGGGCTCCGACCCGGTTCGCTTTCGTGGTCGCGCTCTGGAACCGCTACAAGGACTGGCAGGAAAACCGCGCGAAGAAGAAGATGCAGAAAGAGCTGGAAAAGCGGCGCGCAACCCGGCCGACGGTCACAGCTCAACTGATTCCCGCGCGGGCGCCCTCGCCCGCTTACGCTGAGCCGGTCCGAGCCACTGGCATCGATCGCATGGCCATCTCCGCCCGCGCCGAGGAACACGAGCTCGATCCGCAGCCTTCCCGCGCGGCTCCCGAAGCCATCATTCCGGAGGTTGAAGTCACGGAGCGCGCCGACACTGGCGCCAAGCCCAAGACGACCATGCCGCGCATCGCGGCCGGCGGCTTCAAGTTGCCCCCCAGCAGCCTGCTGCATCGTCCGGATGAGCAGCAGGCCATTGATGCCGACGAATTGAAGCTGCTGGCCCAGGTGCTCACGGAAAAGTACTCCGAGTTCGACGTCCACGGACAGGTGACGCAGATCAATCCCGGGCCGGTAGTCACGACTTTCGAATACAAGCCCGAGGCCGGCATCAAGTACAGCCGCATCACAAACCTCACCGATGACTTATGCCTGGCGCTCAAGGCCGAGAGCATTCTGATCGAGCGCATGGCGGGCAAGTCCACGGTGGGAATTCAGGTGCCCAACCGGGACCGCGAAATCATTTGGCTGCGCGAGAACATTGAGTCGTCCGAGTTCATCGGCACCAAGTCCAAATTGACTCTCGCGCTGGGCAAGGACATCAACGGACGCATCGTTACCGCCGATCTCGCCGGCATGCCGCATTTGCTGATCGCGGGCTCGACCGGCGCGGGCAAGAGCGTGGCCATCAATGCCATGATCATGTCCATCCTGTACAAGGCCACGCCTGACCAGGTACGGCTGATCCTGGTGGATCCCAAGCGCCTGGAGTTGGGCAACTACGAAGGCGTGCCGCACCTCTTTACGCCGATCATCACCGAGCCCAAGCTGGCCGCCAATGCGCTGCGCAACGCGGTGCGCGAGATGGAACGCCGCCTGAAACTGCTGGCGGAAAAAGGCGTGCGCAACATGGAGCAGTACAACAAGCTCTTTGATGACGAAGGCACGCGCAGCCTGTTTGGCGAGGATTCCGAAGACCGCCCGCTGCCCTATATCGTCATCATCATTGACGAATTAGCCGACTTGATGATGCTGGATTCGGGCAACGTGGAAGAATCGGTCACGCGCCTGGCCCAGATGGCGCGGGCGGTGGGCATTCACCTGGTGCTGGCCACGCAGCGGCCGTCGGTCGACGTAATCACCGGCCTGATCAAGGCCAACTTCCCTGCCCGTATTTCTTTCCGAGTCGCCACGAAAGTAGATTCGCGCACGATTCTCGATGCCAACGGCGCCGAAGCGCTGCTGGGGCGCGGCGACATGCTCTATCTGCCTTCCGGATCGGCCCGCGTGCATCGCCTGCACGCTCCGTTCGTCACCGAGAAAGAAATCGCCGCCGTGGTCGAGTTCTGGAAGTCGCAAGGCTCGGCCGAGTACGAAGAGAAATTCCTGCAGGCTCCAAGAGACGAGCATGCCCCGGGTGAAGGCGGCGCCGCGGGCGAAGATGGCGACGAAGAAAACGATCCTCTCTACAACGATGCCGTGCGCCTGGTGGTCGAGTTCGGCAAAGCTTCCACTTCCCTGCTGCAACGCCGCCTGCGCATCGGCTATGGCCGCGCGGCCCACCTGATCGATCTGATGGAACGCGACGGCATCGTGGGCGCAGCGGACGGTCCCAAGCCGCGCGAAGTCCTGAAGCGTCCCAACTGGCTTTCCGAAGTAGAAGAGTCGATGCGGTAAATCCTGTTGTCCTCGCGAACAGCAGATCCAATGTCATCAAAGCAGTAAGTTCCCTGTCATCCTGAACCGTCACTTCCCCTGTCATCCTGAGCGGAGAAACCCGCTTCGCTTGCGAAGCGGGTTTCGGAGTCGAAGGACCCCTATTCCTTCCACTGCATCGGAGCTATAGGGGTCCTTCGACTGCGCAAGAATTTCGCCAAGCGAAATCTTGCTTCGCTCAGGATGACATGGCTTTCAATCCTCGAATGGCCAGCGCCGCCAGCACTATCACTGCCATGATCATCGACACCCACAGCACAGCTTTGTGGCGCTCCGACCAGGGACGCCCATCCGGGCGGCCGCTATACGCTGCATTGTGCGCGCCCGGGCCCAACTCGGCTTGGGCCGCGGCCGGATCAGCCTTGAAGAACCGGGCGTAATCGTAGACCGGCGCTTCCAGTTTGTCGTCTCCGTAATAGAGCTTAAGCTGCGACTTGCCTTGTGGATCGAAGTAGACGCGGCGTTCCACCGACAGCAACTCAACTCCGAGGATCGACAATGGCGGATTGTCGCCGTTGTCCACGGTGACCTTCAGCCGGCCGGAAGTCTGTCCTCCGATTGGCACATCCAGCTCTTCCGAGACCACCGTGGTCCCGCCGCGATTCATTTTCACCCGCGTGATCTCACCGCCGGTTCCGTAGTGACGGTCGCTCGCCTCCGAGAGCGCGACCGCCCGCCGGAAGTTGACCTGCCGGGGATCGATCCGAAAGCGCACGCGATCCACCGGAACTCGCGCGGGAAAACTGCACGCGATCACCGTGGTTCGCGCAACCTGCGACGGCGCGCCGCACGAGCCCACGTGGGTCCAGGTCGCTTTGGTTTCCTGCAGGTTATAGACTGATGCGCCCTTGACCTGCGCCGGCAGGATGCCGGGGGAAAGCTTCACGTGCAGATAGCGAAAACTCGAACTCGGCAACTTCAGCACCGGATTCGATCCCAGTTCCTCGCGGCTGAAGTCATAAAGGGTCGCCGGCGGCAACTGGGTCACGGGTTTCGCGCCCAGTTGATTGCTGCCCGCGAGCGCCGCGGTCACCAGGAAATCCTTAGCATCCAACTGCAGCCGGATGCGGTCGTATTCGGCGATCTCGCCCATATCCAGGTCGAACTCGGTGTGCCCGCCCACGCTTCCCAGGTTCAGTATCCGGGCTGCCGCCTCATGGCTGGACGTTCCCCCGCGCTGCTCGCTGAGCGCGTATTGCACCTGGGATTCGCCATCGTAGATTCGCAGGTCGGCCAAGTCGGGACGGGCCCGGGCCCATATTTCTTCATCCACCACAAAATAGTTCTGCCGATCGGCCTGAGAGACGCGGACATCGCGGACGTTGGTGAAATAGGGGATCGATGGCCCCACAGTCAAAGCCGCAGCAAGAGCCACGATCAAGGCGAAGGGTGCGGGAGAATTCATGTGCCGGCGGGGCTTTCTTTGGAATCATTGCGGCTCGACAGCTTCAGCCAGTCGCGCTGATACATAAACGAAATAGCCAGCAGCAGCGCCCCCAGCACAATGAAGCTCACGATGCGGTAGCCGCGGTCCAGTTCCGAGACATCGTACAGAAACACTTTGCCGATGGTGAATGCGATCAGGACGAGCGCCTGCCAGCGCACAAACGCCGAACGCCGCCAGAAGCCGACCACCATCAGCATGGCGCCGTAAGCCATCCAGAGGGCGGAGTAAGTGAAGTCGCGGGCGATTTTTAAGTGCTGCCAATCTTTCCAGGCGTAAGGGTCCCACTGCCCCCGGGGACTAAGGTTGGTCATCTCCCGGCTGTAGTAGTCCGCGACTTCGCGGCTCAACGCGATGAGAGCTAACAGGTTCAAGGCCACGACGGAGACTCCGGCGACCGTCCGCGCAGCTTCATCTTCGCGCCGGCTGCCGTACCAGGCAACCGCGGCGAGCACCGCGATTGCCACTGCGTAGGTCGCCATCCGCGCATTGAAAATCGGACGGGTGACGTAAAAGTTATCGAACAGCAGAAGCCGGCCCACGCCCAACAGCAGCGCGGTGATGGCGAAGCCGTTGAGCAACTCCGAGTGCACCCGGTCGGCGACCCAGAGTAGTACGGCCACTTCCACGAACCATCCGATCGTGATCCAGTGGGCGTCGAGGCGTATGGGAATCGCGACCGTAATGAAACCGATAGCCAGGGCCAGGTGCAGCAGGTCCACGGTCCGCGCCGCCTCGGGGCTGCCCGCTCGTCCCCGGGCCTGGCGGCTGAGGAAGATGTACAAGGCCGCAAGCGCCAGGGCAAACCACGCCGTGTCCCGGGTGCCGATCTCCTCGAACATGACGTAGATCTGCAGAAAATATCCGGCAGCATTCACCACCGCAACCAGGGGAGGGACCGAGTCGGAGAGCCATCCCTTCCGGGCCGGGCGCGCCAGTAAGGGCGCCACCGCGAAGATAGCGAAGAACAGCGTGGCGAAGCCGACTGTCATTCGCACCTGGGTGACGTCATAGAAGGTGTCGTACCAGCCGACATAGAGCAGCAGCGTTCCCGCGTAACTCAACAGCAGCAAGCGCCGCCACGGCTTCAGGATCACCAGGGCCAGCGCGCCCAGGTCGAGAAGCGTGACGTATGCGAACAACGCCACTTCACGGTTCTGTCCGGTGGAGAGCAGCAGGGGTGTGACGAAGCCGCCGATCAGGGCAAAGGCGGCGAGGATTTCCGCGTCCTGGCTCCAGGCCATCACCGCGGTAGCAGCGGTCACCGCGAACATCATGAGGAAGGCGGCGCCGCCCGGCACCAGGCTGTAGACCTGAAACGCGGCGTAGAGCGAGAGATACAGCACGCCGATGCCGACGGCCTTCAGCGAATAGGAAAAGATGCGGTAGCCGCGATGCCGGAAATTTTCGCTCCAGACCACGATGGCGATGCCGGCGAACAGGCCGATGGTTACGCGGCCGGCCGGGCCGATCCAGTTGTTGTCGAAAGCGAATTTCAGGAAGTAGGAAACTCCGATCAGCACGGCGGCAATGCCGATCCGGTTCAGCCAGTGCGAACCGATGCGGGATTCGAGGTCGGGGCCGCCGGTCGCTGACGGCGAAGCCCGCTCCGGCATCGGCGGAATGTCGGTCCGGACCTGGTATGCCGGCGCCGGCGGCGGCCCGGGAGGCGGGGTCTCGATGGGAGGCGCTGGGCGCGGCAAACCGGGCTGCAGGTTCAGCGCCTGCTCGATGCGAAACACTCGCGCCGTAAGTTCTCCCAGCAGCCGCCGCAGTTCCTGCAGTTCGCTTTCAGAAGTGTCCACCACACCTCCGGGAAACTGATTTCCGGAGCATTATCTGCGAAACTGGTCTGGCTTTCACGAACTATTAGAGGGGACGAACCATGAAGTGTCTTACCGAGTACCTGAAATTCCACACCCGCTCCCATCGCGCCTATGTCCACATCACGCCCCAGGTGGAGCAGATCGTGGGCAAGAGCGGCGTCAAGGAAGGCATGGTGCTGGTGTCCGCCATGCACATCACTGCCGGGGTATACGTGAATGACAACGAGAGCGGATTGATCGAAGATATCGATCAGTGGCTGGAAACCCTGGCGCCCTTCCGCAAGGATTACAAACACCACGACACCGGCGAGGACAACGGCGATTCCCACCTGAAGGCGCTGCTTATCCACCATGAGGTCATTGTCCCCATCACCGCCGGCAAACTCGATTTGGGAACCTGGCAGCGAATTTTCTACGCGGAGTTCGACGGCCAGCGGGACAAGCGGGTGATCGTGAAAGTAATGGGCGAGTGATGTGATCCCGCGCATGGCTAAGGATTGAAATGAACGAATGAGAGTGGCCGCAGCCACCCTCATTCGGTTGCAGACCCCGCCGGTTAGAGATGCAAGACAATCCCAGCGGAATAACGGAAGATATTAGATGACCCTCCGTTGGCGTGGAATGACATGTAGTCGAACTGCCCCACGCGCACCGCGAGCCGCGGCGAGAGGGATGCATCCACCCCGCCTCCGAAGATCATGGCAAAGCCGTTGGCGGTCCCCAGCGAGGAGCCGGCGGCGTCCGCGGATTGGTGAAGTCCCCCAAACAGGGCGTGCCCAAACGGGGTAAATTTCTCATTGCTCCGGCTCGCGAGCGTCGGCCCAAACGTATAGGTGTAGCTCCGGAAATCAACTCCGCCTTCGGAGTGGTAAGCTCCGCTGAAATCTCCGGTCAAGCCAAACCACTGGTTGTAGTTTCCGGTCAGGGAGCCGTTCCAGCCGTTCAGATTGGTGCTGTTCTGCCGGCTGTATTGGTATCCGCCGAAAACTTCCGCCTTGGGGAAATCCTGGGCCACGACCGACAACGAAGCCAGCCAGAGCAGCAAGATGATGCCTACTGTATTGCGCATTCTTCTGTTCCTCCGAATAAGAATTTGTCCTCGACCGCCGGCAGGACTGAGCCGACGGCCCGGGCGAGGCGGCTATCGGCAGGCTTCGCCCCACCAGGACAGTGCTATTCAAATTGAGGGGGTCGCAGGCGGCAAGTGACTGAAGATACGGACGTTGGCCTTCGGTAATAAGGCAGAAGCAGTAGCGAGCGGCCACACGGGAGCGACGCCGGTCGCAGGGTGGGCACACCTGTCCCCCGAGCGGCCGAAGCCGGCCTCTCAGGGGAATCCAGATGGTTCAGGGCTTTACGTTTACACCGGGATCAGCGCTCTTGGACGCCAGCTCGCTATAGATGCAGTACTCGTAGTAACCGTCTTTTCCCACCGGCTTCCCGGAGCGCGCCGGCTTCCCTGCTATCGTGACAAACGAATTCTTGGTGAATGGGCCCTCGCCGTCAAAACTGATCGTGATCGGCCCACCCTCGGTAACCCATTCCACTTCGTCTCCGACACTCAGCCTGACGTTGACCACGTCATAATCCAGAGTCAGGTCGGTGCGAATTCTCACTTTCAAAACTTCGCTTTTCATATCTTGCATATCTTCTCCTGTGCGTTCAAAGTTGCACGCAAACGTCGTTTGACAGGTCCCGATCTTTCCCGTACCCCGGGCTCTTCCCCTGGCTGAAAAATACTTCAGGCCGGACTAATGTCCCCGCAAAATGGCCTCTAACTTGGGATCGTTGCTCCAATGGTCGAAATCCGGAGTGTCCCGAACCCAGGCAGCCGGCACCCCGGCGCTCAACGCTTTCGCGAGCGCGTCCAGCATGTGGTTCTCGTCTCCGAAATGGTTGTATACCAGTGCCGCCCGGCACTGCACGTCAGGGTCTTTCGGCGAAATCTTCACGGCCTTTTGCAGAGAAGCGAAAGCTTCCTCTTTGCGGTCGAGCATGGCCAGATAAGTGGCCCGAAAGGCCAATATGCGCGCATCCTTCGGATTCACTCGAAGTCTCTCATCCGCCAGAGCGATCGCCTGGCGATACGAATTTTCCGCTTCCGGCCGTTTGCCCGGTACCTGGTAGTAGGCGTCTCCGAGATTTCCCCAGCTGAGCCAGCTGGTTTTGTCAAACTTCAAACCCTCTTCGAAGTTGCGCGCCGCTTCATCAAACCGCCGCATGGAGAAATAGGCGTTGCCTAAATTGTCGTAAACCTCCACCGTCGGACGGAGCGCCAGCGACTTCTGCAAAGCGTCGATCGCTTGCGTATATCGTCCCTGAAGGACGTACATGGCTCCGAGGTTCGAGTATCCCCGGAAGTTGTCCGGCATCAGGGACACGACTTCCTTGAACATCCCGGACGCATCGTCATATCGCCCTTGCTGCCAGTAGAAATAACCCAGCCAGTTGTATCCTCCCCAGTATTGCGGGCGCAGGCTGATGGCTTTCCGGAAAGTGGCCTCGGCCTGGTCCGGCTGGTTCAGCTTTTCGTAGGCGTCTGCCAGGCCGCGAAAAGCGTCATCGCTGGTGGGATCAAGAGTCGTGGCTTTTTGAAATTGAGCCGCAGCCTGGTCGTATTCGCCGGTGGCGCGAAAGACACTGCCCAGGCAGGTGTGGCCTTCCGCCAGGCTGGGAGCGCTGGCCACCGCGTGGTCACAGGCTGATCGGGCCTTCTCCATCAATTCGCGGCCACCCTGGCCTTCTTCATATTGCAACTCGTAGGCTTTGCCGAGAGCGGCGTAGGCCTGGGCGTATTTGGGATCGAGCGTCAGGGCCCGGTTGAAAGCAGAGATCGCGCTATCGATGTTCTCGTGCTTGTGATAATCGAGCAGATATCCGCGGCCGCGGAGATACTGATCATAAGCCGAGGGATCGCCCGTCCCGTGCGCCGCCAGCACCACGCGGTCGTCACCCTTGACGGTCAAGCCCAGCATGTGGAGGGTGCCATCCACGACCCGGTCTTCGACCGCAAAGGCATCGCCGACATCGGCGTCGACCGTTTCGGCATGCAGTTGGCGATTGGTTTTCGCATCCACCAGAATGTAATTGACTCGCACCTGGTTGCCCGAACTGTGCAAGCTGCCTTCGAGGACCAGGCCAACCCCAAAATTCTTTCTGGCCTGCTCCACGCTGCTGACTCCCTCGGTGCGTATCTCGCTGCTGGGGACGACCTGAAGCGGATAGTTGTCGGTCAGTTGCGTAAGCTTGGCGGTGAGAGTTTCCGTCAGGCCGTCACAGAATGCCCGGCTGCCGGCGTCGTCTGCGGTGGGGGAAAACGGCAGCACCGCCAGCTGAATCGGCGCCAGCGAACTGCCACGGATCCCGCGGCTCGACCTTGCCTGCCAGTAGAAAACGGCGAACAGCAATACGCTCAGCAGCAAAACCAGCGCCCAGATCCATGTCCTGTTTTTCTGCGGCGGGATTTCGACCCGTGGTGGAACCACCCGGGCGAGTCCGGCGTCGCTGGCCTCGTCATGCACCTGGCGCAGAGCGTCCAGTAATTCCTGAGCGCCGGCATATCGCTGCGCGGGATCTTTGGCCATCGCCTTGTTGACCAGGGCATCCAGGTCGCGGGACACGGAGCGATTGAAGATGCGGATGGAAGCCGGCGTCTCGGCGCGAATCCGGTCCGAAGTGGCCACGAAACTGTTCGCGAGAAATGGATGCTGCCCGGTCAAAACTTCGTAGAAGACCACGCCTAAAGAAAAAATGTCGGCGCGCCCGTCCGGAACCCGC
>Ga0187823_10000372_pt1 | contig 11034 bp, 7 predicted proteins | sample NC_wetland_sal_i_12_FD_132968 | JGI IMG/M metagenome (GOLD analysis project Ga0187823, IMG submission 132968) | Wetland sediment microbial communities from Neuse River Estuary, North Carolina, USA - SourceSoil_3 | ecosystem: Environmental > Aquatic > Freshwater > Wetlands > Sediment | place...
ACGACCGTGGGCCGGGAGCGGGAGGTGTTCCGGTCCCACCGGGCCCAGCGGTGGCCGGATCTGCCGATAGCGGTTCTGGTGGACGGGGGCACCGCGAGCGCGGCCGAAGTCGTGACCGCGGCCTGGCAGGACCACGACCGGGCAATCGTGCTGGGCACCCCCACCTTCGGCAAAGGGGTGGTCCAGCGAACCTATCCGCTGAGCGAGGACGCGGCGCTCCGGTTCACCACGGCCCGCTGGTACGCACCGAGCGGCCGGTGGATTCAGCGCGGCGCCGCCCGCACGACCACCGGCTACTGGTCGGATGCCGGCCGGCCGCTGCCGGCCGGGGCGGGGATCGTGCCGGACACGATCGTCCTCGCCGCCCCGACCACCGCGGCCGACCGCGCCTACGGCGCTGCCGTCGGGCAGGATCTCAGGGCGTACGACGATGCGCTCACATCCATCGCGGCGCACCTGGTGACCAGCGGCGCGGTGACGACGGACACGACCAGCGTGACGGCCCGCATGCGCGCGATGTTGTTCCAGCGCCTCCAGGGCAGCGGTCTCCGGATCTCCGACACGCTCTTCACCGCCGCCCAGGCGGCGGTAGACCGCGACCTCGGCTCGGCCATGCTCCAAGTGGCGTTCGGCAGCGCCGTGGCGATCCGGCGACAGCTGGCTGCAGACGAGCAAGTCGAAGCGGCGCGGGCGCTGCTGGTGGCCCATCCGACGGCGCACGCGGTGCTGACGCTGGAGCCGGCAACGGGGGACGCCGGGGCGAACTGACGGGGGGCGAACCCGCCCCGCCGCGAGCCCTCCCCGCCCCGAGCCGCGCCCGCCGGGGAACTTCTGCCCGATGATGAGTGTTATAACACCTGAATTGCCAAACAGCCACCGGACAGAAGAGAATCACACCATGGCATCTCCCGATTCGACCACGGCCGGCACCCAGGCGCCGAGCGCCCCGGGCTACGGCATCGTTCCGCCCGGCTACCGCCTGCCGGCGGCTACGCGCCTAGGGCCGGTCCGCCTCCAGATCGCCGATCTCGAGCGATCGCTGGCCTACTACGAGCGGGTGCTCCGACTCCGCGTGCTCACCCGGGGCGACCACAATGCCACGCTCGGTCCGGAGGGCGAAGCGCGCGTGCTGGTCGAGCTGCACGAACGGCCCGGCGCCGCCCCGGTGCCGCGCCGCGGCCGCCTCGGGCTCTACCATTTCGCCATCCTGCTGCCGGAGCGCGCGGCCCTGGGACGGTTCATCCGGCACTTGGCCGAGACCGGCGAGCACGCGGGCATGTCGGACCACCTGGTGAGCGAAGCGGTCTATCTCACCGATCCCGACGGGCTCGGCATCGAGGTGTATGCCGACCGGCCGCGCGGCGCGTGGCGGCACGAGGGGCGGCAGCTGGTGATGGCCACGGAGCCGCTGGATGTCGATGACCTCGTCCGGGCCGCGGGCCCCGGGAAGTGGACGGGCATGCCGGCCGGCACGGTGATCGGGCACGTCCATCTCTTCGTCGGCGACCTCGAGGCGGCGGCGGCGTTCTACCATGCCGGACTCGGGCTCGACAAGGTGGTCTGGAGCTATCCGGGCGCGCTGTTCCTCTCGGCGGGCGGCTATCACCACCATCTCGGCACCAACACCTGGGCGGCGGGAGCGGCGCCGGCGCGCGAAGACGACGCGCGGCTGCTGGAGTGGGAAGTCCGGGTGCCCGCCGTGGCCGATGCGCGGGCGGCGCTGGCGAGCCTCGCGCGAGCTGGGGCTGCCGTGGAGGCCGCGGAGGACGGGGGCGTGGCCCGGGATCCGTGGGGGACGGCGGTAAGGGTGCGGGGGGAAGTGACCGGTTAGTCGGCCGGGTCCCACGCCACAACGCCCGCTCGCCACTGGCGAGCGGGCGCTGTCGGCGACCCGGCTATCTGCGGACGACCACGATCATCCGCACTCGCTGAAGCCGCACACGTGGCACTTCATGCACCCCTCCGCGAACTCGAGCTGCGAGCCGCAGTCGGGACACGCGCCGGAGAGAGTCTGCTGCATGCCGCCGAACGTCATCTGCTCGGCTCCCATCGTGACCTGCTGCACCACCGGCGCATCCGCACCGGACTCGGCCAGGCCCGGCAGCAGCTCCTGCTGCACGCCCTGCTTGTCCTGCATCCAGCGCTCGATGGCGATGCCCACCGCGTCCGGCACCGAGAGCACCTTGTTCGCGCCCAGGCCGATGGTCCGGTCGGAGCTGATCCCGCGGATCTGCCGGTAGATCTCCGCCATCGGGATCCCCGAGCGGAGGGCCAGGCTGATGAGCCGGCCCAGGGCCTCGACGTCGGCCATGAGCGCGCCGCCCGCCTTGCCCAGGCTCATGAAGATCTCGAACGGCTGGCCCTTCTCGTCCTCGGTGATCGTGACGTACAGCGTGCCGAGCGGGGTCTCCAGCCGGCGCGTGGTGCCGCGCAGCAGCTCCGGCCGTGACCGCTTCTGCCGCCGCTGGAGGTTTTCCGCCTCCAGCTCGTGCACGATCTTCCGGAGCCGCTCATTCTCGGCCCGAAGCTCGGCCAGCTCCCCGTGGAGATCGGCGGCTTCCCGCTGGACCACGACCTCGGCGCCGCCCACCGCCTCCTTCACCTTCTTGGCGGTGGCGCCGGTGGAGAGGACCTGCGCCTCGCGGCTCCCGTCCCGGTACACCGTGACGCCCTTGCAGCCGAGCCGGTACGCCTGGCGGTAGATCTCCTCGACGTACTCCTCCGTGGCATCGTTCGCGAAGTTGCAGGTCTTCGAGATCGCGGAGTCGTTGAACTCCTGGAACGCGGCCTGCATCCGGATGTGCCACTCGGGCTTGATGTGGTTGGCCGTGACGAACACCCGCTGCCACCGGGCCGGGACCTCGGAGAAGTTGATGTGGCCCGCTTCCGCGATCCGGCGCATCAGCTCGTCCGAGTACCAGCCCTCGTCCCGCGCAATCGCGACGAAGTCCTCGCTCACGTCCGGCATGAGCGCGCCGGCCTGATTCCGCATGAACGCCACGGCGAAGAGCGGCTCGATCCCCGAGCTGCAGTTCGTGATGATGGAGATGGTGCCCGTGGGCGCCACCGTGGTGACGTTGCAGTTGCGAAGCCGGCGCATCGGGCGGACCCGCTCGCCGTTGGGGCCGCGGGCGCAGCTCTGGTCGGGGCCCCAGATGCTCCGCTCCCACTCGGGGAAGACGCCGCGGTGGGTGGCGAGCCGCTCCGACTCCACCTTGGCCTCCTCGTCCACGAACTGCTGGATCTTCCGGCCGAGCGCCACGCCCTCCTCGGAGTCGTAGGCCACGCCCAGCCGCACGAAGAGATCGGCCAGCCCCATGACTCCGAGCCCGATCCGGCGGATGCGCTGGGCCAGCTCGGTGATCTCGGGCAGCGGGTACTGGTTGGCGTCGATCACGTTCTCGAGGAAGTGGGTGGCGAGGTGCACCGCCCGGCGGAGCTGATCCCAGTCGATCTGGCCGTTCCGGACGAACCCGCCCAGGTTGATCGAGCCGAGGTTGCAGACGTCGTACGGGAGGAGCGGCTGCTCGCCGCAGGGGTTGGTCGCCTCGTAGGCGCCCAGGTGCGGGACCGGGTTGTAATAGTTGGCGCGGTCGATGAAGAACACGCCGGGCTCGCCCGTCCGCCACGCCCCGTGAATGATCTTGCGCCAGACCTCCCGGGCCTCGAGCTGCCCCACGACCTGCTGGGTCTTGGGATGGATGAGGTCGTACTTCCCGTCCGCCTCGACCGCCCGCATGAAGGCGTCGGTGACGGCCACCGAGATGTTGAAGTTCGTGATCTTGGTGATGTCGTCCTTGCAGGCGATGAACTCGAGGATGTCCGGGTGGTCCACCCGGAGGATCCCCATGTTCGCACCCCGGCGGGTCCCGCCCTGCTTGACGACATCGGTCGAGGCATCGTACAGCGACATGAAGGAGACCGGTCCGGACGCCACGCCCATCGTGGAGCGGACGATGTCGTTCTTGGGCCGGAGCCGGGAGAAGCTGAACCCGGTGCCGCCGCCCGACTGGTGGACCAGGGCCATGGCCCGGAGCGTGTCGTAGATGCCGCTCCGACCGTTGGAGATCGCGTCGTCCACCGGGAGGACGAAGCAGGCCGACAGCTGCCCCAGGGGTCGGCCCGCGTTCATGAGGGTGGGCGAGTTGGGCATGAACAGCCGGTCCGCCATGAGCCCGTAGAACGCCTCCGCCAGCGCCTCTACCGCCCCGGCCGACGCGCCGTACCGGCGGTCGGGCTCCGCGATCGTGCGCGCAACGCGCCAGAACAGATCGCTGGGTGTCTCGACCGGCTTGCCCGCATCATCCTTGATGAGGTAGCGCTTCTCGAGCACCGTGAGGGCGTTCGGCGACAGCGTAACGGCGTCCCGTGGGGTGGACGGATTCATGGGCAACCCCGGCATGTGAAGGATTCGTGCGGGCGTACGACCCGGCCTGTTCCGGCGGACCGGGCGTCCACCGAAACGGAGGGCCAAGCTAGGCCAACCCACATCGCGGCACAATCCCTCGTAAAATCCGCGTCACGACGCGAAATCTCGATTCTCACATCACAAAAATAGCCACAGAGCCCGCTGTGGATAAAGTGCGAATCCGCCAGCGCACCCGTCGGATGCGACCAGCGTCACGTCACTGCGCCCCCGCCGGCGGGTAGCGCCCCTCCCGGTGCTGCCGGGCCATCTCGACGTAATGGGCCCAGGTGTCGGCGATCCGGCGGCTCAGGTCCGCATCCACCGGCCGCACGATCCGGCCGGGCACCCCCATCACCAGCGACCCGGGCGGCACGATCATGCCCTCGGGGATCACCGCGCCCGCAGCCACCACGCTCCCCGTCCCGATCCGCACCCGGTTGAGCACTACCGCGCCCATCCCGATCAGGCACTCGTCCTCCACCTGGCACCCGTGCAGGATCACCCGGTGGCCCACCCCGACCCGCCGTCCGATTTTGCAGGGAATGCCGGTGTCCACGTGGACGACGGTGCCGTCCTGGATGTTGGTCTCCGGGCCGATGGTGATGGGCGCCAGGTCGCCCCGCAGCACGGCCTGGTACCAGACGCTGGAGTGGGCCCCGAGGGTGACGTCGCCCATGACGGAGGCGGTCGGGGCCACGAACGCAGAGGGATCGATGGTAGCCATCAGCGGCCGACGGCTCGCCTAGGGCTGCGGCCTGAAGATCATCTGCGTCCAGCCCTCCACCGCCTGCCCGCCTTTCGTGGCGGGATACCAGGACATCTCGTCGGCGAAGGCGCGGACGTCGCGCTCGAAGGCGGGATCGTTGGACGGCCGGAGCGGCTGCACTTCTTCCGTCTTCCCCTCGGACGAGACCTTCACCCAGAGGATCGACGGACGCGGATGCGGCTCGGCCGCGTCGCCGGGGACGGGGACGAACGGCGCCGCAACCGGCTTGGGGCGCTCGTCGAAGCAGGACCCGTCGGCGTTATAGGTCGGCCCGGGGGAGCAACTGCTCACCCCGCGCGCGGCGAGCGCCCGGCGTGCCCGCTGGGGCAGCGGTGCTCCCAGGCGCGTGAGCTGGGGCTGCACCTCGGTAATCTTGCCCGCCTCCACCACGACCGTGTCGGAGTAGAAGTTGTGCAGCGGGGCCGAAATCGCGAGCGCGTGGCGACCCGGCGCCAGCCGGGTCACGGGCTCGGTCACCGGCTTCTCGTCGATCAGCACGTCGGAGCCGCGCGGCAAGTTGACGATCCGGATGCCCCCGCTGTCCACCGGCCCGGCAGCGGGGGCGGATGCGGTGTCCGCCCGGGCGGCGCGTGGCGCGGGTGGGGGGGCCGGAGCCGCGGCAACCGGTGTCGGACCCGCTTTGGGGCGCGTAGCCGGGGCTGGTGCGGGCGTCGTGGCCGGCGCTGGCGAGGCGGCCGCCGTGTCGGCGCGCGCGGTGTCGCGCCCGGCGAGCGTGGCTGACTTGCCGGCCGTATCCGCGGCGGTCGAGTCGCTCCGGACCGCCGGCGTTTCGGCGCCGGCCCGGGCCCGGAAGTAGAAGAACGCCCCTCCGCCCGCCGCGATCAGCAGCAGCGCGACCCAGGCGAAGGGGCTCGACTTCTTGCGCCGCATGACCGGCGAGCGGTCGGCGATGCCGCGCTCGGGGCGCGGCCTGGCCCGCCGTTCGACCGAGGGCGAATTGATCGGCGTGGTGGGCTGGCTGGCGATGGCGGGCGCCGCAGCCGCCGATGCCGCCGCCGGCGCGGCGGCCGGCGGCACGGTCGCGCGGGCCGGCGTCGACCCCGCGATCGCGCGGAGGAACCCCGAGGTGGCGATGGGCTGGCCCTGGAGCGAAGCGATCAACTCCTCGCAGGTCTGGAACCGGTCGGCCGGGTCCTTCATCAGCATCCGCTTGATCACCTCGAACAGACGGCGCTCGTCGGCGTTGATGAGCTGCGGCGTCGGGATCGGCTCGGTGATGTGCTTGTAGCCGATGGAGAAGCTGTCCTCGCCGTCGTACGGCACGACGCCGGCCAGGCACTGGTACGCCACTACGCCCAGACTGTAGATGTCGCTGCGGCCGTCGATGGGCTGCGCCCGCGCCTGCTCCGGGCTCATGTAGTGCGGCGTGCCGATGGACATGCCCGTGCCGGTCAGGCGGCCGCCCGACGCGGCCTTGGCGATGCCGAAGTCGGTGAGCACGCACTGCCCGAACTCGTCGAACATGATGTTGTCGGGCTTGATGTCGCGGTGGACGATGCCCCGCTGCGCGGCGTAGCCCAGCGCGCTGCCCGCCTCGACCAGGACCCGGCGGATCTCCGGCGGCGTGAGGGTCTTCCGCTCGCCCACGAGAGTGGCGAGGGAGCCTCCCCGCAGGTACTTCATGATGAAGTAGATGACCCGCCCGGACCGGCCGACCCGGTAGATCGGGATGATGTTGGGGTGCTCGAGCTGGGCGGCGGTCCGCGCCTCCCGCTGGAACCGCTCCACGAACTCGGCGTCGAAGGCGAGGGTGAAGGGCAGCACCTTCACCGCTACCTCGCGCTCGAGATGGCGGTCCTTGGCCCGGAAGACCAGCGCCATCCCGCCCCGCCCCAGCTCCTCGAAGATCTCGTACTCCGTGGCGAGCGCCTCGCGCACGAGGTCGAGCTCGGCCACGGCCCCGGTGGCCATCGCCCGGACGGGCGTGGTCGCCGTGAGATCGAGGCCGCAGGAGGGACAGAATTTGGAAGTGCCGCTGATTTCGCTGCCGCAGCGGGTGCAGAACATGGGCCCAAGCTACCTAGGGAGTAGGGTGAGTCAATGGCATCATGCGTGCCGCTCACGAGTGGCGCAGCAGCCGCAAAATAGCGGATGGCACAAACCATGCTCAGCCGGGTGTGCGCGTTCCTCCAACGCATGCACCCGGGAGACCCCGTGGTCCCGTACCACACGATCGCGTTCAGCCAGCAGAAGCTCCGGGCGGCGCTTCGCCGCTCCGGCGGGCAGGAGCCGCCGCTGACCTACGGTTTCGTGGTGCACTCACGGCGGCAGCACGAGCGCCCGACGCTCGGCGTCATCACCCTGAACGGCGAAAGCCTGCCGCTCAACCGCCGCCTGCTCGCGGGGCTGGACGGGCTCACCCTCTGGCTGTTCGGGCATGCCCGGGTGACGCTGGACAGCGGGACGCCGGTCGAGGGGGTCCCGGAGGACAAGCTGGAGGACGCGCCCCTCGCCACGCTCCTCATGCATATTGCCACGTTCGACCTGGCCGCCGGAGCAGCCCAGAGCCTGGTCCAGGTCGAGGCCTCGATCCGGGCCGATACCCTGGTTCAGCCCCTCATCGTCCTGACGCCGACCCGGCCGGAGCAGTGGCCCGGGTGACGCTCTTCAAGTAAGCGACGATCCCCTCGAAGACTCCCCGGGCATACAGTTGCTGCCCCGCCGGATCGCGCAGCGCCGCCTCCTGCTCCGGCAGGATCATGTACAGCCCCTCACAGAGAACGGACGGCTGCCAGGTCGCGCGGGTGAGCGCCAGATCGCCGCGGCCCACGCCGAGATCGCGCACGCCGAGGCGCTCGACGAGAGCCCGCTGGATGGCGCGGGCGAGCGGCAGGCTCCGCGGCTGGTTGTAGTACACGCTGGTGCCGTTGTTGGTAAACGGGTTCAGGCCGTCCGGCAGGGCGTTGTTGTGGATGGAAACGAGCAGATCCGCGTCCAGACTGTCGGCCAGCTTCACCCGGGCGCCGAGCTCGACGGGCACATCGCTCGTGCGGGTCAGCACCACTCGCGCGCCCGCTCCCTCGAGCAGCGTGCGGAGGCGGAGTGCCACGCCGAGATTCGCGTCCGGCTCGCGCAGACCGGTGGGGCCCGTGGCGCCACCAGGCGGATGCCCCGGATCCACCACGATGAGCCGCCCAGCGAGCGGGCCCCCGTCCGCCATGATCGGCGGACGCCTCACCTCGAGCAGGAGGTCGGTGCCGCTCCACCGGGTCCGGTACCCCCACACATCGGACTCCAGCTCGACGGTCAGCACCGTCTCGGCCCCCGGCTCCTGGGTCCAGGTCACCCGCCGCACGGGCGAGGCGCCCGCCCCGTACCGGATCCAGCTCGCGTCGCCGGCCGTGCCGTAGAGCGTGAGCGTGAGGCGGCGGTCGCCTTCGTCTACCCGGAACGGGACCCGCACCCCGAGCGGGATGCGGATCGAAGCGCGCTCGCCGCCGGCCGCGGGGCCGATGGAGATCGCCCCGGCCACGCCGCGCGGCCGGGGCGTCCCGGGCGGCAGCGGACGCACCTCGCTCGCCGCGACCCACGCGTCGACGCCCTCGCCGAGCCGCAGCTTCAGCTCGTCGCCCCGCCGCCCCGCGACGACGGCACGGGTCCCCACCGGAAAGAACCAGTGATAGCTGGTGCCGGGCCCCGCGCGACCGACGACGACGGCGTCGGCCGGTCCCGCCGGGTCGCCCAGCTCCGCCACGACGGGCAGCGTATCCAGCAAGCCCACCTGGAGCGGCCAGCGTACGCGGGCCGTGTCACCATCCCGGATCGCCTCGAGCACGGGAGCGTCCCCGGGTTGAGCGCCGGCGGCCGGGGCCAGCACCGGGCCCGCGTCGCCGATCGCCACGCCCCGGAGCATGCCTGCGTAGCGGTCCGGTCTCGGCTCGGCCCGGAGATTCATGGTGTCACGGTCGAAGGCGCGAATCGCCGCCGGGATTTCGTCGGGCCGGGGGTCCGGGGGCAGCGGGAGCACGGTGCCGTCGGCGAGTCGCAGGCGCACCTGGGCCCCCTGGGCTGCGCGGGCGGCGAGAGAGAGATACTCGCCGCGCGCGAGCCATACCCGTCCCCGCGGCCGGAGCGAGGTCGAGTCGATCCAGACCGCGCTGTCGGGAGGAGTGAACCGCGTCGCGCGACGCGCCGTGTAGACCAGCTCGGCGGAATCGCGCAGCGTGCGGGCGACGAGCCGGAACTGCATGAGGGAGTCGGGCGGCAGCGGCAGCCAGGCGAGCCAGGCCCCGTTGGGCCAGACCCGCACCGGGAAGCCGTTGATGGTGAGGTCGGCATCGCCCGCGCCGGTCGAGCCGAAGAGGAAGCTGGAGTCGCGGGCGTCCACGACGGCGTCCGCCGGCGGGTAAACCACCGTGAGCGCCAGCGGCCCGCGGACCACCGGCACCGGCGGCAGATGGCTCGCAGCGGCGGGGGCGGGGGCAGGGGCGGGCGCAGTGCTGGACGGGCGGGCACAGGCAGCGAGGCAAAGGATTCCGGCGGCGGCCAGGCGCGCGCGGCGGGCGATCATGGGCTGCAAGGTACACAATCACCACCACTTACGCCACGCGCGCGGTTGACGCGTTTCCCGCCGATCTCTAGATTGCCGCGACCGAACGCATCCCCTGCGAGGCCCGTTTGACTTCTGGTCCGGTCCGCGTCTCCGTCTTCGGCAAGACCGACCTCGGCCTCGCCCGCGAGCACAACGAGGACGCCTTCCTCGTTGCCGATCTTTCCGCCCGGAACGCCAGCCTCCAGCCCGAAATCCGCGATCACGTCGTCGGACCGAAGGGATCGCTCTTTCTCGTGGCCGACGGCATGGGCGGCGCGGCGGCGGGCGAGCTCGCGAGCCAGATGGCCGCCGACCTGATCTACACCCACCTCAGCACGGTCTGGGCGACCGACGGCGAAACCTCGGACGAGCGCTTCGCCTATCGCATGCGCGAGGCGGTGGAGCTCGCCAACCATCGCATCCACGAGTACGCGCGGGAGCACCCCGAGCTGCGCGGCATGGGCACCACGGCGACGGTGGCGGGCGTGTACGGCGCCGCGCTGTGGCTGGCCCAAATCGGCGACAGCCGCGCGTATCTCGCGCGCGGAGGCGAGGTCATCCAGCTCACCAAGGACCAGTCGCTGATGCAGCGGCTGGTGGACGCCGGCGAGATGACGGAGGAGGAAGCCGAGCAGAGCGAGCGGCGGAACATCATCCTGCAGGCGCTGGGTCCCGATCCGCGGGTGAAGGTGGACCTCACGCATCAGGCGCTCGAGCGGGGTGACACGCTCATCATCTGCTCCGACGGCCTGTCCGGCCAGGTCCGCCGCGAGGAGATCGGCGAGCTGATAACGGAATATCCCGAGCCGGCCGAACTCTGCACCGCGCTCATCAACCTCGCGAACAGCCGCGGGGGCCCGGACAACATCACGGTGGTCGTCGCCCGGCTCGAGGGGGAGGGCCTGCCCGGGTCCGGGGGCGCGGGGGACGTCGGGTATCAGCGATACAGGCTGCCGGAGACCGCGGCGCCGACCGGCGAGCGGGTCGTCGTCCGCAAGACGCTGGAGGTGGCATCGCCGTCTGCTCCGGGCGCCGGGGCCGGCCTCGAGCCCGAGCCCGCTCCCCCGCAGGCTGCCGCCGCCCCGCCCGCCGCGCCCGCCGACGAGGCCTCGGCGCCTTGGGAGCCGACGCGCGTGCGCCGGCCGGGCTCGATGCTGGTAGCCATTGCCCTGATCCTGCTCGCGATGCTGCTCGTCTACGCCGCCACGCGGTGACGCGGTCGCTTCGAGCGCGCCTCGCCTGGATCGGCGCGCTCGCGTTCGCCTCCGGCTTTCCGTTCGGCCTGATCAACGAAGCGCTCCCGGTCTA
>Ga0187823_10000373_pt1 | contig 11032 bp, 9 predicted proteins | sample NC_wetland_sal_i_12_FD_132968 | JGI IMG/M metagenome (GOLD analysis project Ga0187823, IMG submission 132968) | Wetland sediment microbial communities from Neuse River Estuary, North Carolina, USA - SourceSoil_3 | ecosystem: Environmental > Aquatic > Freshwater > Wetlands > Sediment | place...
GACGTGCTGTTCACGGCGCGGCGCTCCACGAGGGGCGCGGCCGCGGTGCGCCGCGTGTTCTCCTCGGCGCAGATGGTGCTCGCCAACAGCCAGGGCATCGCCGATCTCGCGCTCGCCGACGGCGCGCGCTCGACACGCGTGGTGCACCTCGGCGCGGATCTCGCGCCGGCCGCCTGGGCCCGGTCGGCCGCGCGCCCGCCCAACCCCACGATCGTCACGCTCGGCCATCTCGTGGCGCGCAAGCGACACGCCGATGTGCTGCGCGCGCTGGCTGTGCTGGGAGCCCGCCATGCAGCGCTGCGCTACACGATCATCGGCGACGGTCCCGAGCGGGTGGCGCTCGAGGGCCTCGCGGTGCGGCTCGGGATCGCCGACCGCGTCGACTTCGTGGGCCAGCTCTCCCACCAGGCCGCGCTGGAGCACATGCGCCAGTGCACGCTGTTCGTGATGCCTTCGACCGACGAGGCGTTCGGCGTCGCGTACATAGAGGCGATGGCCGCCGGCCTGCCCGCGATCGGCTGCCGCGGCGAGCCGGGCCCCGAGGAGATCGCCGCCGCGGGTGACGGGTTCGTGCTGGTCCCGCCCGGGGACATCGAGCGGCTCTCCCAGCGCATCGACGAGCTGCTCTCGGACCCGCACCGTCTGCGCGAGGCGGGTCAGCGGGCGCGAGAGAGCGTCTCGCGCAGCTTCACGTGGGAGCGCTGCGGCGAGGAGACGGTGGCGGCATATGCGGAGGCGATCGCGTGAGGGCCGGCTCCTGAAGCCGGTGCTGCTGGTCACCGGCCACGTGCCGGCCTATCGCGTGGGCGCATTCGCGGCGCTGCACGAGCGCGAGGGGATCGAGGTCGCGCTGTCGGGCGGCCGCTCGCTGCACGGCGGCGCGCCCGCCCCCGCCGAGCTGCCGTTCCCCTGCAGCCGCGCGTCCGCGGCGCGGATCGCCTCGCTCGCCGCCGGGCGCGGGCACCGCGCCGTGATCTGCTCCACGGGCGGTCGCACGGCCCTCCCTGCCGCATGGGCAGGGGCGCGCGCAGGCCGTCGCCCGCTCGTCCTGTGGGCTTCGCTGTGGGCGCACCCAGCGACCGCCGCGCACGCGCTCTCCTACCTGCCGCTGCGGCGCCTGTATCGGAGCGCCGACGCGGTGGTCACGTACGGCCCGCACGTGAGCGCGTACGTGCGGGCAGCGGGCGCGCGCAACGTGCACGTGGCGCCGCAGTCGGTCGACGGTGCCTTCTGGAGCGCGCCGCAGGCGGGAGAGCCCGCTGTCGCGGGATGGCCGGCCGATGCAGACGTGCGGTTCGTGTTCGCCGGCCGCGACGATCCGGCGAAGGGGCTCGCGGTGCTGCTGGCGGCATGGCGCAGCGCGCCGGCGACGGCGGCGCTCGTGATCGCCGGCGCCACGGGGCCGCGCGGCGCAGACGTGCGCGCGGACGCAGCGGGTGCTCGGCGCCCGCTGTGGCTCGGCCCGCTCGCACCGGCGCAGATGCGCGAGGTGTACGCCGCATCCGACGTGCTGGTGATCCCGTCGATCGCGACGCGCACGTTCCGCGAGCCGTGGGGGCTCGTGGTCAACGAGGCGATGAGCCGCGGCCTCGCGGTGATCGCGAGCGATGCGGTGGGAGCGGCGGCCGGGGGGCTCGTGCGCCACGGCGAGACCGGCCTGGTGGTCCCCGCCGGCGACGCGGCCGCGCTGGCGCGGTCGATCGCGACCCTGGCCGGCGATCGCGCCCTGCGAGAACAGCTCGGAGAGGCCGGCCGCAGGGCGGTTTCGGCCTACACCCACGAGGCGTGGGCGCGGGGCTTCAGCGAGGCGCTGTCAACCCTTGGAGTTTCGGCGGCGCTGTCAAGCCGCGAGGGACACCCGTGAGCGCTGGTAGCGTTCTGCAGCCAGCCGATGAGCTCAGTTCGTCCGCAGAGCATCGCGTCGCTGCTGGCCGCGCTCGTCGCCGTCGCGCTCATCGGAGCGCCCGCGGCGCACGCGGACATCGGCGAAACGATCATCGAACGTTGCACGCACGGCCAGTCGCTGGCGGGCTTCAGCCAGAGCGCCTACCGCAAGGCGCTCAAAGAGCTGACCGCGGACGCGGAAGAGTACAGCCCGTGCGGGCCGCTGATCCAGAAGGCGCAGCTCGCGGCGGCGTCCGGCGGCGGGAGCTCGGGCGGGACGGCGGAAGGCGGTACGGCGCTGACGGCCACGCCCGCCGAGCAGCACGCGATCGCGCACGCCGCCCAGAGCGGCGCGGCGCCGGTGACGCTCGGCGGGCAGGTGGTGCACCCCGGCGTGGTGCACGCGAACGTCGCGTCGGCGTTCAGCTCGCTGCCGAGCTCGCTGCTGGCGACGCTCGCCCTGCTGGTGGGCTCGGCGGTCCTGTTCGGCGCGAACGCGGTCCGGCGCCGCATCCGTGGCAACCGCGCTGACTGAGCCCCCGCGGCTCGCCGCGCCACGCGCGCGGAGACCACGGACGGCATGGGACGCGCTCGCCGCGCACCCCGACGTCGTCACGACGCTGCTCGTGGCGGGCCTGTTGTGCTTCGCGACGTTCCACGCCAAGGGCGGGCTGAAGCTCGAATCGATGACCACGGTGGAGATCGTGGTGACGCTCGTGGCGGGTGCGATCGCGGCGGGCGTGGCGATTTCGTGGCGTGGCTCCGGGCGCGCGTACGGCGTGTGGGCCGTGAGCCTGCTGGCGGCGCTCGCCGCGCTCACGGGCCTGTCGGTCGTGTGGTCGGTGACGCCCGACGCGAGCTGGGAGGACGCGAGCCGGATGCTCGCGTACGCAGCCGTGTTCGGAGCGTCGGTGGCGCTCGTGCGCGTGGCCCCCGGGCGCTGGGCGGGCGTGCTCGGCGGCGTGACGCTCGCCTCGGTGGTGGTGTGCGCGTACGCGCTGCTCACGAAGGTCTTCCCCGGCTCGCTGTCGCCGTCGAACACGTACGCGCGGCTCGAGGAACCGTTCGGGTACTGGAACGCCGTCGGCCTGACGGCGGCGATGGGCGCGATCGGGTGCATGTGGCTCGCTGCCCGCCGCACGGGACACGCGCTGCTGTCGGCGCTGGCGTATCCGGCGATGGGGCTCCTGCTGCTCGTCCTCGCGCTCGCCTACTCGCGCGGCGCGCTGGCGGCGCTAGCGCTCGCCGCCGTGCTGTGGCTGTGCGTGGTGCCGCTGCGCCTGCGCGGCGCGGCGGTCCTGCTCGCGGGCGCGGTGGGCGCGGGCGCGGTCGCGGCCTACGCCTTCTCCACCCACGCGCTCAGCGCGGAAGGGGTCGAACTCGCCCAGCGCACCACCGCGGGACACCGCCTCGGTGCGCTCGCGGCCGTGATGCTCGTGGCACTGACGATCGTGGGTGTGGGGATCGGCTTCCGCAGCGCCACGCACCCGCCGTCGAAGCTCGCACGCAGCCGCGCAGGGGTGGTGCTGGTCGCGCTGGTGCTCGCGGCGGTGATCGCGTTCGCGGGAGCGCTCGCGCACAGCCACCGCGGGTTCACGGGGAGCATCTCGCACGCGGTCAACGCACTCACGGACCCGAACGCGAAAACCCCGCCGAACACGCCCGGGCGCCTGACGGCCGTGGCGAGCGTGCGCGCGCGCTACTGGAAGGAGGCGATCGAAGTCTTCGACGCCCATCCGGTCGCCGGCGCCGGCGCGATGGGGTACCAGACGGCCCGGCTGCGCTACCGCAAGGCGCCGCTGGTGGTCGCCCATGCGCACGGCTTCGTCGTGCAGACGCTCGCCGATCTGGGGCTCGTGGGCCTCGCGCTCGTCCTCGGGCTGTTCCTGTGCTGGGCGGCCGCGGCGGGTCGCGCCACGCATCCGCTCAACCGGTCGTGGACGCCCTGGAAGGCCTGGCGCGACCCCCGGAGCGGCCCGAGGCCGGGCTGGCACGCACTCGGACCCCGGCCCTACTCGCCCGAGCGCGTGGCACTGCTCACGATGCTGTGCGTCGTGGCGTGCTTCGGCGCGCACTCGCTGATCGACTGGACCTGGTATGTCCCCGGCGACGCGATCGCCGCGCTCATCTGCGCGGGCTGGCTCGCCGGGCGCGGGCCGCTGCCGGGCTTCGCGGGCGCCGAGGAGCCCACCTCGCGCGTCCGCGCGTCGGCTCCGCGCTCGCTCGCGGAGATCGGATATCCCCGGCTCGCCACCGCTGCCGTGGCGCTCGCGGCGGCGCTGCTGGCCGCGTGGTCGCAGTGGCAGCCGCAGCGCTCCGAAGACGCGCGCCAGCTGGCGCTCGAACGCCTCGGGCACGATCCGCGCGGCGCCCTCGCCGCGGCCCGCGACGCGGTCTCGCGCGACCCGCTCTCGCCGCTCGCCGCGATCACGCTCGCGGAAATCGAGCAGGCGACCGGGTCGCCCGCGCTCGCGCGTGCGAGGCTGCAGAAGCTGGTGCGCGAACAGCCCTCGAACCCCGCGACGTGGCTCGCGCTCGGGCGCTACGACCTCGCGCACGACCCGCGCATGGCGCTGCCCGCGATGAACGCGGCGATCTACCTGAACCCCGAGTCGATCGCCCCCGAACTGCTCTCACCGGCCCGCGCCGATCGCGAAGCGGTCGAAATCTACAACGAGTACATCCAGGCCCTGCGCGCGTCGCGGGCGGTCACGACCGCGCCCTCGAGCGGAGGGACGGTGGCCACGGGGCCGTCGATCCGACACGTGAAAGCCGTGCGGCGCAGGCAGCGCGCGCGCCGGCGTGCGGCGCGGGCGAAGGCGCCCACCGTGCACGCCGTGGTGATCCCGGCGAGGCCGAAGACGACGACGTCCGGCGCGACTAAAAGCGCCCCCGCCGGCACGTTCCGAGTAGGACAGGTCGCCAAAGAAGCGTTCCAGCACTCCTCACGCTGACGTCCTCGAATCCGAACTCCTCGAGGAGTGACGCGAGCCCCCCGCGGGTATAGAAGCGCAGGTGATCCCCCAGGGGGTGCAGGTGGTCCGCGAACGCCCCGCGCCACAGCGCCAGCCACAGACGGATCGGCAGCCCGTGCGCGGGCGTGGTCAGCAGCAGCCTCCCCCCCGGGCGAGCACGTCGCCGACACCGCAGCGTGGCTCTCGGAGGTGCGGCGGGTGCTCGATGACCTCGCCCGCCCACACCACGTCGAACGCGGCGTCGGGCAGATCCCATCTCCCTTCCCCATCGATCAGCCGCAGGTCCAGCTCCGGATGCGCCTCGCGCGCACGACGGAGCGCCTCCTCGGCGACGTCGACGGCTGTCACGACCGCCCCGGCGCGCGCGAGCCGTGCCGCGAGGTCGCCCTCGCCGCAGCCGACGTCGAGCACGCGTTCGCCGTCGGCAACGGCGCCGAGCAGGAACCTCGCGCGCAGCTCGAGGTGGGGCGGCTGCAGCCCCGCGGGGAGCGAGCCCCACAGCTCCTCGTGGTAGGCACGCGCGGGCACGCGCCAAATATGGCAGCGAAAAGCCGCAACGAGGGCGATCGCGGAGCCGCAGGCGTGCAGAGAACCTCCCAGGGCTGTTCAGGCGCCTGTGCAGCGACTATGTTCGCGCTCGTGCACGGGGAGGCCGACAGCGGCGTGGGCGGAACATCGTCGTGAGGGTCGTCTTCGACACCCGCCCCGTGTCCAATCCGCACGGCGTGGGGCGCTACTCGCGGTGCCTGCTCGCCTCGCTGCACGAGACGGCCGCCGACGGCGACGCGGTGCTCGAGACGCAGCGCCCCTCCTCGCTCGCGCGCTCACGCACGGCGGACGTGTTCCACTCGCCGTGGATGTCGGGCGCGATGCTCCACAGCCCGTACCCGATGGTCGTGACGATTCACGGGCTGGCGTCGCTCAAGCGCCCCAGCGAGCACCTGCGCGGCGGTCTGCGCCAGCGCCTGCGCCAGCTCGCCGTGCAGCGCGCCGCGGCCGTGATCGTGCCCACCAACGCGGTCGCCGAGGACGCGGTCAGCGAGCTGGGCATCGAGAGCGAGCGGATCTCGGTGATCGCGGAGGCGGCCGACATGGCGATGTACCCGCGCTCGCACGCCGAGATCGAAGGGGCGCGCAGCCTGTTCGGCCTGCCGAGCGAGTACCTGGTCTGGGTGGGCGGTCTCCAGCACCCCGACCCCAGCCGGCACGTCGCACAGCTCGCGTCGGCGGCGCGCGAGCTGCCGCTCGTGCTCGTGGGGTCGACCCGGCCGTGGGCGCACGAGCTGCCCAACGTGATCCTCACCGGCCGCGTCAGCGACGACCACCTGGCGGCGATCTACTCGGGCGCGCACGCCCTCGTGCTGCCCTCGGAGGGCGAGGGCTTCGGCCTTCCCGCGGTCGAGGCGCTCGCCTGCGGCACCCCCGTCGCGGCGTTCGACTCGCCCGCCCTGCGCGAGGTCCTGCGCGACCGCGCTGTGCTCGTGGAGCCGGGCGACATGGACGCCCTGATCGACGCCGCCCAGGGCGCAGCGCGCCCCGCGCCCGCGCCCTCGGAGTGGAGCTGGGCGGACGCGGGCAGAGCGAGCTGGAAGGTGTACGAGCGCGCGATGTCGGCGGGCCAGCCCGTGCGTGCCGCCGTGCCGGCCAGGCGCCGGCGCCCGGGCGCGCGCCGCTCGGCGCGGATCGAGCGCCTGGAGCCTCAGTAGGCGCCGCGCCGCAGCAGCACGGCGGGCACCGTCTTCAACAGGATCGTCAGGTCGAGCGCCAGCGACCAGCGCTCGAGGTAGATGAAGTCGAGGTTGACGAGGTCGTCGAAATCGAGCTCCGAGCGCCCCGACACCTGCCACAGCCCTGTGATCCCGGGCAGCACCAGGTAGCGCTTGCGGTGCCAGTCGTCGAGCATCGCGTAGTCGCGTTCGGGCAGCGGGCGCGGCCCAACCAGCGACATGTCGCCGCGGAGCACGTTGACCAGCTGCGGAAGCTCGTCGAGCGAGAAGCGGCGCAGCAGGCGCCCGACGCGCGTGAGGCGCGGGTCCTGACGGATCTTGAACAGGGCGCCGGAGGCCTCGTTGAGGTCTTCCAGGTCGGCCTGCTGCTCCTCGGCGTCGGTGTGCATGGTGCGGAACTTCAGGCACGCGAACGGCCGCTGACCGATGCCGCGACGCATCGAGCGGAACACGATCGGGCCGCGCGAGGTGAGCCTCACGGCGAGCACGATCGCGATCAGCAGCGGGCTCAGGACGATCAGCAGCAGGCTCGCGCCGATGATGTCGAACGTGCGCTTCAGCGCGAAGTCGATCCCCTCGAACACGGGCGGCCCCAGCTCGAACAGCGGCACGGACTGCCCGGGCACGAACTCCGCGCGATGGATGAGGATCTCCATCGTGGAGGGCGCGAGCCGCACGCCCACGCCGCGCCTGTGACATCGGTCCACCAGATCGACGGCCTCCTCCTGGGGGAAGTCGGGGTCGGCGATGATCACCTCGTCCACGCGCTAGTTGCCGAGCACGGTGTCGAGATCGTTCAGGGCACCCAGCCGGGTGAGCCCGTTGTCGGGGATCGCCGCGGGCGCCAGGAACCCGACCAGCTCGACGGGGGAGTGCGCCTCGGCGGTGAGCGCCGCTCCGACGTCGCCGATCTGCTTGCCGCGTCCGACGAGCAGCGTGCGCCTCCGGTAGCCCGCGGCGTGCAGCAGTATCGCGGTGACGCGGTCGTAGAGCGCGCGCAGCACCGAGACGTAGAAGATGGCGAACGCGAGCGAGCCGTAGAACAGGTAGTAGCTGGAGAAGTGCTCGCCGTTTACGACCGCGAAGATCAGCGCGACGAATGCGACCTCGAACAGCGAGCCCACGATCCGCGACAGGCCGGGGCGCACACCGCGCTCGGCGTACAGGCCCGAGCGCGCGAACAGCAGCGCGGTCAGCAGGTAGGCGAACGGCAGGAACGATTCGGTGCCGTTGAGCGCTCGTTCCGCGCTCACCGGCCCGTTGACAGCTTCCTTGAGCACGAGCGCCGTGAAGATCGCGAGCGCCAACCCGACGAAGTCGAGCGCGAGCAGCGCGACGACGCGCCCCGCGCGCAGAAGCGTGGTGGCGCGCAGCACGAACGAGAGCATCGGCGGGCGCACGCTGCGGATGTCGCGGTCGGGGAGCTCGGGGCGGGGCGGCAACGTCGAGGCGACCCGGCCGGGATGCGTGATGCGCTGGCTCAGGCCGTGCGCAGGCGGCGGGACCTGAGTGGCCGTGGGCGAGGACGTTCCCTGAGCGCGCTCTCCCATCTTGCTAGACACAACACCCCACACTCTCACACGGAGCGGTTTCGTATGCGGGCTTGCAAGCCCGCACCCGCGGCGCGAAGGCGATCAGCTGCCGCCGCCGATCAGTATCTCGGCACCGGAGCCCTCGATCGTCCGCTGCAGGCCCTCGCGCAGGGACACCTCGGGCCCCCAGCCGAGCAGCTCGCGCGCGAGCGAGATGTTGGGCTTGCGCTGCTTGGGGTCGTCCTCGGGGAGCGCCTCGTAGACGATCTCGGCGTCGGAGCTGGTGAGCTCTTTGACGATCTCCGCCAGTTCGAGCAGCGTGAACTCGTCCGGGTTCCCGATGTTGACAGGGTAGTGATGCCCTGACTCGGACAGCGCGATGATGCCGCGGATCAGGTCGCTGACGTAGCAGAAGGACCGCGTCTGGCTGCCGTCGCCGAACACCGTGATCGGCCGGTTGGCGAGCGCCTGGCGCAGGAACGTCGGGATCGCACGGCCGTCGTGCGGGCGCATGCGGCTGCCGTACGTGTTGAAGATGCGCACGATCGCGGTGTCCACGCCCTGCTGGCGGTGGTAGGCCATCGTGAGCGCCTCCGCGTACCGCTTGGCCTCGTCGTAGACCCCGCGCGGCCCGACCGAGTTGACGTGGCCCCAGTAGCTCTCCGACTGCGGGTGCTCGAGCGGGTCGCCGTAGACCTCGCTGGTGGACGCGATCAGGAAGCGCGCACGCTTGGCCTTGGCGAGCCCGAGCGTGTGGTGCGTCCCGTATGAGCCGACCTTGAGCGTGTGCAGCGGGAGGCGCAGGTAGTCGATCGGCGAGGCGGGCGAGGCGAGGTGATAGACGAAGTCGATCGGCTCGTCCACGAAGTAGGGCTCGATGATGTCGATCCCGAGGAACTCGAAGCGCTCCTCGTCGCGGATGTGCGAGATGTTCGCGAGCGAGCCCGTCTCGAGGTTGTCCACGCAGATCACGCGGTTGCCGCGCGCGAGCAGCTCGTCACACAGGTGCGAACCCAGGAAGCCCGCACCGCCGGTCACTAGGCAGGTGGCCATCACGCGGAAGCTTAGTGATTCGCCGGACTATGCTTTCGAGAAGATGGCCACCGCGGAGGAACGTCCGACCGTCGCGCCTATCGTCGGGCCCGACGACCCGCGCCGCTTCACCGACTCGGGGATCGAGATCCGCGAGCTCTACAGCGAGGAGGATCTGCCGAGGACGCTCGAGCTGGGCGAGCCGGGAAGCTTCCCGTACACGCGCGGGGTCCACCGCGAGATGTACCGCAAGCAGACGTGGACGATGCGCCAGTACGCGGGCTATGCCTCGGCCCGCGAGTCCAACGAGCGCTACCGCTATCTCCTCTCGAAGGGCACGACGGGCCTGTCGATGGCGTTCGACCTGCCCACCCAGCTGGGACTGGACTCCGACAACCCGCGCTGCCTCGGCGAGGTGGGCCGCACGGGGGTGGCGATCGACACGATCGACGACATGCGCACGGCCTTCGACGGGATCCCGCTCGACGAGGTCTCGACGTCGATGACGATCAACGCGCCGGCGGCGTGCCTGCTGCTGCTCTACGAGCTCGTGGGCGAGGAGCAGGGCGTGCCGAGCGAGAAGCTGCGCGGGACCACCCAGAACGACGTGCTCAAGGAGTACATCGCCCGCGGGAACTACATCTACCCGCCGGAGCCCACGATGCGGCTGACGACGGACCTGTTCCAGTACTGCCACGAGAACATCCCGCGCTGGAACACGATCTCGATCTCCGGATACCACTTCCGCGAGAAGGGCTGCTCGGCGGTGGAGGAGGTCGCGTTCACGCTCTGCTCAGGCATCGCCTACGTGCAGGCGGCGATCGACAAGGGGCTCGACGTGGACGAGTTCGCGCCGCGCCTCGCGTTCTTCTTCAACGGCCACAACAACGTGTTCCAGGAGGTGGCCAAGTTCCGCGCCGCCCGGCGGATGTGGGCGCACATCATGAGCGAGCGCTTCGGCGCCAAGAACCCTAAGGCGACGATGCTGCGCTTCCACACGCAGACGGGCGGTGTGACGCTCACGGCCCAGCAGCCCGAGAACAACATCGTGCGCGTGGCCCTTCAGGGCTTCGCGGCGGTGTGCGGGGGCACCCAGTCGCTGCACACCAACGGCTTCGACGAGGCGCTCGCGCTGCCTACCGAGCGCGCGGCGAAAATCGCGGTGCGCACCCAGCAGATCCTCGCGCACGAGTCCGGGGCCGCTGACACGGTGGACCCGTTCGCGGGCTCCTACTTCGTGGAGGCGCTCACCGACGAGATCGAAGCGCGCTCGCTCGAGCTGATCGAGAAGGTGGACGCGCTCGGCGGGTCCGTCGGTGCGATCGAGTTCATCACCGGCGAGATCGACGAGTCGGCCTGGGGCTATCAGGAGCGCTATCGCATCGGGCAGGACAAGGTGGTCGGCGTGAACGCCTACCAGGAGGAGGACATCGAGGTCCCGGACCTGCTCCGCGTGGACCCCGAGTCCGAGCGCGAGCAGCTCGCGCGGCTCGCGGCGTTCAAGGCGGACCGCGACGGCGAGCTCGTGGAGCGACGCCTGGAGGAGCTGCGCGCGGTGGCCCGCGGCGACGAGAACCTGCTGCCGGCGATCCGCCAGGCGCTGAAGGACCGCTGCTCGCTCGGCGAGGTGTGCGGGGCGATGCAGGACGTCTTCGGCCAGTACACCCCCCGCTTCTAGAGAACACAGAGAGCAGCCAACCCCGCGTGATCGTCTCCCCCGCAGCGTCGGCCTACGAAATCGTGATGGCCGTGCACATCATGGCCGTCGTCGTCGCGTTCGGCGCGACCTTCGCCTACCCGATCATCTTCGCCGTGGGGGCCAAGGTCCAGCCGCGGGCGTTGCCCCTGCTGCACCGCATCGGCTACACGATCGAACGGCGGC
>Ga0187823_10000374_pt1 | contig 11025 bp, 8 predicted proteins | sample NC_wetland_sal_i_12_FD_132968 | JGI IMG/M metagenome (GOLD analysis project Ga0187823, IMG submission 132968) | Wetland sediment microbial communities from Neuse River Estuary, North Carolina, USA - SourceSoil_3 | ecosystem: Environmental > Aquatic > Freshwater > Wetlands > Sediment | place...
CTTCCTGCCGTGTTCATGACCGCGCATTCTACGCCGCTCCCCCACGCGTTGCCATCCTCGAGACCATCTGATAGCGTCGGCGCGACATGCCGATCCGCGCTGCATTCTCCCGATGAACCAGCTCTCGATTCCCACCGCCGCGCCCTCCGAGCTGGACGGACTCGATCCCGAGCAGCGCGAGGCGGTGGAGCACGGCCCGGGCCCTCTTCTCATCGTCGCGGGGGCGGGAACCGGAAAGACCACCGTGATCGCGCGCCGGATCGCGCACCTCATCGCATCCGGAAGCGCCCGTCCTTCCCAGATTCTCGCGCTGACCTTCAACGAGAAGGCCGCCGCCGAGATGCAGGAGCGGGTCGACGTCCTGGTGCCCTACGGGTACGCGGACACCCAGATCTCGACCTTCCACGCGTTCGGCGAGGAGGTGCTCGGCAGCTTCGGGATCGAGATCGGCATCGCCCCGGGGTTCACGGTGCTGGACCAGACCGCGCAGGCGATCTTTCTCTCGGAGCACCTGGAGGCGCTGGGGCTCCGGCGGTACGCGCCGCTCTCCGATCCGACCAGGTATTTGAGCCAGCTCGCGCGATTCTTCAACAAGCTGAAGGACTACCCCATTTCGACCGGAGCGCTTCGGGGGTTCGCGGAGAGGGCGCTGGCGGCGGCCGGAGAGGACGAGGCCGAGCGTGACCGCGCGGAGCGGCTCCTCGAGCTGGCGCTGGCGGCCGGGCGGTACGACCGGCTCCTCTGGAAACAGGGCTTCGTGGATTTCGGAGATCTTCTCGCGCTCACCCTGCGGCTCTTCGACGAGAGCCCCTCGGCGCTCCGGAATTTTCGAGAGCGGTTCCGTTACGTCATGGTGGACGAGTTCCAGGACACGAACCCGGTGCAGTTCGAGATCGTGAGAAGGCTGACGGCCCTCCACCGGAATCTCGTCGTGGTGGGCGACGACGACCAGAGCATCTACCGGTTCCGGGGCGCGCATCTCCAGAACATCCTCAAGTTCCACGAGTTCTTCCCCGACGCTCGCTCGATCGTGCTGCAGAGGAATTACCGGTCCACCCGCGAAATCCTGAAAACCGCGCGCCGGCTGATCCTGGTCAACCAGGACCGTCTGGAGACGAGGCTCGGCATCTCGAAGGAGCTGGTGACGGAGAAGACCGGCCCCGCCCCGCGCATCAAGGAGCTTTCCACCGAGGCGGAGGAGGCTTCGTGGGTCGCGGGGGAGATCCGGGCCGCGGTCGAATCGGGCGCCCGGCGGTGCCGCGATTTCGCGATCCTGGTGCGCTCGAACCGGAACGCGGAGCCTTTTCTCGCGGCGCTCGACGAGCAGGGCGTTCCCTATTATTTCTCCGGGAGCCGGGGGCTCTTCCAGCGGCCCGAGATCCGCGAGCTGATCGCGCTCCTCTACTCCCTCTCGCAGGACACGCGCGAGGATTACCTCTACCTCCTGGCCCAATCGGCCTACTCCGTGCCCGGCGAGGATCTGAACCGCCTCGTGCACGCGCTCGAGACCGAGCCCTCGGGCCTGCGCGCCCTGATGGAGCGGGGGGCCCGGGGTGCGGCGCCCGTCTCCATCTCCGAGGACGGCAGGAAGCGCCTCGGTACGATGCTGGCCGATCTCCGCGCGCTCGAGGTGACCGCGCGCGATCACCGCGTCGGCGAGGTCCTTCGAAGCTACCTCGAGCGGCGCGGCGTCATGAAGCGGCTCCGCGCGCCGACCCACTTCGAGGACGAGATCCAGGCGCGGAACATCGTGAAGTTCTTCAAGCTGGTCCAGGACTTCGGGACGGTCGCGGTGGTGGACCGCGTGCCGCTCTTCCTGCGCCACCTGGGGATGATCATGGAGCACGGCGAGGATCCGGCCGTGGCCGAGATCGGCGAGGAGTCGGACGTGGTTCAGGTGCTCACCATCCACCGCGCCAAGGGGCTCGAGTTCCCCGTCGTCTACCTGGTCCAGGCGTCCACGGACCGGTTCCCGACCCGAAACCGGCACGGCGGGCTGGAGGTGCCGGTGGAGCTGGCGCCGGGCGAGACGTCCAACTCGGAGCTGCACAAGGAGGAGGAGCGGAGACTCTGCTACGTCGCGTTCACGCGGGCAAAGGAGGAGCTGGTCGCCACCTACGCGAGCGATTACGGCGGCAAGATGCTCCGCCAGCGGAGCCAGTTTCTATCCGAGGCGTTCGATCTCGGGAAGCCGGCCCCCGCGCGGAAGAAGCGGCAGGCGATGGAGGAGCTCCTGGGCTCGGGAGGGGAGCCCGCCACGGGACTTCCGCCCCTCGCGCGCCCCGCGGCGCGCGAGCCGGTCCTGCTGAGCCACGACCGGATCGCCGACTACGAAACGTGTCCGCTCAAGTACTACTTCATCAAGGTGCTCGCCATCCATCCCATCCTCACCCTGGACCACCGCGTGAACTTCGGGAACGCCATCCATCAGGCCGTGGCGTTCGCCCTGGAGCGCTATCGCCAGGGGGAGCGCCCGACCTTCGACCAGGTGGCGGACGTGTTCCGGGCCCACTGGAGGCAAGAGGGGCACCGCTCCGAGGAGCACGCGAGGAAGCGCTTCGAGCAGGGTCTGGCCGCCCTGCGCTCGTTCCTCGAGCGCGAGGTGGAGGGACGGGAGCCGCCGACCGAGGTGGAACGCGCGTTCCGCATCAAGCTGGGGGATGTCGTGGTGCAGGGGAGGATGGATCGGGTGGACGAGGGGCCCCGGGGCGTGGTGATCGCGGACTACAAGACCACCGAGCTGGATCCGGAGGAGAAGGCGGACGAGGAGGCCCGGAAGAGTCTCCAGCTCTCGATCTACGCCCTGGCGCAGCGGGAGCTCACCGGGCGGGCGCCCGACCGGCTCGAGCTGCGCTACGTGCTGAACGGGACGGTGGGAAGCTCCACCTGCACGGAGGAGAGGCTGGAACGGACCCGGGAGCGGATCCGCACGATCGCCGAGGCCGTTCGTTCCGGGGATTTCCGGCCGCAGCCCAGCGAGCGGAACTGCTCGATCTGCGCGTGCCGCCCGATCTGCGCCGCGTCCGCCGTCTAGACCGCCGCGAGCACCCCGTCGAGCACCGAGACGATCTGGTGCTTGGGGACCGCGCCGACGATCTGCTCCACCACCTTGCCGCCCTTGAAAACGTAGAGGCTGGGGATGCTGCGGATCGAATATTGCGCCGCGATCCGCTGGTTCTGATCCACGTCCACCTTGGCGACCTTCACCTTCCCCAGATATTGCTTCGCCAGCTCCTCGACCACCGGGGAGACGATGCGGCAGGGGCCGCACCACTCGGCCCAGAAGTCCACCAGCACCGGAACCTTCGATTGGAGCACTTCGGAGTCGAACGTGTTGTCGCTCACCTGGACTACCGATTCGGCCATGGATGGAAACTCCTTACACGATGAGAGAACCACGCACGTCGCGCGCGAGACCCAATTCACACGAGTTACGAAAAGCTAACGATTTAGCCGCCCCGCATCAAGGTTCGATTCGCCGCGAGTCCGGCCGGCGTTGACACTCCCGGCGGGTGAGCCTAGACTGCCCCGTACTCTGGGCGTGACGCCCGCGATACCCATTCCCCGGATGCCTCGGAGCCTCCTTGATCGAAGTACGAAACCTGTGTAAGACCTTCCACGATCGGAAGAAAGGCGACATCCCGGCGGTCCGGAACGTGTCCTTCCAGTGTGCCCCGGGGCACGTGTTCGGGCTGCTCGGCCGGAACGGCGCGGGCAAGACCACCACGCTCCGCATGCTCGCCACCATCCTGGCGCCCACGTCCGGGACGGCGCTCATCGACGGGCGGGACGTGATGGAGAAGCCCGCCGAGGTCCGAAAGCGGATCGGGTACCTCTCGGGCGACACCAAGCTGTACGACAGGCTGACCGGCCGTGAGCTCCTCTCCTACTTCGGCGAGCTGTCCGGGATGACGCCGGCCTCCATCGAGGGCCGCATCACGGAGCTCCAGGTGACCTTCAACCTCCGCGACTTCCTGGACAAGAGGGTGGGCAAGATGTCCACCGGGATGAAGCAGCGCCTCTCGCTCGCCCGCGTCGTGCTCCACGACCCGCCCGTCCTCATCTTCGACGAGCCGACCTCGGGGCTCGACGTCATGGGGGCGCGCGAGGTGCTGCGGATCGTGCAGGAATTGAAGGCGAAGGGGCGAACGATCATCTTCTCGACCCACATCATGACCGAGGCCGAGCGGATCTGCGACGAGATTGCGATCATCGAGCAGGGATCGATCCTCACCCAGGGGACCGTCCTCTCCCTGCGGAACGGAAACGGCGGCGGGTCCCTGGAGGACGTGTTCGTCAAGACGGTGCAGGAGGTGACGAGTGACGCATAGATCCTGGGCCGTCTGGCGCAAGGAGCTGCGCGATGCCATGAGAGACGGGCGCACGATCATCGCGGTGCTCGTGGTTCCGCTGGTCCTGTATCCGGGCCTCATGCTCTTCATGGGCTCCATCGAGGCCGCGAACAAGAAGGAGGAGAGCGCCCTTCGGATCCGCGTGGGCGTGGTGGGCGAGGCGCAGCTCCCCGGGCTCCACCAGCGCATGAGCGCCCTGGAAGGCGTCTCGACGGTCCAGCTGGATCGCGCGCCCCAGTCCATGGAGGCGGCGGGCGTGGACGCGGTGCTGGTGATTCCCGCCTCCCTGGCCGCGTCCGTCGCCAGCGGGGACTCGGTGAAGGTGGAGCTCCTCTACAAGGACGCGGATCACAAGTCGTCGGCCGCCGACGAGCGCATGCAGCCCATCCTGGAAGACGTCCGCCGCGAGCTGACGGTGCTCTGGGCCCAGAGCCGCGGCGCCCACGCCGACGCTCCGCCGGCGATCTCCGTGGAGCATCGCGACATTTCCTCGAAGGAGGAGGAGGGGCGCTTCACCGCCGCGCTCATCATTCCCTACATCCTCGTCTTCATGGTGGCCGCCGGATCGATGCACATCGCGATCGACGCGACCACCGGGGAGAAGGAGCGAAGCACCCTCGAGACCCTGCTCTCCACGTCGACGTCCCGAAGCGAGCTGGTGATCGGGAAATGCATGGCGGTCATCACCGTCGCGCTCGTGGCGGGCACGATCGGAATCTTCGGCCTCTGGTTCAACTTCTCGGTGCTCGCGAACCTCATGCCGGGGCTCGCGAGCCAGTCGATGCAGCTCTCGATCCGCCCGGAGCAGGCGCTCTTCCTGCTGCTCACCGTCCTGCCCACGGCGATCTTCCTCGGAGCGACGCTGGTCGCCATCGGCTGCTTCGCGCGGAGCATGCGCGAGGGACAGACCTACGCCACCTACGTCTACATGGCGTCGGTGTTCCTGGGCCTGGGAAGCTTCCGGCAGCTGGGGTCGCCGCCGCTCCAGCGTTTCGCGATTCCCATCCTGAACACCGCGCTGTTGCAGCGGGAGATCCTGACCGACACCGTGGTTCCCATGCACGCCGCGGTCACCCTGGGCACGAGCGCCGCCATGGCGGCGATCATGCTCGTGATCGCGACCCGGCTTTTCTCCAACGAGTCCGTTCTCTTCCGGACGTGAAGGGGCGCGCGTGAAACGCGACATCGACAACCTCATGCAAGAGCGCGGCCTCGCGGCCGCCATCGTGCTGCAGGGCGAGCATCAGAGCCCGACCTTCCGCTATCTCACGGGACCGCGCACGCACCTGCGCGGGATCGTGGTCTGCCGCCCGGGCGAGCGGCCCTACCTCGTGCACCATTCCATGGAACGCGACAGCGCGGCCGCCACGGGATTCGATCTGGGGGACTACGGCTCCCTGGGGTGGATGAAGATGCTCGAGCAGGAGGGAAGCCAGGTGCGCGCCACGGCGCGCCTCATCCAGGCGGTGCTCGACCGTCTGGGCGTCCGCGGGCGGGTCCTGGTGGACGGCGTCGCGCAGGTCGGCTGGTACTACCACGTGCTGAACCACCTGAGCGAGATCAACGGGAACATCGAGATCGCGGAGGATGAGGACCCCGGCCTCTTCGAGCTGGCCCGAAGCACCAAGGATCCCGAGGAAGTGACGACCGTCCGCACGGTGGCGTCCGTCTGCGAGCGGGCGTACGCGCGGGTCCGTTCGATCATCCAGGGCGCGCGCCTGGAGGGGAAGAAGCTTCGCGACGGAGAGGGCTGGGTCACGATCGGCCGTCTGCGCCAGGAAGTCCGGCGGATCTTCTTCGAAGCGGGCCTGGTCGAGCCGCACGGAAACATCATCGCCATGGGACGGGACGCGGGCGTGCCCCACAACGAGGGGAACGACGGCGACGTCCTCGAGGAAGGCTGCCCGATCGTCATCGACCTCTATCCCGCGCAGGAGAACGGCGGCTACTACTTCGACGTGACGCGGACCTATTGCGTGGGGCGCGCTTCGAAGGAGCTGAAGGAGCTCCACGCCCTCGTGCAGGACGCCGTGGCGCGAACGGTCGACCGGCTCGCGGTGGGAACCCCGGGCCGCGTGTACCAGGAGAACGTCTGCGACCTCTTCGAGGCGCACGGGCACCGGACCATCCGTCAGGACGAGCGCGTGCAGGAGGGCTACGTGCACGGGCTGGGGCACGGGATCGGGCTCGAGGTGCACGAGCGGCCCCGGCTGAGCGCCGCCATGAATCCGGATCTCATTCTTCCGGGATCGCTCTTCACCGTGGAACCGGGACTCTATTATCCTTCTCGTGGCCTGGGTGTGCGGATCGAGGACGTCATCTACGCTCATCACGATGGGAGCTTCGAAAACCTCACGCATGTCCCCTACGAGCTGGAGATCGCGCCCGCTTAGAGAGCGCGCCATTCTCGCCGGACTCAAGCCGCGCACGCCGCAGGCGGAGAACGGCGACTGCCTGACCGAGCTTCGCCTCCTGGCGGAGACGGCCGGAGCGCAGGTGCGCGGGGAGGTGCTGCAGCGCCGCGGCCCCGTCCGCGCCTCCACGTTTCTCAGCAAGGGAAAGATCGACGAGGTCCGGACCCTCTCCGGCGAGGAGAAGGCGACGCTGCTCCTCCTCGACGACGATCTCTCCCCGGCCCAGAGCAAGAACCTGGGAGAGCAGCTCAACATGAAGGTCGTGGACCGGAGCGGCCTCATCCTGGACATCTTCTCGAGGCGCGCGCGCACGCGCGAGGCGCGACTCCAGGTCGAGCTGGCCCAGCTCGAGTACCTCCTCCCCCGCCTCACGCGCATGTGGGAGCACCTCTCGCGGCTCGGCGGCGGGATCGGAACGCGGGGCCCCGGGGAGACGCAGCTCGAGGTGGACCGGCGGCGCGTCCGCGAGCGGATCGCGAAGCTGAAGCGCGAGCTGGACCAGGTGGTGAACGAGCGCCGCGTCCAGCGCCGCGGCCGGCGCGACTGCTTCAAGGCCTCGCTCGTGGGGTACACGAACGCCGGAAAATCCACGCTCTTCAACGCCCTCACGCGCGCGAGCGTCTACGTGGAGGACCAGCTCTTCGCCACCCTCGATCCCACCACGCGCATCTTCTCCGTCCAGCGCGATACGCGCGCGCTCCTGACCGACACGGTGGGGTTCATCCGGAAGCTTCCGCCGCATCTCGTGGCTTCGTTCCGCGCGACCCTGGAAGAGGTGGCGGAGGCGGACCTGTTGCTCCACGTGATCGACGCGACCGAGCCCGACATCGAGGCCCACATCCAGGCGGTCGAGACCGTGCTCGAGTCGATCGGGGCGATGGGGATCCCCAGGCTCTCGGTCTTCAACAAGATCGACGCCGTCTCGGACGAGGTCGCCGCACTCGGACTCCGCGCGCGCTACCCCGGGGCGGTCTTCGTCTCGGCCCTGACCCGGGAGGGATTGCCCGAGCTTCGGGGGGCCACGATGCGGCAACTACGGGACGGCTCCCGGCGCGGAGGGGCGCCGTCGCGCCCGTGAACCTGCGCCGCATGCAGGCGGCGATCGCGGAGAGCGGGCTCCACGGGTGGCTTCTCTACGATTTCCACGGCACCAATCCCATCGCGCGCCGGATTCTCGGATTCCAGGCCCTCGAGAACGCGCCCAAGACCACGCGCCGTTGGTTCTACTGGATCCCCGCATCCGGCGAGCCCGCGAAGCTGGTGCATCGCCTGGAGCCGCACGCTCTGGATCATCTGCCGGGGCGGGTCCTGATCTACCTCACGTGGCAGGAGCTGGAGCGAGGTCTCGCGGAGACGATCGCCGGCCGGGTGGCGATGGAGTTCTCGCCGCGGGCCAGGCTCCCGTATGTCTCGCGGGTGGACGGCGGCACGATCGAGCTGGTGCGCGCCGCGGGCGCGGAGGTCGTCTCCTCGGCGGATCTGGCGCAGCGGTTCGAGGGAACGCTGGACCCCGAGGCGCGGCTGGATCACCGGCGCACCGGCGCCCTGCTCCACGGCATCATGGCCGCGGCCTTCGAGCGGGCGCGCGCGAGCGCGGGCGGCCGGACCCCGATGAGCGAGATGGATCTCCAGCGCTGGCTCCTGAGTCAATTCGACGAGGCGGATCTTCAGACGAGCGATCCGCCCACCGTCGCCGTGAACGAGCATTCCGCCGACGCACATTTCTCCAACACGCTCGCGCGGGACCGCCCCATCCGGCCCGGCGATTTCCTGCTTCTCGACGCCTGGGCGAAAGCGAAGCACCCGGGCGCCGTGTACGCGGACTATACCCAGGTCGCGTTTCTGGGCGCCTCGCCTCCGGAGGAGCATCGCGCCGCTTTCGCGGCGGTGCGGGAGGCCCGGGATCGTGCCATCGCCTTCGTGCGCGACTCGCTCCGCGGCGGCCGCGCGCCGCGCGGCTGCGACGTGGACGACGCGGCCCGCGAGGTCATCCGCGCCCGCGGCTGGGCCGATCGCTTCTTCCACCGGACGGGGCATTCGATCGGCGAGGAAGTGCACGGGAACGGGGTTCACCTCGACAACCTCGAAACGCGGGACGAGCGCATCCTCCTCGACGGAACCCTCGTCTCGGTGGAGCCCGGGGTCTACTTCGAATCCTTCGGCGCGCGCACCGAGGTGAATCTCCTGATCGACGGCGGCGAGGCCGTCGTCACCACCGAGCCCATCCAGACGGAGATCCTCCTCCTTGAGCCTTGAGCGCGGAGTGCCGCTCCGGGAAATCGAATTCCACACGTCCCGGGCCGGCGGGCCCGGCGGTCAGAACGTGAACAAACTCGAGACCAAGGTCGAAGCGCGCTGGAACATCGACGTGAGTCCGTCGATCACGCCCGAGGAGCGCGCGCGCATCAGACAATCCCTGGGGTCGAGGATCGGAAAGGGTGGCACCCTCCGGGTGACCAGCCAGCGCCACCGGAGCCAATCCAGGAACAAGGAAGCGGCGCTCGAGCGGCTGCAGTCTCTGGTCGCGAATGCTCTCGCGCCCCGAAAGGCGCGGCGGGCCACGGCCCCCACACGGAGCTCCGGGGAAGCGCGCCTCGAGGAGAAGAAGCGGCGGAGCCGGCTCAAGCGCCTGAGGGGCGGGCCCGGGAGCAGGAACGGAGCCTCCGAGGAGTGACACGTCGGACCGCGTAACACTATATAGAATAAATAGTTAAACCCTCCCCAGCCCCTTCCTCTGCGCACAACTTCGTCTCAAGGTCCCCTCTCCGGAAGTCGATAGATGGACATCGAGATACCAGTCGCGCGTCCCGGGGGTCATCGCGGTGTCGAAGAGTGCGTTCGACGGCCAGCTTACGCCGATGGCCATCACAGCGGCCCTCGTCCTGATCATCGCCGGGGCGCTGGCATCCCCACGCGTGCGGGGCCACGCACCGGGCCAGGGGAACGGATCCGCCGAAATCGGATCGGAAGCGGTGCGCTCGGACCAGCCGCAGGGTCCCCAGGTGTTCCGTTACTACAGCGAGCAGCCGGCCACCCTCGATCCCGCCCTCGCCTCCGACGCCTACTCCTCGATGGTCATCGCCCAGATCTTCAGCCCGCTCGTGGGGCTCGCCTCGGATCTCGAGCCCGTCCCGCAGATGGCCGAGAGCTGGACCATCTCGAGGGACGGCCTCGTGTATCTCTTCCAGATTCACCGGGGCGTCCGGTTCCACAACGGCCGCGAGGTCACGGCGGGTGACTTCGTCTACAGCCTGACGCGCCTCTTCGAGGAGCCGTTCCGTTCCCAGGGTCTCGCGGCCGGATACCTGGACGCGATCGTCGGCGTGCCCGAGTTCGTGTCGGGGCGCGCGAAGACGATCCGCGGCATTCGCGCCCTCGATCGCTACCGCCTCGAGATCCGCCTCAGCCGACCGTACGGCGCCCTGCTGAGCGCTCTCGCGCTCGATCAGGCCTCGGTGGTGCCCCGGGAGTGCGTCGAGGCGAAAGGGGACCGGCCGTTCGCGATGTATCCGGTGGGCTGCGGCCCCTTCCGGGTGATCGACCGGCATGACGGCGAGCGGCTGGTGCTCGCGTCCAATGCGGACTACTTCCAGGGGAAACCCGAGATCGACTCGATTGTCTTCTACACGCCGAAGGGAAGCGCGGAAGGGGTGGACACCGACGGCGCCAAGGCGCTCCTCCGCGGCGAGGCGGCCATGGCCAATCTGCCTCTCAACATGCTGGACGAGGTGGAGGGCCGGCCCAACATCCGGGTCGTGCGCTGGCAGGACCTGAGCCTCTCGTTCATCGGGATGAATACCAGGATGCGGCCCCTCGACGACAAGAGGGTTCGCCAGGCCATCGCGCTCGCGATGGGGCGGGAGGAGATGCTGAAGCTCTGGCCCGCGGGCAAGATGCTCTCGCAGGGCATCCTTCCCCCGGGGCTTCCCGGGTACTCCCCCGAGCCCCGCACGTATCCGCACGATCCCGACGCGGCGCGCAAGCTCCTCGCCGCAGCCGGGTACGGCGCGGGCCACCCGCTCCCGCCGCTCACCCTGTGGAAAGCGACCGCCAACCAGAGCGTTCGCGAGGTGGACACACTCATGGTGAGGACCCTGGCCGAGGCGGGCATCCGCGTGAATCTACGGTACGTCTCCTGGACGGATCTCGACAGCGTCACCACGGCGCGCAAGGCGCAGCTCTTCGGGTTCGCGTGGGTCGCCGCCATCCCGGATCCGGACACGTCCCTCCCCTCCCTCTCCTCCTCGAGCACCGAAACA
>Ga0187823_10000375_pt1 | contig 10994 bp, 9 predicted proteins | sample NC_wetland_sal_i_12_FD_132968 | JGI IMG/M metagenome (GOLD analysis project Ga0187823, IMG submission 132968) | Wetland sediment microbial communities from Neuse River Estuary, North Carolina, USA - SourceSoil_3 | ecosystem: Environmental > Aquatic > Freshwater > Wetlands > Sediment | place...
CGATCTTGACCGAGAACGACGAGGTGGCGTCCCGGACGAGGCTCCTCCGCGTGCACGGCGACGCGGGGAACTACACGCACGTGGTTCTGGGGACGAATGCCCGGCTGGACGCGCTCCAGGCCGCGTTTCTCCGCACCAAGCTCCGCCATCTGGCCGCCTGGACCGAGGCGCGGCGTGCGCTGGCCGCCCGTTACCGGAGCGGGCTCGCGGGAACGCCGGTCGTCCTCCCGCCGAATCCGGAGAGGGCCCGCCACACCTATCACCAGTTCACCATCCGCGCGCCGCGTCGCGATGCGCTGATGAGCCGTCTTCGGGAACGAGGGATCGCGACGCGGGTGTACTACCCGCGGACCGTTCCGGCGCAGCCCTGCTTCCAATCGCTGGGCCCGGCGCCCGGGTCGTTCCCGGTCTCGGAGCGGTTGACGGGCGAGGTGCTTTCGCTCCCCATCTATCCGGGTCTCACGGCCGACCAGGTCGACCGGGTCGCGCGTGAGGTCCGGGGATTCTATGAAGAGACGTCCATGGACGGAGGAGGGGACTCGTGAGGAAGCCGTTCCGCATCGCACTCGTGGCGGCGCTGGGCGCGGCCGCGGCCGTGGTCCTGGTCTTCGCCGCGGCGTGGTTTCTGATGCCGCGCGACTGGATCGACAGCGAGGCGCGCCGCCAGGCGGCTCAGATGAAGGGCATGACCGTGCGCTGGACGCGCCTCACGCCCGCGATCCAATGGCTCTCGATCGGGGTCAAGATCGAGGGGCTCGTGGTGCGGATCCCGGATGTCGGCCCCCCCAAGACGGATCTCAAAGCCAACGAGATCTTCGTGAGCATGAGAATCCTCCCGCTCCTCTCCCGGCGCGTGGAGGTTTCCTCCGCCAAGCTGGACGGCGCGTGGGTGACGCTCACCGATCAGGGGCCCGAGCCCGCGAAGCCCGCGGGGGCGCCGCAGCCGCTCCCGTTTGCGATCGCGCTTCCGCGGGTCGATTTCCACAACCTGAACGTTCGAACGCGCGACACCCTCGGAAGCGGCATGGAGCTCAGGGGGCTGAGCGGAAGCGTCGCGCTCCGGGGAACCGTCGACACGCCGACCTCCATTCGCGCCTCGGCCAAGGCGGACAGCCTCTTCTGGAAAGCCTCCGCGGCAGCGGCCAACATGCCCCTTCCGTCCCCCCTGACGCTCGACGTGGACATGGAAGCGAAGGGCGCCCCGGGGGTGTTGCAGGTGATGCGGGGCTCGGCCGACCTGGGGCCGCTCGAGAGCGCGATCGCGGGCACCGTGAGCTTCCCGAAGGAAGGGCCGGCGGGCACTGCGGCGCTGGACCTCCGGATCCAGGGGAAGCCCCAGAAGATCGATTCCGGAGCCCAGGCGTTCCGCGGGCTCGCGGCCGCCTCGCCCGCCACGTGGTCCGGCACGGCTTCGTGGAGTATCCGCGCGAGCGGCGTCACACCCGCCGTCGTGACGGACGGCACCCTGAGCATGACCGGGTTCTCCGTGCGCGCGCAGGGGAACTCGTTCCTCGTGGATCGGGTGCAGGCCGTGTGGAACACCCGCGCGGACCAGACCTTCACCGCGAGCGGCACCGGCGCGGGATCGGGAATCTCGCTGACGTTCCAGGCCAAGGGGCTTCTCACGCCCGGGGGCGCCACGAGCGGCGGGCTCGATGTCCGCGCCCCGGCGGCGCGGCTGAACGGCCTGGTCCCCAACGCGCCGACATGGAGCGCCGGGTCGATCGAGGCGCACGCGGATTTCGAGCTCAAGCCGCCGGCCAAGCCCGCCATCAAATGGACGCTGCGTGGGAACGGGCTCGACGGCACCATGCAGGGCATGGCCCGTCCGGTCCAGGGCCTGTCCTTCGACCTCGCGGGGGATGATGCGTCCGCCGACATCCATTCCATCCGGGCCAGGATCGGCTCCTCGACCATGAACATGAGCGGGACCGTGGCGATGGGGAAGCCGCTCGGCAGCGCGACATTCAAGATCGGGATCGACCGGCTGGTCGCGGAGGAGTGGGCCCCGCCCGCGGGCGGCAAAGCTCCCGCGAGGGTCGAGGCCCCGCCACCCACGGCCCTTCCGATTCCGATCGGAGCGCTGAACGGGACCCTGGAGATCGGTGAAGTGCGCTCCGGGACCATGCGCGCCACGAACATCTCCACGCCGATCCGATACGACGGCAAGGACCTCGTGGCCTCGCCCATCAAGGGTTCCATCGGCACCGGGACGTTCCAGGGCGCGTTCAACGTTCAAACCCCGTTCACGAAGCCGAGCTACACGCTGCACATGGACGTGACCCGGGCGCCGGTGGATCAGGTGGCGGCGGGGACGATGCCGTTCAGCTCCGCTCTGACCGGATTCCTGAGCGGCGCGGTGGATCTGAGCGGGCAGGGCTTCCCCAGCGCGAGCCCCAACGAGAGCCTCCAGGGACTCCTCAAGGGGACGGTGGACGACGGGAAGATCAAACTGACGCCGGCGGTGATGGCCATCGCGCGCACGCTGGGCCTGTCGGAGCCCTCGGAGATTCCCTTCACCCGGCTCACACACACGGTCCGGATCCAGGGAAGCAAGATGCTGATCGACCAGGCGGGCGGCGATCTCGGGCCGGACAAGGCGGAGATGAACGGGTCCGTGGGCCTGGACCACACCCTCGATCTGAACATGCTCCTTCGCCTGGCGCCGAGCCGGGTCAAGGGGAACACGGCGCTCGCGCGATTCGCGCAGTTCGCCCGCGACGCGGAGGGACGTCTTCCGGTCGGGCTCAAGATCACGGGCCTCGACCGCGCGCCCCGGATCACGCTCAACACCGAGCAGCTCATGAAGACCGCAACGAAAGAGATGACGAGCCAGGTGGGGCAGAGAGTCATGAGCGATCTGGTCCGGGGCATCTCCCGCCGGCCCGACTCCACGCTCGCCACCGACTCGACCCGCGCCCAGGGGACGCCGCGCCCCGCGTCCCCCGACTCGACGCTGCGGAAAGCCGGCGATGCCCTGAAGAAACTCTTCCACAAGTGATCGCCGCGCGGACCGCCCTCCTCCCCCTGGCGGCGGCCGCGGCGCTCCTCGCGGCCCCGGCCGCCCGCGCGGAGCACACCCCGGGCGTCCCGGGCTGGCAGCAGGACGTGCACTACCGATTCGCGGTGACCTACGCTCCCCCCCATTTCGAGATCGCGGGGCGGGAGACCCTGGCGTACTGGAATCTCTCGCCCGATACCCTCTCCGAGCTCTACTTCCACCTCTACCTCAACGCTTACCGTCCCGGGTCCCACATGGCGCGCCGCGACGCGGCTCACGAGAACTGGCGGGTCCAGGATCTGCCGCGGAAGCGGTGGGGGAGCGAGCGGATCGAGGGCGCGCGGATCCTCGGAGGCGACTCGCTCCACGTCGAGACGGACGACACCGTCGCGCGGCTGGGACTCCATGAGGCGCTCGCGCCGGGAGAGAGCGTGATCGTGTGCCTGAATTTTCGCTCCGTCATCCCGGACGTTCCCGATCGGATGGGCCGCTCGGGAAGGGGGATCTTCGCCGCGCAGTGGTATCCCCGGGTCTGCCTCTACGACCGGTTCGGATGGCACACGGAGCAGCACCTGGGATCGGAGTTCAACGGCGACTTCGGGGCTTTCGACGTCCGGATCACGGTGCCCGGGAACTTCCTTGTGGCCCACACGGGCACGCTCGTGAACGCCGCCGAGGTGCTGCCCGATTCGATTCTCGCGCGGCTCCGGTCCTCCGGGGACAGCGCGGTCACCATCTGGGACCGAAGCCGTTTCACGCTGCCGGCGGATTCCAGCGCGCGGGCCGCGGCCACGATGCCCAGGACCTGGATCATCCACGCCGACTCGGTCCACGACTTCGCGTGGGCCTGCGACGAGAGGTGGATCTGGCGCCGTGCCCGGTGGAACGGAATCGACATCGACACGTACCATCGCGCCGCGGACGATGGGCACTGGCGGGACATGGCCGCCGAGGGCGCGCGCATGATGGAATTCCTGAGCCGGCGCTTCGGGCCGTATCCCTATCCCGGGTTCTCCTTCGTCGAGGAGCCGATCGGGGCGGGCGGCGTCGAGTTCCCGAACATCGTCTGGATCACGCCGCGCCGGGGGTCCAGCGCGCTCATCACGCGGAGGCTCGAGTACCTCTTCGCACACGAGCTGGCCCACAACTGGTTCTACGGCATGGTGGGCAACAACGAGACCGCGCAGGCGTTCCTGGACGAGGGGCTCACCAGCTATGCCGAGACCGCGACGATGGAGGCTCTGTACGGGAGGAAAGGGAATCTCACCAAGCCCATGAAGCCCCGGTGGCTCCATCCGAGCGACGACTCCCGGAGCTCCGCGTGGCGCAACTACCTCGAGTTCCAGGGGAGCGGGCTCGAGGAGCCGGTCGTGACGCACTCGGACCTCTTCAAGAATCCGGCCGCCTACTATCCGTCCGTGTATCACAAGACGAACGTGGGGCTCTGGACGCTCCGCTCCATCGCGGGCGAGGAGCGCTTCGACGGGGCGATGCGCGAGTACTTCGCGACCTGGCGCTTCCATCACCCGTACGCCGAGGATTTCTTCGCCTCCATGAACCACGCGCTGGGCGCGTCGTACGACTGGTTCTGGCGTGGGTGGTTCCTCCGCACCGACGCGATCGATCTGAAGCTCCGGAGCATGCGGATCACGCCGGACTCGGGTGACGTGGAGCTTCGGATCCGGTCGCGGGGCGGCATCGATCCGCCCGTGCCGGTGCTGCTGCGGGACGGCTCGGGACACCGCGCGATGCGGGTCGTGCCGCGCGAGGCGTTCCTCGGCGCCGCGGGGGAGGGAGTCTATCGGACCTCGGTTCCGTTCCGCCCCACCTATGCCGAGCTGGACCCCGACTTCACGCTCCCCGACGTGGACTGGAGCGACAACCGCACGAGCCGCTGGCCCCGGTTCCAGTGGATGGTGGACAGCTGGCGGGCGTCTCCGAAGCCCATCGGGAAGACACTCGGCCTCTGGAGGCCGGACCTCTGGTATCAGGCCCGCGACGGGCTGCAGGCGGGCGTGGCGTTCGACGCGAGCACGGTGCGCTGGGAACACGCCCTCCAGGGGCTCGTGGGCGTGGGCGCGCGCGAGCCGCGTCCGTTCGGCGAGCTGGAGGCGCGGATGCGGTCGGTCGCCGCCGATCCGCGGCGGATCCTGCGGGCCCAGGGCTACGACCTGGACGGGCACCGGGGCTATCGCCTCTCGCTCGCGCAGGATCTGGGCTCGAAGATCGAGCGCGGGTTCCGGTGGTCGTTCGGGGCCGCGGTGGATCTGGACCGCCTCTACCAGCCCGACGCGCCGCGCCGGCCTCTGGAGTGGTCGCGGGGCGGCTACAGCAATTTGGAGGCATCCCTCACGTCCACCCGGAAGTTTCATCGCGTCCGGTGGAGCGGATCGCTCAGGCTCCGAACCGATCTCCTCGCCGATCGCGACTCGTACGGCTCGCTCTACGCGGTGAGCACCGCCGACGTGAGCGTCATCCCCAAGCTTCCGCTCTCGCTCCGGGCCGCCGCGGGTCGCGTTCGAGGAGACGCGATCCCGCCGGAGGAGCGCTTCTACCTCGCCGGGGCGGGGCCCCGTGGCGAATGGGCGAGCCGGTGGTTTCGCTCCCGCGGCACGCTGCCCACCCACTGGGTCGCGGCCCTCGGGGGAGACGGCGACGTGCGCGCGTTCGCGGACACCAGACCCTCGGGCTCGACGCTCGTCGCGTTCAACGCGGAGACGCGCTCGAGCCGTCTCATCCCCTCGTGGGTGCCCGTGCTCCGGCGGCTTCGCGTGCCGGTGCTCGATCCCAGAGCCTCGCTCTTCGCGGACGCGGGCCAGGTGAGCGACGGGAACCCCACCCTGCGCGGCATGGCCGCCGACTTCGGCGTGGGAATCCGAACGGCGCCCCTGTTCCGGAACCACCTCGTTCTTCGAACCGATTTTCCCCTCCTTCGCACGCCGCCCTTGCCGGGCGAGCGCCGGTGGAAGCTCCGGGCGGTGTTCTCGGTCGGGGAGGCGTTCTGAGTCGCGCGTCCGATGCCATCGACGTCCTCGGGCTGACGCGCACCTTCAAGGCCCGCCGGAGATCCGGAGAGGTTCGCGCGCTCCAGGGGGTCGATCTCACCGTGCACCGCGGGGAATGCTTCGGGCTCCTGGGGCCCAACGGCGCGGGGAAGAGCACCCTCATCAAGATCCTCACCACGCTCCTGCTTCCCACCTCGGGCCGCGCGCGGGTCACCGGCTACGACGTGGCGACGGAGCCCTTCCAGGTGCGCCGCCGGATCAACCTCGTCTCGGGAGGGGACAGCTCGGGGTACGGGGTGCTCACGGTGCGCGAGACGCTCCATCTCTTCTCCCAGTTCTACGGCGTGCCGGGGCCGGTCGCCCGGCGGCGCGCCGAGGAGCTGATGCAGGTGACCGGCCTGGCCGAGAAGGCGGACCAGAAGCTGTCGGGCCTTTCCACCGGGATGCGGCAGAAGCTCAACTTCGCGCGCGGCTTCATGAGCGATCCCGAGGTGATCTTCCTGGACGAGCCCACGCTGGGGCTGGATGTCGAGGCGTCCCGCGACGTGAGGGCCTTCATCGCGCGATGGGTGCGCGAGCGGCCGGACCGCACGGTGCTTCTCACCACGCATTACATGATGGAGGCGGACGAGCTGTGCGGGCGGGTGGCGATCATCGACCATGGGCGGATCCTGGCGCTGGACACGCCCAGCGCCCTGAAGCGCACCCTTCCGGCCGAGCCTGTGTTCGAGTTCCAGGTGAGCGCGACGGGACAGGATCTGGATCACCTGCGCGGGATCGCGGGCGTGCGCTCCATGTCGCACCACGCCCATCCGGCGACGGGCGCGGTGCAGCTGCGGGTGGTGGTGGACGAGGACGACGTGATCGGCGAGGTGCTGGGCCGCCTGAAGGGGCTCGAGCGCGCCGTGCTGCACCTGACGAAGATGGAGCCGACCCTCGAAACCGTGTTCATCCACCACGTGGGACGGGGCCTCAGCGACGAGGAGGAGCAGGATGGAGCCTGATCCGGGCGCGCCGGACCTCGGTCTCCGGCAGAAGCTCGCGATGAACCTGGCCGCCGTCTGGGCGCGCGCGAGCGTGCGGGTGAAAGCCTCCTTCCGCGAGAGCTCCTGGGTCATCGGGGAGACGGTTTTTCCGTTCCTCGCCATGTCGGCCTTCGTCCTGGTGTACCGCGGCCTCCAAGCGCCCCGCGAGTACGAGGGGTTCGTGGTGCTGGGGGGCGCCATGATCGCGTACTGGAACAACGTGATCTGGGGCATGGCGAGTCAGTTCTTCTGGGAGCGCGAGCAGGGGCAGCTCCAGCTCTACCTGATCACGCCCGTCTCCCGGATGTCGATCCTCATCGGAATGGCGCTGGGCGGCATCGCGATGACCACGACGCGCGCGGTCGCGATCCTGACGGGAGGAATCCTCCTCTACCACGTGTCCTTCCCGCTGTCCCGCGCGCTGCCCGCCCTCGGCCTCTTCGTGCTCACCCTCGGAGCCGCCTACAGCCTCGGCATGATCCTGAGCAGCCTCTTCCTCCTATGGGGGCGGGAAGTGTGGCATACCGCGGCCATCCTCCAGGAGCCGGTCTACCTTCTCTCGGGATTCTATTTCCCCGTGAGCGCCATGGGCCTCGTCGTCGCGGTCGCGGGATCGATCCTCCCGGTCACGCTCGGGCTGGACGGCATCCGCCAGGTCTTCTACGGCCCGGCCGCCCACGGCCTTCTGCCGCTGCCCTGGATTCCGCCGATCCAGATCGCGCTCACGCTGTTCTTCCTCTACATCGCGCGGCGGATGCTCCGGTACATGGAGAACCTCGGAAAGCACGAGGGGAGGCTCACGGTGAGGGGCGATTGAGGCGACTGGCGCAGGTCCTGCGCGCCTCGGCCTGGCTGGGGTGGCAGGTGGAGGCGAATTGGGCGGAGCCGATCCTCTTCCTCGTCTACGCCATCGCGAAGCCGCTCGCCACGACCCTCATCCTCTACTTCATGGTGCGGGTGGTGTCCCGCGGGAGCGCGACGTCCGAGACCTTCCGCTACATCTTCATCGGGAATACCTTCTTCCTCTACGTCACCGAGGTCCTGATCGGACTCTCCTGGACGGTGTTCCGGGACCGCGAGGACTACGAGACGTTGAAGTACATCTACGTCGCGCCGCTGCGCCTCCTTCCGTATCTCCTCGGGCGGGCGTGCACCCGCGTCGCCACGGCCACGGTCGGCGTGATGGTGGCGCTGCTCTTCGGGCGCCTGGTCCTCGGCCTCTCGATCGGCGTTCCGGGGACGAACTGGGCGCTGGTCGCGGCGGCGGTGGTGCTGGGGATCATCGGGGTGCTCTGGCTCGGGATCATTCTCGCGGGCACCTCGCTCATCGTGGCGCGGCACAGCATGAATCTGAACGAGGGGCTGAGCGGCGTCTTCTTCCTGCTCTGCGGGGCCATCTTTCCGCTGGACGTCTTGCCGCGTTGGGCCCGTGCCATCTCGCTCGCGCTTCCGTTCACCTACTGGCTCGAGCTCCTGCGGCGCATGCTGACGGGACGCGGCTTCGCGGCCAGTCTCGCCGCGATGAGCGACGGGGATCTCTGGAGGGTGATCGGGCTCGCGACGATCGTGCTGTGCGCGCTGGCCTTCCTCTGGTTCCATACGTGCGAGAGGATCGCGCGGCAGCGCGGGCTGATCGACTGGAAGTCGAACTACTGAGCGTCAGGCGCGGGTGGCGCGGCGCTTGCGTCCGCGGAGCGCCTTGCCGAGCATGATATTGATGGGGTGGCTGCGGGGAAGCACCGGGAGGACCGGCGGTCTGCGGATGCCCAGCTTCCTCAGGCAATCGTTCGAGGCCTCGAAATTCGGGTTCCACGAAAGCGCCTGGTTGAACGCCTTGACCGCGTCCCCGCGCCGGTTCGCGAGCAGAAAGACCTCGCCCAGGTTGTGGTAGTGCTCCGGGCGGTGATACTCGGTTTCGATGGCCCGCCGGCAGAGCTGCTCGGCGTCGCTGAATTTCCGGTCGGCGTGCGCCAGGGCGAGGCCGAGATAGCTGAGATAGCCCTTGGCGTTCGGCTCCAGCACGACCGCTTCCTGGAAATGGTTCACGGCGTCCCGATACCGGCACGCGTAGAGCATGCGGATTCCGGCCATGAAGTGCTCATGACCGATGGCGCCGGTCACCGCAAGCTGGTGCTGTCTGCGCTGCCTGGGAGTGGCCACGTTTCGATCCTCCTGGGTACCGCCGGGGCATCACGCAAACAGCGTGCCCGCACGGTCGTGCGTATTGGGGGGAATGGCCCGGGACGGGCCGCAAGGGCCGCATGGGGTTACCGTGGAATCGGTCAATCTCTGGCCGGCCTCCCCGGCTCCCCCTCGTGCGATCCGCCCGCCCGAGACAAGAAACTTGCGAGAAACGATAATGTTGTGTAGGGTGGCTCATCGGGTTAAGGACCCGATGCTTCCAACCTGAACGCAGGTCCCCAGGAGGCAATGCCTACCGCATCATCGGTTGAACGCAGAAGCGAGACGCACCTCGAGAACCATCTCCGCCCGGCTCTCTTCCTACCCGAATTGAAATGCAAGAAGAAGTCCGCCGTGCTCGAGGAGATGGTCGCGCATCTGATGCTGCATCAGGTCGCGCGCCAGGCCGACGCGTTGCTGGAAGTGCTGCGCCAGCGGGAGGCGCTGGGGAGCACCGGCCTCGGCAAGGGAATCGCCGTTCCGCACGCCCGGTCGACCATGGTCACCGAGCGCGCCGTGCTCCTGGCCCGCTCCACCAAGGGCGTGGAGTTCGACGCGGTCGATGGGAACCCGGTCCATCTCATCTTCCTGATCGTCGCGCCTCCGATCGAGAAGGATCCGATCTACCTCCAGATGCTGGCGCAGATCGTCAGGTCCGTCCGCCTGGCGCCGGTCCGCCGGAGGATCCTCGAGGCGCCCGATTTCGCCACCATCCGCGGCCTGATCGCAGCGCAGCTGGAAGATGAATAGCCACCTCCAGGCCCTCGTGGCGTTACAGGATCTGGACCTCATGATCCGCGAGGCCAAGGACCCCGAGCGCGCCACGCAGGAAGAGGAGCTGGGGTTTCCCATGGACGGGGTGGAGAAGCTCGAGCGGACGCGCGAGCGCCTCGCGAAGCAGATCGACGAGCGCCTGCTCCAGATCTACGAGCGGATGAGCCGGCGTTTCACGCGCGTCGTGGTCCCGGTGGAGGGGAGGGTCTGTCTGGGCTGCTTCATGGGGCTCCCCACGGCCGCGAAGCGAAATGCCACTGCCGGAACCATAGAACACTGCGAGAATTGCGGCCGCATCTTATACCGAATCTAGAACGAAGCGCCCCTTCCGGAACCCCTCGTCTTTGCGGTATAATCAAGGCAAGGAACATCCCCCATCCGGAGGTCATCGCCCCATGTCACGACATCTCGCTCTGCTCCTGGGCTCCGCCGCGCTCCTGTTCCTCGGAGCGCCGCCTTCCCGGGCCCTCGCCGACACCACCACGTACCTGGGCCCGACGGGGATTCTCCTGGTGGACGCCGACTCGGTGCTCACCCTGGTCGGCAGGGAGTGGGCCTCCGCGAGCACCCGGCATCAGGAAAAGCTCCTTCGCTACGGCGTGCGCATGGCGTATTGGCGCGCGCACATCTCCCCGGACATGAGGAAGGTTTACGACGGGCTGGGCTATCCCCTGAATCGAGTCATCCACACGCCGGTCGGCCACACCGAGGAGTGGTGGTACTACGGCCTTCTGGATCCGCCGCTCCGGTTCCGGGACGGTGAGCTGATCGATACGGATCGATTCGAGGATCTGCTCGAAAAGTAGAGCCGCGCGGTCCCGATCCGTCTTGTCCGGCTCTCCCGCGGATGGTAGATTCCGGCGGGGTCTTCACCGGGGAGGGTACGTGCCGAGTCGTGACGCCGAGGGTCCATCCACTCGATCCGTTCATGCCGGTCGCGTCCGCGATCCGGAGTCCGGCTCCATCACCACGCCCATCCACCTGAGCTCCACCTATTTCGCCCGCAGC
>Ga0187823_10000377_pt1 | contig 10969 bp, 9 predicted proteins | sample NC_wetland_sal_i_12_FD_132968 | JGI IMG/M metagenome (GOLD analysis project Ga0187823, IMG submission 132968) | Wetland sediment microbial communities from Neuse River Estuary, North Carolina, USA - SourceSoil_3 | ecosystem: Environmental > Aquatic > Freshwater > Wetlands > Sediment | place...
CGGAAGACCAGGCGGACTTCGCACGTCTCGCGGGCCGCTCCTCGCAGCAGCCGCAGACCGCGAGTCCGAACGCGGTGGTCGTCTGGAACCGTCTCACGCGGGAGCTGGGTATCGGCGCGAAGCTGCCCCCGCCGCTCATGGCGCGCGCGTACGCGTTGGTTCAGGTCGGGATCTACGAGGCCATCAGCCCTTCCGGGGACCGGCCTCGCGGGAATCTTCCCCAGCACTCCCTCGCGGCCGGCGCCGCCACGCGCGTGCTGGGCTATCTCTTTCCCGGAAGCCTGGCGCGGATCGAGGAGGTGGCTTCGGGGGAGATCGCGCTCGACCCGGCTTCCGGAGGCTCCGCGCTGGGGGCGTGGAACATGGGCAGCACGGTGGGACGCGCGGTCGTCGCGCGAGGAAGAACCGACGGTTCGGACGCGGTCTACACGGGGACGCCACCTTCGGGTGACGGGATCTGGACCGGAACGAACCCCGTTCTCCCGATGTGCGGGACCTGGAAGACCTGGGTGCTGAAATCCGGCTACGAGATTCAACCCGAGCCCCCGTATGCGTTCGGCTCGGCGAACGATTTGCAAGATGTCCAGGAGGTGCTGGACGTCTCGCGGCACCGGACCCCGGAGCAGATCGCGATCGTCCACAAATGGGCCGACGTCACCCCTCCGGCGATCTGGAACGACCTCCTCGATGACCGGATCGTGGCGCAGGATCTGGATCCGGTCGCGTCCGCCCGGATCAGCGCCTACCTCAACATGGCCATGGCGGACGCCTTCATCGAGTGCTGGGCCTGCAAGTACGACTACTGGATCGCGCGTCCGTTCCAGCGCATCCCGGGACTGGTCACGGTCATCCCCACTCCAAACTTTCCCAGCTATACGTCGGGGCATTCCACGATCTCGGCCGCCGCGGCCGCGGTGCTGGCCGAGGCGTTCCCGGCGGAGGCCGATTTCTTCATCCAGCAGTCGGAGGAGGCCGCCCTGTCGCGGCTCTTGGGCGGAATCCACTTCCGCCACGACAACGAAGCGGGCACGCGCATGGGCACCGAGATCGGGGCGCGCGTGGTGGAGCAGATGCGGGCCAAGGGCGGCGGGACGCTCCTCGCGGGGAACTAGCCCGGCCCGCCCCGCGGTTTCATGTTGTAACCGGGCCGCCCAAGGGCGAAACTCACCCTCCAGGCTGTTTTGCTTCAAACCGACCATGGAGGGCCACGATGGCGGGCAGAGGAAATCCGTCGTTCCTCAAGAACCAGAAGGCCAAGAAGCGCATGGAGAAGGCGACCGAGAAGCGCGCGGCTCGCCAGGCGCGGAATGCGGAGAAGGCTGCCGCGCGCGCCGCCGCGAAAGCCGGGGGCGAGAAGGAACCCGAGCTCCTGACCCCGGATACGGACGCCGCGCCCACGCAAGAGTCCGAGGCCTAGGGCGGCATCCGATGGCGGATGCGTCGAAGCGCCTCAGGAAGTCCAGGAACCGGATGATCGCCGGCGTGTGCGGCGGCATCGCGGAATGGCTGGGCTGGGATCCCACCCTGGTCCGCGTGCTCTACGTCCTGGTCTCGATCTTCAGCGCCGGGTTCCCGGGAATCCTGGTCTACATCATTCTGTGGATCGTGATGCCCAACCCGGAGCCCGCGAACCCGTGATTCGCAAGCTGAAGACCGGCGAGTACCGGCTGTACTCGAGAACGCGGAACCCCAAGACCGGCAAGCGCAGAAATCTCGGCACGTTCAAGACGCGCCAGGCCGCGCTCCGGCATGAGCGGGCCGTGCAGTACTTCAAGCGGCACTGAGCGCGGCGGCCTAGGAGGGGAGCCAGCTCCGTCCGCGCGTCACGAAGACGACCGCGGCGGTCCAGGTGGGAAAGACGTCCACCACCGGGACAAGCTCCGTGAGGAACGTGGGCAGGAACGCGACGTGCCACCCGAGCAGGAGCACGAGCGCCGCTCCCGCCACGAGGTCGAGCGCGTCGTTCAGGGGCGAGGCCGCCCCCTCTCCGAAGGCGGGAAAGGCGAAGATCTGGATCCCGTCGACTACCACGGCCAACCCGCGCGCGGCCCACACTCGAGCCTGGGACGGAACCGCGCGCGGCGCCGTCACGCTCACTTCACGTTCACATCGTCCCCGCGCAGCCCCTTGAGCTTCTCCTCCGCGTCATGGTTGCGAGGCTCGAGCTGGATCGCCTTCTCATAGTTCTGGATGGCCAGATCCTTCTGCCCCGCCGCGGCGTATGCGTCGGCAAGGCTCGAGTAGGCGAACGATGAGTTGGGATTCTGCTGGACGTTGAGCTGGAAGATGCGGACGGCATCGTCGTTCTTGCCTTTGGCCATCAGGGAGGCGCCGAACTCGTTCAGGCTGCGCTCGGTGAAGTCGTAGGAGCCCGCTCCGTAGAAGCGGTCGTGAAGCATCGTGTACCGCGCCACCGTGCTGTCGATCCCCGCCGCGCCGTACACGCCGGCCAGCTCATCGCTCAACGTCAGGGGGCGCGGCCGGCCGCGATGGCACGTGATGCACTGGACCTGGACTCGGTCCGTGCCCGGGATCTTCATCTTCGACAGGTCCTTGCTCACGTCGCGCACCATCCTCATCATGCCCCGCGCGACTTCCTTCTCGGGCTTCTTGTCCGACACGAAGTCGAATGTGGTCAACGGCTGGCCTTCCTGGCCCACGTGACAGAATGGGCAGCGAACGCCCAGCGACCGCGTGAATCCGACCATCGTGGCCTGGAGCTTTTCCTTCGGAGTGTCCTTGGGAAGGACTTTGAGGTTCCTCGCCCGTTCCGGCCATTCGAACCGGGCCTGGGCGTGCGCCGCGCGGACGGCGGCGGTCGAAGCCAGAGCGATCAGGGCGAGGACGACGGACGCGGCACGAACTCGAGATACCAGGGTCATCGGGGCTCCTTCCCGGCAAAGGTTCGCGAGAGTATAGCCAGGGCGTGCGCCCCGGCTCCAGGCGTTTTCTCGCCGCGATCGGCCCTTGACCCCCGCCCCGCGATTTGGTACCTTGGTACCAATGAAGCCGCCGCGGCCCGTCACATGCCTCCACCTGGCGCTGGCCCTGGTCATCGGCCAGGCCTCGCTCCTGCTCCTCCTTCGCGCCCATCGGGGCAGCGCCTCCGGCGGCGCGCACCTGGCCCTGGCCGCGGTGGAGCTCCTGGCCGTGGTCCTCTTCCTGGTGCCGAGGACCCTGGTGCTCGGCGCGCGCGCTCTCTGGGTGGTGCTGGTCGTGGCGGCCCTCCTCCACCTTCACACCGGCGAGCCTCCACCGCCGGTCTTTCTCGTCTACGCCGCGGGGATCTGGGTGGTGGCGGAGGACGCGGCCCGCGCCCGGGGCCAGGTGCCGTGACCGCCCGCCGCGTGGTCACGCGGGTGCAGACGGGCGTGCGCGTGGAGAAGCGCATCCTCCTCGTGCTCAAGGCGCTCGCGGCCACGCTGGATCTCACGCTGGGGGATCTCCTCGAGGGCGTGGTGCTCCACGCGTTCGAGGGAAAGGCGCCGTTCGGGCGGGAATCGATGAAGAAGATCCAGGCGCTCCGGAAAGTCTACGGCCTCACGCTCACGGCGGCGGACAGTCATCTCCTGATCGAGACGCCGCGCCGAGCCCCGCGGCGCGCCCGGTAGCCCAGGCCCAGGCGAAGTTGTAGCCCCCGATCGGTCCGAACGCGTCCAGGATCTCCCCGCAGAGGAAGAGTCCGGGACAGAGCCGGCTCTCCATGGTGCGCGGATCGATCTCCTCGAGAGCGACGCCGCCACCCGTGACTTCGGCGCGCTTGTACCCTTCGTCGCCCGTCCAGTGGAGCGGATGCTTCGTCAGCGCCGCGACCAGCCGCGCGCGCTCCTCCCGCTTGAGCTGCGACCGGGTCGTGCCTCCCCGAACCGCCGCGTCCGCGAGAAGCGCCTCCGCCAGGCGCGCGGGCAGACGGGCGCGCAGCATGCCGGACACCGTTCCCTCCTCCTCGCGCAGGATGCGGTCCCAGGCCTCCGGAACGAGCTCGGTCCACCGGACGTAGAACTTCTGCGGCGGGCCGCCCGCGCGGCGCGAGAGGACCGCGAGATGGGAGACGTCCAGCACGGCGGGCCCGCTGGTCCCCTTGTGGGTGAAGAGAAACCCTCCGTGCGTGACGATCTTCCGTTTCCCCACCGGGGCTTCGATCGTCACGGGAAGCGAGATCCCCGCGAGGGCCGCGTACGGGTTCGGCTCGGCCGTGAGCGGCGTGAGCGCCGGATAGGTGTCGTGGATGGTGTGCCCCAGCCGCCGCGCGAGCTCGAGGCCCGTCCCATCGCTCCCGGTCGCGGGAACCGAGAGCCCTCCGGTCGCCAGGATGACCGAGGAGGCGAGGATCTCCGTTCCGTCCGCGAGCCGGACCCGCCACACGCTGCCCTCGGGCGTGAGTCCCGTGGCGGAGGAATCGAAGCGCCCCTCGACGCCGGCCCGCCGGGCCAGCTCCCGGAGCCCGTCGCGCACGTCCCGTGACTTGTTCGAGACCGGGAAGAGCTTCCCCGTCTCTTCCTCCAGGGCGAGCACGATCCCGAGGCGCTCCTCGAAAAAACGCCTCTGCTCGCGCAACGGCCAGGAGAGGAGGAGCTTCTTGAGCGTGTTCGGGGAGGAGGCCGTGACGAAGCGACCCGGCTCGAGGACCGAGGGGAGGACGTTGCAGCGCCCTCCCCCGCTCATGAGGATCTTCCGGCCGCCGTCGTGCGTGCGCTCGAGGAGGAGCACGCGTCGCGCGCCGCCCTCGGCGGCGAAGATGGCGGCCATGAACCCGGCGGCCCCCGCGCCGATCACGACGACCGGCAGGCGGTCTCTCATTCCGGTCGCGCTATCTCAGGATCGCCATCTTCTTGGACGATGTGTGCCCGTCGGGATAGGTGATCACGTAGAAATAGACCCCGCTCGCCGATCGCGCTCCGGAAGCCACGCTCCCGTTCCAGCGGGCCGCGTGGACCCCGGCCGGCTGAACCGCGTCGACCAGCGTGCGGACCAGACGGCCCCTCACGTCGTAGACCCGGACGGCCACCCGACCCGGCGCCGAGAGACTGTACGGGATCACGGTCTCCGGATTGAAGGGGTTCGGCCGATTCTGCATGAGCGCGTCGACGAAGGAGGGCGGCGGTGTGGCGTCGACGGCCGTCAGGATGCGCGTGGCGTCCTGGATCGGATAGAGGGGGCCATACGTTCCCGAGTTGAATCCCGCGTCGGTGGCCCAGTTCGAGTACTTGTTCGCCTCCGTCGGGCAGGGCCAGCAGGAGGCCGTGTCCGACGTGGACCGCGGCCCGCGGCAGCTCGTCAGGAACTTGTAGAGCACCTGGGCGCGCGTATCCACCAGGTTCTGCCCGCCTTGCCGGATGAACTGGATCGAGAAGCCGTAGCCCAGGGCCTTGTTCCGGTCGTGATCGTTCGTCACGTCCCGCTCGGTCATGTAGGAGACCGCCGCCGCGTTCGTCACCGAAGCGAACGTGGGGTACGTCGCGGAGCTCTGGGCCTCCGCGCTCCCGATCTTGACGAGCGCGTCGAACCGGTCCGGGCCGGCCGTGCAACCCCCGTCCACGACGTAGCTGTAGGCGCCGGGAAGGCCGAGGCCCGGGCCTGCGGCGGGATCGGCGAACATGTCCCGGATCAGCGGGAACGAGATGCTGGAGTTCCCGTTCCATTCATCCGCAGCCGAGGCCACGCCGAACACCGACACGCCGAGGGCGTTCTCGTTCGGGTGAGGCACCTCGCCGACGCTCAGAAGCGCGTTCAAGCCGTCGTTTCCCGTGACGAGAAGGCACCGGTCCCCGCCGTCCGTTCCGGTGGACGCCTCCCACCACTGCTTGAGAAGCTTCGAATCGGACTCCTCCAGAACGGAGAACGTGCTCCGCTTGTGCGTGGATTCGATCGCGATCCGGTACCAGGCGGCGAGCGAATCCTGGATGCCGTATTCGTCGGTGTTCGGAAAGTAGTTCGCAAGGCGGCCCGCGCGCGTTCCCGCGAGCTCGTGCCCGCCCACATTGCCGCCCTGCTCGGTTCCCTGCAGCATTCGATACCGGTCGGCGCGGACCCCCAGCGCGCGCAGCGCCTGGGTGACCGGATCCACCGAGAAGTTCCAGGCGGTATACGCGCCGTCCAGGTTCAGGATCGGGGTATTCGTGCGTCCCGCCACCAGCGTCCCGACGGGACCCGGAGGGTAGGCCCCGGGGAGGACATCGAACTCGACGATGTCGGGTGCCAGGGCGGAGCCTCCGGGGAGCGTCGGCAGATCCTCCACCTCGTAGGCGCGCTGGTCCGAGCTGAACTGATAGCTCGTCTGCCCCTTCAGATCCACGGCCTTGAAGTAGTACTGGAGCCGGGTTCCCCGCGGCAGGAACGCGAGCTGGCTGTAGAGCGTCTTTCCACCCACGCTGAATCCCCCCGGGAGCGCCGATCCGATCCTGTCCCGGGGCGGCCAGTTCATCCGGTATCTCGAGTCGATCAGGACCGTGTCCGATCCCGAGACCGACAGATCATTCACGTCCAGCTCGCTCGAGTCGAAGGGGCTCCATGTCTTGCTGGACGGATCGAACAGGCGGTAGATCACCCTGGGCTCGTCGAATGCGGCCACGAAATTCGGATTGGTGTGCTGGATCGTCAGCCCCGCATCCACGGAACGGTCGAAGGCGTGATGCCAGTTCACGCCCTTTCCGTTCCGGCGCAGGCACGACTGGATGGTCGCGGTGATCGAATCCCCGAGAGGACTGTTGAAGTTGTCGTGGATGGCTCCGGGGCCGGCGCTGTCGCTGCCTCGCACGCCGGGCCAGCACTGCCCCGCCGACGTCGTCGCCGGATTGCAGTTGGCGCCGCCCATCGTTCCGTCCACGAAGGTGCTCTGCGCCAGGAAGGCCGGATAGATCCCGAACTGGGGCGCCGAGGCGCCGGTGACGACCTCGAGCTTGAGATCGTCGTAGAGCAGGCCGTAGAGAACGTCGCCGCAGTTCTGCTGGTCGCCCGCCGTCTCGCGAACGCACCGGAAGGAATAGCGGAGCTGGATCGAATCGGCCTGGACCGCCTCGGCCAGCTCCGACCCGGCCGTGCTCCACGCCCGGACGGATTCCACGCGACGCGTCCCGCCCCCCTCGGTGTTCCTCCAGCCGGACCAGACCCCGTCCCGGAAATAGCGATAGTCGGCGAACTGGACGTATCCCTTGTAGGCGGGGAGATCCAGGTACTCGGACCACTCCGCGAAGATCGCGGCCGTCCCCGCGGGAATCGGAAACGTGCACGAGACGAGCGAGATCGCCTCGCCCGGGACCGTGTGGAACGTCGAGGGGTTCCCCCCCACGAAGATCAGGTCGGAAGGGCTGCTCTTCGGGGAGCAGCTATCCGAGGTCGGGAGGCTGCTTCCCGCGACCAGCTGCCAGGACGGTCCCACCCCGGGAGGAACGCGCGCGGAGATGACCGGGGCCCCGGGCGTCCCCACGAGGATGTTCCCCGAAAACCCGTCCGTGCCGCCCGAGGGAAGCTGGTCCGCGTACAGGGAGCCGTTGTCGCTGGTCGAAAGATCGTCCAGCTCGAGGCCGTGGCCGTCCGGCCAGAGACCGTCCTCGGACGAATTGAAGCAGTCGGTGATGAACACGAGGTAGAGGGCGCGGTTGCTCGCGTCGATCGTGAAGCTGGCGGCCGTCACGGTCGAGGGCGGTCCCGAGGGGTTTCCCGTCACGTGGACGGTGCCTGCCAGCGTGCTCCCGCCGGTCGCGTTCGGGGACGAGGGGGTGACGCTTCCGCGCCACTCGATCAGGGCCGAGCCGGCCGCGATGATCGCATCCAGCGCGGCGCGGTCGTTTCCGATCGGATCGGCCGCGCCGCCGCCGCCACCGACCAGGTACACGTTGTCGTAGGCCGACTCCGTGCTGAAGTTGTACGTGAGGGTCAGATTGTAGCTTCCGGCGTGCGACCCCGTGTCGATGTAGAGGATCTGGTAGGTGAAGTTCGGATACCCGTACTTCGCCGTCCAGCCCGGATCGTACTTGCCGCACCAGAGCATCCGCGTCCCGCTGAGGGCCGCGGGGCAGGTGGAGCCCGGGGTGCAGGCCGCGTTGTCCGAAACGTGCCAGAGGATCTCGTGCTCGGTCTGGTCGAGGTTCGTGTACGGGCCGGAGGTCCCCGGCGTGTAGCTGTTGAGCGAGTCGGCGACGGGGCTCGACCTCGGGCTCCACGTTCCGTTCGCCCGGTCGATGCACGCCCCGGGGTAGAGGTACCACGCGGTGGTCGCGTTCGCGGAGCGGATCACCGATCCGGCCATCGAGGGGGACGAGTTCGGCGAGGTCGGAGTGTCGGGCGTCGTGGGAGTGATCTTGATGCGCTCCATGGCGGATGCCAAGGACGGGTATGCCGCGAGAAGCGCGAGGGAGAGCGTTGCGAAGAGGAAGCAGGCGCGTGGCGGGCGGTGCCGAAGACGCAGGTCCATAGGGAACCTCACAGTGTTCCGCGCCCGGAACGGATGAGCCTCGACGGTCGGCTATTATATCACAAGGTGGCCTCGGTTGCGAACGCGAAGGCTCTCTCGAGCGTCATCGCCCGGCCCTTGGAGAAGACGGCGGCCGCCCCGTCGGCGCCGAGCGCGTCCCACAACGAGGCCAGGTCCTCCTGCACTCTCCGGCGCTCGGACGGCATCGCCTCCACGCCCAGCTGCTCGCGGAGCGCGCGCGAGGCGCCGTAGAGCATCAGGGCGCGCTCGGACTGATCGCGCCGGAATTCGAGCGCGGCGAAACGCTCCAGCGCATCGACCATGCCCTGGCGGTCGCCCATCTCGCGCAGGATGCCCAGGCTCTCGCTCAGGAAGGCGCGTCCCTGCTGGAATTCCCGCGCGTTCGCGGCGAGGAGGCCCAGCTCGCCGAGCGAGTACGCGATGCCCGAGCGCTCCCCGAGCTCGCGCTGGAGCGAGAGCCCTTCCTCGTGATACGCGAGTGCGGCGGCATCGTCCCCCTGCGCGCGGGCCGCGCTCCCCAATCCGTTCAGCGTGATCGCTTCCCCGGTGCGGTCTCCCAGCTCGCGCTCCAGCAGGAGCGATTCCTCGTAGAGCTGACGGGTCCGGGCGTAGTCCTCCTGTCCCAGCGCGACGCTCCCCAGATTGTGCAGCACGGCGGCGATTCCACGGCGGTCGTCGATCGCGCGGCAATGGATGAGGCTCTCTTCATAGGCGGACTTCGCGGCCGCGTGGTCTCCCCTCACGTAGGCCAGGTTGCCGAGCTCCTTGAGCGAGAGCGCCAGCCCCTCGCGGTCCCCCTGATCGCGCGCCATCGAGATGCACGCCTCGATCCGGTCGTGCGCGGCGGCATAGTCCCCGAGGCTCCGGGCGAGCACGGCGCCTCCATGCAGCGCCTTGGCCCGGGCCGGATCGCCCGTTCCGCCGGAGGCCTCGATCGCCTTGGTGAGCCTTCGATTTCCTTCCTGCCAGAAGCCGCGCGTCCACCAGAAACGCCAGAGGCTCGCGCCGATGGAGAGCTCCGTCGCGATGTCCCCCCGATCGTGAGCCGACTCGATCGCCAGGCGGAAATTCTCGTGCTCCTCCTCGATGCGGTTGAGCCACGAGGCCTGCTCGGGACCCAGGAGCCCGGGATCCGCCCGGTCCGCGGCCGCGCGATAGAACGCGCCGTGACGGCCCACGTACTCGCCCGAATGCCCCGCACGCTCCAGCCGCTCCCTCCCGTAGGCGCGCAGGGTTTCCAATAACCTGTAGCGCGCCGTTCCCTCGCAGCCCTCCTCGGGGATCAGGAGCGACTTGTCCACGAGGTGCGCGAGAAGGTCCAGGATCTCCTCCTCGGCGATTCCGTTCCCGGAGCAGACGAACTCCGCCCCCTCCAGCGAGAGGCCGCCCGCGAACACGCTGATCCGCTGGAAGAGCTGCTGCTCCTTCCCGGTCAGGAGGTCGTAGCTCCAGTCCACCGCGGCGCGGAGTGTCTGCTGGCGCTCGAGCGCGGCCGAGCTTCCCGACGTCAGGAGCCGGAAGCGATCCTCCAGCCTTCCCAGGATCTGCGCCGCCGGGAGCACCTTGACGCGCGCGGCCGCCAGCTCGATCGCGAGGGGGATTCCGTCCAGACGGCCGCAGATCTGCGCCACGGTCCACGCGTTCTGATCCGTGAGCGCGAAGCTGGGTTGGACCGCGGCGGCGCGCTCGAGGAAGAGCCGCACCGCCTCGTAGCGGCTCACCGCTTGCCGACCGAGCGGCGCGCCGCCGGGATCCGGAACGCTGAGGGAGGGGATGCGCCAGAGGGTTTCGCCGGCGACACCGAGCCCTTGCCGGCTGGTGGCGAGAATGCGGATCCCGGGCGCCGCGGCGAGGAGCGTCTGCACGAGCGAGGCGCACGCCGCGGTCAGGTGCTCGCAATTGTCGAGGACGAGAAGGAGCGTCCGCGAAGACAGATGCTCCGCGACCATCTCTACCAGGGGCCGACCCGACTCCTCGCGGAGGCCAAGCGCGATCGCGACGCTCTGCGGCACGAGGGAAGGGTCGGAGAGCGCGGCCAGCTCCACGACCCACGCTCCGTCGGGCAGGCTCTCGAGCAGGTTGCGCGCGACCTGGATCGCGAGCCGCGTCTTGCCGCATCCGCCCGAGCCGAGAAGGGTCACCAGACGCGCCGACCCCAGGAGCCGCGCCACCTCCTCCATCTCCCCCTTTCTGCCGACGAAGCTCGTGAGGGATACGGGAAGGTTGTTGGGCACGAGCGCTGCCGCCTCGGCATCGGATGCGGAGCTGGCGAACACCGAGGGCACCTCGGACAGGGAGCGAAGCGCGGACGCGATCTCGGCGCCCCGCGCATAGCGCCGCTCGCGGTCCTTGGCCATCGCGCGCATGAGGACGGCGTCGAGCGCCCGCGGGATCCCGCGCCGGATCCGGCTCGGGGCGGGCGGCTCGACGACGGCGATCTCGTGGATCACCGCGATCGCGGTCGGCCCCTCGAAGGGCAGGCGCCCGGTGAGCGCCTCGTACAGCACGACGCCCAGGGAGAAGAGATCGGAGCGC
>Ga0187823_10000378_pt1 | contig 10961 bp, 18 predicted proteins | sample NC_wetland_sal_i_12_FD_132968 | JGI IMG/M metagenome (GOLD analysis project Ga0187823, IMG submission 132968) | Wetland sediment microbial communities from Neuse River Estuary, North Carolina, USA - SourceSoil_3 | ecosystem: Environmental > Aquatic > Freshwater > Wetlands > Sediment | place...
GCAAGGTGACGGTGACCTGCGTGCCGCGGCGCGAGGACGACGCGCCACCCCGGTAGCGAGCCGTTCCCGCATCGCAATCTGAGCCTGTACTTCCCCGCGCCCCTTCGTTCACAATCTCGGCATGGACCCCACCCGCGAAGAATCGCTCGACCCCCAGGACTGGAACGAGATGCGCCGCCTCGGCCATCGCATGCTGGACGACGCCATGGATTACCTCGAGCACGTGCGCGAGCGCCCGGTATGGAAGCCGGTTCCGGAGGGCACGAAGAGAGCCCTGTGCGCGCCGCTGCCCGTCGAGGGACAGAACCCCGCGGCGGTGTACGAGGAATTCCGCCGCGATGTGTTCCCTCACACGATGGGGAACATCCACCCCAGCTTCTGGGGTTGGGTGATCGGGACCGGAACGCCCCTCGGCGTGCTCGCCGACATGATGGCCTCGACCATGAACCCGAACATGGGGGGCGGCGACCAGGGTCCGAACTACGTCGAGCTGCAAGTATTGGCCTGGCTGAAGGAGATGCTCGGCTACGCCACGGACGCGAGCGGGATTCTGGTGAGCGGCGGCTCCATGGCGAATCTCGTGGGCATCGCCGTCGCGCGGAACGCGAAGGCGCAGGGAGACCTCGCCCAGGACGGGCTCAAGGCGGCCCCGCGCGAGATGGTGCTCTACGGGTCCGCGGAGACCCACAACTCGGTTCACAAGGCGGCCTCGCTCCTCGGGCTGGGCCGTGGGGCGCTGCGGGAGATCCCCGTGGACCGCGCGTTCCGGATCGACGTCGCGGCGCTTCGCCGCGCCATCACCGAGGACCGCAGAGCGGGCCTCCACCCCTTCTGCGTCGTGGGGAACGCGGGCACCGTGAACACAGGCGCCATCGACCCGCTCCCCGAGCTGGCCGACCTCTGCAGGGCCGAAGATCTATGGTTCCACGTGGACGGCGCCTTCGGCGCGCTCGCCGCGCTCGCGCCGGATCGGAGGGCGCTCGTGCGCGGGATGGAGCGGGCCGACTCGCTGGCGTTCGATCTCCACAAGTGGATGTACGTGAACTACGAAGTTGGATGCGCGCTCGTCCGCTGGCCGGAGAAGCATCGGGCGACCTTCGTCTCGCCCGCCGACTACCTGGCGCACTCGACCCGGGGCTTCCCCGCGGGCCCGATCTGGTTCAGCGAGTACGGGGTTCAGCTCTCGCGCGGATTCCGCGCGCTCAAGGTCTGGATGTCGCTCAAAGAGCACGGCGCCGCCAAGTACGGCCGGCTCGTGGCGCAGAATTGCGAGCAGACGAAGTATCTCGTCTCGCTCGTCGAGCGAGAGCCCGATCTCGAGATGATGGCGCCGGCGCCGCTCAACATTGCCTGCTTCCGCTTCGCGCCGCGCGGCATCGACGACGCGAGGGCCGACGCGATCAACGAGGAGATCCTCTACGGATTACAAGAAAGCGGCACGGCGGTGCCCAGCTCGACGATGTTGCGAGGGCGCTTCTCCCTGCGGGTCTGCATCGTCAATCACCGCACGCGGCGCGAGGACCTCGATCTCCTCGTGCGCGAGGTGCTCCAGCGCGGGCGCGCGGCCGCGACGACGGCCTCCGAAGCGGTGCGGGGCTCATGAGCCGGGACCCCGCGTCGATGCTCGCGCGGCGCGTCTGGTTCGAGCGCACGTTCGAGCTCGGGCTCCCGCCCGAGGCGTTTCCCGACATCCTGGAGCGGGTCCGCGGCACGCCGGCCCGGCTCGAGGAGCGCGTCCTGGGCCTGGGGCGTGAGATCCTGGTCCGCCGCGCGGGGGATGCCTGGTCGATCCAGGAGAACGTGGGGCATCTGCTCGATCTCGAGCCCCTCTGGGCCGGACGACTGGACGAGTTCGCGCGCGGCGACGATCGCCTGCGCCCGGCCGATCTCGGGAATCGAAAGACGCACGAGGCGCGGCACAACGAGTCCTCGATCGAATCGATCCTGGCGGGCTTTCGGCGCGCTCGCGCGGAGATCGTGGAGCGGGCGGAGGCGCTGGGTCCCGCGGACCTCGGGCATGCCGCGCTTCACCCCCGGCTCGGGCAGCCCATGACCGTCGTGGATCACCTGTTCTTCGTGGCGGAGCATGACGACCACCATCTGGCCGCGATCGGCGAGCTGATCCGGAGGTTCGGCGCGTGACCCGGGTCGCGATCGTCGCGGCGCTGGCGCTGCTCTCGGGCTGCGCGTCGAGTCACCACCCATGGCGCGGGAATACCGCGATCCAGCCCGCCATGGATGTGCCGACCCACTTCCTGGTCCCGGGCCCCGGAGGCAAGACGGAGGAGCCTGCGCCCGGCCAATGCCGGAATCCCATGATCGACCCGCGCGACGGCACGCGGATCACCCTCGAGCAATCCTCGGACGGCCGCGGCTTCTACCGCGTCCCCGCCGGCCGCTACGGGGTGCGCCCCGGGGAGCTCCTCGTGGTGGAGTGCGGAACGGGGCGCGTGATCGGAGTCGTGAAGCCCTAGAGGAGAGCGCCATGCCCGAGCCGAGGAGATATCCCTACGCGACGCACCTGAATGTCCTCCACGAGCCGCTCGAGGTCGTGGACGTGCAGGCCCTCGTGGACGCATGCGGCGACCGGTGGTACAACCAGACCCTCTGCGACGTGAACGCATCGGTCGTGCGGCTCGGCGTGATCCAGGGGGAGTATCACTGGCACAAGCACGACGAGGACGACGAGTTCTTCTACGTCGTCGAGGGTCGCCTGCTCATCGACCTGGAGGATCGCACCGTGGGGCTGTCGCCGCGGCAGGGATTCGTGGTGCCGAAAGGCGTCCCGCACCGCACGCGCGCGCCGGAGCGCACGGTGATCCTCATGGTCGAGAATGCCGGGATCGTTCCGACGGGGGATCCGGAGAAAAGCAAAGCGGGGTGAGGTTTCAACCCCACCCCGCGCGCTTTGACTGCGGAAGCGATCAGTAGGAAGAATAGGCGTTCAGGTTCGCCTTCACCATTCCGGTCACCGAGTTGTACTGCCAGCCGCCGGTGTTGTCCACGCCGGGCGTGGTCTTCACGGCGTTCGAGTTCATGACCGGCTCCTTCGGGATGTTGCCGTCCGCGAAGATGGCTCCGGTCAGCGCCGGGAACGTGGCGGAGCCGTTCAGGGCGTTCCGGCCGTACTGGATCGCGACGGCGGAGCGGATCGAGCCCAGCTGGCCCTTCAGCGTGGCCGAGCGGGCCTGCTCCTGCATGTCCTCGTACTTGGGAATGGCGACCGCCGCCAGAATCCCCAGGATCACGATGACGATCACAAGCTCGATCAGCGTGAACCCGCTTTCGGACCGATTGAGAACCATGGTACCTGACCCCCTTAGAGCGGTTGTGACGTGACGATCGGAGCGGGCGCTCCGGGAACCCTTGCAGATTTGCAATCGGCATTTCCGGGGGCATGCTTGAGAGAATTTTGCAACTGTTCGCTGCGGTCCCGATGCCGTAACTTCCCCTGAATGCGCTACATGGTGGTCGAGCGATTCCGCGACGGGGACCCGCTTCCCGTGTACCGGCGCTTCCGGGACCGGGGCCGACTCATGCCGGCGGGGCTCCAGTACGTGTCCAGCTGGGTCACCGAGGATTTCAGCCGCTGCTTCCAGGTCATGGAATGCGAGGATCCGAAGCTGCTCGAGGAGTGGATGGATCAGTGGAAGGACCTCATGGAATTCGAGACCGTCCGGGTGATGACCTCGGCGGAGGCGGTCGCGCTGGTGACGCCTAAACTCGGATGAGCCCCGGGCAGCGCGACGACTACGTGCTCCGCCAGGTCGAGGCCGTCGCGGCGATTCTCGCGCGCATCGTCGGCCTCCGTTTGGACGGCGAGCCGGAGGAGGCGCGGACCGGCCTGGAAGGGGCGTACACGACACTCCTCGGCTCGCAGGCGGGCCTGCTCCGGCGCGTGGATTCGAACACCGCCGCCAAGCTCATCGGCTCCTCGGAGAGGACCCTGTCCTTCGCGGCTTTGATCGAGGAGGAGGCGGAACAGGAGAGCGACGAGGGACGAAGCGCGCTCCTCCGCGCGCGCGCGGCGGAGCTGAGGCTCAAGGCGGAGCAGAAGGAGCCCCGATGACCCAGGACTCCGTCTCGCCCCTCATGTTCATCCGGCCCTGGACGACCCTCCGGCGGCCGGAGCCGGGCCGCGAATACGTGGCCCTGCTTTCGGAGCTCTGGCTCGACAGCGTGCGCACGATGCCGGCGTTCTTCTCCTATTCGGGCAGGATTCAGGGGCAGTTGAAGCGGTCGCCGGGGCTGATCGGTTTTTCCATGAACGCGCACGTGTTCCGGAAGAAGTTCTGGACCCTTTCCGTATGGGAGAGCGCGGAGGCGATCGCGCTCTTCGTGCACGAGAAACCCCACAGGGACATCATGGCGGCCCTGCAGGGGAAAATCCGGAACCCGCGATTCATCCAGTGGAGGATTTCCGGATTCCAGTGTCCGCCGAGCTGGGCCCACGCGTTCCGGATGCGCGAGGAAGGGCTCTGAGGACCTAGGCAAGGTCCGGAGAAGGCCGCGTCATAGCACGAAGGGGATGACGCGCTTCGTGTGCCGGGCGTATTCCGCGTACTCCGGGTACGCGTCGAAGACCAGCTCTTCCTCGGCCACCGCGCGGACCGCGAGCGCGGCCGTGGCCACGATCCCGGTGAGCACGCTCAGGATCGTTCCGTGCGCCGCCACGCCGGCCCACAGGAAGAGAAGGATGGCGGCGTAAATCGGATGCCGCACGAACCGGTAGGGCCCCGTGGTCACGAGGCCGCCCTGCGTCGGATCGGCTCCCGCGTGGAAGCTCCGCCCTCCGAACGCGAGACGGGCCCACAGCATGAGCGCTCCCGCCGCGACCTGAACCGCCAGGAAGACGGGGGCGTGCGCGAACAGAGACCGCCGGAACAGCAAACTGAGCACCGCGGCCGTCAGGATGGCCGTCGCCCCGATCGAAACCCTCTTCAAGTTCATGCCGATCCTCCCGCGATGCCGATGCCGCACAAATACCATTGACGACAAGATACATTGTAATGCATAGTATCGTCCATGTCCAGCGTTCCGGAACGAAATCCGCCCGCGGCCGACCCGGTGGACAAATGGGAGGTACAGCTCCGGAAGGGCTGCCTGGAGCTCGCCATCCTGGGAACCCTGTGGACGGGAAGGCAGTACGGGCTCGAGATCCTTCGCGGGCTCGAGCGCGATTCCGAGCTGGTGCTGTCCGAGGGCACGGTGTACCCGCTCCTCGCGCGGCTCAAGAACGACGGACTGCTCGAATCGGAGTGGGTGGAGGCCGACGCGGGGCACCCGCGCAAGTACTACCGGCTCACCCCCAGCGGCCGTCGCCGCGCGGTGCGCATGGCGCGCCTCTGGTCCCGATTCTCGGCGAGTCTGGGCGGGCTGCTCGCGCCGCTCATCAAGGAGGGTCCCCGATCATGAGCCGTCCGTCCCCGGATCCCGCCGTCGAACGCTATCTCGACCGGGTTCGCGCCTCCCTGCGCGGGATGCCCGCGCCCGAACAGGATGAGATCGTGCTGGAGCTTCGGAGCCACATCGCCGAGCGCGTGGCCCCCGGCGAAGACATCGAGGCGGCGCTCCGGGCGCTGGGCGATCCCGAGGATCTGGCGCGGGAGTACCGGAGCGACAGCGTGGCGACGCGGGCGGAGTGCGGCGGATCGCCGATCGTCATCCTGCACAGCCTGCTCCTCTTGCGACGCGGCCGCTTCAAGGGATCGGCACCCCTCGCGCTCGCCGCGCTCGGATATGCGTGGGCGCTGGCCCTGGGCGCCGCGGCGATCGAGAAGATCTTCTCGCCCCGCGACGTGGGCCTCTGGTACGGGCCGGGCGCGGTGTCCCTCCCGCGCCTCACCGTGGACGGGGCCGGGCCCCCCGGGACCCGCGAGCTCCTGGGATGGTGGTTCGTCCCGGCCGGGCTCCTGGCGGGCGTTCTCCTGTACTTCCTGACCCGGCAATTCGGTCTGTGGTGGATTCGCCGCTCCCGCGGCACACGGAGGATCTGATGGCTCGAACGTGCAGCATTCCCCAGAAGGAGCGTTACACCCGGATGGCGATCGGCAGCGTGTTCGTTGCGGCCGGGTTCGTGATCCATCGCGACACCTTCACGGCCCTGGCCCTCGTCACCGTGGGCTCGGCCATGACCGCCCGAGCCTCCCTGGGCTACTGACTTTCGCTTCAGATGCTCGGTTCGAGCATCTTCCCGAAGAAGAAGTAATGCGGTAGGGTCGTAGCCACACATCCATCGTCATCGAGGTGGACTCGGGAACCGTGGACTCTATCCGCCGGAGAACGAAATGAAAGTCGGGATCATCGGGTCGGGCGCTGTCGCGAAGTCTCTGGCCGCGGGATTCATGGAGCACGGCCACGTGGTGATGCTGGGGACGCGCAACCCCGCCAAGCTGGAGGATTGGGACTGGAAGAACCGCGGCGGAATCGTGGGCAACATCGCGGACACGGCGCGGTTCGGCGAGATCCTGCTACTCGCGGTCAAGGGCTCGGCCGCCGAGGAGGCTGTTCGCGCGGCCGGCATCACGAACCTGGCGGGAAAGACGGTCATCGACGCGACGAATCCGATCGCGGATTCCGCGCCCTCGAACGGCGTGCTGCACTTCTTCACCTCGCTCGAGGAGTCCCTCCTGGAGCGGCTTCAGCGCGCGGTCCCGGCGGCGAACTTCGTGAAGGCGTTCAACTCCGTGGGCTACGCCGCCATGGTGAATCCCAAGTTCAAGGGCGGGAAGCCCACGATGTTCATCTGCGGGAACGACGATGCGGCCAAGAAGGCCGTCACCGGCATCCTCGATCAGTTCGGCTGGGAGACGGCGGACATGGGGAAGGCGGAGGCGGCCCGCGCCATCGAGCCATTGTGCATGCTCTGGTGCATCCCGGGCTTCCTGCGCAACGACTGGAACCACGCGTTCAAGATGCTGAGCTGAGGGACTCGCGACGATGACGGAGCGCAAGCCGTTGCGCCAAGGCGGCGTCGGGGCGATGATGGACGAGTACGAGCGCGCGGCGGCGGACATCCCGGCGATCCTGCGACGGATCAGCGACGAGGAGTTCGAGAGAGTTCGCGACCTCGAGACGAAGGACGAGGATTGCCGGTCGATTCAAACGATCCTCCACCACGTGGTCCGCGCGGGCTACGGCTATGCGAGCTACATCCGGGAGGCCTACGGCGACCCGCCGAACCGGCCCGACGTCCCGCTCGGGAAGCGCCTCGAATACCTGGACCGCCTCGACGCCATGCTCGCGTTCACCTCGGCGACCCTCGAGGGCAAGTGGGAGCTGACGTACGAGGAGATGGTGGCGGTGCAGATGCGCGTGCGCTGGGGACCGGTCTACGATCTGGAGCAGCTCCTCGAGCACGCCATCGTGCACGTGCTGCGGCACCGGCGTCAGATCGAGCGATTCCTGAGCGAGCCCCGGTTCGCGGGGAAGACGTGAACGCCGCGTTGCGCAGGCTCTTCGGCCTGGGCCTGGGCCTGGATCCTGCCCGCTCGGGTGTCATCTCCTCCGCCACCGTCCGCGAGATCGCCGACTCTCTGGATCGCCTTCCTCTCGACCGCGCGCGCCACCTCGCGGCGTTCGCGTACACCCTCGGTCGCGTGGCCAACGCGGATCTCGAGGTGAGCGCGGAGGAGACGCGCGCGATGGAGGACATCCTCCGCCGCCTGGCGGGGCTCTCCGAGGACGAATCGATCCTGATCGTGCGCATCGCGAAGTCGCAGCACGAGCTCTTCGGCGCGACGGAGAGCTACACCGTGACGCGGGAGTTCGCGCGGGCGGCGTCCTACGAAGAGAAGACCCAGCTCCTGGATTGCCTCTTCGCGGTCTCGGCCTCCGACCAGGAGGTCTCGGGAGTCGAGGAAGCCGAGATCCGGCGCATTGCGGGCGAGCTGGATCTGAGCCATACGGACTTCATCGCGGCCCGGTCGAAATTCCGCGATTACATCGCGGTGCTGAGGCGGCCCGAGCCGCCGGAAGCCTGAGGAGACCGCCCCGTCGAAACCCAGGAAGTTCGCGGCCCCGCCCAGTACGCAGGCTTTCTTGGAATGTGCCTCATCTGGGGGACCACGTTTCTCGCGATCCGGATCGGATCGGAGACCGTTCCTCCGCTCTGGGCGGCCACGATCCGGCTCGTCCTCGCGGCCCTCCTCAACACCGTGGTCGCGCTGCTCACGCGCGCGCCCTGGCCCCGGGGTGCCGCACTCCGCGGAATCGCGATCTTCGGATTTCTCAATCTGGGGGTGAATTTCGCCTTGCTGTACTGGGGCGAGCTGAAGGTCCCCAGCGGAATCTCCGCCGTGTTCTACGCCACCGTCCCTCTCACGACCGGGGTCTTCGCGTGGCTGCTCGGCGTTCAGCGCCTGCAGCGCACCCACATGATCGCGGCCGCGGTGGGGCTGGTGGGGGTCGCGGTCATCTTCGCCGGCGAGATCCGATGGGGAGCGCCCGCCCCGGCGCTTCTCGCCGTTTTTGCGGCGGCGACCGTGGCCTCGCTCGCCGGGGTGATTCTCAAGAAAGTCCCGCCGCACTCGAGTTTTGTCGTCAATGCGATCGGTGCCGCCATCGGCGCCTGCGTCTGCCTGTCCGGGAGCTTCGTCCTCGGGGAAGGCCATGGGCTTCCGCGCAGTGGCGCCGCGTGGGCCCCCATCCTCTATCTCACGGTGGCTGGAAGCATGGGAGCCTACGTTCTCTACGCATGGCTCGTCTCCCAGTGGAAGGTCACCCGGGTGAGCGTCGGCGCGCTCATCATCCCGGTGATCGCGGTTGTCGTGGGCGCGCTGGTGCGCGGAGAATCTCCTGCGCCGGGGACGTATCTCGGAGCGGCGCTCGTGCTGCTCGGGGTGTCGGTCTCGCTCTTCGGCGACCGGATCATCCCTCGACGGGGCTCTTAAGCCGGTTCATGCCGCGACTGGTGGTCTTCGACATCGACGGCACGCTCACCGATACCAACTCGGTCGACGACGAGTGCTTTCGCCGCGCGGTGACCATGGTCTTCGGCATCGACTCCGAGGGCGTCGACTGGATGGCGGCGCCGGATGTCGTGGATTCGACCATCGCCGCGTGGCTCTTCTCGGCGCAACGCGGCGCGGCGCCGTCCGAGGGTGAGATGACCGATCTCGTCGACTGCTTCCTGGAGGAGCTGCGCCTTGCCCACGGAATGGCCCCCGAGCGCTTCAGGCCGATCGCGGGGGCCGTGGGGCTGTTCGAGCACCTGCGCACCGCCGGCTGGCACGTCGCCATGGCCACGGGCGGCTGGGAGCCCAGCGCGCAGTTCAAGCTCGAGGCGGCGGGGCTCACGGATCCCACCGTGCCGCTCGCGTCCTCCAGCGACGCCGCGAGCCGGGCCGCCATCATGGAGCTGGCGCTGGAGCGAGCGAGGGTCCGGCATGGCGTCTCCTACGATCAGATCGTGGCGGTGGGGGACGCGCCCTGGGACGTGCGTGCCGCGTCGGCGCTGCGGTGGCCCCTGATCGCGGTGGGGGCGCGCGGTCCTCGTCTCCGCGGAGTCCGCGAGGGGTGCGTCCTTCCCGATTTCGCCAATCGCGCCGCGCTGGAACGCGCTCTCGCGAGCGCCCTCGCGCCCTTGGCCTAGCCGGAGAGACTGCTTCGGTGGGTCTCCGGCGCGAACCAGGTCGCGATCAGCGTGATCGCGCAGCATACGACCAGGTAGCCCGCCACCGCGTTGGCGCCGTAACGCGCCAGGAGCAGGGTCGCGATGAAGGGCGCCAGGCCGCCCGAGAAAAGCGACGTGAATTGATAGACGAGCGAGGCGCCGCTGTACCGGACGCTCGTGCCGAAGAGCTCCGAGAAATACGCCGCCATCGGGCCGTACATCATGTCGTGGCCCACCATCGCGACCACGATGGCCAGGGCCACGAGCCCGGGCGCCCGCGCGATCAGCCAGAAGCATGGGAACGCGACCAGGAGCGAGATCGCGGCACCCCAGAGGTACACGGGCCGCCGCCCGACGCGATCCGAGAGATGGGACCAGAACGGAATGGAAACCAGTCCCACCATGGAAGCCAGCACGACGCCGCCCAGCATGACGCTGCGGTGGTATCCCAGCGACTTCTCCCCGTAGCCCGGCACGAACACCGTGTAGATGTAGAAGAGGACGTTCTGCGCGAAGCGCATTCCCATGCCGACCACGACCTCGCGCGGATGGCGGCGGAACACCTCGAGCAGGGGGGCGCGCGAGTCCCGCTCAGCCTCCTTGAGCGCGGCGAAGACCGGGGACTCGAGCACGCGGAGCCGGACGAAGAGCCCGATCCCCACCAGCACCACCGAGAGCAGGAACGGCACCCGCCATCCCCATGCGAGGAATTCGCTCTCCGGAAGGCGCGCGGAGAGCAGCGCGAACAGGCCGGTCGAGAGCAGGAGACCGGCGGGCACTCCCATCTGGGGCCATGAGCCGTGGAACCCGCGGCGTCCTCCGCTCGAATGCTCCACCGCCAGCAGCACCGCTCCGCCCCACTCTCCGCCGACGCCGAAGCCCTGCACGAATCGAAGCACCACGAGCAGAATCGGCGCCCCGATCCCGATCCGATCGTAGCCGGGAATCAGGCCGATCAGAGCGGTGGCGGCGCCCATGATCAAGAGCGACCATACGAGCATCGTCTTTCGGCCGATCCGGTCGCCGTAGTGGCCGAACACGATTCCGCCGAGCGGTCGCGCGACGAATCCGACCGCGAAGGTGCCGTAGGCGCTCAGCGTGCCGGCGAGCGGATGGAGCGTGGGAAAGAAGAGCTTGTTGAAGACCAGGGCGGCGGCCGTACCGTACAGGAAGAAGTCGTACCACTCGATGGTGGTGCCGATGAAGCAGGCGAGGATGACCTGCCGGATCTGATTCGGCCTGGCCGCGGCGCTCGTCATGGGCCCGCGATCCTACCAGCTAGCCCGGCCGCGCTCCCATGATTTACAGCCCGGGCGGCCGGAACGTTGGTGTAGAGTTAGCATGTAGC
>Ga0187823_10000379_pt1 | contig 10955 bp, 10 predicted proteins | sample NC_wetland_sal_i_12_FD_132968 | JGI IMG/M metagenome (GOLD analysis project Ga0187823, IMG submission 132968) | Wetland sediment microbial communities from Neuse River Estuary, North Carolina, USA - SourceSoil_3 | ecosystem: Environmental > Aquatic > Freshwater > Wetlands > Sediment | place...
CCCCGAGACGGTCGCCAACTTCCGCAAGCTCGCGGGCGAGGGCTTCTACGACGGCCTCGCCTTCCACCGCATCATCGCGGACTTCATGATCCAGGGCGGCTGCCCCCAGGGGACCGGCACGGGCGGCCCCGGGTACACCTTCGACGACGAGTTCAACGACCACAAGGTCGTCCGCGGCGCGCTGGCGATGGCCAACGCCGGGCCCAACACGAACGGGTCGCAGTTCTTCATCGTCACGGCCGAGTCCTGCCCGTGGCTCGACGGCAAGCACACAGTGTTCGGGCAGGTGACCGACGGCATGGACGTGGTCGACCGCCTCGAGGGAGTCGCCACCGACGGCGGCGACCGCCCCCTCGAGCCGGTGGGCATCGACTCGCTCAGCGTCTCGGAGTAGTCGCGATTCGTGGGCCCCGCGTCCGCTTCGGCGGGCGCGTGGGAGTAACCTGTTACCCAAACTTCGCGGCACAAACGAGTAGGGGAGAGTCACACATGGCCACGGTCGAGCAGCGCGCACCCGAGTCCACGCCGAGCGACGTCGCGGCCGCCGAGGCGCAGCCGCTCGAGCAGACCGCGGGAATCCCCGTCGAGAACCCCGCCACGGGCGAGATCGTGGCGACCGTCCCCGACATGACGCCTGCCGAAGTCGCCGAGATGGCGGCGCGCGGGCGGGCCGCCCAGCCGGGGTGGGAGGCGCACGGCTTCGAGGGTCGCGCGCGCGTGCTGCTGCGCGCGCAGAAGTGGGTCATGGACAACGCGGAACAGATCGTCTCCACGATCTGCTCTGAGACCGGCAAGACGTTCGAGGACGCCGAGCTGGCGGAGATCGGCTACGCGGGCAACGCGTTCGGCTTCTGGGCCAAGGAGGCGCCGAACTACCTCGCCGACGAACGCGTGAAGACGAGCCAGAAGCTGGTGATGGGCAAGAAGATCATCAACCGCTTCCGCCCGCTCGGCCTGATCGGCGTGATCGGCCCGTGGAACTACCCGCTGACGAACTCGTTCGGCGACTGCATCCCGGCGCTCGCCGCGGGCAACTCGGTGATCCTGAAGCCGTCCGAGATCACGCCGCTGACGTCGCTGCTGCTCGCGGAAGGGCTGCTCGAGTGCGGCCTGCCCGAGAACGTGCTGCAGATCGCGACCGGCCGCGGCGAGACGGGCGCGGCGCTGATCGAGCACGTCGACATGATCATGTTCACCGGGTCCACCCGCACGGGCCGCAAGGTCGCCGAAGCCGCGGCCCGGCGTCTGATCCCCGCCTCGCTCGAGCTCGGCGGCAAGGACCCGATGCTGGTGCTCGCCGACGCCGACGTCGAGCGCGCGGCGAACTTCGCGACCTACTACTCGATGCAGAACGCCGGCCAGACGTGCATCTCGATCGAGCGCGTGTACGTCGAGGAGCCCGTCTACGACGAGTTCGTCTCCAAAGTCACCGAGAAAGTGCGCGAGCTGCGCGTGGGCAAGCCCGAAGGCCCCGGCACGGTGGAGGTCGGCGCGATCACCTTCCCGCCCCAGCTCGACATCATCAAGGACCACGTGGCCGACGCCGTGCAGAAGGGCGCGCGCGTGCTCGCGGGTGGCAGCGAGGAGCCCGGCGCAGGCCGCTTCTTCCAGCCGACGGTGCTGGTCGACGTCGACCACACGATGAAGTGCATGACCGAGGAGACGTTCGGCCCGACGCTGCCGATCATGAAGGTGCGCGACACCGAGGAGGCGATCAGGCTCGCCAACGACTCGCCCTACGGGCTCGGCGCGTCCGTGTTCTCGCGCGACACGGCTCGCGGCGAGGAAGTCGCGCGGCGGATCGAAGCGGGCGCCGCGAACGTGAACGACGCGATGATCAACTACACGGTGCTCGAGCTGCCGATGGGCGGCGCCAAGTCGTCGGGGCTCGGCTCGCGCCATGGCGCGGGCGGGATCCGCAAGTACTGCTCCCAGCAGGCGATCGTGGTCACGCCGAAGCTCGCGATGAAGAAGGAAGTCTTCATGTACCCGTACAAGAGCCGTACGTCGAAGATGCTGGCGGGGTTCTTCAAGTTCATGTACGGGCGCGGGAAGCGCGCCTAGGGTTTCGCACCCAACGGCGGGGGCGAGCGTTGCTGCGACGCACCGCGATCATCGGATGCACGGCGCTCGGAGCGCTGCTGCTGCCGCTCACGGCGGGGGCGGCGGCGGCCGAACTGCCGACGATCGAAAGCGTGACCGAACACAACGTCTCGGCGCACGCGGCCACGGTTGAAGCGACGATCGACCCGCGCGGGGCGGAAACCGAATACTCGATCTTCCTCGAATGTGAAGCCGCGTACGCCGTCGGGCCGTGCGAACCGGTCGCGGCGCCGCAGCACGTCGAAGGCGCGATCGCGCCCGGTGCGCCCCAGACCGTCAGCGATCGCCTCACGGGGCTCCACGAAGGCTACGGATACGAGTTCGCGATCGTGGCGCAGAACTCAGCGGGCGTCACCGAAAGCCGTGGTCACATGCTGTTCGTGCCGAACACGCCGCGATCGTTCTGCCCGTACGGATGCTCGGTCCAGGAAAGCCCCGAACAGCAGGCGCGCGTCGAACAGGCCGCGCGCGAAGCGCAGGCCCAGCGCGAACGCGAAGCGCGCGAACGCGAACAGCACGGCTCGGCGGTGCTCGGGACCACGACCGACGCGCCGCCGCCGCGGTGCGTGGTGCCGGGCCTGCGCGGCGACACGCTCGCCACAGCGCGCCGTGCGCTCGCGCGGGCGCACTGCAAGCTCGGGCGGGTGACCCGCCGGCGCCCGCGCCGCGGGACGCTGCACGTGGTGCGCCAGTCGCACAGGCGGGGGCAGTCGCTCCCCGCGGGCGGCGCGGTGGCGGTGACGCTGGGGCGTTAGCCCGCTTCGGCGAGGCCGGCGTCGGCCAGCTTCAGGCCGAGCAGCCGTTCGAGCTCGGGGATGGTGGTCTGGGCGCTGGTGTGGTGGACCGTCGCCATCCCCATCTCCTCCGCGGGCGTGAGGTTGAACGGCAGGTCGTCCACGTACACGCACTGCCCAGGCGCGACGCCGGCGCGCTCGGCGCCGAGCTCGTACATGCGCACGGCGGGCTTGCGGATGCCCTCCTCGCCCGAGATGACCACTCCGTCGAACAGCTCGTCGAACATGTCATGGGGGTAGCGGTGCACGCCCCAGGAGTTCGAGACGAGCGCCGTGCGGATGCCGCCGGCGCGGGCGCGGCGCACCGCCTCCACCATCGCGATGTCTGGCTCGACTCCCGCGAACAGGCCGTCGATCAGCCCGTCGGGCTCGACCTCCAGCAGCGCCGCCAGCTGGACCTCGAAGTCCTTCTCGGCGAGATCGCCCGTCTCGAGCGCGATCAGGAGGTCGCGTGCCTCCTTGTCTCGGCGGAACCGCCCGAGCAGCGTGTGCGGGTCGATCTCCGCGCGCAGGCAGTGCTCCTGGAAGGACTTGAACAGATTCGTGGTGAGCACGCCGCCCCAGTCGATCAGCAGAGCGCTGCGGTGTGCGTCACTCGCCATGGGCCACCAGCTCCGCCTGCCGCGCCAGCTCGAGCACGCCCTCTCCGAACTGCTTGAGGTACGGATCGTCGGTGGTGCCGGCGATCGCGCGCTTGTAGTTGCCCTCCATGAACACGATGCTCTTCCAGAGAGCGAGCGTGGTGTACCAGCGTATGTCGCGCATCGAGCGCCCCGAGCGCTCTTCGTACCGAGCGATCAGGTCGGCGCGGGTGGGGAAGCCCTCGGCCTGGGTGACGCCGCCGAGCGCGGCGCGCATGCCGCTGACGGAGTCGCCGGGGTCGCTCCACATCATGCACAGGTAGCCGATGTCGGCGAGCGGGTCGCCGATCGTGGCCATCTCCCAGTCCAGCACCGCCTCCAGGCGCGCGGGCGCCTGTCGCGCGTAGATCGTGTTGCCGAGGCGGAAGTCGCCGTGCACGATCGTGGCCTCGCCGGACTCGGGCATGTTCTCGGTCAGCCACGCCGCCACGCGTTCGACCGCTGGGATCTCGCGCGTCTTGTTGAGGTCCCACAGCCCCAGGAAGCGCCGCACCTGGCGTTCGAGGTAGCCGGTCGGTTTGCCGAACCCCTCCAGCCCCACCGCTCGCCAGTCGACGGCGTGGATGGCGACGAGCGCGTCGATCAGCTCCTGGCCGATCAGCGCCCGCTCGGGCGGCGAGTCGAGCGCGGCGGGCACGCTCGCGACGATCACCTCCCCGTCGATGTACTCCATCAGGTAGAAGGGAGCGCCGATCGTGGCCTCGTCGTCGCACACCCCGAGCACCCGCGGGACACGAGCGGGGGTGTCCCACAGGGCGCGCAGCAGGCGCGCCTCGCGCAGGACGTCGTGGGCGCTCGGCGGCAGCGGCGGGCGCGGAGGCCGGCGCAGCACAACACTCGTGTCGCCCCGACGCAGCAGGTACGTCACGTTCGAGTGCCCGTCGCCGATCGGCTCGGCGTGTATCTCGCCGGACCCGATGCCGTGGGCGTCCAGGAAGGCCTCGAGCGGATCGAGCATGAGCAGGGGAGGGCGGCTGTTACCCTGGGCCTCCTCCTCGCTGCGGACGATGTCGTCTGGGGCGATCGGCGCACTCACGGCCGTCAAACCTACATAGAGCGCAACCTTCCCTGCGCTGACGTGTCTCAAGGTTCCATGCTCAAATCCCGCAAGCTTTTCCCCACCGCGCTCCTCACGCTGCTGGTAGCGGCGTTCTCGCTCCCCGCTCCGGCCCTCGCCAACCACACGCAGGCCACCTACTTCGAGGCCACGCCGCTGCTGCTGAGCAGCACTACGCGCGCGGCCACGATCGCGCAGCTCCAGCGCCTCGGCGTGCGCGCGCTGCGCGTGGAGCTCTCGTGGCACGACGTGGCGCCCGGCTCGAACAGCGCCACGAAGCCGGCGTTCGACGCAACCGACCCGAACGCATACGGGTGGGGCGCCTACGACGCGATCGTGACCGAAGCGGCGCGCCTGCACTGGAAGGTGCTGCTCACGGTCACCTCGCCGGCGCCCCGCTGGGCGACCTCGAACAAGAAGGCGCCGTACGTCACGCGCCCCGACCCCAAAGACTTCCAGGAATTCATGACGGCGGTAGGCCGCCACTACGGCGCCGGCGTGACCTACTCGATCTGGAACGAGGCCAACCACCCCGCCTTCCTGATGCCGCAGTGGAACTCCAACGGCACCCCCGCCTCGCCGCGGATCTACCGCGGGCTCTACCAGGCCGGCTACACGGGCCTGCAGGCGGCGATCAGCTCCCCGACGGTGCTGTTCGGCGAGACCGCGCCGACCGGCTACAGCAAGGTCAACGTGCACAGGGAACACTCGCGCGCGCTGCTGCACGACGTCGCGCCACTGGCGTTCCTGCGCGAAGCGCTCTGCCTCAACTCGCACTACCGGAAATCCGGCTCGTGCAGCCTGCTGCCGATGTCGGGATACGCGCACCACGCGTACACGATCGCCGCGGGTCCTCACTACGTGGACCCGAACCGCGACGACGTGGCGATCGGGACGCTGTCGCGCCTCTCGAACGCGCTCGGCAAAGCGGCGGCAGCCCACGCGATCCCGGCGAACCTCCCGATCTGGCTCACCGAGTTCGGCGTCCAGAGCAAGCCCAACCGGTTCCTCGGTGTGTCCGTCGCGCAGCAGGCCGAATTCGACGCCATCGCCGAACAGATCGCGTGGAGCAACCCGCGCGTAGTGGCGTTCTCGCAGTACCTCCTGCGCGACGACCCGGTGGGCGGAGCCCCCGGGGCGAGCGTGCACGGCGGCACGGTGGGCTTCCAGACGGGTCTCGAGTACGTCAACGGCAAGCCCAAGCCCCTGTACGCGAGCTGGCCGGTGCCGCTGACGGCGACCAAGAGCCACGGCGGCTTCTCGCTGTGGGGCTATGTGCGCAACGCGACCGGACCGACGACCGTGACCGTGCTGGTGCGCCTGAAGGGCTCCCACAGCTACCGCACGCTGAAGACCGTCACCACCAACAGCCTCGGCTACTGGACGCTGGGCACATCCGCGCGCGGGCAGTTCTTCCGGGTTCGCTGGACGAGCCCCGAAGGCGTCCGCTACGAAGGCCCCCCGATCAAGTAGCGCCCCGCGCACGGGCAACACGGGCGCGCGCCTACGATGAGCGTGTGCCCGAGCTGCCCGAGGTGGAGATAACCGCGCGCCTGCTCGACTCCGCGCTGCGCGGCGCGGAGATCGAGTCGGTGCTCGCACCGGGGATCAACGCGCTGCGCACGTTCGACCCGCCGCTGTCGGTCCTCGCGGGGGAGCGCGTAGAGGGTGTGCGCAGGCGCGGCAAGCACCTGATCCTCGACGCCTCGGGCGGGCTGTCCCTGCTGATGCATCTGATGTCGGCGGGGCGACTGCAGCTCTACGACAAGCACGCGGGGCCGCGCGACCGGACCTCACGCGTGCTCGTGCGCGTGGACGGCGGCAGCGGCGAGCGAGAGCTGCGGCTGCGCGAGTTCGGCTCAAAGCAGGCGGCGTGGGTGAAGCTGCTGGCCACCGACCGGATCGAGGAGGACGACGCGATCGCGGGCCTGGGGCCCGAGGCGTGGCCGAACACGCCCCCGCTCGGCGAGCTGCTGGACGTGCCGCGCCCGCTGCACGCCGCGCTGCGCGACCAGCACGTGATCACGGGCATCGGGCGCTCGTGGGTGGACGAGATCCTGTGGGAGGCGAAGCTCTCGCCCTACAAGCGCGGCGCGGACCTCGATGACGCGGAGCTGGAGCGGCTCCGCGCTGCGATCGACGCCAACCTCTCGCGCGCGCTGGCGCACTACGAGCAGACGGTGTCGCTGCCGATCCCCGACAAGCTGCCCATGCCGCTCCTGATCCACCGCCACGAGGGCGAGCCGTGCCCGCGATGCGAGACCACGCTGCGCGCGGTCCACTTCGAGGACTACGTGATCGCCTATTGCCCTCACTGCCAGACGGAGGACCGGGTGCTGAAGGACAGGCGGCTCTCGCGCCTGCTGCGCTGAGTCAGCCCCTCTCGCCCTCGAGCGTTCATGCGGCGTTGCGGACTTCGGCGTAGACTCCCCGCCGTGAGGGAGCTGGGTACCCACCGCGGGGGCACGGGCGAGCCGCTCGTCCTGATCCACGGCTTCTCGGGTTCGCCGCTGGTGTGGGAGCCGGTCGTCGAGGAGCTGCAGCGCTCCTTCGACGTCCTCACGGTGGCGTTGACCGGGCATGTGGGCGGTCCCACGCTCCCCGAGGGCGAGCGCGTGTCGGTCCGGGCGCTCGTCGACCAGGTGGAGCGCGAAATGGACGAGGCGGGCTTCCAGACCGCGCACATCGCCGGCAACTCGCTCGGCGGCTGGATCGCCCTGGAGCTCGCCGACCGGGGCCGCGCCCGCTCGGTCGTGGCGCTCGCCCCCGCCGGCGGTTGGGAGCAGGGCACGCGCGCGGAGCGGCGGCTGCGGGGCCTGTTCACCCGCAACCACGCGATGAGCAGGCGCATGATGCCCTACATGCCCAAGCTGCTCGCCCGCCCGCGCCTGCGGCGTCTGCTGCTCGGCCAGGCGGTTGCGCGCGGGGACCTGCTGGACCCCGCGACCGCCCTCGCCATGGCCCAGGGCGCAGTCGAATGCCCGATCTACTTCGAGCTCATGGATGCGATCCTGTCCGACGGCCCACCCGACGGCTTCCCGGACATCGCCTGTCCCGTCCTGCTCGCGTGGGGCACCCGCGACCGGATCATCCCCGCGAAGACCTACTCCGCGCGGATGCGTGAGCTGGTGCCTTCGGCGCAGTGGCTCGAGCTGCGCGGCCTCGGGCACATGCCGATGGGCGATGACCGCGAGCTGATCGCCAGGACGATCGCGGACTTCGCCATGCAGGCCGAGTCCAGCCGGGTCGCGCCGCAGCCGGTGAGCTGAGCGCGCAGGCCGCGCTCACGTCGAGGACGTAGTGCGCGCGAGCCCCTCCGCTACACGCGATCGGCTCGAAAGAGCTCGATCTCGGCGGAGTGGCCGGATGAAGCCGCGAGGCGCGCATCGCAGGTGACGAGCGGCGCCGAGAGTGCCTCTGCGAGCGCGACGAATGTGGCGTCGTACGTGCTGAGGCTGTGGCGCAGTTCCCAGATCCGGTCGCCCATCGGCTCATGTGGATACCGGATAAGCGCCGTGTCCGCGAGGTCGGTCCGCGCGTCCGCCGCCCGATCGTCGCTGATCTCTCCGCGCATCGCCATCCCGCGCAACGCGTGCAGGATCTCGACGTCGATCAGGTGCGGCGCGTGGAGGTCGCCGTCATCGGAGAGGCGCTCGACCAGGCCGCGGGCAGGCAAGGTGTGCCTACACTTTGCGACCGTGACAGGGTTCCCGTCGCCGCTGCCGCCGGACCTCCCGCCTGACTATCCGAGCCTGTCGCAGGGCGAACGCGCCGAGATCGTCTCCGAGATCGCCAAACCGCGCCCCGCCGGCGACACGATTCGAGCGCGGATCGTCGAAACGCACGAGTCAGGAGAGCGAACGCACGAGCCAGCCCTGACCCTCGTCCTTGAGTTCGACCCTGACCCACGGGTGAAACGCACAGCTGCGTTCGGACTCGCATGTATCCCCGATCGGGCGGCCGTACCCGGCCTTCGCATGGCACTTGGCTTGCCCGATCGGGCGACGAAAACCCACGCGATATTCGCTCTTGGGAGACTCCGTGCACGAGAGGCTCTGCCGGAGCTCGTCGCGCTGCTCGACGACTGGTACACGTGCATGAGCGCAGCGGACGCCTTAGTCGCAATCGGCGACGATCGGGCGTTACCGGCGTTGAGCCGCGCGGCTGGTCACGGTCTGCCACTTCGGCGCCGCAGGTTGCGCAAGCGCGTACGGCTGATGGAATCTGGCGCCGGTGTCGAGAGTCCCGCCAACGCTGGCTAGGATCGCGTGGTGATCGAACGCGGTCAGCAGGCCCCCGACTTCTCGCTCCCCGATCAGGACGGCCGCGAGACCAAGCTCTCGGACTTCCGCGGCCAGCCGGTGGTCCTCTACTTCTACCCCAAGGCGGACACCCCGGGCTGCACGACGCAGGCGTGCGGCGTGCGCGATCACCGCAGGGACTACGCGGCGGCTGGCGCGGTGGTCCTCGGCGTGTCCCCCGACCCCGTGTCGAAGGTGAAGAAGTTCCACGACAAGCAGGACCTGAACTTCGCGCTGCTGGCGGACGAGGACCACTCCGTGGCGGACGCGTACGGGGTGTGGGTGGAGAAGTCGATGTACGGGCGCAAGTACTTCGGCAACGAGCGAACCACGTTCGTGATCGACGACGCCGGCAGCGTCTCGTCGGTGCTGCGGAACGTCAAGCCGGCCGAGCACGACGATCTCGTGCTGGCGGCGCTCGCCGAGGCGTCGCCCGATAGCGGCTGAAGGCGGGGCTCACGCCGGCGCAGCACCGGTTCGACAAGCGCTAAAGTGCCCCGCTCCGCAAGGACGGCGCACGTGCCGAAAGCGAAAACGGGCGCCGGCACCGCGGGGGCAATCATCAGAGGCGCCGGGGGGAATCACGTCGTGCGGGGCGACGCCCTCCGAATCCAAAGAAAGGACTGACGCATGTCATTTAGCGTTCGCTCTGGCACGTCCAGGGCTGGGGTGACGGGGGCCGCTCTGGCGGTGCTCGCGATCGGGTTGACGGTGTTGGCCATGGGCGCGGGGACGGCGCGCGCGGCGACGCTGCCCACGTTGTCGATCACCGCGAGCGCGACGGGCGTCGCGGTGGCCGGCGCGCACGAATCGGGCGCTGTCAACGTGACGGCGATCGCCGCCGGGAAACTCAAGGAACCGTCTGTGGTGCTCGTGGCGTTGAAGCCCGGCTCGACGATCGCGGAAGCGCTGGCGTTCGTAAAGGCGCACCACGAAGACCCGAACTACGCGACCAAATTCGGATCGCTCGTGTGGGACGCGGAAGCAACGCCGGGCAAAGGCACGGAAGCGCAGACGGTGCTCAACCCGGGCAAATACGGCGTGCTGCTGATCGAAGGCGAAGGAGCGCCGAAGGCGGACACGGAATTCGAAGTCACGAAAGCGGCCTCGCCGGCGGCGCTGCCGGCGGCGGAAGCGACCGAGAAGACGATCGACTTCGGCTTCCGCGGTCCGACGACGCTCCACGACGGCGAGCTGGTCCGCTTCGAAAACGAAGGGTTCGTCGTGCACATGGACTTCGCGGTCCCGGTCAAGAGCCGCGCGTCCGCGAAGAAGCTCATCAAGGCGCTGCTGGCCGGCAAGGAACGGCAGGCGTTCAAGCTGGTGACGGGGCCGCCGCAGGGCTTCGCCGGTCCGCTCTCCACGGAAGGGTTCCAGCAGAGCACGATCACGGCCAAGCCGGGCGTGTACGTGCAGCTGTGCTTCATGCAGACCCAGGACGGGCGTGACCACACGCGCCTGGGCATGGAGCGCATCATCACGATCACGAAGTAGCCACTCGCGTGTGCGCGCCGGCTCGCATCGGGCGGGCCGGCGCGCCGCCACGCGCGAGCGGTCTCCTCCGGCCGGGGGCCCTACCGGATCAGGCGGTCCATGCGAGCTGCTGTGATCGTCTCGCGCAGCGTCTCGAGCGCGCCGTGGCGCGGGCGCCAGTGCAGCTCCTCGCGGGCGCGGCTCGTGCTCATGATCACGGGCTCGCGGAACGCGGCGATCCACTGGGCCTGGGCGGGGAGGAAGCCCAGCCGGCCGACCATCTCCGCGGCGGCGTCCACGGCGAGGTCGGGCACCGGAATCGAGTACCAGCCGAGCTCGTTGGCGAGCTGGCTCACGGTGAGGCGGCCGGTGCCCGCGATGTTGTAGGCGCCGGGCGAGCCGTGGCCCACGACCGCCGCGCGCATCGCGGCGGCGACGTCGTCGTGGTGCACGAGCTGGAACGGAACTCCCGGATCGGGGAGCACCGGCTTGAGGATCGGCACACCGTCGAGCAGGTTGAGCACCGGGCCGGGAAGCCGCTCGGTGAGCTGCGTGTAGGGCAGGCTGTCGATCAGCAGCGGCGCGC
>Ga0187823_10000380_pt1 | contig 10940 bp, 9 predicted proteins | sample NC_wetland_sal_i_12_FD_132968 | JGI IMG/M metagenome (GOLD analysis project Ga0187823, IMG submission 132968) | Wetland sediment microbial communities from Neuse River Estuary, North Carolina, USA - SourceSoil_3 | ecosystem: Environmental > Aquatic > Freshwater > Wetlands > Sediment | place...
AGGTCACGGCGCGGCCCCGGGTCGCTGCGCACGCGCTCGGCGGCCGCTCGCGCGTCGCGCTCGACCGCGTCGGTGAACCGCCGCCGCAGCCCCCGGTCGAGCATCAGAGCCTCGATCACGTCGCGCGCCACGTCGGGCCGTCCGATCACGCGGACCACCCGCGCGGGCTCCGATCGCGCCGCCGGCGCGACCAGCACGAGATCGCCCGCGCGGGCGCTGTTCGGGCCCGAGCGATCCACGCGCACCGTGAGCGAGCTTCGCGGGCGCTGTCGCGGGCTCTCCTCCCCGGCGTCGCGGCGCGGCGGGAACAGCCGCTCGGCGATCATGAAGCGCCCACGGCGCTCGAGCACCGCGACCACCGGCGGCCCCGACGAGCGACGCGAGCCGTGCCTGGCATCGCCGCGGCGCTGCGCGTGTGGCGGCGTCACTGCACTTTCGCGCCGAGCGTGTGCAGCGCCGCTTCGAGCCCCGCGTTCGTGTCCACCCGGTCCTTCGGCACCGGAACTTCGGGCGTTATGCCAGCGCCCTGTTTGACGCCGCCCCCTCCCAGGTTGCGCCCGTTGGGCGTGAAGTACTCACCCACGGTGATATCGAGCGCCCCGCCGTTGGAGAGCGGCTCCTCCTCCTGGAAGACGCCCTTGCCGAACGTGTGCGTGCCCACGACCGTCGCCCGTCGATGGTCCTGGAGCGCGGCCGTCACGATCTCGGCGGCGGACGCGGTGCCTTTGTCCACGAGCACGACCATCGGGATCGACGCCGGAATCGCCTGGCCGAGCGCCAGCAGCGTCTGGTCGGGCTGAGTGCGACCGCGCGTGCTGACGATGACGCCCTTCTCGATGAAGTTGCTCGCGATCAGCTGCGCCTCCTCCACGAGACCGCCGCCGTTGCCGCGCAGGTCGAACACGATCCCGCGCGCTCCTTCGTGCCGTACTTTTTCGACCGCTTCGCGGACTTCGCCGTGGGCGCCGGGGCTGAACGTGGCCAGCGCGACCACCCCGAGCTTGACGCCGTGCACGTCGCGGGTGAGCGACGCCACAACCGGCTCGGCGACCGTCGCGCGCGTGATGCGCACGGTGCGAACGTGCTGTTGGGCGCCGCCGCCGACGTGCCCGATCACGACGTCGGTGCCCGGCCGCCCCCTGATCAGTTCTGCCGCCTGGTCGGGGGACACGCCCGCGAGGCTGCGGCCGTTGACCGCGACGATCACTTCGCCCGTCTTCAGGCCCGAGCGCTGCGCGGGCGAGGAGTCATACACGTGCCCGATCAGCAGGCCACGCTTGTCGGGGCTGACGCTCACCCCGATCCCCGTGAAATGGGGCGGTGCGCTGAATTCGCGATATTCGCGCGGCGCGAGATAGTGCGAGAAGCGGTCCTTGAGACTCGCCACCGCGCCCGAGATCGACGCGTCGGAGAGCGCGCTGCGCGGTATCGGACGGTAGTAGTCGCGCGCGATCCGCTGGATCGCTTCGTCGACAACCCGCGTCTGCTGGTCGGAGACGAAGGCTTCCCGCAGGAACGTGGGCAGGTGGTTGGGGTGGCCGCCCAGCCACAGCCCCGCGACCAGCAGGAGCGGGAGCAGGATCGCCAGAAGCGTCGTACGCAGCTTGGGGGGCGAGGCGCGCATCGGGGGAGGCAAGCGTAGAGCAGCGGCCCGCCCTCCCGGCGCAGCGGCCCGACGTTCTAGGGTGGGTGCGATGGCGACCGTGACCACCACCACAGTCCCGGCCAACGGGCTGCCCGTCCACCGCATCGCGCTGCCCGGCACGCGCGCTCTCACTGTCCTCGTGGCGTTCAACGCGGGCGCGCGCACCGAGCGCCCCGAGGAGAACGGGATGGCGCACTTCCTCGAGCACCTCGTGTTCAAGGGCGGCCAGAAGTACCCCACCTACACCGACGTGAACGAGACCGCCGAGCGCCTCGGCGGCGTGCTCAACGCCTACACGAGCCACGACCTGGTCGCGTTCCACATCACCGTGCGCGCCGAGGCGGCGCCGCAGGCGATCGACCTGCTCACCGATTTCGTCGGCCGGCCACGGCTGGACGGCGAGGAGCTCGACCGCGAGCGCGGTGTCGTGATCCAGGAGATCAACCGCGCCTACGACCAGCCCTCGATGGTCGCCGAGTACCTGATCGACCGTGCCGCCTTCGGGGAGCACCCGCTCGGCCGCACGGTGCTCGGGCCCGAGGAGAACCTGCGCAGCTTCACGCGCGAGGGGATCCTCGCGTTCCGCGAGCGCCGCTGGGCGGGCGCCCGCGGCGGCGCGTTCCTCGTCGGCAACCTCGACAGCCTCCCCGCAGAGGAGGAGCTGCACGAGGCGTTCGCGCGTTTCCCCACGCTCCCGCAGCCCGACCCCTTCGAGCCCGCGCCCGGATTCGCCCCCGAGAAGCTCGTCGAGGAGCGCGACACAAACCAGTCGCACCTGCGCATGATCTACCGGCCGGACGTGTCCACCGCCAGCCTGCCCGAACGGGCTGCGCTGTCGATCTACGCGACGCTGCTGGGGGGATCGATGGGCTCGCGCCTGTTCGACGAGATCCGCGAGAAACGCGGCCTCTGCTACTCGGTCTACGCGGTCGACCACGCGTTCGCCGACGTGCCCGTGCTGCAGCTGGGCTCGGGGCTGGACTCGAGCAAGACGATCGAGGCCTACACGCGCATGCGCGAGATCGTGGGCGAGCTCCGCGACGGCGGCCCGACGCAGGAGGAGGTCGAGCGGGCGCGCGCGTACGCGGCCGGCCGGCTCGTGCTCGCGTTCGAGAACACCAACGCGGTCGCACGCTTCGCCGCCAACCGCAGCGTCGTGTTCGGCGAGGCGATCGACCCCGACGAGGCGATCGCTGCGCTCGACGCGGTGACATTCGACCAGGTGCACGAGGTCGCCGCGGGCGTCGCCGACGAGCTCGCTGTGGCGTGCGTGGGCCCCCACGCCGCCGACGAGTTCTAGCCGTCGAACGCAGCCAGCTTGTCCACCCGCGCGTCCTCGCCGACCATCTCGAGCACCCAGCGCTTGGCCTCGTCGAGGTCCAGCGAGCGCGCCTCGACCATCGCTTCGATGTCGACCCAGTCCCGCGGGCGGGAGAACATGGCCTTGAAGACCGCCAGCGCGGTGCAGCTGAGCACGGGGATCGTGCGATCGCCGAAGGACACGTGACGCACGTTGCGCGCGACGTCGTCGTGGAAGGGCAGCACGTTGAAGAACAGATCGATGGGTGTCCGCTCCCACAGGAGCCGGACCTGGCCATCGCGTTCCGCGCGTTCGAGATCCCTTCCCTCGTACTCGATTTCGCGCGGTAGCACGTTGAACACCTCACGTGTACGCCACGGTTCGACGAACACGTTCACATCGACGTCCTGCGTGGCGCGGGCTTCGAGCACGCAGTAGCCGAGCGCGATCGCGCCCCCTATCGCGTGAGGGAAGCCACCCTCCTCGAGAGCGTCATGCACTGCCAACATCCGATCAGCCAGTCCGGTCATCTTGCGAGCCGTTTCAGAACCGGATAAGCGAGTTCACCGCGCGGCTTGGACGGCATCCGGTCTGCCAGCTCGATGACGTCGATCAGCACGTTCCCGGCGCGCTCGAGGTTCGCCTCGTCAGAAAGCGGGGCAAGCCCGAGCTCCATACCCGCGGCGCGCGCGATGCGCGCGAGCGCCGCGACCGAGGGCTGACGACGACCGTGCTCATACGCACTCAATACCGACGACTGGATCCCGGCGCGACGTGCAAGATCAGCCTGAGTCAATCCGGATGCGCTGCGGATATCACCGATCAGCTCGCCGGCCACGGCATCGTTGCTCACAAACACGGCATTAGCATAGCATATTCGCTATTGCTATGCCAATATTCATAGCGAATACGCTAACTACCGATCGCGACCATCCTGTCGATCGGCACCCGCGCCCGCTCTGCGATCGCCTCGGGCACCCTCACCTCGAACTGCATCTCCCGCAGCGCGTCGCGCAGCTTGGGGAGCGTGATCATCTTCATGTACTGGCACGAGGCCTCGGCGTTCGCGGGGATGAACTCGACCTCGGGCGCGGCCATCTGGAGCGGGTAGAGCATCCCCACCTCGGTCGCCACAACGGCCTGGCGCGCCTGTGCGCGCTCACCGGGGCCACGCGCCTGGCCACCCGCGACGACGCCCGCCTCCACGTCGCGCGCGTACTTGAGCATCCCGCCGGTGGAGAGCATGTGCACGCCCTCCGGGTCCACGTCCCCCGCGGCCACGTACTCCATCACGCTCGTCGAGCACCCGCACTCGGGGTGGATCAGGAAGTCCGCGTCGGGGTGGGCGGCGCGCGTGGCTTCGATGTCGGCGGGGCGGATGCCGGCGTGGACGTGGCACTCTCCGTCCCACACGCGCATGCGCCTGCCGAGCTCCTTCTCCACATAGGCGCCGAGCCACATGTCGGGGCCGAACAGGATCTCCGTGTCGGGCCCGCGGGTGTCGTAGATGTGGCGGACGACGTCGACGGCGTTGGCTGAGGTGCAGCAGTAGTCCGTGAGCGCCTTCACCTCGGCGGTGGTGTTGACGTACATCACCACCACGCCGTCGGGGTAGCGGGCGCGCCAGTCGGCGAGCTGCGCCGCGTCGATCGACGCGGCCAGCGAGCAGCCGGCGTCGAGATCCGGGATCAGCACGGTCTTCTGCGGGCACAGGATCGATGCGGTCTCGGCCATGAAGTGCACCCCGCAGAACACGATCACCTCGCCCTCCGCGCCCGCCGCCACACGCGAGAGCCCGAGCGAGTCGCCCACGTAGTCGGCGACGTCCTGCACCTCCGGCACCTGGTAGTTGTGCGCGAGGATCACCGCGCCGCGCTCGGCGGCGAGAGCCCGCACCTCCTCCTTCATCTCGGCGATCTCTGCGGGCGACAGCGCGCCCGGCGGTGCCGGCGCAGTGGCCATCGGGAGGTTCATCGCGCCCATCGCGCACCTCCCTCGGTCGCTGCGCGGGCGCTACCGCGGCGTGCGGGGAAGTGGGTCATCTCGAGACCTCCAGGAGCAAGGACAGGTCAAGTGCGGGGGCGGAGTGGGTGAGCGCTCCGATCGATATCCATTGTACCCCCGTCCTCGCCACCGCCCCGAGCGTCTCGGGCGTGACGCGGCCGCTCGCCTCGAGCTCCGCGCGCCCCGCGACCTGCGCGACCGCGGCCCGCAGCTGCGCCTCGTCCATGTTGTCGAGCAGCAGGCGCGGCGCTCCCGCGGCGAGCGCCTCGTCGATCTCCGCGGGATTGCGCACCTCGACCTCGAGCGTGGCCGCGAGCTCGGGCGCGGCCCTGCGCGCACTGTTCACCGCCGCGGTGATCCCGCCCGCGGCCGCGATGTGGTTCTCCTTGATCAGGATCGCGTCATACAGCCCGGCCCGGTGATTGACGGCGCCGCCTGCGGCCACGGCCGCCTTCTCGAGCTCGCGCAGCCCGGGCGTGGTCTTGCGCGTGTCGAGCACCTGCGCGCCCGTGCCATCCACGGCGCGCGCGGCCTGCGCCGCCGCGGTCGCCACCCCCGACAGGCGCGCGAGGAAGTTGAGCGCGGTGCGCTCCCCCGTGAGCAGCGCGCGTGCCCGGCCCTCCATCGACAGGACCTCGCCGCTCTCACGCCAGACGCCCTCGGGTGCCAGGCGCTCGACCCGCACCTCGGGGTCGAGCAGCTCGAACGTCAGCTGTGCGGCGTCGAGGCCGTAGATCACGCCCGCCTGCTTCTGGCGGATCACCCCGTGGGCGCGCGCGTCCTCCGGAACGGTCGCCGCGCTCGTCACGTCGCCGCTGCCCACATCCTCGGCGAGCGCGCGCGAGACCAGGTCGCGCAGGTCCGACACCGCTACCCGCCGCCCCGTCCGGCGCTGCGAAGCAGATATGCGCGCACGAAGTCGTCGAGGTCGCCGTCGAGCGCGCGCTGAACGTCGCCCATCTCGTGGGAGGTGCGGTGGTCCTTGACCATGGTGTAGGGGTGGAGCACGTAGGAGCGGATCTGCGAGCCGAAGTTGACGTCCTGCGCCTCGCCCTTCTCCCGCGCTATCTCCTCCTGGCGTTCGCGCTCCTGGCGCTCCACCAGCTTCGCGCGCAGCATCGCCATCGCGGTCGCCCGGTTCGAGGACTGCGAGCGCTCGTTCTGGCACTGCACCACGATCCCCGTGGGCCGGTGCGTGATGCGCACCGCCGAATCGGTCTTGTTGACGTGCTGCCCACCCGCGCCCGACGCACGGTAAGTGTCGACCTGCAGGTCGTCCTCGTTGATCTCGATGTCCTCGGTGTCGGGCACCACCGGCGCCACCTCCACGCCCGCGAAGCTCGTCTGCCGCCTGTGGGCGGAGTCGAACGGCGAGAGCCGCACGAGCCTGTGCACGCCGCGCTCGGCGCCGAACAGCCCGTAGGCGTTCTCCCCCGACACGCGGAACGTGGCCGACTTGATCCCCGCTTCCTCTCCGGGCGACACCTCCAGCAGGTCGACCTTGAACCCACGGCGCTCCGCCCAGCGCATCTCCATGCGCAGGACCATCTCGGCCCAGTCCTGCGCGTCGGTGCCCCCCGCCCCCGCGTTCACGCTCACGAGCGCATCGCCGGCGTCGTAGGGGCCGCTGAACAGCCGCTGCTCCTCCAGCGCGGCGAGCCGGCCCTCGACCGAGGCGATCTGGTCGAGCACCTCCGCTTCGAGCGACGCGTCCTCGGCGGCCATCTCCACAAGGCCGTCGAGGTCCTCGACGTCGGCGCTCAGCTGCCTGTACTCCTCGAGCCGCCGTGTGGTGCGCGAGTGGCGCGAGGAGACATCGGCGGCGCGCTCCGCGTCGTCCCAGAACCCTGCTGCCCCCATCTCGTCCTCGAGCGAGGCGACCTGGCTCTCTAGGGCAGCCGGGTCAAAGATAGTCCGCGAGCAGTGACATCTGCTCACGGATCGCGGCCAGGCGCTGCGGAGTGGACTCGCTGGAGGCGGCGGTGGCCATGCGCCCACGCTATCAGCGCGAGCCGCCGCCGCCCGGCGCCGCTCACTATCGTGCGCGCCCGATGCTCCTCGACGCACCCGACACCCTCGCCACGCGCTTCGCCGCCGCGATCTCCGCGGGTGACGTGACCGGCGCGCTCGACCTGTGGGTCGATCAGCCCACGCTCATCCAGGCGGGCGGCGAGGCCCTCTGCGGCCGCGAGCAGATGGAGCCCGTGGTGCGCGCGCTCGTCGAGCACGGCATCCAGCTGCAGGCGGAGCTGCGAGCGCTCTACCGCGCTCCGGGTGTGGCGCTCGGCACCGGCACCCTCACGATGAGCGGCGTCGACCCCCAGGGCATCCCCTACAGCTCCGAAAGCACCTCGACGGTTGTGTACCTGGAGACCGACGCCGGCTGGCGGATCGCGATCGACGCGCCCTGGGGGCTGCCGGCGGGCTAGAAGGTCCGCCCGCGCCGCTCATCGGGACCCCCGAGCCCTAGAGGGCCGTGGACCAAGCAGAGCAAGGACGCAGGGAGCGAAGCGTGCTCGGCACGTGAGCGACCGAGGACGCCGCTATGCGCAGCGTCCACGGCCCTCTAGGCGCCGTGGCACTTCTTGAACTTCTTCCCACTCCCGCACCAGCAGGGATCGTTCCGTCCCACCTGGTGCTCCTCGTCGACGACGCGCTGCTCGACCACCGGGATCATTTCGCCTTCGGCGTCGCCGTTTTCGGCGCCCGCCGCGCCGGCTGCGGCTGCTGCCTGGGCGAGCGCGCTGGAGCCCGCGGCGCTCTGGCCGCCGGAGTAGGACACGCGGCCGGCTCGGGTCGAGCTGCCGGTGGCTTCGAAGGGTTTCGCCTGAGGGCCGCCGTTCTCGCCTTCGACGTTCACCTCGACGTTGAAGATCATCCGCGCGTAGTCGCTCCAGACGATGTTCATGAGGTCGCCGAACAGCGTGAACGCCTCGTTCTTGTAGGCGACGAGCGGGTCTACCTGGGCGAAGCCACGGAGGTGGATCCCCTCGCGCAGGTAGTCCATGTCGAACAGATGCTCGCGCCAGCGCTCGTCGATCGTCTGCAGGAGCAGGAAGCGCTCGAGCGCTCCCATCAGCTCCTTGCCGAGCGCCTCCTCGCGCGCGTCGTAGCGCGCCATCGCCTCGTCCACGAGCTGTGCGGTGAGCAGCGTGTGGTCCACCCGCTCGCGATCGATCTCCTCCTCGGCGAGCTCGACGGGGAAGAACTGCCCGAGCGCCACGAACAGACCGTCGAGATCCCAGTCTTCGGCGTAGTCGCCCTCGGTGTACTGGTCGACGGTGCGTTCGATCACCTTCGCGACTTCGGCGCGCGCCTCGTCGCCGATGTCCTTGCCTTCGAGCACCTCGTCGCGGTAGGCGTAGATCACGCGGCGCTGCTCGTTCATCACGTCGTCGTACTCGAGCACGCGTTTGCGGATCAGGAAGTTCTGCTCCTCGACCTTCTTCTGGGCTTTCTCGATCTGTTTGGAGAGCATGCCCGCCTCGATCGGTTCCTCGTTGCCCTCCTCGTCGACGCCGCCGAGTTTGTCGAGGATGCGATAGATGCGGTCGCCCGCGAAGAGGCGCACCAGGTCATCCTCGGCGGAGAGGAAGAAGCGCGACTCGCCCGGGTCGCCCTGGCGGCCGGCGCGCCCGCGCAGCTGGTTGTCGATGCGGCGCGACTCGTGGCGCTCGGTGCCGCAGATGAACAGGCCGCCCGACGCCATCACCTGCTCGCGACTCTCCTCGACCTTCGCCTCCAGCGAGGGCAGCACCTCTGCGAAGCGGCGCTCATAGGCGTCGGGCTCCGCCTCCTGATCGACGCCCTCGCGCGCGAGCTGCTGGCGAGCGAGATGCTCGGGGTTGCCGCCGAGCTTGATGTCGACGCCGCGGCCGGCCATGTTCGTGGCGATGGTGACCGCGCCCGGCTGGCCCGCCTCGGCGACGATGTCCGCCTCGCGCGCGGCGTGCTCGGGTTTGGCGTTCAGCACCGTGTGCTTGATCCCGCGCTTGGTCAGCCGCTCGGACAGGAGCTCGGAGACCTCCACGGAGATCGTTCCCACCAGCACCGGCTGGCCGTTCTCGTTGCGCGCGGCGATTTCTTTGGTGACCGCCGCCCACTTCCCCTCCTTGGTCTTGTAGACCTGATCGTTGCGGTCGTCGCGCACCATGTCGCGGTTGGTCGGGATCTGCACGACCGGGAGCTCGTAGATCTTCATGAACTCGGTCGCCTCGGTGAGCGCCGTGCCGGTCATCCCGGCGAGCTTGTCGTAGAGGCGGAAGAAGTTCTGGTAGGTGATCGTGGCGAGCGTCTGGTTCTCCTCCTGGATCGCCACGCCCTCCTTCGCCTCGACCGCCTGGTGCAGGCCCTCCGACCAGCGGCGACCGTCGAGGATCCGCCCGGTGAACTCGTCGATGATCTTGACCTCGCCGTCGATCACCGCGTAGTCGACGTTGATCTTGTACAGCGACTCCGCCCGCAGCGCCTGGATCAGGTGGTTGACGAGGTGGCCGTTCTCGGCCTTGTAGAGGTGGTCGATGCCGAGGAACTTCTCGGCCTTGGCGACGCCCTGCTCGGTGATCGACACGGTCTTGTGCTTCTCGTCGACCTCGTAGTCGAAGTCGGCCACGAACAGCTTCTTCGTGCGCGGGTCCATGCCTTCGGGGGTCTTGCCCGCGGTCAGCCGCGGCGCGAGCCTTGCGAACTTGACGTAGAGATCGGCCGCCTGTTCGGGTGCCCCGGAGATGATCAGCGGCGTGCGCGCCTCGTCGATCAGGATGTTGTCGACCTCGTCCACGATCGCGAACGCGTGGTCGCGCTGGACCTTTTCGGCGAGGTCCTTGGCCATGTTGTCGCGCAGGTAGTCGAAGCCGAACTCCGAGTTGGTGCCGTACACGACGTCGCACGCGTACGCGCGCTGCTTCTCGTCGTAGGGCTGGCCGCTCTCGATCACGCCCACGGTGACGCCGAGCGCGTCATAGATCGGGCTCATCCATTCCGCGTCGCGGCGCGCGAGGTAGTCGTTGACCGTGACCACGTGGACGCCGCGCTTGACGAGCTCGCCGTCGCGGCCCTCGCGCACCGCGAGCGAGTTGAGCACGACCGCGAGCGTGGCGGTCAGCGTCTTGCCCTCGCCCGTCTTCATCTCGGAGATCTGGCCCTCGTGCAGCGCCATCCCACCGATCAGCTGCACGTCGAAATGCCGCATCTCCATCTTGCGCCTGCCGGTCTCGCGCACGATCGCGAAGCACTCCGGCAGCAGGTCGTCGAGCGACTCGCCGTCCTCGGCGCGCTCGCGCAGCACGTCCATCCGCTCGCGCAGCTCGGCGTCGCTGTCGTGTTCGAGCTCCTCCTCGAAGGCGCCGATCAGCGCCACGCGACGCTGATATTCCTTGAACTTCTTCGCCTCGCCGACGTTGAGCGCGCGATCGAGCAGGGAGGGCATGGGCCAAGGATAGCCGTCGGCGCCCGGCCGGCTATCCGCCTGCGAGCGCTATCCGAAGGTGTGGCTGCGCGAGCCGCCGCCGGGGCAATGCGTGAGCGTCACGCGCACCGGCCCGTCGGTCGTCACGTCGAGCGCCGCGCTGCAATCGACGCGCGCGCGGGTCGCGTCGATGCTCACCTTCGACACGTTGCCGGCGTTGATCACGAGCGCATCCCTGACCGCTTCGGCGGGCGCGGCGCCCCATGCCTTCGACTGGCTCGTGTACGGGATCGCCGGGATCGTCCCTCCCATGAGGACCCCCGCCCCGTGCACGGTTTCGCCCGCGACGGGGTCGCCCGCGCCGAAGCCCTCCGAGCGCACGTCGATCGTGCCGAGCGGCGCGCTGCCGCCCGGTTCGCGCAGCGTCACGCCGTACACCCAGTAGGCGTGGCCCGCGGTGGTCCCGTCGGCGGGGAAGTCCATCGTGGGGTTGTAGACGTACGTCACGTGCGAGGGATTCGGGTTGACGGTTCCGGTCCCCAGGAACGCAGCCGCCGGCGCGAATTCGTCGTTGATCGCGAGCG
>Ga0187823_10000382_pt1 | contig 10913 bp, 14 predicted proteins | sample NC_wetland_sal_i_12_FD_132968 | JGI IMG/M metagenome (GOLD analysis project Ga0187823, IMG submission 132968) | Wetland sediment microbial communities from Neuse River Estuary, North Carolina, USA - SourceSoil_3 | ecosystem: Environmental > Aquatic > Freshwater > Wetlands > Sediment | place...
ATCCAGCTGAGATACTCCACGCTGCCCTCCTCGATCGAAAGGCAAATGCACTCCGGGACATCGTAAGAATGAAGCTCTTTGATGGCGACGCGGACCCGCTCAAATGCAGCCCGCGTGGTCTTGACGATGAGCAGCCACTCTTCGCCTTCCTCAACCTCTCCCTCCCAGCGGTAAATTGAATTCACCTGAGGGACGATGTTCACGCAGGCTGCCAGCATGCCTTCCACCAGGGCGCGCGCAATTTTGCGGGCTTCGTCTTTGGAGCTTGCGGTGGTGAGGACGAGTATCTTGTCTGTCATATAGAATCAGCCTTCAGTTTACAGGCCGGCAGGGTTGCACCCGGTCGCGAGCGGGAGATTAACATGGCCACAGAGATTCATTTTGGGACTTCGGGCTGGCGTGCCGTCATGGCGGACGAGTTTACCTTCGCCAACGTTGGCCGCGCCGTGACCGGAATCGCGCGTTACGTGGTCTCGCAGAAACCGTCAGGCGCGCGCGTCATCGTGGGACGCGACCCGCGATTCCTGGGCGAAACTTTCTGCGCCATGGCCGACGAAATTCTGATCGCCCACGGCATCACGCCGCTGCTGGTCGCCGAACCCGCCCCCACCCCAGCCATCTCTCATGCGGTGATTCGGGAAAAAGCGGACGGCGCCATCAATTTCACCGCTTCGCACAATCCCCCGGAATATAACGGGATCAAGTTCTCGACTCCGGATGGCGCGCCGGCGCTACCCGAAGTTACAAAGCGCATCGAGGCTGAGATCGTGGCCAGTGATGCGGAGAAAGAAAGACCGGCGGCGAAAGCTGCGACCGTCAAGGCGCTCGAACCGCGGGGCGCGTACCTGGCGCGACTGCGGGAGATCGTCGATTTCAAGGCCATCCAGAAAGCCAAGCTGCGGGTGGTGTTCGATCCTTTCTGGGGCGCGGCCCGCGGGTATTCCGACTCGCTGTTGCGCGAGGCCGGCGTGGACGTAACGACCGTCCACGATTGCCGCGACGTGCTCTTCGGCGGCCACGCCCCCGAGCCTGACGACCACCTGCTCGAAGGCTGCCGCGAACAAATGCGAGTGACCAGGGCGCACATCGGAATCGCCACCGATGGGGACGCAGACCGGTTCGGTATCGTCGACGCCGACGGCACGTTCTTCACCCCCAACTATATCGTCGCGCTGCTGTTCAATTACCTGGTGGACAGCCGAGGCTGGAAAAATGGCGTCGCTAAGTCGGTGGCTACCACGAACCTGATCAACGCAGTGGCCAAGCATCACGGCATTGAACTGCACGAAACCCCGGTGGGATTCAAATACATTGGCGAGCTGATCAAGCAGGACAAGATCGCGATTGGCGGCGAGGAGAGCGCGGGACTCTCGATCCGCCATCATGTCCCGGAAAAAGATGGCGTGCTGGCCGGCCTGCTGTGCTGTGAGATGGTGGCGAACCGAGGCAAATCTCTGGGCCAGCAGTTGCAGGAGCTATTTGCCGAAGTTGGTTCCTTTTACAGCTTGCGAGAGAACTTTCACTTGACCCAGGAGGCGAAGGAGAAGTTCACTGGAAAGTTACACGGAGAGCCTCGCGATCTGATGGGCCGGAAGATCACCGAGGTGGTGCGGACCGACGGCCTCAAATTGCTGTTCGCCGATGGCTCCTGGGTTTGTTACCGGTTGTCAGGGACGGAGCCGGTGGTGCGGGTCTATACGGAAGCCCGCAGCACGGAAGACCTGGAAAAACTGAGCGCGGCCGCCAAACAATGGATATTCGAATAGAGCGAATACCGAAAATACGGGTCATGCCGCGGGCCCAGCGCGGGCTCAGCGCGCTGGTTGACCGCGCTCCGCAGGCCGAGGCCCTGGGACAGCGGGTGCAGGAGAAGCTGCGTCCGGCATCAACCTGGCTCTACCACTCCCGGCGCCGCCTGGCCACCGCGGGCGTGGGCGTACTCACGGTCTGGCTGTTTCTCCACGTGATGTTTGGGGCCAATGGCATGGTCGTCTACCGGCAGAAACGCGCCGAGTACCAAAGCCTGAGGCACGAAATCGACCAACTGCAGAAGGAAAACGACCACTATACCGATCAGATCAACGCCCTCGAGACCAATCCCAAGACCATCGAGAAAGAAGCTCGCGAACAACTGCACTACGCCCGCCCCGGTGAAGTGGTGTATGTGGCTCCGACTCCTCCGCCCATCGCGATACCCTCAACCAGCGCAGCGCAGAAGTAGTCATCTAAATGTGGGCGCGAGCGCCCTCGCTCGTGCGGCGGCATTCGCGGCGTCGCAAGAGCACACAGGTGCATCCTCGAGATAACAGGGTTATGCAAAGGAAGAGTTGGATTGGGACGCCCGGGCAGGTGACTAGAGGGATGCCTTCTGGGCGGTGGCCTTGGGGTGGGGGTTGCGCTGCTTGCGCAGTTCGGCCTGGAAGGCTTCGGGCGACAGGTCGCCTCTTTTTCGGAAGAGGTCCAGCAAAGGATCTTCTATGCCGGTTGCTGGTTTGGGAGCACTTACCGGTTCGGTCAGATCCAGGCCTTCCGGTTCCACCATGAGTTCCGGAAGAACACCGTTGGTGTTAGTCAGGGCCTGAATAAATTTCTCGAGGTCGTTGCGTTGAGCATCACTGGTCTGGGCGAATTCAATGCCCATCCCCAGGTCGGAATGCATGACCAGCACCACGCCTTCTGCTCTGAAGCTTATACCGGCTATCTTCATGGAAAGGATGATGCGAGTACGCACCGGGAAGGGCGAAGCCGTGGCCAGATAGCAGCCGCCCAGGCTGAGGTCGGTCAGCTTGCAGGGGGCCGGCGGATCGTTTTGCTCAAACTCGGGGCCGCGGCTTTCCAGCCAGGCATTTAACTGATCGCGCATCGCGGGAGCCAGATTCAGGAAGCGCAGTCCCACCTGGCGGCCCGGGCTCTCCCAGGCCACTTCGCCGGCGCACTCGATGTTGTCGTCGGTGCCGGGCAAAGCAAACTGCAGGCTGAGGGCAGCCATTTTTTTGGGACGGTGCGCGAGCTGGATGGCCATGCCGCCCTCGCCGATATCGCTGCTCACGGCGCGCAGCTGGCCGGCGCCATCATCCACCTGGATGGTGACCGGAGTTTCGACCGCGATGCGGGCATTGCGCCGCCGTTCGCGTTTCATCAAGGCCCGGACGGCGCGAAAACTGGTTTTGGCGCGTTCCGGAGAAAGCGGCTGATGCAGGACGAAATGGGCTCCCAGGTCCCTGGCCCCTCCCAGGGAAGTCAGGGCACCGACGATGGCTACGGAGACGGCCCGTTTGTTACAGGGAGCGGAGCGGGCACTGCGCAGCACGCGCGAGGCGGTAGCCGGGTCCGCGCAGTCCACAATGACTGCTTCAAACCTCCGCCGGGTCAGTTTGTGAATGGCGGATTCGGCATCAGCGCAAAGCTCCATGCCGATTTCCAATTCACTCAATACCCTTCGCAGGATGCGAACCGCCTTATCGTCGGCACAAAAGACCAGCGCGTGTAGACTCATAAAACTTCTTTACCCTGTGATCATGCTTACGAACTGCGGATCAGCCCCGGCCCGCGGCTGCGTCGGCTTCCTCACGCTCGTCGTCGAGCAGGTGAGCCACGCCGCGGAGCTGTTCGGCAGCGGTCTGCAGAGCTTCAATCTGTTTGCCCAGCTGGGCTTGCTCAGCCTGTTTTTTACGCAACACCTCGTAGATATCCCTCACAGTTTTGGCCTCCTTATCGCACTCTAGGTAGGTCCGCGGCACCCGTCAATGACCGCCGGCGGACAACGGGTTACCGGGGTAACCCGGATTACGGCGTGGCACGCCTTCGGCATCGGCTGCGCGGCGTAAGAACTTGATTCTCAACAGTTAGCATTTGTACGCTGGCGGACCAAACCGGCCGTCGGCAGAGGCAATGGGGCTGAAGCCTCCCGATTTGGGACCTGGTTGCAGGCTAAGCCATTAATTTTCTTTGATATAGCTTGCAAAGCGCCGGCAAAGAGAAGATATTTCCATTGACTTATCGAGTCAAATGTCCTAGAATCATCATCTTCCAGTCATCGTAGGGATTTACCCAGGGGGTACGGCTAGGGTATGTGACGGAGCGGTTTGGTCTGAATCGTCAGAGCCGGCGACGGAATCTAAGTTTTAAGTTAATGTTTGCAGTCTTATTCTCCTGTACGAGGAACATTCTTCATGGCTAAGCGACGTGGAAATCCCAACTGGGGCAAGCCCGAGCCGATCGGGCCGATTACCCCGACCATTACCGAGTTCGAGCAGGTGGTGCGCGAGTACAAGCTTTCGCCCGACCAATACCTGCGCTCCACCCGGCTGCGCGAATGGGCGCGGCGCAATAAGAATTCGAAGTACATCCCCGAACCGCTGCTGGAGGCCTGGGGATTTGAAATCGAGTCCACGCTGTAAGGCCAGCTTACAAAGGACTGAGGGGCCGCCTGCGAGGCGGCCCTTTTTATTTGCCGACCGGTCCGGCTGCCGCGGGCCAAGAATTTGGCTGCAACTCCGGGGTCCGGCGGACTATCCTAGAGGGTGATGAAGTTCTCCCCCGATGAAATCGTGGCTACCGTGGTGGCCACCAGTTTTGCCGCCGGGCTTAACGTTTACGCCACGGTGGCGACTTTGGGCCTGCTGGCCCATGCCGGAGTGCTGGTGCTGCCGCCGGCGCTGGGAATTCTGGCCAGCTGGTGGGTGATCGGGAGCAGCGGGGCGCTGTTTGCCATTGAGTTCTTCGCCGACAAGATTCCCGCCTTCGACCTGGTCTGGAACACTTTGCACACTTTTATCCGGGTGCCGGTGGCGGCCCTGCTGGCCTATCGCGCGACGGCGGCCTTATCGCCCTGGGAGCAACTCGCGGCCACAGCGGCCGGCGGACTGATCGCGTTCGCGGCGCATGGGGGCAAGACAGCGGCACGGGCTGCGGTCACTGCGTCTCCGGAACCTTTCTCCAACGCCGCTCTAAGCCTGGGTGAGGACGGCCTGGCGATCTTTCTGACCTGGTTTGCCACCCGGCATCCCTATACGGCGGCCGGAATTGTGGGTTTCCTGCTGGTGATTATTATTCTGCTGGCGCGCTGGGTGCTGCGTTCGCTGCGGGCACTCTTCCGCGGGACCGAAGACCTGCTCACCGGCAACCAGCCTGCGGTTTGACGGTATAAAACCTGCATGAGATAGTTGTGCGTTTCTCGCGTCGCGGGAAATCAGCCGGAAAGCCCGGCGAGGAGCCCCCAGTTTCATGATCCGCCTGATTCCGCGGGAGACCAAATTCTTCCGCATGTTCGCAGAAGTGTCGCAGAATGTGACCGAGGGCGCCCGCCTCCTGCAGGACATTCTGAAAAACCCGGTCAACATGGCCGAACGGCTGGACAAGCTACAGGCCATCGAGCACCGGGGCGACGAAATGACCCATGCCATTATCACGACCTTGAACCAGACATTTATCACTCCGTTTGACCGCGAGGACATTCACCGCCTGACGTCGTCGTTGGACGACGTGCTCGACTTTGTCAATTCCGCGGGCATGCGGCTTACTCTGTACCGGATCGATGCCCCGCCACCGGTGGCGGCCGTGCTGGCGGGATTGATCGTCGAGCAGTCCGAGGAACTGGCCAAAGGGGTGTCGCTGCTGGAGCAGAACCAGCGGGTGCTGGAGCATTGCGTGGAAGTCCATCGGCTGGAGAATGAGGCGGACCGCGTGAGCCGCAATGCCATCGCCGAACTTTTCGACAACGAGAAAGATCCTATCCGGCTGATCAAGATGAAGGAGTTGTACGAAGTGCTCGAAATGGCAACGGACAAAGCCGAAGACGCCGCCAATGTGCTGGAGGCAGTCGCCTTGAAGAGCGCTTGATGGCCTTTTGTTTCGACAGCACCATCCCAGCCCCGGGGGCCCGTCTTTGAGCACAGGACTGCTGCTGCTGATCATCACTGTGGCCGTTGCCCTGGCTTTTGACTTCCTGAACGGCTTTCATGACGCCGCCAACAGCATCGCGACGGTAGTGTCTACCCGGGTTTTATCACCTAAGCTGGCGGTGGTCTGGGCCGCATTCTTCAACTTCGCGGCCGCGTTCCTTCTGGGCACGGCGGTGGCGAAGACCATCGGCAAAGGCATGATCCGGCTGGACGACGTGACGCAGTACGTGGTCATTGCCGGCCTGGCCGGGGCCATTGTGTGGGATTTGCTCACCTGGTGGTGGGGGTTGCCAACCTCCTCGTCGCACGCCCTGATTGGAGGCTACGCCGGAGCCGCCATGACGCGAGCGGCATTGAACCATGGGATGGCTCATGCCTATTCGGTGATTCTGCCGCAGGGCTGGACTTTGACTCTGGCTTTCATCGTGGTCGCTCCCATCATGGGGCTGGTGCTTGCGCTGATGTTTTCTTCGGCCAGCTATTGGATTCTGCGCAACCAAACTCCCGGGCAAGTCGACAAATGGTTTCGCAAGCTGCAACTGCTGTCGGCGGCGGCTTATAGCCTCGGGCACGGGGGAAACGACGCCCAAAAGACGATGGGGATCATCGCCGGAGCGCTGTTCACCGCCGGCTACATGACTCCGGACGAGATCACCCACGAGTGGGGCCACTACAAGTGGTTCATCATTCTCTCCGCTCACACCGCGATTGCGCTGGGCACATACTTCGGCGGCTGGCGCATTGTTCACACCATGGGATCGAAAATCACAAAATTGAGGCCGCTGGGTGGCTTCTGCGCTGAGGCTGCGGGAGCCATAACCCTGTTCGGGACTGCGTTAGCTGGCATTCCGGTCAGCACCACGCACACTATAACCGGGGCAATTATCGGAGTTGGGGCGATCCATCGCCTGTCGGCCGTGCGGTGGGGAGTGGCACGGCGCATTGTGTGGGCGTGGATCATTACGATTCCGGCTTCCGGGGCGGCGGCTGGGGTGATTTTCTGGGTGATACGGGTGGTTCATCCGGCAGCGTGATCGCTACCGAAAATCTTTAACCACCAGGGACACGAAGGACCACGAAGGAAAATCCCCTCTGCGTTGGCTTTCCTTAGGGTTCCTTCGTGTCCTTGGTGTTAAGGATTTGGGGTATGCTTTGCTAAAATCGGACATCATGACGGCACATTCGCCCTTTACCGACGTCCCATCGGCAATCGAGGAAATCCGCGCTGGGCGGATGGTTGTGGTGGTCGACGACGAAGACCGGGAAAACGAAGGCGACCTCACGCTGGCGGCGGAGAAGGTGACGCCGGAAGCAATTAATTTCATGGCCAAATATGGGCGCGGCCTGGTGTGCCTGGCCATGACCGAGGAACGCCTGGACCATCTGCGCATCGGGCAGATGACCGCCGAAAACACGTCGAACTACGGGACCGCGTTCTGCGAAGCCATTGATGCCCGGGAGGGCGTGACCACCGGAATCTCCGCTTACGATCGGGCCCGCACCATCAAGGTTGCAGTCGATCCAGCGACCCGGCCATCCGACCTGGCTCGGCCCGGACACGTATTTCCGCTGCGGGCGCGCAAGGGTGGAGTGCTGGTGCGCGCCGGACAGACCGAAGCCTCGGTGGACCTGGCTCGCATGGCGGGGCTGGTACCCGCCGGCATCATCTGCGAAATCATGCGCGACGATGGGACGATGGCGCGCGTGCCCGATCTCATCGAGTTCTGCGAAACCCATAGCCTGAAACTGCTGACCGTCGCGGAACTGATCCGCTATCGCATGCAGCACGAGCGCCACGTGCACCGAGTGGGCGAGGCGTTGATCGACACCCAGCACGGAGAGTTTCGCCTGATTGCTTACGAAAGCGAAGTTGACGGCGGCGAGTCTCATGTGGCTTTGGTGCGCGGCGACATTGAAAGCGGCGACGAACCCGTCCTGGTTCGGATGCATTCGCACTGCCTGATGGGCGATGTGTTCGGGTCAACCGGCTGCGACTGTCATGCCACCATCGAAGGCTCGATGCAGAGAATTGCCCGGGCAGGCCGCGGGGCGCTCATCTACCTGCATCAGACATCGAAGGGCTTTTCGGTGGAGAAGCTGGCGGAGCGAACGGCACTTACTTTTCACCGGGACAAGCGTATGCCGGCATTGCCCGAGAGCGAGCGCAAGACGCAGCGCGAAATAGGCATCGGGGCGCAGATCCTTTCGGACCTGAATCTGCGGCGCATTCGGCTGCTCACCAACCATCCCCGCAAGGTTGCCGGCCTGGAGGGATTCGGCATCGAGATCGTGGAGCAGATTCCGGTGGCGCTTGACCGGGTGCGAAGCAAGGCATAACGCCCCATCTCGTGGAGGACGGACGTCTCGCCCGTCAGGCGATGGCTGGTGCGCCACGGGCGGGACGCCCGTTCTCCATATCGATAATCTAAACCCGGGACCACGGCGTCTTTTTGCTCGTCCGGAAAAATGAAACACCCTTCCCGCAGTTCGCCCACTTACATTGCCTTGCTTCGAGGGATCAATCTGGGCGGCCACAAGATCATCAAGATGGACCAACTGCGGAAGACCTTCGACGAGTTGGGCTTTAAGGATGTGAAGACCTACATTCAGAGTGGAAATGTAATCTTCAAAACATCCGCGCAAGCGCCCGCGAAGCTGGCGAAACGTATTGAAGAAAAGATACTCGGTCAGTTCGGCTTTCCGGTTCCAGTGGTGGTGAAGACGGCGGTTGAAATCGATGAAGTGATACGCGCTAATCCCCTGCTGAAAGAAAAAGGCATCGACCCCGGCAAGCTGCATGTAACCTTTTTAGCGTGCGCCCCCGAGCAGAGCGCGCTGAAAACGCTGGATGGGGCAGAGGTCGCTCCCGATCAGTTTCACTGTTCCGCGCAGGCAGTCTACCTCCATTGTCCGAATGGATACCACGCGACCAAGTTAGGCAATAACGTCCTGGCGAAGATGCTCAAGGTGGGCGCGACTACGCGCAACTGGAAGACGGTAAACAAGCTGTGGGAGATGTCGCGGTAGTGCGGGACGGTCCCCTTCACTGCGAAGCAGCGGGCGAGGGATGGGGTAAGGTCATTCAGTTTTCAGTTTGAAGTTCCCAGTTCTCAGCTTTGAGGTTCCCAGTTCTATTCAGCAGGGCTTGCGGATCACGATGTCGCTGTCGTTGATGAAGAACTGGACGGAGCACTGGTCGGAGCCGCAGATTACGGGGAGCAGGCCGGCGAGCTGTTTGCGGGTGATGAGGCCGAGGGTGCCGCAGTCGGGACAGGCGAGAACCGCCCAGTAGGGATCTTCCTTTTCGCCCACGTGGCCGGCATTCTCCAGCACAAAGATCGTGCCGGGATGCATCTGCTCGGGAATCCACTCATTCAGGACGTTCAGTTCTCCAACCATTTCTCCTCCCCGGAGCCTAACTTTGTGGAGCTAAACTTCCCTGCTACGACGCTTTGCTGCGGACTGGCCGCGGTGCGCCGGCACTAGCTTTTTTTTCCGCGTTGCGGATTACGGCTCGAACCTGGCGTACCGTATCGCTGAGACAGACCGCCAGCATGGGCTGACGCGAATTCTTCAGGATGTCCACAATCTGGCGCGCCGACGTTTCCAGATAAAGCGTGCGGCCGTCGGTGAGCAGATGATAGTCAGACGAGCCGGTGACGGTTTCCGCCAGACGTTTGCTGAACTCGCGCTGCAGAAAGCGCATCACCTTGCGCACCCGCTGCAGCGAGAAGCCGCGGCGGCGCAGCTCGCAGATAACCGCGACCTCGGCCAGATCTTCGGTCGAGTACAGACGGCGATGGCCTTCGCGAGCCGGAACGACAATGCGGCGCTCGTCCCACCACTGCAGCTGCCGCAGGGTGATGCCGGTCATGGCCCTGACCTCGCGGGATGTGAAGCGGGTCTGCATGCGCGAGACCTAAAATGTTTCAAACATTCAAGATATAAAATGTTTGACACATTTTAGGCGCGAAGTGGCAGCTGTCAATGGGAGATTTGAGACTGAGGTGTACTAGAGGAGTTCCTCGTAGGGCGCGGCTGAGGGCGGGACGCCCTCAAGACAGCCGGCGGGACGCCGGCGCTACGAAAGTCCTCCGCCTACGAAGTGGACGATTTCCAGGCGGTCGCCTTCGGCCAGATTCGTTTCCGGCCATTTTTCCCGCCGAATAATGTTGCGGTTCAGTTCAACGGCAACCCGATCCTGCTTCATGCCCAGTTGTTCGATGAGTTGGGCCAGGGTAATCGGGTCGGACGACTGTTCCTGGCCGTTGATGGTGATTTTCATTGCATCGATTCTCGCAAGTTATGAGGCGCCGGAGCAAGCGCAGTTCTTGCAGTGGTGGTGGAGGCCGGGCGGGACGCCCGTCCTCCGCTGAATATTCAGGCTTCTACTTTTCGCAGCTGGAATTTGCGGGTGGCAGTGCGGCCGGAATAGCTGGCCTGCACCAGGACGGAGGAGTCGGGCAAAGAGGACTCGTCGACCTCGATTTTCATTTCGGTGTCGCCGGAGGGGTCGGTGAGGACCTGGGCGTAGAAGGGCGCCGCATCGGGACGTGCGAAACGTATGGTGAGCCGGGCTCCGGGGACTCCGGAACCGCTCTCGGTGACCCGCAGCCGCATGGTCAGATTGCGGTCGGAATGGACGGAGTTGGCGTTCAGCCATTGCACGTCCAACTCTTTGACCGCAGCCAGGGTCTCTGGCGTGTCGCGCTTGTCGAGGATGTCGTCCAACCGGCCATCGCGGATGGCGTCGAGAACCAGGCGGTGCTGGTCGCGCAGGCCGTGCTCCTTTTGCTGGTCGGTGAAACCGGTGGCCAGCTTGTCTCCGTAGGGAGTGGCCCGCTTGCCGATGCAGCGGCCGCGGACGAACACCTGGGTTTGCAGCAAAAGCTCGCCTTCGCGGGCCTCGCTCTGCACGTGGTAGACGGTGTCGCCCTGCTTGATGTCGGTGTTAAAGCCAAAGATCATGCGCGCTTCATCACTATCACAATTTCACTCTCACGAAAGCGA
>Ga0187823_10000383_pt1 | contig 10908 bp, 8 predicted proteins | sample NC_wetland_sal_i_12_FD_132968 | JGI IMG/M metagenome (GOLD analysis project Ga0187823, IMG submission 132968) | Wetland sediment microbial communities from Neuse River Estuary, North Carolina, USA - SourceSoil_3 | ecosystem: Environmental > Aquatic > Freshwater > Wetlands > Sediment | place...
CCCGGCACGATCACGGGAACGACGCACTCGGGCGACGCATCTTCCGCTCAGGCGAATCTCGACCTCACGCCCGCCTACAACGCTCTCGCGGCCAAGACGTGCGGAACGTCCTTGACCGGCCAGGACCTCGGGGGCAAGACGCTCACGCAAGGCGTCTACTGCTTCACGTCGTCGGCCCAGCTGACGGGCGCGCTCACGCTGAACGGCAACGCCAGCTCCGTATTCGTGTTCAAGATCGCAAGCGCGCTCAATACCGCCAGCAGCTCGTCGGTCGTCATGACCGGCGGGAGCTTGGCTCGCAACGTGTACTGGCAGGTCGGCAGCTCCGCGACCCTCGGATCCAGCACGGCCTTCAAGGGAAACATCCTCGCGCTGACCAGCGTCAGCCTGGGCACGGGCGCGAGCCTGTCCGGCAGGGCCCTCGCGATCAACGGCGCGGTGACCATGGACGGGAACGCCATCTCGATGCCGTAGCCGAAGCACGGAACCGTTTCTCCTTGCGCGGTTGATATCATTGTGCTATCTTAATGATGTCACCCTCAACGCAAGGAGAAACGGCCATGACCCAGGAACGCGTCGCGAAGCCGGTGAGCGGAAGCATGGGCCTCACCGTCACCATCCTCCTCATCGTAGGCGGCATCGCCCTCTTCGTCCGGGCGGCGGGAAGCACGCAGCCTCTCGGGGGCGTCCTTCTGGCGGTGCTCTCGGTCGGGCTCGGTGCGCTCTCGGCGGCCGGGCTCTTCACGGCGCAGCCCAACCAGGCCGTGGTGCTGATCCTCTTCGGGAGCTACGTCGGGTCCGTGCGGCAGAGCGGCTGGTGGTGGACCAACCCGTTCATCACGCGGAAAAAGCTCTCGCTGCGGGCGCGAAGCCTGAACGGGGAGCGCATCAAGGTGAACGATCAGCATGGGAACCCCGTCGAGATCGCCGCGGTGGTGGTCTGGAAAGTCCGCGATACGGCGCAGGCGACCTTCGACGTGGACGACTACGAGCGGTTCGTCACGGTGCAGAGCGAGACCGCGGTGCGGCACCTGGCCAGCTCCTACCCCTACGACGACTACGACGCGGACGGGATCTCGCTTCGCGGGAGCACGGACAAGGTCTCGGAGTTCCTGAAACTCGAGCTGTACGAGCGGCTCAAGACCGCGGGCATCGAGGTGCTGGAGACGCGGCTGAGCCACCTGGCCTACGCGCAGGAGATCGCGCAGGCCATGCTCCAGCGCCAGCAGGCGGGAGCGATCATCGCGGCGCGGACGAGGATCGTGGAGGGCGCGGTCGGCATGGTGGAGATGGCGCTGGATCGCCTCGGGAAGAACCACATTGTGGAGCTGGACGAGGAGCGGAAAGCCGCCATGGTCAGCAACCTCCTCGTCGTCCTGTGCAGCGAGCACGCGGCGACCCCCGTCTTGAACACCGGCACGCTCTACAAGTAGGCGGCGAGGTGGCCGAACGGAAGGCCTTCCTCCTGCGCATCAGCCCGGAGCTCTGGGCATCCCTCGAGCGGTGGGCCGCGGACGAGCTGCGGAGCGTGAACGGCCAGATCGAGTTCGTCCTGGCCCGCGCCGTGCGCGACGCGGGCCGGGAGAAGCGGTCCCCTGGCCCTAGCGCTTCGCGGCCGGCTCGAGCCTCGAAAGCATCGGATCGGTGATGGGCACCTCGGTCACCGGCCCGTATTTCCGCACCACGGAACGGATCGCGGCGGCCTTCCCGACGAACACGTAGGTGATGTCCTCGGAGGGCGGGTAGACGCGTTCGAGGACGCGCTTCACCTCCTCCGGCCGCGTGGCCAGCACGCGGTCCGTGTAGTGCTCCAGCTCTTCTTTCTCCAGGCCGTAGAACGCGAGGTCGGCCAGCGAGCCCGCGATCTGATCCTCGGTCTCGAGCCGCGGGGGAAATTGTCCCACCATGAAGGTCTTCGTCGCGACGAGCGCCGTGGAATCGATGCCCGCGCGGCGGACCGACTCCAGCGTCTCGAGCGCCAGGTCCACCGCCTTCCCCGTGGTCTCGGTCTTGGTGTAGGAGATGACCGCCAGAGGTCCCGCCTGCGTGTAGCGGGGACCGCGGATCGCGGCCCCGTAGGTCAGCCCCCCCTCGATCCGAAGCGCGGTATTCAAGATGGAGGTGTATCGCCCGCCGTAGGCCGTGTTGGCGATGTCCAGCGCCACGCGGTCCGGATCCGAGCGCGCGACACCGATCGTCGCCAGCCAGAAATAGGTCTGCGTGGCGTCGGGCTTGTCGACCAGGAGCACGCGATGCCCCGCGCCGCGCGTGACGGGGGGCGCCTGGGGCGCCGGCCCGGGCGCCTTGGCCCAGTCCGAGAACTTCGCCCGGATTCTCGTCTCCATCGTCGGAGCGCTGAAATCTCCGACCACGCTGAGAATCAGGCGATCGCCGCCGTAGTTCTCGCGGTAATAGCGGAGCACGTCATCCCGGGTGAGCCCGCGGTTGGTCGCCTCGTCCCCATCGACCGGGCGCCCGTACGGATGGTCCCCGTAGAGGAACGCATAGCCGTACTCGCCGATCACGTTTCGCGGATCGTCTTTGTCGGCCTTGATGCCGTCGATCGTCTGCGACTTGAGCTTCTCGAACTCCTCCTGAGGGAACGCGGGGCGGCGAAGGAGGTCGGCCAGGAGATCCAGCATCACGCCCTGGTCGCGCGACATGAATTCCCCGGCGATGTACGAGTGCTCGAGCCCCGCGCCCGTGTCCAGGTCGGCCCCCAGCCCGTCCACCAGCGCCGCGATCTCCTGCGCGGTCCGCTTCCCCGCGCCCTTGCGCAGGAGTCCTACGGTGATCGCGGCCTCGCCCTCTTTGCCCGGGGCATCCGCCAGGCCGCCGCAGCGAAGAATGGCGCGAAACGCGATCATCGGAATGTCGTGCTTCTCGGCCAGGATCACCAGGGCCCCGTTCGGGAGACGGACCTCGCGCGTCCGTGGAAGGTCGAACCCGGACGCCGCGCGGGGCGAGCCCAGGAGGAGCAGGAGCGCGGGAACCGCCGCGGCGAGCCGAAGGGAACGGATCATCGCGCCGCCTGCTCTTTCTCGGGCACCAGGGTGCCCACCGTCCGGTTCTTCTCATCGAAGGTCCTCCGCGCGAGAGCCTGGATCTCGGCGCGCGTGACCCTCTCGTAGCGCTCGGGGGCCGTGAAGAGCTTCCGGTAGTCGCCCTCGATCACCTCGTACGTCCCCAGCACCTCGGCCTTGGCGTTGATGGTCTTGAGCCCCCGCCAGTAGCCCGCCAGCGCCCCGTTCTTCGCCTTCCGGAGCTCCTGCTCCGTGGGTCCGGTGGCCGCGAGCTTGGAGAGCTCGTCCAGGAGCGCAGCCTCGGAGGCCGCGAGGGTCTTGTCGGGCGCCACCGTCACGGCGAGCTTGATCAGGCCCGGATCGAAGCCCTCGGGATTCACATAGGCCGACACTCCGATCGCCAGCCGGTCCTGATCCACGAGCCTGCGATAGAGCCGCGAGGATTCCCCGGAGCCCAGGATGTCCACCAGGAGATCGCGCGCCTCCGCATCCTTGTCGCCCGCCGCGCCCGTGTGGAACGCCATCTCGAGAAGCGGCGTCTGGCCGAACTTCCGGATCGAGACGCGCCGCTCCCCCACCTGGGGCGGCTCCTGGGTCACGCGGTCCGTGGGCTGGGGCACCGCGGGGATCGGGCCGAAGTACTGCTCGGCGAGGCGGAAGACCTCCTCCGGGGTCACGTCGCCCACCACGATCATCGTGGCGTTGTTCGGGGCGTAGTGAACCTTGAAATACGCGCGAAGGTCGTCGATGGTCCAACGCTCGATGTCGCCCGGCCAGCCGATCACCGGATTGTGGTAGGGATGCCCCACGTACGCCGCCGCCTGCACCTGCTCGTCGAGGAGGCTCTCGTTGTCGTTGTCCACGGAGGTCCTCCGCTCCGAGTAGACCACCTGGCGCTCGCTCTCCACCTTCTTCGGGTCGAAGGAGAGGCAGCAGATCCGGTCCGCCTCGAGGCGAAAGACCAGCTCCAGAATGCTCTTCGGAAACCAGTCCTGGTAGCAGGTCACGTCCTCGCTGGTGAACGCGTTGGTCGACCCGCCGTTCTGCTCCATGAGCCGGTCGAACGAGCCCGGCGGGTAGTGCTCCGATCCATTGAACATCATGTGCTCGAAGAAGTGAGAGAGCCCGGTGATCCCGGGCCGCTCGTTCCGGCTGCCGACGTGGAACCAGTCGTAGACGGCGACGTTCGGAATATCGTGGTCCGGCCAGACCAGGATCTTCATGCCGTTGGCGAGGACGTGAGTCCGGATCTCCCGGGGGGAGGGCCCGGAGCCCGGCGGTGCGGCGGCGCGGGACGGGCCCGCGAGAAGGACCAGGGTCGAGACGATGGCGATCCAGGAGAATTGTCGATGCTTCACGCGTGCCCCCCGCTGCAGAGCTCCGGCCGGTGCTCCAGGAGCGCGATTCTACGCGTCCCGCCGTCCCTTCACTATAGCTATACATGCGGGAGAACCTGCCGATAGAAGGGCGACAGGGAGGGACCCATGAACGATCGGCTCGAACTCAAATCGCGTCTGTTCGCGGTACTCATCGTTGCAGGCTCGCTCGCGCTTTCATGCGCGGGACCGAACAAGCTCGCGCAGCAGAGCGAGAAGGCGTACGGCCAGGGTGAGCTGGAGAAGGCGTACCAGAAGGCCGCGAGCGCGTTGCGGAAGGATCCCGAGAACCAGCGGGCCCGCGCCGCCATGACCCAGGTCGCAACGAGGCTCGTGGGCGAGCGCATGACCGAGATCCGCGGCCTCGCGGCCCGGGACACCGTCGCGGCCGCCAACCGCTCGCTCGAGCTCGACAAGTTCCGCGACGAGCTCGCGGGATATCGGATCGTGCTGCCGCCCGATCCCGCGTTCGACCGGGACGACGCCGCCATCCGGCGGGGCGCGGCAGGGATCGAGTACGCACAGGCGGTGGACGACCTGGGGGCGGGCGCTCCCAAGCGCGCGTACGACGAGTTCCAGACCGCGCAGCAGTTCCAGCCGCGCTACCGGGACGTCGCGCACCGGATCCAGCAGGCCTATGACGAAACCCAGCCGCACGTCGCGTTCTTCCCCTTCGCGAACGAGACGGATCTCGAAGCCCTCTCCAAGGGATTCGCGGACCGGGCGTACGCCGAGCTCAACCGGAGGATCGCCTCCTCCGATTTCCGCTTCACCGAGCTCATCCCGAACGGGCGCGTCTATGAGGCGCTCCCCGTGGCGATGCTGGACCGGGTGAGCCCGCGGCAGGCCGCGCGCATCGGGCGCGACCTCGGCGCGGATCGCGTGATCGTGGGGCGGTTCTACGGCCTGCGAACGAACACGAACGTCGGCGGCTTCACCCAGACCGTCTACCACAAGGTCGTGGACAAGGATGACAAGGGTGCCGACCGGGAGCGCTATACCGAAGGCACGATGGTCGTCGTGACGCGCGATCGCGAGCTCTCGGTGGGCTACGAGTACTCGGTCCTGAACGTGGAGGACGGAACCGTCATCACCGGGAATTCGGGGACGCTCCATGCCGTGGCGCACTCCATTCTGGCCACGACCCCCCTGGGCGGTGACGACAAGGACTACTGCCTGCTTCCCCCCGACTTGAGAAAGCAGGACCCGGAGCGGGCGAAGAGAGTCGACTCGGACTGGCAGGATCACTGCGGCGACTGGTCGCTGGGCGACCTCGTCTCGCGGTCCCGGTCGGACCGCGGGAATGGATACGAGTCACGCTACGGCGACGGCTGGGTGCTTCGGGCCAACGGGCGCGCGTTCTTCCTGGGCCAGCTGCCGCCCGAGGGCGAGCTGGTGAAGCTGGCGTTCGGGCAGGTCTGGGAGCCTCTCACCCAGACCCTCGCGGATCTGGACCGCGCGGAGCCGTCCCGGACCCCGGCGTACGGGCCCCGGCAGCGCTAGCCTCACGTCGCGCAGCGGAGGCCCTCCACCACGCACGTGTGGCAGGCGCGCCAGCGGAGCTGGATCGCCCGCTCCGCCTCGTGGAGCGAGTCTCCGAGCCGCGCCTCGGGGACCTCGACCAGGATCGGGCACGTCATGACGCCCCGGGCCGTCACGGTCCGGCTGGAGGAGCAGATCAACGACTCCTCGATCTCGGGCGCCAGGGGCTCCGGCCCCAGGGTCTCGCGCTCGAGATAGCCGCGCGAGCGCCGCTCCTCCCGCCCGATGCGAAGCAGCGGGAGGAACTTGACCCGCGGGTGCGGGAGCCCAAGCCCGCGCAGGAATTCGGTGAACGCGGCGCGCGCCTCGGCCGCCTTCAGCGCTTCCTCGTGCTCCACCACGGTGACCACCGGCGAGACGCCGGCCCGCGCCAGGCGTCCCAGCGCCCCCACGACGCCCTCGAAGACGCCCCGCCCGCGCACGCGATCGTTCCGCTCCGCCGTCGTGCCGTCGAGGCTCACCCGGAGATCCAGGGAGTAGCGGCTTGCCGTGAAGCGGCCCGCGATCCATCGGGCAAGGTCCTCGTCGATGGGGAGCGCGTTGGTGAGGATGGTGAGCGGCATCCGCCGGAGCGCGAAGTCCACGAGATGGCGGATCTCGGGATGGAGGAAGGGCTCGCCGCCGGTGAAGTAGGCGTCCCGCGCGCCCAGCGCGGCCGCCTCCTCCAGGGCCGCCTCCACCTGCTCCCGGGTCATGATCGCGAGAGAATCGCTCTTGGGCCCGGCGCTCACGAAGCAGTGGCGGCAGGCTATGTTGCAGACCGTTCCGGTGACCTGGACCCAGACGGTGTCCAGGGACCGAAACCCCACCCGGGGACCTTCCATCACCTCATACCGGCCCTTCCCGCATGATGACCGGCGACGCGGGGAGCAAGTCCACCTTCACGGTCTTCCCTCTCCGGTCGACCTGGCCGAACTGAAGCACCCCGGTGGGGCAGCTCTGCACGCACGCCGAGCAGCGGACGCATTCGGGATCCTGCATCGGCGCGCCCTTGTTCGCGAAATTCATCACATCGATCCCCTGATGGCAGACCGAGGTGCACACGTTGCACGAGATGCACTTCTTCTTGTCGGCAACGATGGCGAACCGGCTGAAGCGCGCATAGATGTGCATGAGCGCGGCCAGCGGGCAGAAGAAGCGGCACCAGACGCGGCCGGAGAACCAGAAGTAGAGCCCGTAGCCCAGGACCCCCGCGAGGAACACGTCCACGCCCCACTTGTACGGTGTCTTCAAGAACGGGTCGAAGACGGAATCGATCCAGTTCCCGTCCGGCAGGATCCACCCGAGGATCCGGAGGATCAGGATCAGGACCGCGATCAGGAGGACGCCCTGTCCCGCCATGTTCAGCCGGTTCCAGCCGGGGCCGTGCGGCATCTTGTGGCGGTGCGTGTCCCCCAGCGTTTCGGCGAGCGCGCCGCACGAGCAGATCCATCCGCAGTAGACGCCCTTGCCGAAGAAGTAGATGCCCAGCGGGATCAGGACGAGGGTCTGCAGGGCCCCGATCCCGATCCACCACCAGAGCGGGTCGTGGGTGAAGATGTTGTAGACGTCCAGGGGCCAGGCGAGGATGAGCCCGTACGCCCGCCAGAACTCCCGGCCGTGCCCGTAGGTCACCACCGGAAAGAGCGCGTCCAGGAGCCCGCGGGGCAGAAGGCCGTGATAAGCGAGCTGCGGGAGGATGATCTCGGGCAGGAGAAACAGCGGGAGCACCTGCACCAGCATGAGCGTCGCTGTCTGGGCGGTCACGTAGGGAGTCCTGCGACGGCGGATTCGCTTCAGCCCGAAGATCACGACCACCGTGGAGTAGGCCAGCGTGTACCAGAACGAGGGGCCCGAGGCGCTGATGGCGATCGTGCCGAGGAGCGTGCTCGGGGTCCGGGCGTCGGCCGCGATCGCGCCCCCGGCCCGGCTGAGAAGGTCGGGCAGGTTGAACGGGAACCAATGCCGGTCGGCGAAGAGCTGCGACATGGAGCCGCCGGACTTCCAATTGTAGAGCCAGACGCAGAAGAGGACGAAGAGCGAGAGCGCCGCCCATTGCGCCCGGCGCATCTCGCCGGCGATCCGGATCCCGGAGCGCCGGAAGAATTCCAGGGGCGCCTCGCGGCCGAGCATCGTGAAGACGACGTCGTTTGGAATCGTCTCCTCCCTGCCGTCCGCGAGCACGACCTCCTCCGGGCGTATCTCCTTCACGCGGGTGCCGAGCCTGAGCCGGAGCGAGCCGTCGTTCACGAGCCGGTCGATCCTGGCCGTGTTCTCCGACTTCGGGCGGGAGAACTCCTTCCGGCGATAGGAGAGCGTGACGTGGGCGCCGGCCTGGGCAAGCGCGATCGCGGTCTCCAGCGCCGAGTCCCCGCCTCCCACGACCAGCGCCTGCTGCCCGGCGTAGTCTTTGGGGTCGTAGAGGCGGTTGTACACCTTGTCGAGGTGCTCGCCCGGGACGCCCAGCATCCGGAAATTGCCGCTCTTGCCGATGGCGATCAGGACGCGGCGCGCCCGGAGCGTGGCGCCTCCCTCGAGGCGCACGTCGAGGAGATCTCCCGTTCGCTCCACGCGCTCCGCCCGCGCGGCCACGGGGCGGATTCCGGCTCGATCGGTCTGGGCCCTGAGCTCCGAAACCAGGTCCTCCTTCACGTCGGCCCTCACCTGAAGATCCCCCGCGGGCTTCATCGAACGGGGGTAGGTGTAGATGGGCTTTCCCTTCGGGAAGTTCACGAGCGTGGAGAAGGGCTCCGTCGCCTCGAGGATCTCGAACGTGAGCCCGAGCCTTTGGGCCTCCACCGCGGCCGCCATTCCGGACACGCCGGCTCCCACGATCGCCAGATCCAGGGCCTTGCCCGCGCCCGGCTTCGATGGTTCCGCGGCGGAGCGCGCGATGCGCGCGCCCGAATCGAGAGCGAACTTGAGGAGCGGGATACCGGTCAGATCACCGGAGATCGAGGCCCCCGGAATGTTGGTGGATCCATCGGGGCGCGACTCGGGGAGCTTTTCCACGGTGCCGGCCGGCCAGCGCGTGTGCAGCCATTCCGTGTAGCGCGCGATGAGTCGAAGCATTCACACCCTCGGCGAGGATAGAAAAAGAAGAAGCCCGTGGAGAGACTCTAGGCTTCCGCCCCTCCACGGGCCAGAAAAGAAACGGCGAACTACTTGGAATCCGGCGTCTTCGTCTCCGGGGCCTTCGTCTCCGGGGTCTCCGTCGACTTGGCTTCCGGCGCCTTGGCTTCCTGCTTCGCGATCACGTGGCCGCGAACCTTGGTGTACTCGGCCTTCGTGAGCACATTCTTCTTCGTCAGCTCCGTCTTGGTCTTGTACGGACGGGCATCGATGATCTTCTGCGCGAGCTCGTCGGTGATGCCCGGAAGCTTCATCAGATCTTCCTTGCTCGCGCTGTTGATGTCCGTCGCCGGCGCGCGCTTGGTCTTCGAGGCCATGTGCGCCGGGTGCGAGTGGGTGGTGGCCGTCGCGTTGGTCGCTGCAGCCTTCGGGGCCGGCGTCACCGAGGACTTGGCCGTACCCGTGGCCGCGAACGCCGCGACCGGAAGCATGATCGCGATGGCGAGAGCGGACAGCGTGCGAATCTGGGTCGAGCGAATCATGGAGAGTCTCCTATGGAGGGCAATCCGAACACACCGCCGCGCCCTCCAGGCGGACGGGGTGGGGACGGCTCATGAGCCGGTCCCTGGACACATCGACTGCGATTGTGAGTGGGTGGTGCGTCGGGAAAGTGGTGCTGCCGAGAACTGCCTGCGATGAGGGGGAGGAAGCGTCGTAAAGGGGTCCGGCCCTCGGAGGGCCACGGCCCCGGCTCACCATTTCGATATGCGAGGCCGGCGAACGGAGCGAGCAGAGATCCAGCCGCGCCGTCGCCGTGGAAATGCCGATGCTGCCCGGAGATACAGCCTGCTGCCCGTGACTTCCCGTCCTGTTGCGTGCCTGCGGGCGGCTATGAGAGGAAGGCCGCAATGCGGCGTGATGGTGTGGCATGTGATGGGCCGGCTGCGAGGGAGATCCGCCCGCCCCGCCCATGGGATTGCGAGCGGTGAGCTGAGTCCGGTCGGCCGTGTGGTGCCGGTGATGCTTCCGCGCGTGGTGCGATCGAGCCGCGTGGGTCGCGGTGGCCGACGCGCCCGCCACCGAGTGCCGCGGGGAGGCGGCTGCTCGGCGGGGCGCCGGGGGGGAGGAAACAGCACTGGACGCTTCGGACGAGCCCGCGAACGCGAGCGCCGCCGAGACTACCAGTGCGGCGATGAACCACTGTCGATTCATGAAAGCTCCGGCTCCTCTGCGCCCGGCCAATCCGGTGCGCGTCCTCACGTGTTCCTACCCCTTGCGGACCGCCGGGTTCCCTTCCCCGGCGCCTCCCGAACCCACCCGCTTTCTGCCATGTAACTCATGATGTTGCAGCTGCTTGACGCGAAATCGCCGCCCGCTCCGAAGAGCGGAAATAGGACCGGATCCCCCCGGTGGACTGCGCCCGGGCAAGGGCCAGCGCCACCTGCGGCAGCGCCAGGGGATCCGGGTACACCAGGTACCGATCCTCGAACGCCGGGCTGAACTTCTCCTTCCACCGGAACAGCCCCTCGAACTCGTAGAACCTGGCCAGATGCTGCATGAGAAACGCGCGCGCGCGCTCCGGGCCCTTATCGAACGCGGGGTCGACCGCCGCCTTCCCCTCCTCGCCGTCCACCATGGCGAGCGGCGAGAGCGAGAGCGAGAGGAGCGCGTCGCCGCGCTCCTTGGCCGCCTCGACCGACTTCGCGATCAGGAATTCCATGGCCCCCGCGGGAGCGTCGCCGCGCCGCCGCATGAGGTCGAGCGCCCAGCCGCGGCGAGCCCAGATCGGCACCCACGTCACGAACGCGACCGCGCGCTTGCGCCCACCATCCCAGGCCACGGCCACCCATTCCCGCGAGAGGCGATGCGGGTCGAACCGGCCCATGGAGAAGCCCATTTCCCCGCCGCGCCGCTCC
>Ga0187823_10000384_pt1 | contig 10906 bp, 5 predicted proteins | sample NC_wetland_sal_i_12_FD_132968 | JGI IMG/M metagenome (GOLD analysis project Ga0187823, IMG submission 132968) | Wetland sediment microbial communities from Neuse River Estuary, North Carolina, USA - SourceSoil_3 | ecosystem: Environmental > Aquatic > Freshwater > Wetlands > Sediment | place...
CACGCCGGCCCGGGCCAGCAGGGAAGCCAGGGCCGAGCCGGTGGCGCCGCAACCCACCAGGGCGATCCGGGCGGTCGACAGTTTCCGCTGTCCCTCCCGGCCGATGCCGGGAAAAAGCACTTGCCGCGAATATCTTTCTTCCAGAGTCAAACAGATCACCAGTTCCAGGGCCACGAACCTTTATTATAGGTGCCGCTCAGTTTCCCAGGCCAAATGCAACACTGCCTGCTACCCGTTCATCGAACCATTATTGCCTGCATTCGCGAGGAGCCGGTTTGCGTTTAGAGGGAGCGATCGGGACAACCCTGACAGGACTGGCGCTCGCGGCGTTTTTCTGCCTGCACGCCGGCGCGCAATCGCCTCCGGCGCAAGAGTTGCCCGCGGCCGGGTCCGCGCCGCAACCGCGTGAGCAGTCACCTCATGCGCCAGCGGTTGGAGCCATTGCCTCCTACGAGGGGCTCATCGTGCAGGGGATTGATTTTCCCGATCTGCCCTCGGCGAATACGACGCGCCTGATCGGCCTGATTCCACAAAAGGCCGGTGCCCCTTTGGAACGTGAAGCCATACGGGAAAGCATTCAGGCGCTGCACGCCACCGGACGTTTTGCCGATATACAGGCTGAGGCCGAGCGCACCCCGGACGGCCGGGTCGCGTTGACGTTTCGCATGCGTGCCAACTTCTTTGTGGGCGAGATATTTTCCGTGGGCGAGCCGAATCCTCCAGCCGCCAACCAGGTGGTGAATGCGTCCAAGCTCCAGCTGGGCGAGCTGTTCACGCGGGAGAAGATGGAGCGCGCGCTGGGCAGCATCAAGCAGCTTATGGAGCAGAACGGCTATTACCAGTCTCGCGTCAGTGACCAGGAAGAGCCCCAGGCCGAGACCCAGCAGATGAATGTCGTGTTTAACATCGCGCCCGGACCCCATGCCCGGGTGGGCCGCGTGACCGTGACCGGCCCGGCCGGATTTTCCGAATTGCAGATCCAGGACATTGCCAAGCTGCACACCGGCGACGACGTGACCGTGCAACGGGTCAGCCGGGCGCTCGACCGCCTGCGGAAGAAATACCAGAAGCAGAACCGCCTTTTGTCCCAGGTCGCCATCTCCAGCCGGACTTATCGTCCGGAGACGAATACCGTGGATTACGCTTTTGAAATCGAGCCTGGTCCGAAGGTAGAGATCGCAGTCGAAGGCTTCAAGATCAGCCGCAGCCAGCTCAAGAAGAACGTCCCGGTCTATGAGGAAAATGCGCTGGACGATGACTTGCTGAATGAAGGCCGGCGCAATCTGCTGAACTACATGCAGGGCCTGGGCTACTTCGATGCCAAGGTCACTCTACACAAGAGTCCGCCCTCGGCCGGCGAGCTGCGGGTGACCTACGATATCGACGCCGGCGACCGGCACAAGCTGCTGAAGCTGGCGATCACCGGCAATAAGAGTTTCAGCGAAGAGCTGATTCGATCGCGCATGCAGATCCAGCCCGCCGGCCGCTTTCTGGCGCATGGCCGGTACAGCCAGTCGCTGCTCAGCGCCGACGTGCGCAACCTTATCGCCAACCCCTATCAGGCCAACGGTTTTCTGGACGTGAAAATTACGCCCAAGGTAGAGGACAACTATCAGGGCAAGAAGAACGACCTCGCCATCACGCTGCAGATCGATGAAGGTCCGCAGACGAAAGTGGGAAGCTTACACCTCGTCGGCAACGAGACTACCCTGGCCAGTCCTTTTCCCGATCTCAACATTTCTCCGGGCCAGGCCTTTGGATATTCCAAGGTCAACGAAGACCGCGAAATTGTTCTGAACTATTACTTCAACAACGGATTTCCCAACGCAACATTCGAGGCTTCGGCCAAACCGTCGCCCGGCAATCCGCTGCTCATGAACGTTACCTACACCATCCACGAAGGTGACCAGGTCATTGTGGACCAGATTTTCACCGCGGGCCTGGTTCACACGCGCCCGTTTATTGTGCAGCGCGAAATCCAGATTGAGCCTGGCGATCCGCTGAGCCAGATTGACATGCTGAACACCCAGAAGCGCCTGTATGACCTGGGCATCTTCAGCCAGGTAGACGTTGCCGTGCAGAATCCTGACAGCAGCGAACGCGAAAAGAATGTGCTGGTGAACGTGCAGGAAGCCAAGCGCTATACCTTTAATTACGGGCTGGGGCTGGAATTCCAGACGGGACAACCCAGCACCAGCAACAACCAGCCCTTGGGAGGGACCGGGGTCAGCCCGCGGGTCTCGTTCGGCGTGACCCGGCTCAACTTCCGCGGCCTGAATCACACCGTGACGCTCAAGGCCAACGTAGGCGGACTGCAGCAGCGCGGCCTGATCAGTTACGACGCTCCGCGCTGGTTCAACAATCCCAACTGGCGGCTCACCCTGACCGCTTTTTACGACAACACGGTGGATGTCACCACCTTCACGTCGCAACGGCTAGAAGGTTCAGTCCAGGCCGAACAGACCATCAGCAAGACCAGCCTGATGACCTACCGTCTTACCTACCGGCGGGTACGGGCGAGCGACATCCAGAACACCGTCAGCCCCGACCAGATTCCGCTGCTCTCCCAGCCCACCCGGGTCGCCATTCCCAATTTCAGTTACATTCGCAACAAACGCGACAATGATCTGGAGACCACCAAGGGAAACTACACCACGGTTGACGGGGGCGTGGCGGACAGCCATTTTGGTTCGGAGACCGATTTTGGCCGCCTGCTGCTCCAGAATTCCACCTACTACGCCATCGGGCGAAAACGAAACTCGGACCAGAAATTCGTGCTGGCCCGTTCCACTCGTCTGGGAGTAGAGATTCCTTACGGTAATACGTTCATGCCTCAGCCCGGAGCGCAGTGCCTGGAGCCGCAGCCGGGGCAGCCGGCGTGCCTGCCGCTGGCCGAGCGCTTTTTTGCCGGAGGTGGAAATTCACATCGCGGATTCGGATTGAACCAGGCCGGCCCGCGCGACCCCAACACCGGCTTTCCCCTGGGCGGCACGGCGCTGTTCGTCAACAATATCGAGTTGCGCATGCCCCCGCCGACCCTGCCGTTTTTCCAGGACAATATCAGCTTCGTCATCTTTCACGACGCCGGAAACGTCTTCGGCAACGCCCACGACCTGTTCCGCAACCTGCTGCGCTGGAGCCAGAAGAACCCCGGCTTGTGCATGCAGCCCGGCACCGCGACCCAGTGCGACTACAGCTACATCTCGCACGCCATCGGGGTGGGGGTGCGATACAAGACTCCGGTCGGGCCGGTGCGCTTCGATTTCGGATACAATTTAAACCCGCCAGCGTTCCCGGTGTGCAGTGATGTGCTGCAGCCGGGGCAGACTTGCCCGGTGGCCGATTTCGCTCCCCGGCATGCCGGCCGCTTCAACGTGTCATTCAGCATTGGGCAGACTTTCTGATGAAACGTAAACTGTTCACTCTCCTCGGCACGGTCTTAGTTCTGGCGACCACGCTTCCCGCCGGCGCCGGAGAACTGATCGACCGCGTCGTAGCTACCGTAAACGGCCACATTATTCTTTTGAGCGATTGGGAAGATTCGCTGCGCTACGAGGCCTTCAGCAGCGCACGGCCGCTGGATGGTGTGACCGCCGAAGAACGCAAGTCAGCTCTCGATCACCTGATTGACCAGGAATTGCTGCGTGAGCAACTCAAGGACTCAGATATCCAGCAGGCTTCCGCGGAAGACGTGGCGCGGCGTGTGACCGAGATCCGGAAGCAATACCCCGAAGCCGAGACCGAACTCGGCTGGCGGACGGTTCTCGACCGCTACCGCCTGAACCCGGAAAATCTCGAGCGCCGGGTGGCGGCCGAACTCGACTTGATGCGGCTGGTGGATGCGCGGCTGCGGCCCTCGGTGACAGTAGACTCGAAGAGCATCGAGAGCTACTACAACCAGGAACTGCTCCCGCAACTCCGTCAGGCCGGCGGGCAGAGCGTTCCGCTGGCGGCCGTCACCTCGAAAATCAAGGAACTTCTTACCCAGAAGAAGATCAGCCAACTGCTGACCACCTGGCTCCACGACTTGCGGGCCGGAAGTCAAATCCGCGCCGAGGCATTGACGGCCGGGGCCGGAGGCCGGAGCCAATGAGCGAAACCGGCGTGAAGCCGGGGCGCCGCCAGATCTGGAAGTTTTTCCTGTGGCTAGCATTGGTGGGCGGGGTCGCGCTGGCCGGCCTCGGCTGGTACAGCACGACGGAGTCCTTCAGAAACCTCGTGCGGGAACGGCTGATCGCCAGCCTGGAGCAGATGACGGGAGGACGCGTCACACTGGGCAGCATTCACGTCGTCCCTTTCCACCTGCAACTGGAAGTCCGCGATCTCACCATTCATGGCCGGGAGCAGCCGGGAGAGATTCCGTACGCCCACGTCAACAGCCTGTTGGCGCAGGTCAAAATCCTGTCCCTGCCGCATCCTGAACTGGGACTCGATTATGTGGTGCTCGATCATCCCGTCATTCACATAATTCTTTATCCCGACGGCACCACCAATCAGCCCCAGCCGGTGGTGAAGCAGCTTTCCCAACAAGCTCCGGTGGAGAGCCTGTTCGCTCTCTCCATCACCCGCCTCGAAATGCGCCGCGGCGAGCTTATCTGGGGTGACCAGAGAGTCCCGCTCGATTTTCAGCTGCGGGACGTGTCGGCCGACATGAGCTACTCGCTTTTTCGCGGCCGCTACGAGGGAAACCTCCTGCTGGGCAAAGCCGACACCACGTTCGATGGTTATCGTCCCTTTGCCTGGACCGCCGAGGCGCACTTCAGCCTGGCCCGGAACAGCATTGTGGTGCGCTCCCTCAAGGCGACTTCGGGGCGCTCGCGCCTGCAGGCCAAGGGGACGGTGGAGAATTTCAGCCGGCCCAAGGTGGCGGCGGATTATGACATCAGTCTTGACCTGGCCGAGGCAGCCGCAATCGCAAGGCGGCCCGAAGTGCGGCGGGGCAACGTCGAGCTGACCGGGAGTGGTTCCTGGTCGGCGCCAAACTTCTCCGCGATCGGCAAACTCCTGCTGACGAATCTTGACTGGAAGGACGCTCCGGTCGGGGTGCACAATGCCAGCCTCAACGCCCAGTACACCCTCGATCAGAAGCGGCTGTCGCTCTCGCAAATCGACGGTCACGTGCTGGGGGGAAACGTCTCGGGGGACGCCGCGGTGGCGAACTGGTTGAGTCCTCCGCCCAACGGCAAGAACACGCGGGAGAAAAGACCAGACCCGCAGACCGGAAGCGTGCACCTTCGCTTCAAGGACCTGTCCGCGGCCGAAATTGCCGGGGCCCTGGCCACACCTTCGCGTCCCTTCGAAAAGATCAAACCGGCGGGCCTGGCCAACGGAAGCGTAGAAGTCAGCTGGCGGGACACTATCCGCAACCTGGAAGCCCGATTCGTGGGCGACGTGGTCCCGCCGCCGCAGTCATCGAACGCGCGATTTCCGCTTACGGCTCACGCCCAGGGCGTTTACCGGACGGGTCCCGGTGAATTGGAACTGGCGGAACTGACGGCCTCCACCCGCGCCACCCAGATTCGCGCATCGGGCACGCTTTCTTCCACCGCGGCGCTCAAACTTTCGGTCACCACCACCAATCTGGGCGAATGGCAGCCGGTTTTTGCGGCAGCGGGATACGCCGGGCAAATTCCTGTGACGCTGAAAGGCCACGCGTCGTTTAACGGCACCGCCACCGGAAAGCTTTCCCAGATCGCCATCGCGGGCAATCTGCAGTCGCAGGATTTCGAGACGTTGATTCCAGCTACGTCGCACACTCCCGAAAAGATGGTCAACTGGAACGCGCTGCGGGCGGACATCCAATTGTCACCGTCGCTTTTTGCCGTGCACAACGGCACACTGAGCCGCGATCCGGATTCGCTCAAATTTGATTTCCGGGTGCAGCTGAACCAGCGGCGGTTCAGCGATACCAGCCCGGTGCAGGCGCACCTGGATACCGAGAACGCCGATTTGCCCGGCATTCTTGCCCTGGCAGGATACGCATACCCCATCACCGGGACGGTGGACCTGCACCTGCAAGTGTCGGGCACGCGGTCCTCACCGCAGGCCCAAGGCCACATCCTGCTGCGTGACGGAAGCATTTACGGCGAGCCGGTGGAACGCTTCAGTTCGGACGTGAGTTTCAACGGGGAAGAAGCCGAACTCCAGAATATGCAGCTGACCCACTACGAATCGACGGTCAGCGGCGGCGCTACCTACAACCCCGACAGTCACGCTTTCCGCTTTGACCTTAAGGGTGCCAATTTTGATCTGACCCGCGTATCCATGCTGCAAAGCGCTCGCGTTGCGGTGACCGGCGCCGCGGATTTCACCGCGAATGGCTCGGGCACCCTGGAACAGCCGACCTTCAACGCCGCCATTCATCTGCACAATCTCACGTTCGACCAGGAACGCGCCGGCGACTTCACCATCAATGCAGTGTCGCAGGGAGCGGAGCTGCGCATCACGGGAGAATCCCAGTTCGAAAAGGCTGACGTCAAGGTCGAGGGCAACGTTCATCTGCGCGAGGACTGGCCGGCTGACGTCTACTTCCGCTTTCATCAGTTCGAGCTCGATCCCATCTTTCGGACCTACCTGCACGGAGCGGTGAATGGGCATTCCCGGGCGGACGGCGAAGTACACATGGTAGGCCCATTGCGGCGGCCGGGCGAACTGCAATTCATTGCCAACCTCGAAAATCTGGATGCCGACGTCGAAAACGTAAAGATCAAGAACCAGGGCCCAATCCGCTTTTCCGTGTCCAACCAGATGTTGCAGATTGACCAGTTCCATCTGCTGGGAGAAGACACCGATATCTCCGCCACCGGCAAAGTGCACTTGAGTGGCGACCGTGATCTCGATCTGCGGGCCCAGGGCCGGGCCAATCTGAAACTGATTGAAAGCTTCAATCCAGATTTCAGTTCGTCCGGCGTAGTCTCGGTCGATATGTCGGTAGCGGGCCCGCTGGCCAAGCCGGTTATGCAGGGCAAGGTGCAGGTGACCAGTGGGGCCGTGGCCTATATTGACCTACCCAGCGCGCTGAGCGATATCAACGGCTCGCTGATTTTCAACCAGGACCGGCTGCAGATCGAAAGTCTCACCGCCCACACCGGGGGCGGACTGGTGAGTTTTGGCGGCTACGCGACCGCTTACAACGGTAAGTTCAACTTCGACCTCTCAGTGCGGGGGCAGGATGTGCGGCTGCGCTATCCCCCGGGGGTCAGCGCCATGGCCAATGCCGACTTGCATTTTGCGGGCAGTGCGGCCGCTTCGACCTTGAATGGGGAAATTATCGTCACCAAGCTGGCCATGACGCCGGGCTTCGACTTCGGCCGGTATCTCGAGCGCTCCCAGAGTTCCGGCCTGGCGCCGACCAACCAGCTTCTGAACCGGATTCGGCTTGATGTTCACATCGCCACCACTCCCGAACTGCAGATGCAGACGGCCAGCATGCGGCTTTCCGGCGACGCTGATCTGCATCTGCGCGGCACCGCCGCCAAGCCCGCCATCCTGGGGCGCGCCGACGTCATTGAGGGCGAGGTGCAGTTTAACGGGACAAAGTATCGCCTGGAGCGCGGCGACATTACCTTCATCAATCCCGTGACCACCACCCCCGTGCTTGATTTGCAGGCCACCACGCGGGTGCAGGATTACGACATTACGCTCAACCTGAACGGCCAGATTGACCGCCCCAATGTAACTTACCGTTCGGAGCCGCCGCTGCCCACCGCTGACATCATCGGACTGCTGGCCTTCGGGCAGACCTCGGAAGAATCGGCGCAGCTGAACCAGTCGCAGTCGGCGTTCAATTCCGAGACTTCGAACGCCATCCTCAGCGCAGCCCTGAACGCGACCGTCAGCAACCGGGTGCAGAAGCTGTTCGGAGTCAGCCGCATCAAGATCGATCCTCAAGGCTTCACCACGGAAACTTCGTCCACCCAGACCGGTCCCGCGGTCACCATCGAACAGCAGGTGAAAAATAATCTGACGCTGACCTACACCACCAACGTCGCCGGGGCTTCGCAGCAGATTATCCAGGTGGAATATAACGTCACCCGCAGCGTTTCCATCGTGGCGCTGCGTGACCAGAACGGGGTCGTCAGCTTCGACGTCCGCGTCCGCCAGCGCAAGAAATAATGGAGTGGTCAGGCTCGTGTGGTCCTGCTTGCGTGGTTGCCGGCGACTTGCCCGCAGTCTCCCGGCCTCCACATCAAGACCGCTGCCAGCGTTGGGATCTGGTTTCGCATTGATGCCGGCGGCCGGGATGCGCGGGCGGGTCGCCCGCGACCACATAAACCGCCACAAACCACACAAACCACCACACAGCCAGCACGGCGGTTTTGCCAGGAGTATTCTGAATCGGCTTGGTTGCCGAACTTCATCCCGATCGTTTCAGTGTCGAACGCCGGCACATGGTGAAGACCCAGCTTCGCGCCCGCGGAATCCGCGATCTGCGCCTCCTGCAGGCGATGGCGGACATCCCGCGGCACGAGTTTGTGGATCCGCGGTATCGTGATCAGGCCTACGAAGATCATCCCCTGCCCATCGATGCCGGCCAGACGATTTCGCAGCCCTACATCGTTGCTCTCATGCTCGAGCTTCTGCAGCTTGAGCCTTCGTCGAAGGTGCTGGAAATCGGGACCGGCTCCGGCTATCAGGCTGCGGTGTTGAGCCAGCTGGCCAGCCGTGTCTACACCGTCGAACGTCATCCAGAGCTGGCGCGGCAGGCGGCAGAGACACTGTCCCGTCTCGGGTTGACCAACGTCAGCGTCGTGACCGGCGACGGAAGCCTGGGCCTGGCGGAACAGGCTCCGTTCGACGCCATCGTCGTGGCCGCCGCCGCCGCGCAGATTCCTCCCGCGCTTTTTGAGCAGTTGCGCGAGGGCGGGCGCATGATCATCCCGGTCGGTCCGCCGGAGGCGCAAGAGTTGCAATTGGTGCGTAAGCAGGGGGGAAAGGCGATGATCAGTATGAGGGAAGGGTGCCGGTTCGTGCCTTTGATCAGCGGATGAGATCGGGACCAGAAATTTCAAAATCAACTTCAACCTCAAAGGCCGCGGGCGAGGGCGCCCTCTCCACACGAGCTGTGCATTACAATTCTGGTGTGCCTCTGCTGCGCAATCTGCGGGTTACTCTGGAAATGATCAAGTGGGAGCATTCCATTTTTGCGCTCCCTTTCGCTTTGTGCGGAGCCATGCTGGCGGCCGACGGACTGCCCGGGGGACATCAGTTGTTGTGGATCATTGTCGCCATGGTCTCGGCCCGCTCCGCCGCCATGGCCTTCAACCGCTTGGCCGACGCTTCGATTGACGCAGCCAACCCGCGCACCCAGACCCGCGCCTTGCCGGCGGGGACGCTGACGCCCGCGTTTGTCGCAACCTTCGTGGTGGTTTCCTGTGCATTGTTTGTGCTGGCCGCCTCCCGGCTCACCCACCTTGCCCTGCTGCTTTCTCCGGTGGCGCTGGCAGTCGTGTTGCTGTACTCCTACACCAAGCGTTTTACGCGATGGTCGCATCTGGCGCTGGGTCTGGCGCTGGGCATCGCCCCGTCGGCGGCCTGGATCGCGGTGCGCGGGTCTTTCGATCCCCGTATTCTTCTTCTTACCGCGGCGGTAATGTTCTGGGTGGCGGGTTTCGACGTCCTCTACGCCTGCCAGGATTTCGAATTCGACCGGCAGGCGGACCTGCACTCTATTCCTCGCTATTTCGGCATCGGGCGCGCGCTCTGGATCGCGCGCCTGTTCCATGTGCTCATGCTGGTCTTGCTGATGATACTGGTGGCGGCCTTCGGACTGGGTACGCTGGCGGTGCTCGGTGTCGTCGTGGTCGCGCTGCTTCTGGCTTATGAGCACTCCCTGGTTTCGCCCAACAATCTCTCCAAACTGAACGCAGCCTTCTTCACTATGAATGGCGTGATTTCGGTTGTGTTTTTCGTTTTTGTCGCCGCGGACCTGTTGCTGAGGAAGTAGGCTTCCGGCTGGATTGTCTATCTTTGCGCGGAGGGCGGGACGCCCTCCGGACAGCCGGCGGGACGCCGGCGCTACTGTCCCGCGTCCCGGGATGCTGAAAGATACTCCCAAGGCATGCCGCGACTGTCGCTTCCTGTATGCCCTGCGGTATCATCAATAGTGATGTCTACTGTGCATTCATTTCAGACTGACGACGCCCGCCTGGGACCGGTGCACCGCAAGGTTGTCGCGGGTGAACGCCTGAACGCGGATGACGCCCTCGTTCTTTACCGGACGGGCGACATACTGGCTGTAGGTTGGATGGCCAACTACGTGCGCGAGCGTATGCATGGCGACAAGACATACTTCAACGTCAATCGCCATCTGAACCCGACCAATGTGTGCGTGGCGGCCTGCCGCCTCTGTGCCTTCGGACGCAAAAAGGACTCGCCCGGCGCATACACCATGGCTTTGGAAGAGGCGTTCGAGACTGCCGCCACCGGTTATAGCGAGGCGGTCACGGAGTTCCACATTGTCGGCGGATTGCATCCTGACCTGCCGTTTCAGTATTTCCTCGACCTGATTTCCGGGCTCAAGCAGCGCTTTCCCCAAGTCCATTTGAAGGCCTTCACCATGGTCGAGGTGGCCTATCTGTCAAAACGCGCGAAGCTTTCGATTCGGGAGACACTCGAGCAACTGAAGGCCGCGGGCGTGGATTCATTACCCGGCGGCGGTGCGGAAATTTTTGCTGACCGGGTCCGCCATATCATTTGCGACCACAAAATCGATGGCGACCAATGGCTCGATACGGCGAAGCTGGCGCATCAGATCGGGTTGAAGTCGAATGCCACCATGCTGTACGGCCACGTCGAGAATGACGAAGACCGGGTCGACCACCTGCTTAAACTCCGCGCCCTGCAGGACGAGACCCACGGCTTCCAGACGTTCATTCCTCTGGCCTTCCATCCCGACAACACGCCG
>Ga0187823_10000387_pt1 | contig 10796 bp, 8 predicted proteins | sample NC_wetland_sal_i_12_FD_132968 | JGI IMG/M metagenome (GOLD analysis project Ga0187823, IMG submission 132968) | Wetland sediment microbial communities from Neuse River Estuary, North Carolina, USA - SourceSoil_3 | ecosystem: Environmental > Aquatic > Freshwater > Wetlands > Sediment | place...
CCTCGTTCTGAAGCCCGTCGCGCGGCCCGACTTCCGTGAGCCGGACCCTCACGCGCGCGGCTCCAGCACCACGAGCAGATCGCCCAGCTCGACGCGCGCGCCCGCCTCGCATCGCACCTCGGCGATCACGCCGTTCTCGGGCGCGACCAGGCGGAACTCCATCTTCATCGCCTCGATGGTCACGAGGAGATCCCCCTCGGACACGGCGGCGCCGGGCCCGGCCGCGACCTGGACCACGCGCCCCGTCATCGGGGCGCGCAGCTCGTCGGCGGAGGGCGCGCCCTTCGCGGCGGTCTCGGCGCGCTCCTCCTCGAGGAAGAAGCTCCGCCCTTCGCAGGAAACCCAGAGCCCGCGCCGCCCGCGCGCCACGGCGCACCGGGTCGCGCGCCCGCTCGAGCGGACGTCGAACCAGAAGCCCTCGCGGGTCACCTCCGCCTCGAAGCGGCGTCCCCCCAGATCGAGCGCGAGCCGCCCGCCCTTCCGCTCGTACGTCAGGGCGAGCGGGGTCCCGCCGTGTCGCAGGAGGAGTCTCCGGTTCACCGCCGCCCCCACGCGCCGAGGCGCTGCCAGGGCGAATAGCGGTCCGTGTCCTCGTCCGCCCTTCCCGCGCTCCGCGGCGCCGAGGAGAACGCGGCGACCGCGGCGAGGGCCGGGTCCGGGATGCCGTCCGGCGCGGGCCAGGCGCGCGCCTCGACCGTGTCCGTGAAGGTCTCGCCCTTGCGGAACGCGGCGTCCTCCAGGAGGTCGATCAGGAACGGCTGATTGGTGGTGACCCCGAGCAGCGCGGTTCCTCGAAGCGCCCGCACGAGCTTGGACCGCGCCTCCTCCCGGTCGCGCCCATGGGCGATGACCTTCGCGAGAAGCGAATCGTAGTAGGGCGTCAGCGTCTGACCCTCCGCGATCCCCGAATCGACCCGCACCCCGTCTTCCTCGTGCCAGGCGAGGGCCAGGATCCTGCCGGTCTGCGGCAGGTAGCCGTGATAGGGATCCTCCGCGCAGAGGCGCGCCTCGATGGCATGCCCGCGCAGCTCGGGACGCGAAGTCTCCAGGGCCTCGGCGAGCGTCCTCCCCGCCGCGATCCGGATCTGCGCGCGCACGAGGTCGAGGCCGCTCCGCATCTCGGTCACGGGGTGCTCCACCTGAAGCCGCGTGTTCACCTCGAGGAAGTAGAAGGCTCCGTCCCGGCCCAACAGGAATTCCGCCGTCATGGCGCCCGAGTAGCCCGCGGCGATCGCGAGCGAGACCGCAGCACCCTCCATGGCGGCCCGGATGCCGGGCGTCACCGCGACCGACGGGGACTCCTCGATCAGCTTCTGGTGGCGCCGCTGCAGGCTGCACTCGCGCTCGCCCAGGGCCGCCGCCTCCCGTCCGTCCGAGAGAATCTGGATCTCGACGTGGCGCGCCGGATGAACGTATTTCTCGAGCAGGAGCCGGTCGTCCCCGAAGGCCGATTTCGCTTCGCGCCGCGCGGCGTCGAACGCCGCCTCCATCTCTCCGGCCGCGCGGACGAGGCGCATGCCGCGACCTCCGCCGCCGCCCGCCGCCTTCAGCATCACGGGGAACCCGACGCGCTCCGCCTCCGTCCGCGCGCGCTCCGCCGACCCGATCTCCTCGGCGCCGGGGACCAACGGGACGCCGGCGGAGGCGGCGGTCCGGCGCGCCGCGGACTTGTCGCCGAGACGCGCCATGCTCTCCGGCGAGGGGCCGATGAACACCACCCCCGCCGCGCGGCATTCCGCGGCGAACGCCGCGTTCTCGGAGAGGAACCCGTAGCCCGGGTGGATCGCATCGGCCCCGGTGCGCCGCGCGGCGTCGAGAATCGCGGCCGCGTCGAGGTAGCTCTGTGCGGGCGCCGCGGGGCCGATCGCGACCGACTCGTCGCCGGCGCGCGCATGGGGGGCGCCCCGGTCCGGATCGGAGTACACGGTCACGGACCGGATCCCCATGGCGCGGAGCGTGCGGCACACGCGCACGGCGATCTCGCCCCGGTTCGCGACGAGCACCTTCTTCATCGTTTCCAGGAGGGCGGACGCTTCTCGAGGAAGGCTCCGAGACCTTCCTGCCCCTCGGCCGAGGCGCGCAGGGCGGCGATGACCCGGACGGCGTTCTCGATGGCGTCCTTGCGAGGGCGGGCGTACGCCTCCCGGATGAGCATCTTCGCGGCGGAGACCGCGTGCGGTCCGTTCCCGCTCAAGGCGGACATGAGACCCTGGACCGCCGTGTCCAGATCCCCCGTGGCCACGACTTCGTGGACCAGCCCCATCGCCTTGGCCTCGGCTGCGCCGAAGATCTCGGCGGTGAGGAAGTAGCGGCGCGCGGCGGAGGCGCCGATCTTGGGGAGCACGAACGCCGAGATCACCGCGGGCGCGATCCCCAGCCGGGCCTCGGTGAATCCGAACTTGGCGGTGTCCGCGGAGACCACGATGTCGCAGCAGGCGATGAGCCCCATGCCGCCGCCCAGGCAGGCACCGTTCACTCGCGCGATCGTCGGGAGGGGAAGCTCGTCGAGCGCGCGGAGCATCGCGGCCATGCGCATGGAGTCGGCCTCGTTCTCGTCGCGCGAGTAGCCCGCACTCCGGCGCATCCAGTTCATGTCGGCGCCGGCGCAGAAGGTCTCTCCCCCGCCCGTCAGCACCAGCGCGCGCGGTCCTTCGCCGCCCGGCGCGTCCCACGCCTCCCCGACCTCGCCGAACGCGTCCAGGAGCTCGCCGATGAGGCGGTCGTCGAACGCGTTTCGCACCTCGGGACGGTCGAGCGTGATGCGTGAGGCGGGAGAGGAGAGATCGAGCTTGAGGCGGGTGTACGTCTTCATGGGCCCCCGCTACATCCGGAAGACCGGGGCTGGCCCGCGGACCACCGGCGCGTTCAGCGCCGCGGAGAGGGCGAGTCCGACAGCCTCCCGGGTCTGCGCCGGATCGATGACGCCGTCGTCCCAGAGGTGACCGGTCGCGAAGTAAGGGCTTCCCTCCGCTTCGTACTTCGCGAGCACGGGGTCCGCGATGGCCTTGGCCTCCTCGTGCGAGAGGCTCTTCCCCTCGCGCTGGAGCTGCTCGCGCTTCACCTGCACCAGGACCTCCGCGGCCTGCTGGCCGCCCATGACCGAGATGCGCGAGTTCGGCCACGCGAAGAGGAACCGCGGCCGGTAGCCTCGCCCGCACATGGCGTAGTTCCCCGCCCCGTGCGAGGCCCCGATCAGGACGGTGATGCGCGGGACCGCGGCGGTCGCGACGGCCTGGACCATCTTGGCGCCGTCCTTGGCGATGCCGCCCGCCTCGTACTTCTTCCCCACCATGAACCCCGTGATGTTCTGCAGGAACACGAGCGGGGTCCTTCTCTGCGCGCAGAGCTCGACGAAATGGGCGCCCTTGAGCGCGCTCTCGGAAAAGAGAACCCCGTTGTTCGCGACGATCCCCACGGGGTACCCCATCCACCGGCCGAAGCCGCAAACCAGCGTGGATCCGTAGCTCGCCTTGAACTCGTGGAAGCGGCTTCCGTCCAGGAGCCGGGCCAGCACCTCGTGCACGTCGTAGGGCTGCTTGAGATCCGTCGGCAGCACGCCGTAGAGCTCGTCGGGCGGATACGCCGGATCCTCGGGCTCGGCGAGATCGAGGTCGACCCTCTTCACGCGGTTCAGATTCGAGACGATGTTCCGGACGATGCCGAGGGCCTCCTCCTCGTTCGCCGCCATGTGGTCCACCACCCCGCTCACCCGCGCGTGAACCTCCGCCCCGCCCAGATCCTCGGGCGTCACCTCCTCGCCGGTCGCGGCCTTCACGAGCGGCGGCCCGGCCAGGTAGATGGTTCCCGCTCCCTTCACGATCACGTTCTCATCGGACATCGCAGGGACATAAGCACCCCCCGCGGTGCACATGCCCAGGACCGCGGCGATCTGGGCGATGCCCTCCGAGGACATGACCGCCTGATTGTAGAAGATGCGGCCGAAGTGCTCCTTGTCCGGGAAGACCTCGGCCTGGAGCGGCAGGAAGACCCCGCCCGAGTCCACCAGGTAGACCGCCGGCATCCGGTTCTCGAGGGCGATCTCCTGCGCGCGGATGTGCTTCTTGATGGTGACGGGGTAGTAGGTGCCGCCCTTGACCGTCGGGTCGTTGGCGACGATCACGCATTCGGTCCCGGATATGGAGCCGACTCCGGTGACGATTCCGGCGGCCGGGATCTCGTCCCCGTACAGGCCCCCCGCGGCCAGAGCGGACAATTCCAAGAAAGGCGTATCGGTGTCCAGGAGCCGCTCGATCCGCTCCCGCACGAGGAGCTTCCCCCGTTTCCGCGAGAGCTCCACCGCCTGCGGGGAGGCCGCCTTCGCCACTCCCTCCAACCGCCGGCGAAGGTCCGCCGCCAGCGCCTCGTGGTGGGCGCGGTTCCGCTGAAACTCGGGGGAGCCCGTCTTGATGTGGCTGCGCAGGATATCCATGGGACCCGGACACTCTAATCGCTGATGGGCCAAAGGGAAAGGGGGGAGAATGGGGGCCCGATCGGGCTTCAGATGGGCGCCGTCCGTGCCGATGGAACATCTGTCCTCGTGTTCCACCGCTCGGAGGGGAGCCCTTGTCCCGGGAAAAAAGCAGCACGGTGCAGAAACAGGCCGATCGCAGGACGACTGCGCTCTTCGGGCTCGTCATCCTCGTTCTGCTGGGGTTCGCTTTCACCATCCAGACCCTCTGGGTCTCGGTGGTCCGGTCGGGGTTCCTGGGGGACAACGTGCCCGCGGGCGGCTGGATGCTCCTGGTGGGGCTGGTGGGACTCACCGTCCTCTTCTGCCTGTACATCATGCACCAGCAGGGTGAGATCAATCGCTTCCGGACGCGGCTCATGACCGAGCAGATGGAGCTGGAGCAGTCGCGCGGTCGATTGGCCGAGCTGACCTCGCTCTTCCAGCTCGGGAACAGCCTGCACATGGACCTGCCCCTGGACACGATCTTGGAGATCACCGTCCGCCGGGTGGCGAGCACGCTCCATGCGCACGATGTCGCGCTCTTCCTCTACGACCCTCAGACGAAGCTCCTGAACGTGAGAGCCCGGTTCGGGCTCACGCCGAAGGAGGCGGACGCGGAGGTGAAGCTGGGGGACGGGGCCGTGGGCTGGGTGGCGCGCCACCGCGAGCCGATCCTCATGCGCGCGACCGACCGGGAGGCGCGCTACGCCGACCACTTCATGGCCCACCCCGACGCCGGATCCGCCCTCATCCTTCCGGTCAATTTCGAGAACCGTTGCGTCGCGGTCTTGCAGGTGCATCGCGCGGTGAAGGCGGAGCCCTTCCGGCTGGAGCACCGGGACGTCGGTCAGCTCTTCGCGGACAACGTCGCGGGCGTCATCGAGCGGGCGCTGGTCGTGCAGCACCTGGAGGCGCGCGCCGTCGACATCAAGCCCACCGCGAAGACGGAATCCGCGTCGCAACAGCCGACTCCGTTCCAGGACTCGTTCCTCTCCTCGGCCGAAAACGAGCTCAAGGCCCCGCTCACCACGATCCTGGCCTATTCGGAGGTGCTGGACCAGAACGACAAGCGCATGACCACCTCGATGCGGCGCGAGTTCACGGCGCGCGTGCGGGGCGAGGCGCTCCGTCTCCTGAATCTCGTGGACGACGTTCTGGACCTGGCCCGTCTCGAGACCGGGCGCTTCCTGCTGGACCTCCGGGTGGACAACGTGAACAAGATCTCGCGGGCCGCGGTGGACGCCGTCCGGGGGGTCGCCACCAGCAAGCAGGTCGAGCTGGAGCTCAAGCTGGACGAGAAGATCCCGGATCAGCATCTGGACGCCGTGAAAGTCCGCCAGGCGGTCCTGCATCTCCTCCAGAATGGGATCCGCTTCTCCCCCGCCAAGGGACGCGTGTCGCTCACCACCTGGCTCGGGGACGACTACGTGCAGATCGAGGTGCGGGATTCAGGACCGACGGTCGAGCCGGAGGCCGCGCCGCTGGTGTTCGACATCGAGGCGCAGGGGGAAGGCCTCTCGAAGCGCGTGAAGGACGGGCTGGGGTTCGGTCTCCACCTCACCAAGCGTTTCGTGGAGCTTCACGGCGGCGAAGTAGGGGTGGGCGACAGTCCCAGCGGCGCAGGGGCCGCGTTCTGGATCCGCCTCCCGCGCGGAGAAGGCCTCGAGAACGTGATCGGGCGCGATCCCTTCGCCGAGGAGATCTGGCAGAAGCAGTGACGTCGTTGCGAGGCCCACGCTGACGCGCCGCCTCGACCATCGCGAACTCACCCACGTGTTCCAGCGTCACCATCCCCACCAACCCCCGTCCCGGCTGGAACACCGGAACGGCCGGGCAGCCGCTCTCCTGCATGCGCCGGAAGACGTCCTCCAGCATCTCCCCCGGTAGCACGGGACCACAGATCCGCCGTGTCACAGTCCCCACGCTCGTATCGGTCCTGCCTCCGGCGATCTCCTTCATGATGTCCGCCCGCGTCAGGATCCCGATGGGCGGATCGCTCTCCGGGCCCGCGAGCACGGGGAAGTCCTGTTGGTGCCCCTCGAGCAGAAGCTCCACGGCCCGGGAGATCGGATCCTCGGAGCGAAGCGCGCGGAAATTCTTGATCATCGCGCGCGACACCGGAACGCCTTCGAAGACCGTCCGCATCCGGACGAACGCCGATTCCTGGCCCGCGGCGATGAAGACGAAGAGCGCGATCAAGAGGAGGATGGGGTTCGGGCCGAAGAGGCCCAGGAAGCCGAAGAGAAACGCGATCGCCTGCCCCACGGTGGCCGCGACGCGCGTGGCGCGGACGTAGTCGAGGCGCAGGGCGAGAAGCGCCCGCAGCACGCGGCCGCCGTCCATGGGAAAAGCCGGGATCAGGTTGAACGCGGTGACCCCGAGGTTGAACACGAAGAGCCGGGCGATGAAGCTCCGCTCGATCAGGCCCGGGTCGCCGAAGTCGTACACCCGGGTGGAGAAGCGCATGGCGAGGAAGAGGCTCCCCGCGATGACCACGTTCACCAGCGGCCCGGCCAGCGCGACCGCCACCTCCTGGGACGGACGCCGCGGGATACGGTCGAGGCGGGCCACGCCCCCGATCGGGAGCAGGGTGATGTCGCGCGTGACGACGCCGTAGCGCCGGCCCATCAGGGCGTGCCCGAACTCGTGGAGGACGACGCACGCGAAGGCGGCCAGGATGAATCCCACGCCCTCCGCCGCGTGCGCCAGGCCGCGCGAGGCGCCCGCCCAGAAGAGCCATACCAGGAGCAGGACGAACGTCACGTGGATCCGGATCGGAATCCCGGCCACGGTCGCCACTCTCCAGGACCAGCGCATGCTCCCATTCTATCTGTTCTATACTCGCCGGCGCGGTTTCGTTCCGCCCCTGGGCTCTTTCTTCCCACGATCCGGAGGACCCCATGTATCGACGGATTCCCGCAGTCGCCGCGCTGGCGTTGTCCCTCTTCTCGATCCTCCCGATGTCGGCCCGGGCCGACGAGGAGCCCGGGGCCGTGCACAAGAGCGGGAGCATCGGATTCCACCAGGCCGCGGCCCCGCTGGGCGTGCGCTGGTGGCTCGCGGGCCAGAAGGCCGCGATCGATCTCGGGGTCGGGTTCAGCTCGGACCCGTCCCTCCTCTACCCGAACAAGCACCTGAGGACACTCGCGATCTCAGGCGGCATCCCGATCTGCGTCCAGAGCTGGTCCCGGATGCACGTCCTCATCCGCCCGGGCGTCCTCTATCAGACCCAGCAGCTCGATGCCGGCGCCGGGCCCCCCGCGGCTTTTACAACCGAGAGTGAGAAGACGCTGACGATCAGCGGCGAGATCGAAGCGGAGGCGTTCCTTCTCGAGAATTTCAGCGTCTCGGCGAGCACGGGGATCGCCTACGAGAGCTTCGACCCCGGTTTCGGGGATCCCAAGGAGAAGAGCTTCCGGACGGTCGGCGGGAATTTCACGACCGTCGGGTTCCACGCGTACCTGTTTCACTAGAGCGCCGGCGGCGCGGCGCGGGGGCTCTATTTCTTGAGGTAGCGTGCCAGCCAGTCGTGCACTTCGCGGTTCCAGACGAGCGAGTTCCGGGGCTTCAGGACCCAGTGGTTCTCGTCGGGGAAGAAGACCAGCCGCGCGTCCACGCCCTTCGCCTTGTAGATGTTGTACACGGCCAGAGCCTGGTTGTGCGGCACGCGGTAGTCGCGCTCGCCGTGAACCACGAGCATCGGCGTGGTGAACCCGCGCGCGAAGCGGGCCGGGTTCCACCGGTCGATCGCCTCGAGCCGGTCCCACGGCTCGCCGCCGTAGGACTGATGCCGGCCCTGGGTGATGTCGCTCCCGTACTCGGCGAGGAGATCGAACACGCCCGCGTGGTTGATGAGGCACGCGAACCGGCCGGTCTGCCCCGCGATCCAGCACACGAGATACCCACCGTAGCTTCCGCCGGTGGCCTCCATGCTCTTCTCGTCGATGAACCCCGTCTCGAGCAGCGTATCGGTGGCGCGCATGATGTCGGTGAACGGCTTGTCCCCGTGGCCCCCCTGGATGCACGCCGCGAACTCCTGTCCCCAGGAGGTCGAGCCGTGGAAATTCACGCACGCGACCACGTACCCGGGGGCCGCGAACGCGTGGGGGCTCCAGCGGAAATGGAAGTTGTCGCCGGCGATTCCGTGCGGACCGCCGTGGATCACGTGGACCAGGGGCCACTTTCTCGCGGGATCGAACCCCGGAGGAAGCACCAGGAACATCTGGACGCGTTCTCCGTCCGCTCCGGCGAACTCCACCTCCCGAACCTCGCCGAGCGCGATCTCGCTCAGGAGCGCGTCGTTGAACCGGGTCAGCTTGAGGGGGTCCCGCCCGTCCAGCCGGCAGCTCATGGCCTCGGCGGGGGCCGAGATGGACTGCAGGGTGAAATAGATGCGGCCGTTGCCGCCGACGCGTAACCCCGACACCGTGCCTTTGTCCCAGAGCGGCTTCGGCGTCCCACCCGAGACGCCGAGCGAGAAGAGGAGCACCCGCGCGCGATCCTCGGCCTCGAGGACGAGCGAGCCGTCCGGCGCCACCTCCCACGCGGCCGGCGAGCGATCCCAGCCCTCGGTGAGCACGGTGTGGGTCTTGCCCGCGCGGTCGTAGCGCACGATCCGCACCTTGTCGGCGTAGAAGTAGGGATCGCGCTGCATCCCATAGTAGATGGACTTGCCGTCCGGAGCGTAGCGGGGCCGCCAGCTATCGGCGCTCTGAGGCGGCGTCCCTTCCGGCGTGAGGCACTGAACGCTGCCTCCTCCGCTCGTCGGGACCGTGTACAGCGCCCAGCGGAGAAGCTGATGAGGCGGGAGGCTGGCGTTCGCGGCGAACGTGATCTCGGTCCCGTCCGGCGCGATGTCGTATTGCCCCGAAGGATCCATCAGGTCGAACCACCCGGTGCCGGCCGGGGTGAGGTCGGTCAGGCGGCGCGTCTCGAGATCGAGGACGAAGAGATGCGGGCGCTCCCCTTCGAGGAGCCAGTGGTCCCAGTAGCGATAGACCCGGTCCTCGGTGATTTGGACCCTCACCGGATCCTTGGCCCGCTTCTCCATCAGCTCCTTCGTCCCCGCGGGAGTCGGAGCGGCCGCGAGCAGCATCGCGACGAACGCGATCCTCTTCCCGTCCGGGAACCACCGGGGGTCGAGCGCGCCCAGCGGAAGGTCGGTGAGGCGCTCGGCCTCGCCGCCGTCGAGCGGCATGACGTAGAGCTGCGGCTTCTCCTCACCGCGCGCGCGCAGGAAGGAGAGCCTGCGTCCGTCGGGCGAGACGGCGGGGTCGGTGCTGCTGTGATCCTCCGAGGTGAGCGGGTGCGGCGCGCCCCCTTCCGGCGGGACGAGCCAGAGCCTCGTCTTCCCCTTGTTGGACTCGAGATCGTACGTCGTGACCGGAACGACCACCCTCCCATCGGGGGTCGGCTCCGGGGTACCGACGCGGGCGATCTTCCAGAGATCCTCGGCGGTCAGGCGGCGCTTGGTGGGATTACAGGCTGCGTAGAGGACGGATGTCTGGCTATCGGCGACGTGCAAGCGCCCCTCCGACAATAGGAACGGGAGCCCCGAAGCGGGGAGTGGTTCGTGGAACCAAGAACCCGCGACTATACGCTCCCCGGAGGCTCGATTCCAGCGAGGACTTCCAGGGGTCAGAAGCGATAGATGGCTGCGATCGGCCCGGTGCCCGGCATCGAGGCGCGGGGCAGGACGTAGACCTCGGCCCCGCGCTGGAAGGCAACCTCGGCGAGATCGTCGAGCACATCGGCATCTTCCGGGGCCGATTCGTCCTCGGCGACGAAGAGACACTCCACGCGGCCCGCCACGGCCGCCCGCCCGATCTCCTCGATCTGGTCCGAGGCGAGCCCGGTTCCCATGCGCTCGGCGAAGCGCTCCTTCCGGGCGTCCACCCGCGCCTCGAAGACGCGGCTCACGATGGGCCAGGCATCGGCGTGGATCTTATCCTCGTTCGCCCGCTCGTAATTTCCCACGAGCCCCTCCTCGAGGAGGCCGGGGTAGCGGTTCGCCTGCTTGTAGATGGGGTGGTAATAGTCGACCGCCGCGAGCAGGAGCGGAACCTTTTCGTCCTTGAGATACTCGTGGAGCCCGTGGTCGATGCCGTTGAAGAAGCGAAGCAGCTCCTCTTTCTTCAGCTCCCTGCCCGGCCCGCGCCCGTGAAATACGGCGCCCCGGAGGTAGCTGCTCTCGAAGGTCCGGTCGAAGTCGGGCACGCCGATCGCCTCGCGGAAGCTCTTCGGCACTCCGTGGAGATCCACGGCGCCCGTGCCGTAGGAGGTCCCCTCGTGGAGCGCGACCTCGTTCTGGCTCACCGAGAGCACGAGGTAGCGCGCGTTCGCGCTC
>Ga0187823_10000388_pt1 | contig 10784 bp, 11 predicted proteins | sample NC_wetland_sal_i_12_FD_132968 | JGI IMG/M metagenome (GOLD analysis project Ga0187823, IMG submission 132968) | Wetland sediment microbial communities from Neuse River Estuary, North Carolina, USA - SourceSoil_3 | ecosystem: Environmental > Aquatic > Freshwater > Wetlands > Sediment | place...
CGCGTCCCGGCGAGTCGCCGCGCGAACGGATCGCGGAAGAGCGGATCCGCCCGCTCCGTCTCGCGGGCGCGGTACACGGCGACCCAGCGGGCCGTGTCGGAGACGTTGCGGATCAACGGTTCAGTGGGCGTCATGGCCGGGCCAACATAGCACGAGGCTCCTGCTCTACTTCGGCCACAACCATCCGAAGACACCCGCGGTCAACAGGCCGTAGAGCAGCCCGTCGAGCGTGTTTTTGATCGTCGTGCTCCACTTCCGCTTGTACCAGATGGAATCCTGCCAGAGCCCGATCGCGTAGGCGATGAACGCGGTGCAGCCCACGAAGCGGAAGACGTCCAGGTAGGGCGACCCGATGGGAAGCGCGCGGCCCGCGACGTAGGCCGCCAGCACTCCGACCACCAGGAGATACACGAACCACTGGGCCAGGCTGGCACCCATGTTCATCGTGCCGGGACCGCACACGGTCATCACCACCACCGGGCCTTTCTTGAGCTTGGCCAGGAAGTCCGGGTTCCTCATTCCCTCCGGGCTGCCGGCGCACGGGATCATGTAATCGCCGGGCGCGATGTTGAACCGGCGCAAGGCGTCCTGCACCTCGTCCTCCGCGGGAACGCGCGCGAAATCCGAGCGATGGTGGGGCAGCAGCATGTGCAGGAGCCAGCTGGCGAGGAACACGAGGACCGCGGACAGCAAGATCGGCAGCCACAGCGACGGGATCGAGGTCATCTTTACCCCCCGTGGATCGGACTCACGCGCCGGGCCTCCGGGGTCCGGCCTCAGCGGGGGAATATGGCACAACCCGCCGCGTCCGGGAATCGGGTTAAGATGGATGCATGCGACTCTCGCGACTCTGGCCCGCATTGGCGATTCTGGTCCTCCTCTCCGCGCGTCCGGCGGGCGCAGGGACCATCAACGGCGGAGCGGGCTTCGACTACCAGACCGGGCCCAGGGCGCAGTCCTATCGTAGTGCCCTCGTCTTCGCGTCCACCGAGGTGGCCGCCGGAGACCTGACCCTGGCAGCCATACGTTACGGCGACAGCAGCGTCGGACCCGGCATCGGCGCGTTCGCGAACGCGGGCATCGCGGTGTCCCCGCATGTTCGCGTCCGCGGCATCGGGCTCCGCGCCATCGGGGACGGGACCTATCGCGCGACACGCTGGCGCCTGGGACCCGAGTTTCACCTGGCCTCGAGCGTGACCGTGGGCACGTACTACTTGCGGCTCACCGACAACGCCGGCGGAGCCTTCGACTCCGGGGGTATCGAAGTGGGTGGTCCGATCGGGCCAACCGTCACGGGGCAGATCGGCACTTCGTACGGTAGATGGAACAGCGACGCGACAACGGCACAAGGCGCTCTCTCCGGAACGTGGCACCCGGTGTCGCGGGTGCTTTTCCTGGGCGAGCTGGATGTGGGTCGCAATCTGGCGACCACCGCGACGGCGGGGCCGTCGGGTGGCGGCGCGCTGGGAAGGCTGCCGCTCCCTGGATTGGGGAGAGGGCACGCCGGCTCCGGTCAGACTCAAAGCAGCAGCGATGTCACGGCGGCCGGTCAGATCGGTGTCCGATTCTTGCTGAGGTAGGAAAGCAGGGGGGTTCCGCGGCGCACGGCGTTCGTGCGCGAACGAACCGGAGGTATCGATGAAAACGATCCATGGCGTTGCACTTGTCGGCGTGTTGCTTCTCGCGCCCCTGGGAGCCGCATCGGCCCAGAGCGGCGATCCCGCCATGTCGGGCAGCGCGTCCTCCACGGTCCAATCCTCAACGACCGCCCAGGGACAGACCGGCACCGACGCGTCACTCCAGGCCATCCGCGATCGGGCGAAGAGCGCTTCGACCAAGGGGCGCGCGACGGTGGACAAGAAGCTCACGAAGATCTCGGGGAACATCGACACGGAAGCCAACGCGAAGGGCAAGGCCGTTGCGGCGGGCCGCGTCGCGCCTGAATTCGGAATGACGGGAGATGCGCTCGTGGCGGAGGCGGATCAGTTCGGCGCGGGCCTCGGCGAGGTCGTCATCGCGCACACCCTGATCGCGAACTCGAAGACCACGGTGACGATGGATCAGCTCTTCGCGCTCCGGAAGGATGGGATGGGCTGGGGACAGATCGCTCAGGGAATGAACCTTCGCCTCGGTGAGGTCGTGTCGGCGGTCATGAGCGAGGGCAAGGTGGCTCAGGGAACCGCCAAGGCGGACGGAAAGGTCGCGATGATCCACAGCGGGTCGACACAGGCCGGCACCCATGCGGGCCCGGGGGCGGGCATCAAGGCCGGCAACGCGGGAGCTGCCGGCAGCATGGGTGTGGGAGCCAAAGTCGGCAAGTAGATCGCGAGGGGTTTCGGCTCGCGTTTCCAACGCCCCGCGGAGCAACCGGCCGCGGGGTTTCTGTTTCCTCGGGACTCAGCGGAGCTTTCGCACCTCGCCGACGACGCGGACCAAGACCGGATAGCCCTCGAGCCGCTTCGGGACGCGCGAGTCCACCTCGGGGGTCCGGCGGGAGACGAGCACCAGGATCGCGGGGCCTTCGCCCTCTCCGGTTCCGACGACGCCCGGAATGGACATGAGCTCGGCGGTGTGGGATTTCAGGACTTCGGATATGGGGCGCGCGGTCATCTTCGAGGCATCCGGGGCGCAGCCTCCGAGAACCGCGGCCGTGAGGAGCGCGAGGGCTACCGCGCGGTCACGTCGGCGAAGGCCGCGTCGCCCGGGTGCGTCACGCGGTGCGCGCATCGACTTCCCGGCCTCGGGGTGACCGATGTGAGGTTGGCGTGCGGATCGTGGTCGGAGGAAGACGGACCGTCGAAGTTGTCGCCTCCGTCCCCGTCATCGTCCCCCTGATCGTCTCCGTCGGAGTTGTCCGAGTCCTTGCTGCTCCAATGCTCGTGGATGACCTTCCAGGACGACCCCTCGCGCTGCAGCACGAACGTCATCGCGGCGGGCACCTCGACGTCTTCGTCCTGACCGAGCGTCTGCACCGTGAGCGGCGCGATCGCCAGAACATATCCGGTTCCCAGCGGCGTCACCTCCACCGACCCCACCGTGAACTTGAACGTGCCCTGCCGCCCCACGAACTGCTGGGCGTCGGTCTGGATGGAGTGCCACCCGCGGCTGATGGTCCCATCGCCGATGGAGGTCACGCCGGAGGCCTTGCTGAACATCTTCATCATCGCGCCCACGTCCGAGCGGTTCATGGCCTTGACGTAGGACTTCAGGAACTGCGAGGCCGTGATGCTGGGCTTGGCCGGGGCCTGTTCGGTGGAGGAGATCCCGAGCGTCGGAATCAGAAGGAGCGATGCGAAGACGAGGGACGCCTTGGACATTGTCGGGTTTCCTCCTACCGAGCCGCATGGAGACTACGAATCGGGCTGCGCCGGGGGCGGCAAATGCCCCATATTTGAGTGAGAATACCCCTCAGGTCCGGATTTTCTGCCCCGAATTTTGCACGTCCGCCCGGGCCGCTTTCGAGCCTGCCACCAGACCCCCGCTCCAGCGCCAGATGCGGGCGCCGCGCGTATGGCACTTTGCATTCTCCGAGATGCGCTCCGCGGCACGTGCGCTGCACTTCATGCCCACGCATCGGCGCGGCGAAGACGGAGCAACGAGCCGGGCCGGCACGCTTAACCCATTCATCGAGCAGGAGGTACCCTTCGTGAGAATGTCCCTTCGACCGTCCCTGGGCCTGTTGCCGGTCCTGGCCGCGCTCCTGTTGTTCGTAGGGTGCTCGAAGTCCCCCCTATCACCGGAGCAACCAGCCGGCCAGAACCAATCGTTTTCTTCGGATCCCGCGGCCGCCAACGCCGGTCTCCTCTCCACGACCAGTCAGATCGTGACGGGAACCGTCAACGGGGTCCTCGGCGGCGTCATCAAGAACGGCGACTGGACCGTGAAGATCCCGGCGGGCTCCTTCTCGGGTATCGGCCTCGTCACGGTCACCGTTCCGGATCCGAGCGTCCGGAGCTGCGAGCTGGGAATCTTCCCTTCGCTCCTCAACTCCTTCCGCGTGCCGGTCACGCTCTCGTGCCGACTTCAGAGCACGGACGAGGTCCGCGACTTCACGATGCAGTGGTGGGATCCCGGCACAAAGACGTGGAAGGCCATCCCGTCGACGACCAACGCGACCACGATGACCTGCGACGCCCCTCTTCCCCACTTCTCCACGTACCGCTGCGGGAAGGCGGGCTGGTAGACCGATCCGAGTTCCACGGGGTACAAACAAAACGTCCGCTTCCGGCCTCGACCTTCAGGCGGAAGCGGACGTTCGATCATTTGAGGGGGTGGCCGGCCGGAGCGCGGGTTCACGCCCGAGCTCAGCCCCGTTAGGCCGGGCCGGGCCTCCCCCTACGACCGTCAAGAAAACGCGGGCGGGGACGCGATCGCACGGTCATCGTCGCAAATCCCTCCAAGGAGCACTTTCGTGAAACCGTTCCCCGCCCTCATCAGTACAGAACCATCAATCCCCGTGCCATCGCCCGCGGCCTCGGAACATCCGCCTCGCCCCCCTGTCACAGCGTGACTTAGCGATCCAGGCGCTCGGCCGCGAGGAAGATCCTTCAACAGAACCGGGACACGGTGTCCCGCGTGGGACGGAGCGTGCGCATCCTCGGGGAAACGCAGAATGCGCCCGCTGCGTGAAATACGGCGAGGCCGCCCGGCTGGCACGATCCTCGATACCGTCTCCCTGTCGGTCGTAGTCCGAGATCGAGAGGAGGCACGACATGAGACGCGACAGAAATGGAAATCGGCTCGTCGCCTGGATCATCGCATCGTTCACCGCCCTGGCGCTCTGCGCGGCCGTGAAGGCGCACGCCTCGACCGAGATCATTCCGTCCGTAGGACTCACGCGATCGGCGGATACGGACGCCGCGAAGTCCGAGTTGGGGCTGGCGCTCCGGGGCAGCATCATCCCCAGCGTCCTGGACCTCGAGCTGAAGGGGCAGTACCGCAAGCAGGATGAGCTGGGCGGGCAGCTCACGGAGCGGATGTGGCCGGTCACGGCGTCGCTCTATGTGACACCGCTGCGAGCGCTGTACGCGGGCGGCGGTGTGGGGTGGTATCACACGACCCTGGACTACAGCGCGCCCTCGGTCCTACCCGATGAGACGCACCAGAAGTTCGGGGTTCATGCCTCGGCGGGGGTGCGGATGCCTCTGGCGGACGCGCTCGCGCTGGACTTGAACGGGCGCTACACCTGGCTGGAGAATCAGGAAACCGCCACGATCCCCAACAAATTCAATCCCGATTTCTGGGATATGTCGTTGGGTCTAGCCTTCCGCTTCTCGGGCGGCGGGCATCACGACTGATCGATGCGCGGCCCCGTTTCCCTCCGGGGCCGCGCTTCCCCCCGGCGCCACGTTCCCGAGACGCTTGATGTAGCAGCGGCGCCTCTTGTGCTGGCGCGAGGTGAAGTGCCTCCAGTGCCCCTGCACGAGCAGGTTCTCCTCCAGCTCGGGATTCGACTCGGCGGAGACGACTCCGTTCTGGATGAGGGTCGCCGCCAGCTCGGTGATGAGGAGGGCGTCGGCGCCGCTTCCCTGGAAGTCGGGCCGGATGGCGCCGATCAGGAGATCGATCTGCTTGGGCTTGCGGAGCGCGTGCAGGAGGTGGAAGACCCCGAACGGGAAGAGCCGCCCCTTCGCCTTCTGGAGGGCGCGTGAGAGGGACGGCATCGCGATGACGAACCCCGCGGGCCGGCCCGACTCGTCGAGGAGGATCTTCACGTAGTCCGCGACCACGTTGGGAAAATACTGCTTGGTGTAGAACTCGATCTGCCGGTCCGTCAGCGGGACGAATCCATAGAGATTCCCGTACGCGCGGTTGATGACGTCGAAGATGTCGCGGGCGTAGGGTAGAAAATCCTTGGGCTTCCGCGCGTTCAGGATCCGGAGCTTCTTGCGCTCCAGGACGCGGTGCGAAACCTGCCGGGCCCGCTCCGGAATGGAGTCGGGGGTGCGGACCTCGTACTCCACCCAATCCACGTCCTTCTCGTAGCCCTGCTCTTCCAGATGCTCGGGGTAGTACGGGTAGTTGTACATCGTCGCCATCGTGCCCAGCTCGTGGAACCCCTCGACGAGCATCCCCTCGCGATCCATGTCCGTGAACCCCAGGGGACCGTGGACCGCGTGCATGCCGTGCGATTGGGCCCAGGTCTCGACCTGGCGGAGGAGCGCCGCGGACACCTCGCGATCGTCCACGAAGTCGATCCAGCCGAAGCGGGCGTAGCGCTGTTTCCAGGTCTCGACGTAGGTGCGGTTGATGATCCCGGCCACGCGGCCTACGATCTTGCCGTTCCGGTAGGCAAGCCAGTACTTCGCTTCGCAGAAATCGAACGCGGGGTTCTTGTCGCGGCTCAGGGTGCTTCGCTCATCGAAGTGCAGCGGCGGCACCCAGCAGTCGTTGTCTTTGTAGAGCTGGAACGGGAAGCGGATGAACCAGCCAAGCTCACGCCCGGAGGTCACCTCCCGTATTTCGACCGGCATCGACACCTCCATGGCCGGCCTTCCGAACCGGCGGGCTCAGATTAGCGCTTCCGGAGCCCGCCGGGGAGGATTTACTTGATGTGGCAGACCGAGAGACCGCGCTTCTCGAGATACTGCTGGTGGTATTCCTCGGCGCGGTAGAAGGGGCCCGCCGCCACGATCTGGGTCACGATGGGCCGCCGGAAGCGGTGCTCCGATTCCAGGCGTGCCATGGACGCCTTGGCCGCGGCTTCCTGCGCGGGCGAGTGGAAGAAGATCGCGGAGCGGTACTGCTGGCCGACGTCGGGGCCCTGGCGGTTGGGCGTCGTGGGATCGTCGTTCTTCCAGAACACGTCGAGCAGGTCCTCGTAGCGGACGCGCGAGGGATCGTAGGTCACCTCGACCGCCTCGGCGTGGCCCGTCCGATCCGTGCACACGTCCTCGTAGGAGGGGTTCGCGGTGCGGCCGCCCGTGTACCCGACCTGGGTGGACACGACACCGTGAACTTGACGAAACGCGGCCTCGACGCCCCAGAAGCATCCGGCGGCGAACGTGGCCTTCTCCACCGTCGTGGTCTTTTCCATTCTCGAACGGCCTCCCTTTGGCGCCGCGGCCTCCGCGGAAAGGGGTACGGAGCCGAGCAGCGCCATCGTAACGAAGAGTCGGATGCTTCTCATAGAGGGCTCCTTGGGGGGTCTGGAGCAGGAGCGCCCCAGGAAGTTTCCCTCCCGGGGCGCTCTGTCTATCCAGCAAATGGAGGGCGTGGGTCCACCCCTCTGCTGCCGGGTTAGATCACCGGAACCCGGATTCGGTTCCGTGGATTCTCACTTCACGACCTCGTAATCGGCCTCGATTTCGCCGTCCCCGCCCTTCTTCTTCCCATCGCCGGGCGCCGCCTGGGGCTCCCCTTGCGGCGGACCAGGACCCGGCTCGGCCGCCCCGGCCCCCGCCGCGGAAGCCTCCTGGTAGAGCTTGCTCGAGACCTCGTTCCAGAGCTGCGTCAGGGCTTCGCTCGCGGAGCGGATGTCCTCGGTATTCTCGCGCTGGACCGCTTCTTTCAGCTTCCCGAGCGCGCCGTCGAGACGTGCCTTCGATTCGGAGTCGATCTTCTCGCCCATCTCGCGGAGGTTCTTCTCGGTCTCGTACGCGAGCTGCTCGCCGCGGTTCTTCGCCTCGATCGCCTCGCGGCGCTTCTTGTCCTCGTCCGCGTGCGATTCCGCGTCGGTGACCATCCGTTTGATCTCGGCCTCGGAGAGCCCGCCGGTCGCCTCGATCCGGACCTTCTGCTCCTTGCCGGTCGCCTTGTCCCGCGCCGAGACGTTCAGGATGCCGTTCGCGTCGATGTCGAACGTCACCTCGATCTGCGGCACGCCGCGCGGCGCCGAGGGAAGCCCGGTGAGCTGGAACCGCCCGATCGTCTTGTTGTCGACGGCCATCGGGCGCTCGCCCTGGAGCACGTGGATCTCCACCGTGGTCTGGTTGTCCGACGCCGTGGAGAAGGTCTCCGTCTTCCGGGTCGGGATCGTCGTATTGCGCTCGATCAGGTGCGTCGTCACCCCGCCCAGGGTCTCGAGCCCGAGCGACAGCGGCGTCACGTCGAGCAGGAGCACGTCCTTGACGTCGCCGGCCAGCACGCCGCCCTGGATCGCGGCGCCCACCGCGACGACCTCGTCGGGGTTCACGCCCTTGTGCGGATCCTTGCCGAAGAACTTCTGAACCACGTCCTGGACCTTGGGCGTCCGGGTCGCGCCGCCGACGAGAATCACCTCGTCCACCTCGGACTGCTTCAGGCCCGCGTCCTTGAGCGCGCGGTCCATCGGCGGAATGGTCCGCTGGATGAGGTCCTCCACCAGCTGCTCGAACTTGGCGCGCGTCAGGGCCACGTTGAGATGCTTCGGCCCGCTCGCGTCCGCCGTGATGAAGGGCAGATTGACGTCGGTCTGGAGCGCCGAGCTGAGCTCGATCTTGGCCTTCTCCGCCGCCTCCTTGAGGCGCTGGAGCGCCATGGGATCGCGCCTCAGGTCCACGCCCTCCTGCTTCTTGAACTCGTCCGCCAGCCAGTCGATCACGCGCTTGTCGAAGTCATCGCCGCCCAGGTGGGTGTCGCCGTTGGTCGACTTGACCTCGAACACGCCCTCGCCCAGCTCGAGAACGGAGATGTCGTACGTGCCGCCGCCCAGGTCGAACACGGCGATCTTCTCGTCCTTCTTCTTGTCGAGGCCATACGCGAGCGCGGCCGCGGTGGGCTCGTTGATGATGCGCTTCACGTCGAGTCCCGCGATCCGCCCGGCGTCCTTCGTGGCCTGGCGCTGGCTGTCGTTGAAGTAGGCCGGGACGGTGATGACCGCCTCGGTCACCTTCTCGCCGAGATAGGCTTCCGCGGTCTCCTTCATCTTCTGGAGGATCATCGCGGAGATCTCGGGCGGCGTGTAGGTGCGGTCTCCGACCTGGATGACCGCCTCGCCGTTCTTCCCTTCCTTCACGACATACGGAACGTTCTTCGCCTCCTCGGCGATCTCGGCGAACTTGCGCCCCATGAAACGCTTGATCGAATAGATGGTGTTCTGCGGATTCGTGATGGCCTGGCGCTTCGCGACCTGGCCCACCAGGCGCTCTCCGGTCTTCGTGAAGGCAACCACGGAGGGAGTCGTGCGGGCGCCCTCGGCGTTGGGGATCACGTGAGGCTCCCCGCCTTCCATCACGGCCACGCACGAGTTCGTCGTGCCGAGGTCGATTCCGATCATCTTAGCCATGCTTCCCTCCGTAGTACTGAGCGAAGGGACCCACGTGGTCCCTCCGCTCCGTGAATTCCATCAACCAACTTCAGCGAGCCGTCTTGATCGGGATCTCGCGGGCCTTGGCCTCTTCGGCCTTCGGTACCACGACTTCCAGGACCCCGTCCCGGTACGTCGCCTCGATCTTGTCGGACTTGACCTCGTGGTTCAGCGCGAACGACCGCTCGAAGGTCCCATAAACCCGCTCGAGCCGGTGGTACGTCGCGTTCTTCTCCTCCTCGGTCCGGGTCTTCTCACCGCGGATCACGAGACGGTTGTCCTCGAGGGTGATCTTGATGTCCTCGAGCCTCATGCCCGGCAGCTCGAGATGGAGCGTGTAGCGCTCCGGCTGCTCCTCGATGTCCACGGGCGGACGCCACAGGACCTCCCCGGATTGTTCGGTCCGGAGGCGGCTGCCGAAAACGTCCTCCAAGACGCGGTTCAACTCGTCCTGCACCGAAGCGAAGTTTCCCACCGGGTTCCAGCGTACGACTGATTTCATCTCTCGTTCCCTCCTCTTGAGTATGCGCCCTTTGCCAGATTGGAATGGATGCGATTCTTGACCTGGTCTAATTGCAGGGCGCATGCCATCGAGAAGCAACGTGGGTTATGTCGTTATATTATAATAGCTTACTGACAGTCTGATTGCTGTGGGAACCCGATTCTTGTAGCGATAATGTTTCATAATAGAACGCATTTGCGTTCCATATCCGAACGCTACAGTCCGTATTCTCTCATCTTTCGCCAGAGAGTCGAGCGCGAAATTCCAAGCCCCTTGGCGGCCTTCGTGGTATTCCCGGCGGTGTGAACCAGCACGCGGCGGATATGCTCGGCCTCGAGCTGAGCCAGGGTGAGGCTCTCCGAATACGGGAACGCGGCGCCCCGCCCGAGGAGCGGTATGCGAGACTCGCGGATGGCGGGCGGGAGGTCGGCCGCGGAGATCTCGTGACCCTCGGCGAGCGTGACGGCGCGCTCGACGGCATTCTCCAGCTCGCGGACGTTCCCGGGGTAGTCATGGCGCATGAGGTAGGTGCGGGCGTCCTCGCTGAAGCCGGTGACCGGCTTCTTCAGCTCGCGGGCGAACTTCTCCCGGAAGTAGTTCGCGAGGAGCGGGATGTCTTCGCGGCGCTCGCGGAGCGGGGGGATCTCGATGTGGAACACGTTGAGGCGGTAATAGAGGTCGTCCCGGAAGGTGCCCTCGGCGAGGGCGCGCTTCACGTCGCGATTCGTCGCCGCGAGGACGCGGATATCGACGCGAATGGATTCCTTGGCGCCCACGCGGCGGATCTCGCCGCTCTGGAGCGCCCGGAGGAGCTTCACCTGGATCGAGAGCGGCATCTCCGCGACTTCGTCGAAGAAGATGGTTCCTCCGTCGGCGTGCTGCATGAGGCCGATCCGGTCCGAGGACGCGCCGGAGAAGGCGCCGCGCACGTGGCCGAAGATCTCGCTCTCGAAGAGAGACTCGGGGATCGCCGAGGAGTTCACGGCCACGAACGGCCGGTGCGAACGGCGGCTCTGGAGATGGATCGCGCTCGCGATCAGCTCCTTCCCCGTCCCG
>Ga0187823_10000389_pt1 | contig 10782 bp, 8 predicted proteins | sample NC_wetland_sal_i_12_FD_132968 | JGI IMG/M metagenome (GOLD analysis project Ga0187823, IMG submission 132968) | Wetland sediment microbial communities from Neuse River Estuary, North Carolina, USA - SourceSoil_3 | ecosystem: Environmental > Aquatic > Freshwater > Wetlands > Sediment | place...
GCACGAGCGAGAGCGAATGAGCCGGGGCGATACAAGATTCGCGAAGAGCACGAAGTGCGCATCTCCGAGCATGAGGAGATGCATAAGATCCTCGAGGCACTGGGACTGCGGCCTTCTTTTCGATACGAGAAATTTCGATCCACATTCACGCTGCCGGGAATGACCCACCTCAAGCTAACGATCGATGAAACGCCGATTGGAGTATTCGTTGAATTGGAGGGAGAGCGACGAGAGATCGACCGTGCGGCAAGAATGCTGGGTTTTGCTCGTTCGGATTACATTAACAAGAGTTATGGCGAGCTGCTTCTGGAACAGCGCGGGCTAGCCGCACGAACAGAAGGCATAGACGGGCACCCATTTTCCGGGCTCGGGGATATGCTCTTTGCATCCTGATTCTCTTACTTGGAGAGCGTTTTCCCACAAAGACAGCGCCCGTCCGTGCGCTCTGCACCGCAGGACGGGCGGTCGTCTTTGGGTTGCGCCGTTGCCGAATACTCGCAACGGTCCCCTACGCAACGGTCCTAGAGTTCATCTCCCTCATTTAGTTCAGTGGTGGTTGGGTCCGGCGTGAGGGTGCCAAACAGGCCGTCCCTTTCGCCATTGACGCCAGCGGTAAAGAACAGGCTGTTATAAGGACCGGCGGCTCCGCACTTTGGTAAGCCAGGTACCTGTGTGCCGGGGCAGCCCGCGGCGCTATTACCGAAGGCGAGCGCCCACAGGCCATCGATACTGAGCACATTGCCGCTGTGGTCCCTCATAAGGCCGATGAATTTGCCAGTGAAGCCGTTGTAGGCGGCGATGGTTCCATTTCCGAAATTGCCTACCAGGATATCGTTGCTGAACTCGCCGAAATCGCGAGGGGTCCAGACAATTCCCCAAGGGGAATTCAGCCAGGACCCATGTTCGAAGCGGGTCAGGAGCTTGCCCGACGGGCTGAAAAGATCGACGAAACCGAGTCCCGGGCCCGCCACGTCATCGTGTTTCAAGGCATCCTGCTTCGCGTAGGTCACGAAGAGGCTGCCGCCGATATTTTGGATGTTGAAGGGAGCGAAACCTTTGGGAATGCGCTCGTCGTCGAATGCTCGTTCTCCTTGGTCGTCTTTATCGTCGCCATCGCCGCCGGCAAGTTGGACCTGGTGGAAGTTCGTGTCGTAAACCTCGACCTTGCCGGCACGAAAATTGGTGACGTAGAGGTAGCGCTTGCCGTTGAATTCTCCAATCGTAGCTCCCTTGAAGACGGCTCCTTCAGCAGGAGTGGGATTTGTAGAGTGGTCTACCTCGAGAGTTGCGGCAGAACCGCCGGCCCACGCAGAGATGGTGCCATCCTCGGTGACAAAGATGAACGCCGCAGCAGTTTTCGGATCACCCGGGCTGAGATCGAAATCTGGACTGCCATTGAATACGACGCCGGTGGGAGACGCGACAAACGTCTTGGGGTCACTGCCATTCGGCCCCGGAATCGTGACAACTAGGGACCTCGCTACGCCTGCGCCATCGTACAAAGTGGAAACGCCCGTGGCGTTGTCGCTCACCCACCAAGGGCTCGTGGTGCTGCGGGCCAGTCCCCACGGATTCTTGAGGTTTTTGTCCGTGTTTGGCGCGTTAAAGCCTGAGTTAGGATCGGTAACGAGGTTGGTCTGTATGTAGTGGTTGATCGCGTTGTGGTCTTGGGCAAACGTTAGAATCGGAAGCAGCACGAGCGCAGAAACGAGCGCCACGCACGAATTCAATAATTTAGAAGCGACTTTCATGTGTAGCTATTTCCTCCTTCAGAGAATGTGAGTTGAATCCAGAAGATGTGACTTGCGCCGCCTCACGGGCCAGTTCGGGCCGGACGAAGGCCGACTTCAAGTTGTTTGCGTAGCTAATCTGCAGGACTTCTCTGCGCGGATTGTCATCGCTGCGTCATATGGATGTTAAGAGATTGTCTGGAGCCCGATTCGTTCCGGCCTCTTCATTCATTCACGCTGGATTAATTTTCGGATCTGCAGGGTTCATCCTGAATCGCCATGCCATCCGAGCGAACTGGGCAAGTTAAAAAAATCGCGCCAAATTACAGTTTTTTGACACCGTCCTGACAGACGCGTGTCAACTCTCGCCGTCGGCGCTTGCACACTAGGTCGCGCGTTGTACAAGGACAAATACTCAACGTAGGGATGATGCTGAGGGCTTTTTCAAGTTTGCGGAGGCCGATCGCGGCGCGCTCATTGTTGCTAATGATTGCCGCTGTGGCTTTCGCGATGCTGTTTGCCGACCTGCAGCCCGCTTACTCGCTGCCGCTGTATAAGGTGCGGGCAATTCCCGCCTTTGCCCGCAAATATGGACTGCCTTGTTCGGCATGCCACACCGCGTGGCCGGAGCTGAATAATTTCGGCCAAGTTTTCCGAGACAACGGATATCAGCTCGGGAACGATCATGACTCACCGATTTTTCAAAATCCGTCTTACTTCCCAATTACGTTTCGTATTACCCCCAACTGGCATCGCGAGAACACCAACCATCAACCTGTCGATGCCATCGCGGGCAATCCGGGCAGCGGACTCGTTGACGGAAACATTGTCCAGCAGGGTTTTGATTTATCGGGTTTCGACATCTGGGCTGCAGGAACGATTACCAAGAACATTTCATTTTCGGTGCTTCCTTCCGCCGACTCGTCCGGCGCCTTCCATTTCGAGAACGCCTATATTCGGTTCGACAATTTGCTCGACAAGACCTGGTTGAATGTGAAGCTCGGCAAGTTCGAACTCGACAATCTCATTTCCGAGAAACGCTTCCTATTTCTTTCGAGCAATGGCGGGCTCTACCAGAGCTATCACTTTGTTCCGGAGGGAGACGCGACCAACTTCGGCCTCGGCGATAACCAACTCGGCGTCGAACTTGCGGGACACTCGGACAACAGCTACAAGCGATACAGCGTAGCTCTTCTCAGCAGCAGTAACGGCGACGTTGGTCTTCCGGCGAAGCGGGGTTACGACACTTATCTGACATTCAGCCAGGCTTTCGAGGCGGGGCGATTAGGGTTACAGCGCCTGGGAGTGTATGCCTACATCGGCGAAAGGCCGACATTCTTCCTCACTTCGTCTGCGCTTTCCGCTGCAAATTCTGCCACGACAACTCCAGTTGCGGGAACCGGAACGGGGAACAAGCCGTTTTACCGCGTGGGCTTCTCGGGCGACCTGTTTCTGGGCAAGCTCGAATTTTTGCCTTTCTTCATGCATGGGCAAGACAGCGCGTTCCTGGCGACTTCCACTGCGGCGAATGTGCCTCTGCCTATAGGAGCTAAGGCCGCCGCATGGAACGGCGGCTTCGTCGAAACGCACTATTACGTCACGCAACAGTTCGTCCTGCTGCACCGTTACGAAGTCATTCGCATGTCGCGGCAGGCGCTTCCCGACACGCCGGCAAAGCTGGGCAATATCGACGCTTACTCGGTCGGTTACCGCTGGTATCCAATCATGTTCAGCCGGGCAGGACTCGCGTGGCATAACGAATATTCGCTCACCAGAACTCAGGGCGCCGTGCCGCTCAGTTTGGACGGCGTGGGCCTGCCTCCGCTTCTTCCCACCAACGGCGTGTGGAGCAGCAGCATTCTTGCCGGATTTGATTTCGCGTTCTAAGCACGAGGACTCATGAACATTACGAGGCTAATAACGATGATTTTCTCGACGTCATGCTCGGAAATGAGCCGTGTGCGAGCCGAGGTACACGCCGTTCCGGCGCCGAGATTCCTCATCCTCGCCAAGGCGCCCGATTTCCGCGCGAGCCGGGGAGTTAGGCGCGGAAACCGGGCTGCTCGTCTTCGGAATGACAGTCTTCGCGGGTCGAGTCGCAGGGCATTGGCGGCAGCAGAAAAGATAGCAGCTATGTCGCTTATTCTTCTCGTGCTCGCCGGGGCGAGTTTTGCGCATGAGAGGGAAGCCGGAAAACTGCGGGGGAGCGCGCCGACAGGTAAAGTGCTCTACCGCCGCTACTGTGTCGGTTGCCATGGGCCGCAAGGCGATGGCAACGGAGAGAACGCGGCGTGGATCGATCCGAAGCCGCGGGACTTCACGGCCGCGGTTTTCAAGTGCCGCTCGACGCCGACCGGAACGCTGCCAACCGATCAGGACGTATTCAACGCGATCTCTCGCGGTTTTGTGACCACGAATATGCCGCCGTGGAAGCCGCTGACGAATCAGAACCGGGCGGACCTGGTGGCCTACGTCAAAACGTTCTCGGCTCGCTGGGAAAAAGAGAAGCCGGGGCCGCCCATCACCATTCCGTCGGAACCTGCCGTGACTATCCCGGGCATTCTGCATGGACGTGAAATTTTCCAGAAGAACGACTGTTGGAAGTGCCACGGTCCCCAAGGACACGGAGATGGTCCATCGGCAGCGACCCTCACCGACAGCAAAGACAATCCGATCCGGCCTTATAACTTTGCGACGGGCTCCCGGTTCAAGTGCGGCGGCACGAATCAGGATCTTTACCGGATCTTCATGACCGGGCTCGACGGCACGCCCATGCCCTCCTACGCCGACACAATGCAACCGGCGGACGCCTGGGACCTCGTCCACTTTTTGCGCACGCTACAGCCATTTCATACGCAGGAGGCCGCCATGTGGAAGGCCTGGCTGCCTTCGCATCGAGAAGAGATGAAACCAATCGGACCCGAGGGAGCCGGTGCCGCAGGTGCCGGCCAATGAATTGGAACAAAGCCAAGGAGGATGCCGAGATGCAAATTGAGCGAGCTTCTTTCAGTACGTTGTTTCTAGCCGCGATTTTTACGGGAATGATGGCAACCACGCCCGCGGCGGCGGGCTCTGCACCTGCAGTGACGGGAAAAGTGACACTGCAAGGGCTGCCCATGAAGGCCAAGCCCATCAACATGTCCAGTGAGCCCGGCTGCGCCAAACTGTATTCGACTCCTCCCACCACGGAAGACGTGGAGGTTGGCCCGGGTGGCGGGATTAAGAATGTGGTGGTTTACGTGTCTGCCGGAGCGCCGGAGCAGAGCGGGCCGCCAGCGCAGCCCATTTCTGTTGAGCAAAAGGGCTGCAGGTTCACGCCGCACATTGTGGTGATGCAGGCTAATCAGGAATTACGTGTGGTCAATGAGGACGCCACAACGCACAACATCCATCCATTGCCATCTGTAAACCGCGAATGGAATAAGGCGCAGCCGCCCGGAACACCTCCGATCGAGGAAACCTTTGCCCGTGAGGAGTTCATTTCGGTGAAGTGCAATATTCATTCCTGGATGCACAGCTACTTTGTGGTGCTGAAGACGCCGTACTACTCCGTTTCCGATGAGAACGGCACTTTCAAGTTCGAGAATCTCCCTCCAGGGAAGTATACGGTGACGGCCTGGCACGAGGTCTATGGCAAGCAGACTCAGGAAGTCACCGTTTCGGGCGATGAGATGCAGCCGCTGAGTTTTGTTTTCAAGGCCAAGTGAGGGTGTTCTGGCCAATCCGGAACGCGGCGCCCGAACAACTGCTGATTGGCGGATGATGACTGTCCCGCGCTGACCCAATCCGTATTCTTCGGCCCAAAAAGAGGCGCACGCGGGTGGGCTGCACCCCTAACGGGTCCGATTCGCGGCTGCCTGACCGCGATTTGGGCATCCTGAGAAACAAATTCCAAAAAATGTCGTAATTCCGGCACTCTTTTCTTGACAAAGCGTGCGACTGCATTTACTAGATCAATTGGGGAATAAACTGTTTGCAATGAGCTATACGGTGGACCAGGAGCCCTTGCCCAGTTGTCCCGCCGAACGTGCCGCCAGTCCTGTGGCGACCCTTTTGCGGTTCAGCGGTAATGCGCTAGGGCCTTCTCGCAGGGCAGGCATTCGACCTTGGGGTAAGAGCACGAGAGCCGACTAGGGAATACTGGCCCCTTTGGGCTGACCCGTGGTCGGGCGCTCACCCCGGCCACGGGTTTTTTGTTTTTAGGGGGCGGAAGTTTTTGGCATACGCCCAGCCGAAAAGGAGGTGATCGGCATGCTACACGCGACAGAAGTGCTCGGCGGAGAGGCTTACGACGCTCAGGGAAACTTTGTGGGGCGCATCTCCGAGCTATTTATCGAGCCTGCTGACCAGCCCAACCGCGTCGCGCGTTATCTGCTGGGTCGGGGCAAATATCTGCCGCTACTGGCCCGGCACGACCAGATCTCCTCGGTCGCTCCGGGGATGATCAAGCTGAACGTTGAGGAAAAGGACCTGGAGCACTTCCAGTCGAATGAAGCGTGGCTGGCGGTCCGGAAGGATTTACTCGATCAGCAGATCATCGATACACGCGGGCGCAAAGTGGTGCGTGTGAATGACGTCGATCTGGCCGAGCAGCGCACCAACGGCACGGTTGAATTGCGGATTACTGACGTGGACGTAGGCCTGCAGGCGGCGGCGCGGCGACTGCTGCAGGGCCTGGCTTCGCCGATGTTCATTCGGCAGATCCAGGAGAAGCTTCCGGCGCGAACCATCCGCTGGGAGTTCGTCAATTTGATCGAACCGGACCCGCTACGGCGGGTGAAACTGCGCATCACCCACGACAAACTCGAAAAGATGCACCCCGCGGACCTAGCCGACATTATGGAGGAACTCTCCCCCGCGGAACGCCAGTCGATTATTGCTTCGCTCGACGAAGAGTCCGCCGCCGAGGCGCTGGCGGAGCTGGATTCGCGACTGACTTCGCAGATCGTGGAGAAATTGGCGCCGGAAAAAGCGGCGGACATCATCGAGGAGATGGAGCCGGATAAGGCCGCCGATGTTCTCGGGGACCTTTCGCCGGAGGTTTCGCAAGACGTGCTCGAGGAGATGCCCGGAGAAGAGGCGCGCGAGGTGCAAGCGCTCTTGGACTTCGACGCTCACTCGGCGGGTGGAATGATGACCACCGACTTCGTATATGTGGGCGAGACGGCCAAGCGAGGGGAAGTGGTGGAGTGGGTGCGCGGCCGGGAGGAGATCAATCCAGAGCAACTGGATACTATTTTCGTGATCGACGGCAACGCCAAGTTTTCCGGAGACATCGCGGTGGGGCGATTGCTGCTGGCGGGGGACGACGAACCGCTGGCACAACTCAAGTCTGAGCCGCTGGTTTCCGTGCCTCCCGATGCGAAGGAGAAGGAAGTCTTCGCTCTCTTCGATAAGTACAACCTACGCACATTGGCTGTGGTTGACGCCTCGGGACGTCCGATCGGTGCGATAACGGTGGACGATGTAATTAGCCGCCTGCGGGCTTCGCTATAACGAGGCCGCCGGCGCTTAGGACGATGATTCGCAAATGAACTGGACTTCGATCAACACGAGGAGTGAAGAGATGCAGCGCAAGGCGACCCAGGTGCGCCGCCGCAGCCGCACGTTGTGGCGCCGGCTGGCGCTGTTCGTGGCCGTATTGGGTCCGGGCCTGATTACGTCCAACGTCGACAACGACGCGGGCGGCATCTCCACGTATTCGCTAGCCGGGGCGCAGTTCGGCTATGCACTCTTATGGTCGCTCATACCGATGACCATTGCGCTGTATGTGACCGAAGAGATGTGCGCGCGCATGGCCGTGGTTACCGGCAAGGGGCTTTCCGACCTGATCCGGGAGGAGTTTGGCTTTCGATCGACGTTTTTTGTGATGGTCGCGGGTTTCCTCGTGGACCTGGGGAACGTGGTGGCGGAGTTCGCGGGAGTGGCCTCGGCCATGGAAATATTCAGGATCAGCCGCTATATCGCCGTGCCGATCGCGGCGCTGGTGGTCTGGACACTGGTATTGCGTGGCACGTATCGGCAGGTGGAGAAAATCTTTCTGGCGCTCTGTACTTTTTATTTGGCGTACGCGTTTTCCGCCTTCCTGGCGCATCCCAATTGGCTCGATGCCGCGCGTCACACCGTGATTCCCACCGTGCAGTTCAACAGCAACTATCTGCTAATGATGACTGCTCTGGTGGGCACAACCATCGCGCCCTGGCAGTTTTTTTACATGCAGGCAAGTTTTGTGGAGAAGCGCATTGGACCACGGCAATATTCGCAGGCGCGCGCGGATGTGATTGCGGGCAGCGTAAGCTGCATGCTCATCGTCTTCTTCATCATCGTAGCTACCGGCGCCACGCTTTACGTTTCGGGGCATCGCAATATCGCGGACGCGGCGGAAGCGGCGCGCGCCCTGGAACCTTTGGCGGGCCGCTGGGCCTCGATGCTTTTCGCGTTTGGCCTGCTGAATGCGTCGCTATTCGCCGCGTCCATCTTGCCGCTTTCCACTGCGCACGTGATTTGCGAAGGCTTGGGCTTCGAGGCCGGGATCGACCGCAAGTTCCAAGAGGCGCCCATTTTCTACTGGCTCTATACGATTCTGATCGTGGCCGGAGGCGGATTGATTCTGATTCCCCATGCGCCGCTCTGGCGCATTCTGGTGCTCTCGCAGGTGGCCAACGGCATCTGGCTCCCGGTGGTGTTGATCTTTATGATTCTGCTTGTCAACCGGCGCGGCTTGATGGGGAATCAGGTGAATAGCCGCACGCAAAACGTAGTGGCCTGGAGCACGAGCATAATCATGATCGCGCTAACTCTGGTTCTGCTTTATTTCGCTCTGTTTCATCCATCGGCAACTGCGGGAGGATTGTAATTCTGAACGTAACCGCCGGCAGGCCATCCCACGGAAGGAAACGTCCGGATCAGCCGGAGGTTGCGCAGGGTAAACCAGTATGTTAGCTTTGCGGTGCAAAGGACCCGGCGCCTAATCCCCGTGGTTGCTGGAGATTCCTCGCAGACATCGGAATAGAAGAGTGCACCCACCGAAGTCACTTGAACCCGCGAGCCGCGAAGAGGCGCTCCTGCTCGAACGACTCGATGCCCACCGGCTGCCGCGGCACATCGCCGTGATCATGGACGGCAACGGGCGCTGGGCGCAACGCCGCCATTTGCCCCGCGTGGCCGGGCACCGAGCCGGAGTAGAGTCCGCACGAATCATCATCGAAACCTGCGCGCGCCTGAATATCCCCGCGCTCACGTTGTATGCGTTTTCCATGGAGAACTGGCGCCGGCCAAGGACCGAAATTGATTTCCTGATGCGACTTTTGCGTCAGTATCTGCGCAAGGAATTGCCCGTCATTCACCGGAATAATATCCGTTTGCAAATCATCGGGCGCACCGAGCAATTGCCGGAGGAGGTGCAGGCGGACGTGGCAAAAGGCGTGGCACTGACGGCGCAGAATTCTGGGATGGTTCTGACGGTGGCGCTGAATTACGGAGGCCGCGCCGAATTGGTGGACGCTTTCAACGCTATCCTCGATCATTTCCGGAAAAAAGCCCCTAACGGCAACGGCGCGCTCGCGAATTTTAGGATCGACGAAGAGACGATAGCCGAGAACCTCTATACTGCCGGCCTGCCCGATCCCGATCTGCTGATCCGCACCAGCGGCGAGCTGCGCATCAGCAATTTTCTGCTATGGCAAATTGCATACGCGGAAATTTACGTCACCGAAACACTTTGGCCCGATTTTCGGCGTGCGGAACTCTATGCCGCTCTGGCAGACTATCAGAAGCGCGAACGGCGCTATGGCGGTCTGGCTACGGAGTCGTCAGAAGTTCCGGCGCTGCAGCCGGAATGAGCCAGCTCATTCACTCCACACGAATAGAAGCAGATTCCTCGCGGTCCGACCCCCGCAGGAGCATGGGCGTACTTCCTCGGAATAACATCTTGAGCTTCTAGCGTACACTCATATACGAGATGAGTATCCCGGGACCGTTCGAATACTCCGCTCACTAGAGGAAAGCCAATTCCGACCACAAGCTCTAATTCGGAGGCGAAGGCTCGCGCGAGTTCCGGCACGGCAACCCGCATTCTCACCGCGGCGGTTCTAATTCCCGTTGTGGTTGCGCTGGTTTGGTGGGGTTCTACTGCACTGGTGGCGGCGCTGGGCGGATTGGTGGCGCTGCTGGCGCTTTTTGAATTTTTCTCCCTAGGCGAGCGCTTGAACCTGCGGGCTTATCGTTTATGGACCAGCGTGTGCGCTCTAGGAATTTTCTTTCAGCAGTGGACGGCGAGTGCGGCGCAAACCTATCAAGTTGGCCGTAACCTGAGGCTCACCCAGTCTCCCGCCGTGCCTCAATTGCCGCTCGAATTGGTTTTCTTCGTTTTTGTCCTGGGCTGCGCGGCGACCATATTTCTTTCGCAGCGGCCCTTGGCGGATGCTTTGGGAGATATCGGCGTCAGCTCGGCCGGTCTGCTGTTCATCGCCTTGCCGTTGAGTGCGGCAGTGCGGATTCATGGAGTGCCGATCATTGGCCCGAAACTTCTGCTGTTTACGCTGCTGCTGGTTTGGGTGGGGGACACGCTGGCTTATTTTGTAGGCCGGTCGTTTGGGCGCGTGCCGCTGGCGCCGCAGTTGAGCCCTAAGAAGACCTGGGAAGGCGCAGCCGCGAAGCTGCTCGGAGCGGTAGTGGTTGCACTGGTCGTATTTCGGTGGCTGGATATCGACGCGTTTCAGGCTGTTCTCATGGCTTGCCTTGCCAACATTGCGGGACAGGCGGGCGACCTGCTGAAATCCTCTTACAAGCGCGGCGCGGGGGTTAAGGATTCCGGTCACCTGATCCCCGGCCATGGTGGCGTACTTGATCGGATCGATGCTTTGATCCTTGCGGCACCCGTGGTCTGGTACTATTTTCGCTTCCTGCTGACGTCGCGATTCTGAGCGCGCAAAACAAATGCCATTTTGAGAAGGGAAGAACCTCTTTCAATGTCAGATCCAAGAGAGCTTCTTCGCTACGCTCCTCAGAATGACGAGTCGATAGAATTGATGGGCTTGAACGGTAGCAGCTA
>Ga0187823_10000392_pt1 | contig 10755 bp, 10 predicted proteins | sample NC_wetland_sal_i_12_FD_132968 | JGI IMG/M metagenome (GOLD analysis project Ga0187823, IMG submission 132968) | Wetland sediment microbial communities from Neuse River Estuary, North Carolina, USA - SourceSoil_3 | ecosystem: Environmental > Aquatic > Freshwater > Wetlands > Sediment | place...
GGCGGATAGGTCGATGGATATCATTCGCTGGTTGCCACTAGTTTCATGGTGAACGCTATTGCGGTGCTTTAATGATTAAAACCATTAAAAATCAGTTGCCAGTTTGTGGTTCTCCGTTCTCAGCGGCGATTGCATGATGCCGCGTTGGTGGGGCTGGTAGTTTGTGTGGTCGCGGGCGACCCGCCCGCGACGCCGGCAGAGCCCAGCAGCCGCCGCCCGGCTATAATCTCGCTGAATGAAATCTTTCTTCCGCCTGGTCCTGCTGGCACTGATCATGCTGGTCGTGGCCCTGGTCTCCGCGCTGACCGCCATGCGCCTGGCCATCCATGGCCACGAAGTCGCCGTCCCGGACTTTACCGGCAAGAGTCCCGCCGTGGCCCGTATGATCGCGGAGCAGGGCGGACTCGACCTGACGGTCGAGCGGCAGTACTACAGTCCCACGGTGCCGGAAGGAAAAATTCTGTCCCAGCTTCCGCCCGCGGGAAGCCGGGTGCGGCGGGGATGGGAGGTCCGCGTCGCGGAAAGCCTGGGCCCGCAGCGCGTGGCCATCCCTGATGTCATGGGGCAGAGCGAGCGCGCCGCCAATATCAACATTCGCCGCCGCGGTCTGGACGTCGGCGGCATCGCGCAAATGGAACTTCCCGATGCGCCGGATGGCCAGGTGCTGGCGCAAGCTCCGCCGCCCAACGCCAGCGGAGTCTCCGCTCCCAAAATCAGTTTGCTGGTCGCAGCTCCTTCGCAACCCCAGGCGCTGGTGATGCCGAACTTCGCCGGACAGCCGCTGGGGACCGCCACTCAGACGGTTCAGGAGGCGGGAATGCGCGTGGGAAACGTGACCACGGCTCCAGTTCCCGAAGGCACCTTGCCGGTGGCTCCCTACCCCGCCAGCATAATCGTGTCGCAAAGCCCGGCGGCGGGGGAGAAGGTCGTCGCAGGGGCTACGGTGAACTTCGAAGTCCGGTAGGATACTCGAGCAGCGCCGGCGTCTCGCCGTCTCTCGCAGGCGCCTTCGATTTCGCTCGGGCAGGCTCTGCCGGCGCGTGAGTTACTTCTTCTGCAGAATCGCCACAAAGAAGCCATCGCAGGGATGCAGTCCGGGAATCGTCCGCACGAACCGGCCACTTACCAGCGAGTCGAGATCGCTCCACACTAATTCGCCCTGCGCTTTTAACCGTTCCAACTCCATTCGGCAATCGAGCAGGTTGAATGCGGCCTTCCCGGAAAGCGCCTGCTCGACAACCTGCTCATTTTCTTCCGGCTCGAGCGAGCAAGTGGAGTACACCAGTGTTCCTCCCGGCGCGACCTGCCGCATGGCGGCCTGCAGGATCGCCAGTTGGCGCTGCTGCAAGTCGGCCAGATCCCGAGGGTGCAGTCGCCATTTGATTTCAGGATTGTGCGCCAGGGTCCCGGTGCCGGAGCAAGGCACGTCAGCCAGCACGCGGTCAAAGCCCGCGCTCGGCGCGAAATCGAGCACGTCCGAGTTGACCACTTCTACGTTTGTGGCCGGAACCAGTTTCTGCAGCAGCCGGGCACGGTGGGCATGCAATTCCAGGGCAACAATGTGGGACTCGGGATTTCGTTCCGCCAGCACGCGCGTCTTGCCCCCGGGCGCCGCACAACAGTCGAGAATTCTCGAGCCCGTCCCCACCAGCAGTGCGACCAGCTGCGAGGCTTCATCTTGGATGGCCACTCGACCTTCAGCGAAGGCGCTCGAGCCGGAAACATTTCCCGCCCGAACCCGGCGCGCGGACGCCAGCAAGCGGCCGGGAGCCAACTCGATTCCACCTTCTGTGAGCTCGGCTTCCGTGCCGCTACCAGTCAGGCGGACCGCCGCCACCGGAGGATGCTGATCGTAGTGGCAAATGTGCCGCGCCCCATCCAGGCCGAACCGCCGCACCCATCGCTCTACCAGCCAGAGCGGATGCGCTAACTTCTCCGATAACTGGGCGGCGCTGGCAAACTCTTGCGTTTCGCTCAGGCTGGCGGGTTGAGCCGCCGACACGATTCCCGCCAACTTCCTCAGCACCGCATTGGCAAACGGGGCAGCTGAGCCTTTGCGGGCGCGCTTCACCAGTTCCACGCTCTCATGCACCGCGGCGCGTCCGGGAACCCGGTCAAGAAACATCAATTGATACGCCGCCAGCCGCAACGCGGTGAGCACTTCGAGGTCGAGTCTTGCGACCGGCTTGGCGGAGAATCGGCTGATCTCCGCATCCAGCACCGACCGCCACCGGAGCACGCCCATGACCAGTTCGGTGGCCAGTCCATGGTCCGCAGCCGAGAGCTTCGCGTATTGGCTGGAGTGCAGCAACTCGGAAGCGTAGGCATCCTGCTGCTCGATTCGAAGCAGAACGTCGAAAGCCGCGGCACGGGCGGGAGAAGTGGACATGGATTTCCGAAAGCTCAGTTTTTAGTGATTAGTTCCCGGTTCTCAGACTCAGTTTTTCGCCGGTGCGCGGTTGATGGCCGTGAACGAAGTCGGCCGCGGGCATGCGCTTCTTGCCCTCGAGCTGCACTTCGAGCAACTCGAGCGCGCTTGCCGCGCAACCTACAATCAGACGACCATTCTCTACCAGCATTTCAGCGGACGGTGCGGCGCGCTCGACCGGTTGCGCTGCCCAGACCTGGAGGTTTTTCCCCCGAAAACTGGTGTACGCGCCCGGCCAGGGCTGAAAGCCGCGCAGGCGGTTTAAGATTTCCTGGGCGGTCAGGTGAAAGTCAATCTGGCCGTCTTCTTTCTTGAGGATGGGTGCCAGAGTCGCCTTGGCATGCTCTTGTGGCCGCGGATGAATCGTTCCCGCCTGTAATCCGCGGAGCGTTTCGACCATGAGGCTGGCACCGGTCGCAGCCATGCGCGGCGCCAGAGTTACAGCCGTGTCCTGCGGCATAATTGGAATTTCTTTCTGCAGCAGAATGTCTCCGGTATCGAGACCGGCATCGATCCGCATGGTGGTAACGCCGGTCACGCTCTCGCCCCGAGCAATGGCCCACTGAATCGGCGCCGCGCCGCGATACCTGGGCAGCAGCGAAGCGTGCAGATTGAGATTGCCCAGCGGTGGCAAATCGATCATCCACTGCGGAATGATGCGTCCATATCCAACCACAATAATCGCGTCCGGCGCGATTTCCGTAAGTTGGCTGCGCAATTCCTGGTTGTTCTTGATCTTGTCCGGCTGACTGACCTGCAAGCCCAGTTGCAGGGCCCGCTGTTTCACCGGCGAGGGCGTCAGCTCCATGCCTCGCCCCCGGGGGCGGTCCGGCTGGGTCACGACCAGGCGCACGGCAAAGCCTGTCTCCACCAGTTTTTCGAGAGTAGGAACGGCAAATGCCGGGGTGCCGCAGAAAACGAGCTTGAGAGAAGCGGGCATCAGACGGCGGACCTCAGACATCGGACCTCAGACCTTGGCCGATCCCTGCTCGAAACGCTTGCGCTGACGTCCGAGGTCCGACGCCCGACGTCGGCTTTCCCTACCACTCTCCCGCCTTCATCAGCTTGCGAATCTTGCGCTTCATGAAGTCCCGCTTGAGGGCGCTGATATGGCTGATGTACAGCTTGCCGTTCAGGTGATCGGTTTCGTGCAGGAAAGCCCGGGCCAATAAATCTTCTCCGGTTTTCTCGAACCACTTCCCGTTGACGTCCTGCGCCCGGATGGTCACCTTGCGGGCGCGCGAAACCGGTTCGCGAAATTCGGGAATGCTCAGGCAGCCCTCGTTCTGAGTGTGGCGGCCTTCGGTCTTGATGATCTCAGGGTTCACGATCACCAGCTTGGCATCCGGATCTTCCTTGAAGGTGACGTCGATGACCGCCAACCGCTTCGAAATCCCGATCTGCGGCGCCGCCAGCCCCACGCCGTGCGCCGCGTACATGGACTCGAACATGTCGTCCACCAGCTTTTTGAGATGGCTGTCAAAAACGGTCACTGGTTCTGCTGGTTTTTCCAGGACCGGGTTGCCAAACTTCACGATGGGATAGATCATGCAGGTTTTTTGGGCTCAGTAGTTCTTCACTTGCTCCAGGTATCCCTTAAAGTTTCGCAATGTTTCGGTCATCGAATCCCCGCCGAATTTCTCCAGCGCGCACCGGGCCAGGGTCAGCGCCACCATGGCCTCTGCCGCCACTCCCGCCGCCGGCACCACGCAGACGTCCGAGCGCTCGTAGGCGGCTTTGACCGGCTCCCGGCTGGCGAAATCCACGGACTGCAAGGGACGGCGCAAGGTGGAAATCGGCTTCAGATATCCCCGTACGACAATGTCCTGGCCGTTCGACACTCCGCCCTCGATGCCTCCGGCGTTATTTCTGCTGCGGGTGAATCCGGATGCCGCCTCATATCCTATTTCATCGTGCACGGCGGAGCCGGCAGAGGCCGCGGCAGTCACCCCCGCCCCGATCTCAACCGCCTTCACTGCCTGCAGTGACATGACGGCGCCTGCCAGCATTCCGTCCAGCCGCTCGTCCCACTGCGCGTAGGTGCCGAGCCCCGGCGGGACTTTGCGGGCTACAACTTCGAAAATGCCGCCGACGGAATCACCCGTCCGCAGCACTTTGTCTACTTCCTCTTTCATTTGCTGCTCGGTTTCGGCATCGGCGCAATTCAACACAACCTCATCACGCTCTGCAAGGCTGCGAATCTGTTCCCATGAAACTTCCTTCTTCAACACGGCGCCGCCCACGGCAACCACGTGGCTGAACACTTCCAACCCCAATTCGCGCAGAAACAACTTGGCCAGGGCGCCAATCGCCACCCTTGCCGCGGATTCTCGCGCCGACGCGCGTTCGAGCACGTAGCGGGCCTCGGAGAAGTTGTATTTCAGCGCCCCCGCCAGGTCGGCGTGTCCGGGACGCGGCGACGCCACCCGCTTGTGCTTGGCGGAGTCCCCTTCCTCCACCGGAAGCGACTCCTGCCAGTTTTTCCAATCTTTGTTTTCAAGCAGGATCGCGATGGGCGATCCGATGGTGGCCCCGTGACGCACGCCCGACAGAATATGAGCCTTGTCGGTCTCGATCTTCATGCGCCCGCCCCGGCCAAAGCCCTGCTGCCGGCGCCATAGCTCACGGTCCAGAAATGCCTGGTCGACTTTCAGACCAGCCGGCAGTCCCGAAAGAAAGGCGACCAGCGCCTCGCCGTGAGATTCCCCCGCAGTGAAGTACCGAAGCATTGTCTTGGAATTGTATCCGATGAGATGGATTTCGCTGAGAACCGACAACTGATTCTGACAACTGATTTATTTCATCCCATGGGGATAGACCAGGATCTTACTGGCCTCACCTGTTTTCAGCCGCGCCATAGCCGCGGAAAAGTCTTTCATCCCGATACGATCGGTGATCACGGGATGAAGATCCAGTTTCCCCGCCTTCAACAAGGCGGTCATCTGATACCAGGTCTGATACATCCGGCGCCCGCTTATGCCTTGAACGGTGATGCCCTTGAAAATAATGTCCTCGGAGAAATTCAGGGCGATGGGCTTGGAAGTCAGCCCGAGAAGCGAAATGCGTCCGCCGCGCCGCACAATATCAAAGGCGGTGCGAATAGCGCTGGGATGGCCGGCCATCTCGAGCACAACGTCCGCGCCCAGCCCGCCGGTCTGCTCCATGACGATGCCCCGCACGTCGTCTTTCGAGGGATCGAGGGCGAAGTCGGCTTTCATGTCCCGCGCCAGCTTCCGCCGATGCTCATTCACCTCGATGGCAAAAACTGTGGTCGCCCCCACCGCGCGGGCCACCGCAATTGAGAACAGGCCGATCGGGCCGCAACCGGTGATGGCGACCGACTTGGCCGCAATCTCTCCCGCCAGCACACTGTGCACCGCATTGCCCAGAGGGTCCAGAATCGAGGCGTACTCCTGCGGAATCGCGGGATCGAGTTTCCATATATTCGATTCCGGAATGACCACGTACTCGGCAAAGGCTCCGTCGGCATCCACGCCGATGATCTTCACGTTCTGGCAGATGTGGGCTTCGCCGGTACGGCACAGCAGGCACTTGCCGCAAGCCACGTGCATCTCGGCGGAAACGAAATCGCCTTCTTTCACGCTGGTGACTTCGTCGCCGAAGGCTGCCACTTCGCCGCAGAACTCGTGCCCGGGGATCAATGGCGGATGGATGCGGTTCTGCGCCCAGCGGTCCCACTCGTAAATATGCAGATCGGTGCCGCAGATGGAGGCCACTTTGACCTTGACCAGCACGTCGTTCCGGCCAAACGCCGGCACCTTGACCTCGCGGATTTCCGCGCCCGGAGCGGCTTGCGGCTTGACCACCGCAAGCATGGTTTTCTGCATGAAGGCCAACCTATCAGTTCAAAATGACCAGCCAAACTCTTGATTCTAGCATTGGGCTGGCTGCGCCCGTGACCGTGGCCACGGCATCGGCGGTCCGCCGGCGGGACTTTTTAGAACGTGGCCACCGGGGCGGCTTCCAGCTGAATCTCGATTCCACCCAGTCGCGTAGCGATCAGGTTGTAGACCCAAGCCCCTATGGCGCCGAACACAAAGCCCATTGCACCGTAAAGAACGGGCGCCAGGATCCCAAGGACAAGCATGGCCGCGCCGCCGATGGCACTGTTAGCCTGCTGTGTCGCCATGCTGGCCAGCCCGGCGATCAAGGCAAAAGGAAGAAAGAGCAGCCCCATGCAGCCGTACAAAATCCCCATCATCTTGGCACAGGAAAGAACGCCCACTGATTTTATGCGTTGCATCACGCCTCCTGTAATTCAGCGATCTGGATTTGAGCTTCCCCAACCACCCCCGCCCGGTGTCTCAACCCGAATCCGTTCTCCCTTAGCCAGCCGCACATTGCATTTGCCCGGCAATTTTTCCACTGAACCATCTGCCCGAATCACCGATGCGTTTCCCGGCTGGCCATCCCCGCCTCCGCTCAGCCCCCAGGGTCCATGTTCGCGCCGGTCGGCCAGGAGGGTGACTTCGGCGCCGGTCAACACTTCAATCTCGCGCACGATGCCGTCCCCGCCACGATATCTGCCGGCGCCGCCGCTTCCCGGCCGCAGGGAATATTCGCGCACTCGCAGCGGATACGAATACTCCAGCGCTTCCGCCGGCGTGTTCAGCGAATTCGTCATGTGAGTGTGCACGCCCGAAACGCCCGGTTTCGTGGGGCGGGCGCCCATCCCGCCGGCGATGGTTTCATAGTAAGCAAAAGGCTCGCCCGTCCGCGGATCCATTCCCCCAATCGTAAGATTGTTCATGGTTCCTGAGGCCGCCGCCGGAATGAGCTCCGGAACTGCCTGGGCCAGTGCGCGCAGCAAAACATCCACGATGCGCTGCGAGGTTTCAACGTTCCCGCCCGCCACCGCCGCCGGAGGACGCGCATTCACCACCGTCCCCGATGGCGCAATCACCCGAATGGGCCGCATCAGGCCCGAGGTCGCCGGAACATCCTCCGCCAGCAGGCATCGAAAAACATAAAAGCAAGCCGAATATGTGATCGCCTCGACGGCGTTGATGCTGCCCTCCACCTGCGGATCAGACCCACTGAAATCCACTGTGACCACGGGCCGTGTGGGGACGGGGCTTCGCCCCGTCCTGGCCGGGTCGGAGACCCGGCGCTGGTTCCCCTCGACCTTCACCGCCGCCACAATCTTCACCGGCCGGTCGCTGATCCCGTCGCTGTCCATGAAGTCTTCGGCCCGATACGTCCCCCTGGGCACGCGGGCCAAAAACTCGCGCATCATTCGCTCCGAGTACTCCAGCAATGCCCGTGCAGCGGACCGCGCCCGTTCCAGCCCGTAGCGCCCGCATACCTCGCGCAGCCGCTCGGCCCCGGTGTGGCAAGCCGCGATCTGCGCCCCCAGATCGCCTTCGCGCTCTTTCGGCGTACGGACGTTGTTCAGCAGCAACGCCAGAACGTCGCGCTCCATCGCGCCTGAGCGCATGATTCGCACCGGCGGAATGCGCAACCCTTCCTGGTAAATCTCGCGGCACAGGCCCATCGAGCCGGGATACGTGCCGCCCACATCCGCATGATGGGCGCGCGAAGCTACATAGAAATCGGGACGCGACCGGTTGGCCGGGGCGGCCGCGAGTGCTTCATGGCCTTGCCGTCTGCGCCCTATACGCACCGGCGCCACCAGAGTAATGTCCGGAAGATGGGTGCCGCCGCGAAAGGGATCGTTCAACATCACCACGTCGCCGGGGTTGAGCGGAGAGCTGTCGATGGCCGCGCGCACCGACATCGGCATCGAACCCAGGTGCACCGGCATGTGATCGCCCATGGCAATGGCGTCGCCGTGAGAATCAAAAAGCGCGCAGGAGTAGTCCCGCCGCTCCTTGATGTTGGGCGAAAACGCGGTGCGCCGCAACGCGGCCCCCATCTCCTCGGCGATGGAGTGATAAATGTTCTTGAAGATTTCGAGCTCGATGGGATCGCGTCGCATAACCTCAGCCCATGTTGGGTCCGGAAAACCTTCGCCAGTGTACGACAACGCCCCCGGAAAGCGGTCAGGTTCGGCAAGCCCGAGTTCGTTTTGTGGCGGTTTCCTGACGAGGCCACGCCAGAATTAAAGGGTTGCTTTAGAATGTGGTTGTCCTCAGGGCGCGGTCATGCTAGAAACGCGGAGGGGGAGACGTTCCCTGCAACGAATGTGGCTTCCGGAAATTAAGATGAGCCCACGAACTCGAGCCAACGCCAAGTCCACTGCCACCGATGTCCTGATCCCTGAAAAGCTCTATTTCCGGATCGGAGAAGTTTCGCGCCTGTGCAACCTGCCGGCTTATGTGCTGCGGTTCTGGGAAACTGAGTTCCCCCAGCTCAAGCCGATCAAGAGCAGCACGGGCCAGCGCATGTATCGCCGCAAGGACGTCGAAAGCGTCCTGCGCATCAAGCAGCTGCTTTACGAAGAAGGGTTCACCATCCCGGGGGCGCGGCAGCATCTCCGGGCTGAAATCAAGACCGACAAGAAGCAGGATCCGCTGCCCTTCCCGGCGCGGTCCACCTCCGACCTGAAATATATCCGTCAGGGACTGAAGGACATTCTCACCATGCTCTCAGCCCGGCACTAGGACGCCAGGCTGAGAACCTGCCGCGGTCCTACCGGCGGTTGAAGTTGCCGGAGAAGTCGTCCCTCCCGATCCTTCCACTCACATTGATCAGTTCAACCTCGTTGAGATCATTGTTGAACCGGGCTTGGGCGGTGCCGCGCGCGTCGCCGCGGTCGGAACCTGTAATCCGCATGGTGAAGCCCGCGCCCACGGAGTTCTCAACTACGCCGTAGAACGTGATCCTGAAGTTTCTGCCCCGCAGCGTAATGGACGGGCGCGATCCCCGGCTGTCCACGTAGCCGCGGTCTACGTTGAAGCTCCCGGACCGGCTGTTGTAGGTGCCCTGCATTGGCGTATCCACTTTCACTCTGGGATAGTTGCCGACCGGGCCGCCTGGGCCTCCCGGATAGCCGGGGTAACCAGGGCCAGGGCCGCCAGGATAACCGGGGCCAGGCCAGTTACCGCTGCTGGCCCGCGGACTGTACTTCACGCGCTCCACGCGATTCGAGCGGGGATCGACCACGCAGTCGTAGGTCGCGGTTCTCCAACGGTCCGGCCCCCCGATGCCGTAGCGCAGGTTCCCGCGAAGACCAAGTCGCCCATCCGACGCTGAGTATGGGACCTGGGAATCCAGGTTGAGATTGACCCGCCGGCCGGCGTCGGCACTGACCCGGTCGGCCAGCGCGTTCTGGCACTGCAGTGAGATCGCCGGAGGACGTCCCGGGTACTGGCCGGGCGGATATTGGCCTTGCGAATAGTTCCCTTGAGCCTGCATTCCTATAGAGGAGGCAAGAACCAGCACGCAGATTGACATGAAACGCAAAGCTGCAAAATTTCGAGGCAGAAGATCACGGCACATAAAGATTCTCCTGAAGCGTTTTGTACAACAGGGTTTTTCCCGAGACGCGAAACTATACATCAAAACAAGTCATCCCAGGAGCCTTTGGAGGGAAACTCACCCTGGACAGCCGCCCGATGGTCGACAAGAGGCGCGGCGACGGCGCTGCCTTGGCTTCAGGTCAGGGCCCGGTCCAGATGGCTGTAGCCGCCGTCCACGAAAATATGCTGGCCGGTGGTGTGCGCGGACTTGCCGGAAAGCAGGAAAATCGCCATGGCGGCGATCTCGTCCACGGTGGTCATGCGTTTTCCCAGGGGAATTCTGCTGAGGATGGCGCTCAGTTTCTCCTCGGGATTAGGGAATGTCTGCAGCCACTCGCGGTAGAGCGGGGTCATCACTTCCGCCGGCAGGATGGTATTTACGCGAATGTTATAAGGCAGCAATTCGACCGCCCATTCCCGGGTAAGCGCCATGACGGCGCCTTTCGCTGACGCATAGCCGGAGGTGCCGCCCTGTCCGGTGACCGCGGTTTTTGAGCCGATGTTGACGATGGCCCCTTGCGACCGCTTCAGATGGGGGAGTGCATGGTGGGCCATGCTGTAGTAATGCACCAGATTGCGCTGCAGGGAGGCCACGTATTCAACCGGGTCGCCGTGCTCGAGCCCCACTTTGTCGTTGCGCCCGGCGTTGTTGACCAGCGCATCCAGCCGCCCAAATGTTTTCACCGTCTGCTCAACGGCCAGCGAACAGTCTTCGCCGCTCGCGAGCAGGACGGTGATCAACCCGCAGGCCGCGCCTTTGCTGCGCAACTCGTCTTGCAACTTACCCCCGGCTTCCGCGTCGCGGTCCACGACGACCGGCACGGCGCCTTCAGCGGCGCAGCCTCGCACAATGGCCGCGCCGATTCCCTTGGCCCCGCCGGTCAC
>Ga0187823_10000394_pt1 | contig 10735 bp, 9 predicted proteins | sample NC_wetland_sal_i_12_FD_132968 | JGI IMG/M metagenome (GOLD analysis project Ga0187823, IMG submission 132968) | Wetland sediment microbial communities from Neuse River Estuary, North Carolina, USA - SourceSoil_3 | ecosystem: Environmental > Aquatic > Freshwater > Wetlands > Sediment | place...
CGATCGTCTCGACCGGGCGCGCGAGGAGCTCCTCGTGGCGGAAGCGAGCGATTGGTTCTGGTGGTACGGCGACGACCACCAGAGCGCGCACAAAGAGGAATTCGACACCCTGTTCCGCTCGCATCTGATCTGCGCCTACAACCTTCTCGGCCTTCCCGCGCCCGCGGCCGTGCGCCGGAGTCTGCGCGGCGCGGGGCCGGAGGGCCCCAACGGAGAGCACCGCCTGCCGTTCGTCGCGCCGAGCCTCGATGGCCGCGACACCCATTTCTACGAATGGCGGAACGCGGAGCTCTACGACGCCGCCTCAGACCAGGGCGCCGATCACAGGACGAGCGGGATCATCCGGCGGATCCTGTTCGGACTGAACGAGCGGGATCTCTTCCTGCGCGTGGACGGCGTGGGGTCGGGCGCGAAACCGGGTAGCGCGATCGCGCTCCGCTTCCTGCTTCCGCGGACGGTCGAGGCGCGGGCGCGGCTCTCGGGCGCGCCCCGCGGCCCGCTGGCCTGGACCCCGGCGCCCGAGGCGGCGGCGCCCGGACAAGCCGCCCCGGACCCCGGGGAGTTCGCGGCGGGCACCCTGACCGAGATCCGCGTTCCGCTCGCGGCTCTGGGCGCGGGCCCCGAGACGGTCCTCCGGTGGTCCGTCGCGCTGGAGGAGTCCGGGGAGATCGCCGAGACCGTGCCCAGGACGGGGGATCTCACCGTCACGACGCTCGACGCAGACTTCGGCACGCGAAACTGGTCCGCCACCTAGGCGGTGGCGGCCTTGACGCTCTCGGCCGCGCGTGCTATTCCTGCCTCGTGACGGCCGCGTCGCCATACGATTCGATCCGTCCCGAAGACGTGGAGCGCGGGCGTCTGCTCGCCGCGGTCGCATACCTTCCCGGGCTCTGCTTTCTGGGCCTCCTGGGGGCGCCCGAAAACGCCTATATCGGATTCCACGCCCGGCAGGGGTTCCTCCTCTTCGTCGTCGAGGTGGCCCTCGCGATCTTCTTCTGCATCTACGACGCCACACTCGGGAGGATTCCGTACTTGGGTCCGTTTCTCGGCTACGTCGTGAAGTTCCTCGTCTGGACCGCGATCCTCCTGGTCACCGCCTTCGCCGCCGCCAAGGCGGCCAGCGGCGAGACGACCCGCCTGCCGTTTCTGGGCGACTATGTCGAGCGGGTCCCGTTCTGATGGCGTCCCCGACCGAAAAGCGGTTCTGGCTGCTCCGGCGGCTTTCCAAGGTCATGAGCGTGCTGGCGTGGGTGGTTCTGGTCATCATCGCCCTGGTCGTTCCCGTGGGATTCGCGAGGGCGATCGTGGCGCGGTCGCAGGAGGACTTCATGGCGACGCTGGCCTACGGGGTCTCCGGCGGGTTCATCTTCATCTACCTCCTCTACATGGCCCAATGGATCCAGGTGATCCTGGCGGTCGAAGAGAACACGAAGCAGGCCACCTACGTGCTCGAGAAGCTCACGACCCTGACGCAGCAGATGAGGGACCGCCTGGGCGAGGCCTCGGACCGGGAGGCTGAGGAGAAGTTCGAGTAGGGCTTAACCTAGAAATGTCGTAGGAGAGATATTATGTCAACTACGAATCCGAGGTGGATTCGGCCCGAAAGGCCCGCCGCTACCGCAGATTCCCCTCCTCGAGCTGCGCCAGCGGCCTCCCGAGGTCGTCCATGAGCTGCAGGGTCCGCCCGATGATGCGGTAGCGCCGCGTCTGATTCAGCGCGCGGAAGAACGCCGTCTCGGTCTCCATCGAGGGGCACGCCATCTGGGTCGAGGTCAGGTCGCGGAAGCGCAGGACGCCGCGGCCGCTCTCGTAGTCGCCCGAGATCCGATTGCAGCCGCCCGAGCCGGTGACACGCTGCGAGCGCGGGTCCAGCTCGATCCAGGGCTCGCGCCCGTGCGCGGAGGCGTTCACGGCTTGGTCTCCGATGTGGAACGGCCGCCAGCGCGTGTTGCCGAGCTCCGCCTCCACGCGGCCCCTTCCGTCCGACCGACCTTTTGCATCCGCCGTTCGCCGGACGGCCACGCGGCGCATGAGCACGGTGACCATCCGGCCCCGTCCATGCGATTTGGCCGAGTACGCCTTGCTGCCCGTGAACCAGGGCTCCCCCTTCACCTCGATGCTCGCGCGCACCATGCATCGCGTCGGAGCGTCGATGTGCCGAGGGTCGTACGTGAGCTCGAATGCGATCGGGACCTGCCCGGGATTCTTCTTGCGGACCCGGGCGATGACCTTCGAGGGGACGTGGCTCCGCGACCCTTCCTCCAGCGTTGCCTCGAACACGGCGCCCGGCGGGAGCGCGGTGCGCCCGCGATAGGTCGCGGAGCCGGCGATCGTGGCCCTCACGTCCGAGGCGCACGCGTGCCGAGGAGCCCACGCCGATGCCGCGAGAAGGAGCAGGACCGGCCATGTGCTTCGAAGCATGCGCGGGACCATCGAGAGCTCCTTTGGATCGAGGTAAGAATCCACGGCGTCCCCTACTTCACCACCACGTTCACCAGCCTGCCGGGCACGATGATGACCTGCGCGACCGTCTTTCCGGCCGCGTGGGAGCGCACCTTGGGATCGGCCAGCGCGGCCGACTCGATGGCCGCCTTGTCGGCGGCGGCCGGCACTTCGACGCTCGAGCGGACCTTACCGTTGACCTGGACCACCAGGGAGATCGTCTCGCGCTCCAGGGCATCCTGGGAAACCTGCGGCCAGCCCGCGGTGAAGATGGACCCGGCTCCCCCCAGGACTCTCCAGGCTCCCTCGGCGGTGTTGGGGGCCAGCGGCGAGAGGAGGCGGGTCCCGAGGCTCATCGCTTCCCGGACCTCCGGCGCCGTCATATCCCCTTTCGCGTCTCTGTATTCGTCCAGCGCGTTGACGTATTGCATCATGCCGCTCACGGCGGTGTTCAGGTGCAGGCGGTCCATGTCGGTCAGGATCTGGGACGTGAGCTGATGGATGCGACGGCGGAGGTCCCGTCGCGGCCCGGCGGGGGCCCACTTCGGAGTCTCCCGGTGCCCGGCGGCGAGCGGCAGCGGGCCAGAAGGCTCTGCCCCAATCACATCCAGCACCAGCTTCCAGTATCTTTGTAAGAACCGGTACGCGCCCTCCACCCCGCGGTCGTTCCACTCGGCATCCTTCTCCGGCGGCCCGATGAAGAGGGTGTAGAGCCGGACCGTGTCGGTGCCGTAGCGCTCGATCAGGTTGTCCGGCGCGACAGTGTTCTTCTTGGACTTGGACATCTTCACGCCGTTCTTCGTGATCATGCCCTGCGTGAAGAGCCGCTCGAAGGGCTCGGAGAAGGAAACCAGGCCCATGTCGCGAAGGACCTTCACGATGAACCGCGAATAGAGAAGATGCAGGATCGCGTGCTCGACGCCGCCGATGTATTGATTCACCGGCAGCCAGCGGTTCACGGCCGGGGTGTCGAACGCTCTCTTGTCGTCCTTGGGGCTCAGGAAGCGTAGGAAATACCAGCTGGAGTCCACGAAGGTGTCCATGGTGTCGGTCTCCCGCCGGGCCACGCCCCCGCACTTGGGACACTTCGCGCGCAGGAAGGCCTCGTTCGTCCGCAGGGGCGATTCCCCGGTCGGCTTGAACTCGACCTGGTCGGGCAGCACGATGGGCAACTCCGATTCGGGCACCGGCTGGGCGCCGCACGTCTCGCAATACACCATGGGAATCGGCGCGCCCCAGTAGCGCTGCCGCGAGATGAGCCAGTCGCGCAGACGATAGTTCACGCGCGCCTCGCCGGCGCCCTTCGCGGCCAGCGCCTCCACGATCGCGCGCTTCGCGGCGCCGCTCGCGAGCCCGTCGAAGACGCCCGAGTTCACCAGCTTCCCTTCCCCTTCGGTCGCGGCGGTTCCGTCGTAGGTGCCCTCCGCGGCACGGACGACCTCCACGATGGGCAGCCCGTACTTCGTCGCGAACTCGAAGTCGCGCTGATCGTGCGCCGGGACGGCCATGATGGCTCCGGTGCCGTAGCCCAGGAGCACGTAGTTCGCGATCCAGACGGGAAGGCGAGCGCCGGTCAGCGGATGGATCGCGTGGATCCCCGCCTCGGCCCCTTCCTTCTCGGTCTCGACCAGGAACCGGTTCGAGACCCGCGCCTTCCGTAGACGCTCCACCAGATCGGCGGCGGCGCCCTGGAGTTTCCCTTCGGCGCGCAGCCGCGCGACCCGCGGATGCTCGGCGGCCAGCACCACGTAGGTCGCGCCCAGGAGCGTGTCGGGCCGGGTGGTGAAGACCTCGATCGAGTCCTTCGAGCCCTCGATCGGGAAACGGATGGTCGCGCCCTCGCTCCGGCCGATCCAGTTCGTCTGCATGGTCCGGACCTTTTCGGGCCAGTGGACCAGCTGCTCGAGGTCGTGGAGCAGGGGCTCGGCGTAGTCGGTGATCTTGAAGTACCACTGCTCGAGGTCGCGCGTCTCGACCGGCGTGCCGCATCGCTCGCACGTTCCGTCGGGCAGCACCTGCTCGTTCGCGAGCACGGTGTTGCAGGAGGGGCACCAGTTCACGGCCCCCTTCGCCCTGTACGCCAGCCCGCGCTCGTAGAGCTTGAGGAAGAGCCACTGGGTCCACTTGTAATACGAGGGATCGCAGGAGGCGATCTCGCGGTCCCAGTCGTAGGCGAGCCCCCAGTGCACCAGCTGCTCCTTCATCCGCGCGATGTTCTTCCGGGTCCAGGTCGCGGGATGGATCTGGTGCGCGATGGCCGCGTTCTCCGCGGGCAGCCCGAAGGCGTCCCACCCCATGGGGGTCAGCACCGCGTGCCCCTGCATGCGCTTCAGCCGGGTCACCACGTCGCCCAGGATGTAATTGCGACCGTGTCCCACGTGGAGATCCCCCGAGGGATACGGGAACATGTTCAGGCAATAGAAGGGGCGCTCCGCCTTCATGGGATCGCGGATCTCGAAAAGCCCCTCTTCCTTCCACAGCTTCCGAGCCTCGCGCTCCAGATCGTGGGGGCGGTAGAGCTCTTCCGCGCGCTCGTCTCGAATCGATCTACCCACGGATGGCTTGCCTCACGGTTTGAACCAGAGTCGACGCCAGCTCGGTGTCCCGGATCTCGCCGCGCTTGAGCGCCCGGTCGGCCCGGTAGACCTGATCGAGCACGGCGCGCGCCTTGATCTTGGGCAGCGGCGCCGCGGGGCGGGTCGTGCGCCGATAGTAGAAGCTCTGCGGCTCGAGGATGGCCAGCGCGGACTCCGCCAGCGCCCAGAGGGCGCTCGTCCCGCCGATTCCCTCGCGCGCCAGCGCCTCGGTCTCCGCGCGCGCCTCCGAAGCGGTGCCGGCGAGCACGGCCTGGGCCCAGCGCTCCACCGAGGCTCCGGCCCTCGCGTCCCGCAGCGCGTCGAGGGCGCGCGCGGGCAGACGGCCCTCGGCGTCCGCGTGCGCGGCGAGCTTTCGCATCTCTTGCCGGAAGGAGAGGAGGTCCGGAGCGCTGCGAAAGATCGTCTCCACCGTCGCCCCGGGCAACTTCAGCCCTTCCTCGCGGGCGATCGACTCCGCCCACTCCAACCCTTCCCCGCCGCGCGCGCGGCACGGCACGGTGGCGGCCACCGCCGCCAGGGATCCCAGGAACTTGAGCTCGTCCACGTCGCGCGCGGTCGTGAGGAGCACCGTCACGCCCTCGCCCGGCGCGCTCGCCCACGCGAGAAGCGCTTCCTCGGTGGCATTCCCCATCTTCGATCCCTCTCGAATCCAGATCCGGCGCGCGGCGCCGAAGAGCGACAGGGTCTGGAACGCGCTCGCGAGCGTCTCCGCTTCCAGCGCGTCCCCCTCCAGCCGCTGGAACTCGGCGCCCTCGGCCTCGGCGCCCTCGCGAAAGGCGCGCATGAGGCGCTCGCGCAGGAACTCGTCGGGGCCCGCGCCCAGCAGGACGGCGGGGATTCCGGACGCGGGACCGCGGAGCATCGGCTCGGCATCCCGGAGCGGGCGCATGCCGCCCCGCTTCACCATCCCTGCACCGTGCGGCTCACGATCCGATCGGTCAGCTTCTGGATCACGTCCTTCCTTCCATCGGTCTCGGTCTGCGCGGGCTGGCTGCCCACCTGGACCACATTGTACGTGGTTCGAACGGTGAGGGCGTCGTCCTTCCAGAGATCGCGGTTCTTGACCATGTCCCGGAAGGAGACGGACACCGTGAGCACGATCTCGTACTCGGTGGCGCGCTCGGCGGTCGTGTATCCGAACACCTGATTCTTGTAGCCCACGACCGTGCCGCGCAGCACGGCGTTCGCGTCCCGCTCCTGGGCGATGCGGAGGCTGCCGGCCGTGAGGAATCCGTTCACCAGCGATTGCGTGATGTCGTCGGCCAGGCCGAACTCGACGGTGTTGTTCCCGAAGATGGGTATGGCCAGCGTCTTGAGATGCGACGGGAGGGTGCTTCGAACCGTGTAGGCGCATCCGCCCGCGAGGGCGGCGAGGGCGAGCGCGATCCCGAGCCTCATCCGGAGGCCCGGGGTGAAGCCGGGAGCCCTACCCCACATCCGCGGCGGGTGTGTCCTGGAAGCCATAGAGTTTCATTCGGTATCTCAGCTTGTCCCGCTTCATTTGGAGCAGCGCGGCCGTCCGGCTCTGGTTTCCCCCCGAGCGATCGAGCGCGCGCTGGATGATATCTCGCTCCATCTGTCCCAGGATGCCCTCGAGATCGAAGCCCTCCTCGGGGATCTGGCCGCTCTCGAGCACCGAGCGCAGCGTCTGGAGCGTGGAGGAGTCGCTCCTCGAGGGAGCGGGAGCGATGGCGCTCCGCAGATGCTCCGTCACGATCCGGTTCCCCTGGGAGAGAAGCACGATCCGCTCGAACAGGTTCCGCAGCTCCCGGATGTTTCCGGGCCAAGGATACGACATTAGGACCTGTTCCGCGGCGGAATCGATGGCTTCGAAATTCTTCCCGAATTGCCGGTTGAACTGCGCCAGGAAATGCTTGGCCAGCGGCAGGATGTCTTCCCGGCGCTCGCGGAGCGGGGGAACCCGGATGGGCACGACCTTGAGCCGGTAGAAGAGGTCCTCCCGGAAGCGCTGCTCGCGCACCATCGTCTCGAGATTCTGGTTGGTGGCGGAGATGACGCGGACGCTCACGGTGATGTCCTTCGTCCCGCCGACGCGCTTGAACGTCATGCGCTCGAGGACGCGGAGGAGCTTCACCTGGATGCTGGGCATCATCTCCCCCACCTCGTCCAGGAAGAGCGTGCCGCCGTTGGCCAGCTCCAGGAGCCCCTGCTTCTGCTGCCGGGCATCCGTGAAGGCGCCCTTCTCGTGCCCGAAGAGCTCGGATTCCAGGAGCTCGCGGGGGATGGCCGCGCAGTTCACCTCGAGCATGGGCTTGTCCCGCCGGCCCGAGAGCTCGTGGATCCAATGGGCGATCAGCTCCTTGCCCGTGCCGCTCTCTCCCTCGATCAGAACGCTCGTGGAATCACTCTGCGCCACCTGCTCGACGATGGTGTAGACGTGCTGCATGGCGGGGCTCTGCCCGCGGACGAACTCGCGCGAGAATTTCTGGCTCTTCTCCTGCCGGTGGTGCTGGACCTCGCGCCCGAGGCGCTGCGCGGTCAGCTCGCGCTCCAGCACGAGCAGGAGCTCCTCGCGGATCGGCTTCCCCTTGGTCAGGTAATCGCGGGCGCCGAGCCGCATGGCCTGCACCGCGGTCTCGTGGTCGGGCTCGCCGGTCAGCATGACGACGATCTGGTCGGGCCACTGGACGCGGATCTTCTCCAAGACCTGGATGCCGGTCACGTCGGGAAGGCGGATGTCGAGAAGCACGAGATCGGCGGGCTCCTTCTCGAGGATCTGGAGCCCGGCCTTCCCGGAATCCGCGGTGAGGACCTGATAGCCCTCGGCCTTCAGCTCGCGCGGAAGGAAGTGGCGGATCGTCTCGTCGTCGTCGATGACCAGGACGGTTCCCTTCATGCACGCTCCTCGCTCTCAGGCGGCCGCGGGCAGCAGGATGCGGAACAGCGTCCCCTGCCCCGGCGCGCTCACCGTTTCGATCGATCCGCCGTGGCGCTGCACGATCCCGTGCGCCACGAACAGCCCGAGGCCCGTCCCCTTCGGCCGGGTGGTGTAGAACGGCTCGAAGAGGTGCGGCACGTGCTCGGGCGCGATACCCGCTCCGGTGTCCGAGATCTCGATCTCGACGCGCGGCGAGGGCGGGTTCGAGACGCGGCGGGCGCGGATCACCACCTCGCCCTCGCCCTCGATCGCCTGGACGGCGTTCAGGACCAAGTTCAGGAAGACCTGCAAGAGCTGGTCGGTATCGGCCAGGACCTTGGGCCAAGTATCGGCACCCTCGAGGCGGATCTGGACCCTTCCCTCCGGGATCGAGGGCGCGAGCGTCCGCAGGGCCCGGGCGGCCACGTCGGCGATGGAAACGGGCCCCAGGGTGAGCATCCTGGGGCGGGTGGCGGTGAGGAGGTCCTGGACGATGGTATTGAGCCGGGCGACCTCGCGGAGGATGAACTGGACGTCCACCCGCCGCTCGTCGCCCTCGGGGAAACCGCGGCTCAGGTACTCCACCCCGGTCGCGATTCCGGTCAGGGGGTTCCGGATCTCGTGCGCGACACTCGAGGCGAACCGTCCCAGGGCCGCCAGGCGATCCAGCTGCCTGATCCGCTCCTCCATGCTCCGCACGTCCGAGAGATCGGTGAGCGTGGCGACGGCGCCCCGGGTGCGGCCCTCGGCGTCCCGGAGGGGGGCCGCGTTCACCTCCACGGGGATGGTGGTGCCGTCCTGGCGGCGGACGATGTGCTCCGAGGGAGCTCCCGCCCCGCTCCTGCCGAGCGCGCGCAGGAGCGCCTCCTGCCATCCTTCGGCCCCGCCGATCTCCTCGATCGTCTTGGCGAGGGTCGTCTCCCGCGGGGCCCCGAGGATCGCCTCGGCGGAGCGGTTCCAGGCCAGCACCTGCCCTTCGCGGTCCACGGCGACGACGCCGAGCGGCATGCTCTCGATCACGTCCTCGCGGAAGCGCGCCTCGAGATCCAGCGCCTCGTTCAGGCTCAGGTTCACGCATAGGGCGCCGAGGGCGGGCACGATCGCCTCCACCGAGGCGGCACGGGCCCCGTCGGAGTCGCCGGAGATCCCCATGAGGCCCAGCACGCGATGGAACTGGCAAGGGGCGCACTGCCGGCGGCCCTCGGCGTGGCTGCTGAGGGGCGCTCCCGAGATCACGCAGGCCCGTCCTTCCACGCAGGATCCCGGGCAAGGGGGCTGTCCGCCGCTCAAGCGCTCCTCCGGCACTTCCCCGCGGACCGGTATCGGGCGCCAGGGGCCCCCGACGCGCTCCCCCCAGGGATCGGTCTCGAGGACCTCCTCGCCCTCCCCGAGCGCGAGCCAGCGGAGCCACTCGACATCCATGTCGCGGAGCGAGACGCGGCCCGAACGGGTCTCCGGCTCTCCGCCGGGACCGGAGCGCCAGAGCGCGAACTCGGCCGGATTCCCGCGCCTCAGGCCGAGCCAGAGACCCGGCTCGTTCAGCGCGCGCGCTAGGTACTGGATCAGGGTCCGGAACGGGCGGTCGGGCTCCCGGCTGGGAACCGCGAAGGCGATCAGCTCGCCCATGCCCCGGAGCTGGACGCGGGTGGCGAGCTCTCTTCGGAAGTTGGCTTCGAGGTCGTGAAGGAGGACCTGGACCAGTGCTTCCGCCGGATCGCGAGGCGGGTCGGAGGCGCCGGGAGTGATTTCCTGGATGGGCGGGAGACCGCAGAGCGCGCGGATCTCCTCGGCGCGCCTCCAAAGCGCGTCGAGATCCCATCCCTGGGTCTTCGGGTCGTGTGCGGTCAAGCGAAGGACCGTTGTGGAGCTAGTGGGCGCCCTCGCCGCGAGCCATGACTTTCACGGTGGCGGCCATGATCTTCAGATCGAGCAGGATGCGACCGTTCTTGAGGTAGTAGAGATCGTACTGGAGCTTGCGGTTGGCGCTGTCGACGGTGGTGTCGTAGCGGGATTTCACCTGGGCGAGTCCCGTGATGCCGGGCAGCGCGCTACATCGCTTCGGATAGTCGGGAATCGAAACGGAGAGCGATTGAACGAACGTGGGACGCTCGGGACGCGGGCCCACGAGGCTCATGTCGCCCAGGAGCACGTTCCAAAGCTGAGGGATCTCGTCCAGGCGCGTCCGGCGGAGGAACTTCCCGACCCGCGTGATGCGCGAGTCCTGCGCCGACGCCCAGACCGGGCCGGTGTTGCGCTCCGCATCCACGACCATGCTGCGGAACTTATAAATTTTGAACGGCCGTCCGAATGCGTCCGCCTGGCGCCGCTCCTTCGCGGACGGATGTCCGTTGCGCCGGCCGCGGCGGCGGTTGATGCCGACGCGCACCTGCGTATAAAAGACGGGACCGCGACTGTCGAGGGTCACTGCTGCAGCGATGGCGAGACAAACGGGAAGAAGAAGCACGAGTCCGATGGAGGACGCCGTCAGATCCAGCGACCTCTTGAAGATCCGCTCGAAAGCCCGCCCCTCCCCCGCATTCTGCCCCGCCGCCCAACGCGCCGAAGGAAGAATCACGATACTCAACCCATCCTCTACTTTCGAGCCGGGCTCGTGATGCCGATCCGGGCGCCGAGGCAAGGGTGAGGCTCGGTCGTTGGCCCGGGGTTCTACGGCTGAGCCATCGCGGGCGCCGGCACCGCGCGAGGCTTTGCGGGGAACAAGGTGGGGACGCAGGCTGGTGTGGACATACCTCCAGCCATACGCCTATGCCCTGCCCCCACGACGCCAGAAAGTATAGCAGCGGCCCGGGGGCTAGGC
>Ga0187823_10000395_pt1 | contig 10722 bp, 9 predicted proteins | sample NC_wetland_sal_i_12_FD_132968 | JGI IMG/M metagenome (GOLD analysis project Ga0187823, IMG submission 132968) | Wetland sediment microbial communities from Neuse River Estuary, North Carolina, USA - SourceSoil_3 | ecosystem: Environmental > Aquatic > Freshwater > Wetlands > Sediment | place...
GGGACCAAGGTCCTCGCCGGCGGGCACAGCCTGATTCCGATGATGCGGTTCCGCCTGGCGCAGCCCGCCCGGCTGATCGACATCGGCCACCTGAGCGAGCTCAGGGGCGTCGCCGAGCACCGGCGGGGCGCGCGGATCGGCGCGCTTACGACGTACCGGGAGGTGCTCGAGTCGGATCTCCTGCGGGAGCGGTTCCCCATCCTCGCGGAGGTCACCGAAGGCATCGGCGACGTGCAGGTGCGGAACCGCGGCACCATCGGCGGGGGCCTCGCCCACGCCGACCCGGCCTCGGACATGCCGGCGGTGATGGTGGCGCTGGGCGCGAGTTTCACGCTGCGCTCCAAGAAGGGCAAGCGCTCCGTGCCCGCTCGCGAATTCTTCCAGGCCCCGTTCTCCACCGCGCTGGCGGAGGACGAGCTGCTGATGGAGATCGTCCTCCCGCCGCTGCCCCGGCATGCGGGCACCGCCTACGTCAGCTTCGACCAGGCGGCGTCGGGATATTCGCTCGTCGCCGCGGCGGCGGTCGTGGCCCGCACCCGGAGGACGGTGAACCACGCCTTCGTGGCGCTGACCGGGCTGGCCGACGTGGCCCCGACGGTCAAGGCCGCCGAGCAGCTCGTGGGCACGAAGGGCGAAGCGCAGGCGGTGGCCGGCGTGGCCGCGGCGGCGCCCGAAGGACTCGAGATCCAGGGGGACATCCACGCGCCGGCGCCCTATCGCCGGCACCTGGTGACCGTGGCGGTGCGGGACGCGCTCACCCGGGCGCTCGAGCGGGCGCGGTAGAGACCGGGCGATGCGACTCCAGTTCACCGGCGCCCCCGAGATCAGCGCCACCCGCGAGCACGTCTGGACCCGGCTCATGGACCCGCAGTTCGTGGCCGGGTCCGCGCCCGGCGTCGAGTCGGTCGAGACCATCGACGCGACCCAGTACCGGGTCATCTCCGCGTTCGGCGTGGGCTCGGTCAAGCTCCGGTTCACCCTCCATGTGGAGCTGTTCGAGGTGATCCAGCCGGAGCGCGCCAAGCTCCGGGCGCGGGGCAAGGCGCCGGGCTCGAACGTGGACGTGGTCGCGGCGGTCCACCTCGAGGAGTCCACGGTCGGTCTCGTGCGACTCAACTGGACCGCCGACACCGACGTGAGCGGCACCGTCGCGAGCGTGGGAGCGCGACTGCTCGAGGGCACGGCCAGGAGGCTCACCGAGCAGTTCTGGCAGGACTTCGCGCGGCGGGTGACCGCCGCCGAGGAGGCCGGGGGCCCTGCGGCGCCGAACGGGCCCGGAGGCCCGAGCGGGCCGCCTGCCCCCGCGCACTGAACGGGGCCGGGGCCGCCCCGTCCAATGACCCCGCGCAGCACAGCCCCCGTCGAGCGCTGGGTCAAGGCCGGCGACATCAAGCTGTTCGTCACTGACGAGGGCGAGGGCGAGCCCGTCATTCTCGGCCACGGGATGTGGTGCACCGGCCGGATGTTCGCCGGCCTCGCCCGGGCGCTGAGTCCCTACTACCGGCTGATCACCGTCGACCTGCGCGCGCACGGCCGGAGCGGCGTGCCGGCGGGCAACTGGGGCGTCGCGGATGTCGGCGAGGACTACCGGCGCGTGCTCGACGCCCTCGGGATCGAGCGGGCGGTGCTCGCGGGCTACAGCATGGGAGGAATGGGGGCGCTCCATTTCGCCCTGGCCCACCCGGACCGCCTCCGGGGACTGGTCCTGATCTGCACGACCGCCGCCGCGGAAGCGCCCGTCCGCCGGGTGCAGATCACCGCGCTCGCCGGGCTGGTCGCCGCCGTCGGCGCTCCCGACTGGGTGACGGCGGACGCGGCGGACAGAACGTTCGGGCGGACCTTCCAGCGCGCCTATCCGGAGGTCGTGGACCAGTGGCGCGGCGAGATCAGCGCGATGTCCCGGAAAGGCCTGGTGCAGGCCCTTCGGGCGGTCTCTTTCCGGCCCTCGCTCACCCAGCACCTTCCCGAGATCCACACCCCTGCCCTGATCCTGGCGGGAGGCCGGGACCGGATCGCTCCCGCAAAAGACTCCATGAGCATGGCCAAGCGCTTGCCCCACGCACGGCTCCAACTGGTCCGCGGCGCGTCCCACGGGCTTCCCATCGAACGGGCCCGCAACGTCGCGGCCCTGATCCGCCGTTTCATCCGGGATCTCGTGGCCCAGCGGGGACGAAGAGTCAATTCATGAAAGGCAGGCGCCTTTCTTCATAATCGCCGGGCTACGTTGGGACCAGTCCCTCACGCGGTGGTCCCGGTGTCCGTTCCCTCGCTTCTCCTCCGCAAACTGTACACGGCGGGCTCCCTCGCAAACGACGACGGCGGCTTCCATTTCCGCCTGAAGAACCGTCTGAGCGACGCGACCCTGACCCGGATCGTCGGCGCGCGGGTGGACGGATCGGAAATCCCGCTCGAGTCGATCATGCTGTCGCTGGGCGACCACGGCGTCGTCCGGGCGAGCGACGTGACCAAGGAGCGGCCCGCGCCGTTCGGTCTCCGGCAGGTGGCGGAGATCCGGGCGCTCACCGCGCCGCTGCCACAGGGGCCACACGAGATCGAGGTCCAGGTGGAAACCCAGCCGTTCGGCTCCCTGGAGATCAGCGCCAGGGACGCGATCGCAGCGCCGGGGGTCCGGGAGTCGGGCGTTCCCTACGACCGCACCGGCGAGCGGGACTACAGCACCGAGATGGCAACGAGCCGGCAGCACTGCGTCGAGGAATTCTCCGGTGCCCGCCTGACGCACGTCTCCCACTACTCGTTCGACCCCGCGGTCACCAAGGGCAACATCGAGAACTTCACGGGCGTGGCCCAGATTCCGCTCGGCTTCGCCGGACCGGTTCGCATCAACGGCGAGCACGCGGTCGGCGAGTTCATGATCCCGCTCGCCACGTCGGAAGGGTCGTTGGTCGCCTCGTACAACCGCGGGATGAAGGTGCTCAACCTCTCCGGTGGGGCCACCTGCACCGTGGTGGACGACTGCATGCAGCGCGCGCCGGTCTTCATCTTCGATTCCGCCCGCGAGGCCCGCTATTTCCGCGGCTGGGTCCAGGAGCACATCGAGGAGATCCGGCACGAGGCCGAGGCGACGTCGCACGTGGCGAAGCTGGTCTACATAGACACCTATCTGGCTCACAAGTTCGCCTACCTGCGCTTCAACTACACGACCGGGGACGCGGGCGGACAGAACATGGTCGGCCGGGCCACGTTCGCGGCCTGCGGATGGATCGTCGACCACGCTCCCGGGGTGCGGAAGTTCTACCTCGAGTCCAACTTCGCGACCGACAAGAAGGCGTCGTACGTGAACCTCATGCGGACCCGGGGGAAGCGGGTTACCGCCGAGGCGGTGTTCCTGCGCGCCGCGCTCCAGGAGCAGCTCCGGGTCGAGCCCGAGATGCTGCAGTACCACGGGGGCGTGGCCAACGTCGGCGCGATGCTGGCCGGGGCGACGAACAACGGCCTGCACTCGGCCAATGCGATCACCGCCATGTTCATCGCGACCGGCCAGGACGTGGCCAACGTCGCCGAAAGCTCGGCGGCGACCCTCTACTCGGAGGTCACCCCGGCCGGCGACTTCTACATGTCGATCACGATCCCCTCGCTGATCGTCGCCACCCATGGCGGCGGCACCGGCCTCCCCACCCAGCGGGAATGCCTCGAGGTGCTCGGCTGCTACGGCAAGGGCAAGGTGAAAAAGCTCGCCGAGATCGTCGCGGGCACCGTGCTCGCGGGAGAGATCTCGCTGGCCGCCGCGATCTCGTCGCTCGAGTGGGTCTCAGCGCACGAGGCGTACGGGCGGAAGCGCTGAGGCGCCGGAGGGTGCCGGAGTGGCCACGATGACCCGTCCCCGGTCCGCCACGCACGAGCCCAAGCGGGCCCGGCGCTCCCGCGCCGGGTTCGAGTACCTCACGGCACAGCCGGCGCCGGGCTTGGTGCGCCGCGCCATGACCGCAAACCGGCACCTGCTCGGCCTGCTGCTGGGCGGCGTGGGGGCGTGGGTACGGGCCCGGCGGGCTGAGCGGCGCACCGGCGGGCTGCGGTTCCTGCTCGCGACGGTCGTGGCGGCCATCACCCGGCCCTTCCTCCGGAAGGACCTGGCCGACGAGTCGTTCGCGTTCCAGCTCCGCCGGCGGCTCGAGCTCCTGGGACCGACCTACATCAAGCTCGGCCAGATCCTGAGCCTCCGGGAGGACATCCTCCCCCGGCCCGTCACCGACGAGCTGAAGCACCTGCTCAGCCAGCTCCCGGTGGTGCCGTTCCCGACCTTCCTCGAACTGATCGTCGGCGACCTGGGCCGCCCCATCGAGGAGATGTTCGCCTGGGTGGACCCCGAGCCGCTCGGGTCCGCCTCCATCGCGCAGATCCACAAGGCGACGACGGTCGAGGGCGACTCGGTGGTGCTCAAGGTGGTTAAGCCCGGGATCCGGGAAACGCTGTCGCGGGACGCGTTCCTGCTCCGGATCCTGGGGCGCGCGCTCCACCTCGTCTTCCCGCGCTATCAGCCGCGCCGGATCATCAACGAGTTCGTCGACTACACGCTGCGCGAGGTGGATATGCGGCGGGAGGCGGACAACGCCCGCACCTTCGCCGCCAATTTCCGGGACACACCGGACATCGTCTTCCCCGCGGTGTATCCGGAGTACAGCGGGGCCTCCGTGCTCTGTATGGAGTACTTCGACGGGCTCCGGCCCGACTCCCCGGAGGCCCAGGCCATGCCGGCCGAGGCACGCGAGCGGCTGGTGGACCTCGGGGCCGAAGCCATCATCCGGATGATCTACCAGGACGGGTTCTTCCACGCCGACCTGCACCCCGGCAATCTCGTCGTCCTGCCCGACACGAGGGTCGGCTTCATCGACCTCGGGATGGTGGGCCGGCTCGACGGAGAGCTCAAGCGGACCCTGCTGTACTACTACTACTCGCTCGTGACCGGCGACGCGGAGAACGCGGCGCGGTACCTGACGGCGGTGGCGCAGGCGGGACGGGGCGCCGATCCGGCCGGGTTCCGGCGCGAGGTCATCGAGATCTCCGCGCGGTGGCGCCGGGCGGCCACGTTCGAGGGCTTCTCCCTGGCGCAGCTCTTTCTCGAGTCGCTGTCCCGGAGCGCCCGGTTCGGCATGTACTTCCCGGTCGAGCTGGTGCTCATGGTGAAGGCGCTCATCACCTATGAGGGCGTAGGCCACATCCTGCTGCCGGGCCTCGACGTGGCCACGGTGTCGCGGAAGCACATCCGCAGCGTCTTCATCCACCAGTTCAGCCCCGTGCGCATCCTCGAGGAGGAGCTCCGCGGCGCGCCGGACCTGGTGGACGCGCTGATCAAGATGCCCATGCTCGTCACCGAAGGACTGCGGGTGCTCGAGCGGTCCACCAAACGTCCCAGGGAGAGCCCGTTCGTCGGGCTCCGGGGCACGCTCATCGCCGGGTTCTGCCTGGTGGCGGGCGCGGTCCTGATCGCCGCGGGCGGGCCGTGGCCCGCGGGGGCGGCACTGTTCACGATCGCCTTCTTCCTCGCGATCAGACGGGGAGCATGAGCCGATGAGCCCCCTCGCTCCCGGCCTCGATCCCACCGTCCGACCGACCCCCGAGCGGCAGGAAGCGCCGGGGTCGGTGCGCGACCCCTTCGACCCGGAGTACTGCCGCGGGATGATCGAGCGGGTCCTCGGCCCGATCGCGGATCGGTACTTCCGCGCGACGCTCATCGGCGCCGAGCGGATCCCGCGCACAGGGCCAGTAATTCTGGCCGCCAACCACAGCGGTGATGCGCTGCCGCACGACGCGATCATGCTGGACTCCACGCTGTGGCGCCACGACGGCATGAATCCCCTGCGCAAGCTGCGGACCGTCTTCGAGCCCGAGCTCGCGTTCGTCTGGTGGATGCGGCCGTTCGGCATCGAGGACTTCTGGCGACGGTGCGGCGGGGTGGACATGACCTTCGACAACTTCGAACGCCTGCTCCTCAGGGGCGACCGGGTGCTCTACTTCCCGGAAGGCGTGCCCGGCATCGGAAAGGGGTTCGATCGCCGTTACCAGCTCCAGCGTTTCCAGACCAGCTTCGTCCTGCTGGCCGCCCGGCACAACGTGCCGGTGTATCCGGTGTACGTCATCAACGCGGAGTGGGTCCACCCGTTCGGTTACACCTTCGGCCCGCTCGACTGGGTCATGCAGCGGGTATTCCACGTGCCGTTCCTCCCGATCCCGATCGGGCTGCTCGCGGTGATCTTTCCGTGGATGTGGTACCTCGCCTTCCCCGCTCGCCTGGTCTTCGTGGTGGGGGAGCCGCTGGACGTGGCGGCCCTGGTGCGCGACGCGGGGATTACGAACCTGGCCGAGCCTCCGCGGCCCGGGCTCAAGCGGGTGGCCGGCCAGATCCGCCGGCGCATGCAGGCCGAGCTGGACGGGCTGGTGGCCCGGCACGGAACCTCGCCGTACGACTTCCGCTCGCTCGTACGCGCGCTTCGGGAGGCGGGGGGCACCGTTGGCCGGCTGCTGCCGATCGGGTGGCCGGTGGCGTTTCTCAAGGCCGAGCGGGACCGTCGCCGGCCTCCGGCGCGGAGCCGGCTCCACGCAATTCTCAGAGACTGGGACCTGCTCGGGTTCTACCTCCCGTTCGGCTGGCCGCTCCTTTCGCTCACCCGGGCCTTCCGGCGGCCGCCGTACGGGTACCGCGGCATGAGCCGCGCGGCTGCGCGGGAAGTCCAAGGCGCGTTCCGCTGGCGGCTGTCCGAACAACCCCTCCCGCCGAGACCCCGGGAGTCCTGACGCAGGCGCGAGGCCGGGCCCGCCCAAAGCGAACGGGCGCCGCTGTTTCCAGCGGCGCCCGCTTCACAGGTGATCCTGCGCTTCTTACCGGGCTGCGGCCCGCGCCGGACGCCGGCGGCCCTTCTCGACCGCCTTGGTCAGAGCTTCGACCCGCTTGCTCAGGGTCGAGATCTCCTTCCGGGTCGGCACGCCGAAGCTATGGAGCGCCGCAGTCATGCCCGTGTCGATCGGCGCGGCGATCCGCTGAAGGCCCCGGCCGGCCCGGCCGCGAACAGCGGTGGCCTTCGTCTGGGCCTTGTGCAGCAGGCGGTTGACGCGCGCCTTGTTCATCTTCTCCACGTGCCCGCCGCGCTCGACCAGCGTGCCGAAGAGCTTGCCGCCCTCGTCGCCCGCCAGCGCGAACGCACCCAGCCCGGCCAGCCAGATCTGCTGCGCGGTGTCGCGCAGGCCGGGAACGTATCCGTTCTTCTTGATCGTCTTGGACATTGTGTCCTCCGCTTACGAGTGTGCGCGCCGGCGGGGCGCTCGTGCCGCGGATCCGCCGGGACGGCTGTTACGTGGGGCCCGTACCGGCCGCCGGCCGGGCCCTTCCAAATGACTGAGCGAGCGATCGAGGGCGGTGAGACCTTGCCGTAACAGATCGAGCTCGTTCCGAGCGCGCCGCACGGGTGGGAGCCGCTTGGCCGAGGCTCGCATCAGCCCTTGCAGCCCTTGCTGCACCCCCTCCACCCCGGAGCTCAGTGCCCGCCCGCCGCGCCGGATCACCTCGTGAAAGAACGCGCTCGAGAGCACCGACCCACCGTGCCGCTCCGCTTCATAGATGATCTGCGCCAGCGTCTGCGCGGTGACGTCTTCCTCGGTCTTGCTGTCCACCACCCGGAGCTCCTGGCCCTTCCGGACCCAGTTGCCCAACTCCTCCAGCGACACGTACCGGCTCTCCTCCGTGTCGTAGAGCTTCCGGCTTTCACCGCCGTACCGCCTGATGAGACGCACCATAGCAACCTCCCGTCTCCGCCTCTTCCGCGCCGCGGCATTGCCGCGCTGCGTCAGTGCACGGGGATATTACAGCGGAGTGACTGAAGATCTCGTGAAGCGGCGATGAGACTTGCAGCCGACAGGATCACCCGGCGGCCGATGCGGCCAGCCGCTCGTGGAACTGCCGGCCGAGCGCCTCGAGCGACCGGAGGTCGGTCGGCGGCTCGGCCAGGAAGGGGAGGTCCACCAGCCGCTGGTCCCGGCCGAGGAGGCCGCGCAGCTCGACGAGACCGCGCGCGTCGCGCTCGCCCAGCCACGCGAGCAGCCGCAGCCCCTCGCCCATGTGGCCGGTCAAGCGTGGGTCGGCCGAGTCGACCGGAAGCAGCGAGTGGGTCTGATTGACGACGATCGGGCCGAGATGGTGCCCCTGCTCGCGCAGGCGGCGGGCGAAGAAGAGAGTGTCGGGGATCCGCTCCTCCCCCGGTCCGGCGACGAGCAGGAAGAGCGTCTCCGGCGCGCGCAGCAGCTTCCGCACCTCAGCGGCCCGGCGGCGGAAGCCCTCGTACAGCGGCGCGAAGGCCTGGAAGAACTCGGCGATCTCGCGCAACAGGTCGAGCCCGACCACCCGGTCGAGCAGCTCCTCGATCCCGCGCCGCACCGGGCCCACGCCCGCCCGGAGCCGGCCCCGCTCGTCGAACCAGGGCCGCAGCGCGATCCCCAGCGCCCCGCTCTCCAGAAAGCCGACCACGCGGTCCGGCGCCTCGAGGAAGTCGAGCGCCTGGTGGGTGGGGGGCGTGTCCAGCACGATCCGGTCGTAGCGCCGCGCCGCCGTCACCTCGAACAGCCGCTCGACGGCCATGTACTCGAGGATGCCGGCGAGGCCCCCGGCGAGATGCTGGTAGAAGCGGTTGTCGAGGATGCGCCGGGCGGCGTCGGCATCGGGGCTGTACTCCACCACCAGCCGATCGAAGGCCGCCCGCGCGTCGAGCAGGCTGACCTCGAGCCGGCCCGGCGTGTCCACCCGCACCGCCACTTCCCGGTCCCGCGCGCCCTCGCCCACGCCGAGGGCGTCCTTGAGCCGGAGCGACGGGTCGAACGTCATGACCAGCGTGTGCTTGCCCGCCCGCGCGGCGCTCAGCCCCAGCGCCGCCGCCAGCGTCGTCTTGCCCACGCCTCCCGATCCGACGACGACCAGGAGCGGGCGATCGATCACCGCGCGCGTCACCGGCGCCCCTGTCCCGGAATCGGCGCCGCCTCGAGGCGCGCTGCGATCTCGGCGACCAGGTCCGGGCCCCGGTCGATCGGCAGGAGGGGGATCTCGATCCGCGGGCCGGGCCAGGCCTTCGCGAGCCGGGCGATCTCCCGCTCGTTCACCCGCCGCCGCCGGCGCCAGAGCGTCACAGCCGCCGCGGTGCCCGGCGGCGCCTTCGTACCCTGGCGCGGGGGGACGGGATACACGGCGTTCACGATCACGGCTTCGGGGGCCCGGTCCAGCCGCGAGCGGAGCATGCCGATCAGCTCGACCGCCTCCTGCACCGGCAGCTCCTCGGCCAGGGTACCGATGACCGTGCCGCAACGGCGCGGATCGGCCACGAAGTCGGCGACTTCCCGCGCGAGATCGCCGACCGGCCCCCGCACGATCACCTCGGCGACGAGGAGCGGCGCGGCGAGCAGCGACACCCCGTGCCCGGTGGCGGGGGCGTCCAGCACGATCACGTCCACCGCCGGCTTGGCCTTGCCGCCCACGAGCCGGAGCGCGTGGCCGAGCACGGCCATCTCCTTCAAGCCGGGCGCGGCGTCGGCGAACTGCCGGAAAAGCGGGCTCGCCACGACCTTTCTGGCGAGCATTGGAACGGGAAGGCGCTCGCGCACCAGGCCTTCGAGCACGATGCGGGGATCCAGATGGTGGAGGAAGAGCCGCGGCCGCACCTCGACGACCTCGCCGCCGGAAGGGGGCGCGTCCAGCAGATGGTGCAGGCTTTCCCGCGGGTCGAGCTCGAGCAGGAGCGCGCGGGCTCCCGCCGCCGCCAGGCCGTGCGCCAGCGCCGCGCTGAGCACCGTCTTGCCGACGCCGCCCTTCCCGGTCACGACCACGAGCTGCCGCTCGCGCAATCGATCGATCAGCGTCACGCGTGTCATCCGCTCCGGAGCCGTGCCCATTCTATCACGCCTCCGGGCACCGGGCTACATTGCACGTCCGACCGGCCGGGAAAGCGCGTGGGAGAAGACGTCTACGATTTCATCGTCATCGGCTCCGGCTTCGGCGGCAGCGTGTCGGCGATGCGGCTGGCCGAGAAGGGCTACCGCGTGCTGGTCCTCGAGCGCGGGCGACGGTTCCGCGACGAGGACTTTGCGACGACCACGTGGAATCTCCGGCGCTATCTCTGGGCGCCGGGCATCGGCTGTCGCGGCATCCTCCAGATCAGCCCGTTCCGGAACATCGTCGTCCTCCATGGCGCGGGCGTCGGGGGCGGCAGCCTGGGCTACGGCAATGTCCTGGTGCAGCCGGACGACGCCACCTTCGCCCAGCCGGCCTGGCGGCACCTGGCCAACTGGCGCGAGCTGCTTCAACCCCATTACGCCGCCGCGCGCCGCATGCTGGGAGTCACCGAGAACCCGCGCCTCGGCCCCGCGGACGCCGAGCTGCGCGAGATCGCGCGGGACCTCGGCGCCGAGCACACCTTTCGCGCGGTGCCGGTCGGCGCGTTCTTCGGCCGGCCCGGAGAAGAGGGCCGCGAGGTGGCGGACCCGTATTTCGGAGGCGCCGGTCCGTCCCGGCGGGGTTGCACCTTCTGTGGCGCGTGCCTCGTCGGCTGCCGCCACAACGCCAAGAACACGCTGCCCAAGAACTATCTCTACTTCGCCGAGCGGGCGGGCGCCGTCATCAGCCCGGACACGACGGCGCTCGACGTGCGTCCGCTCGCCGGACACCAGGCGGACGGAGCCCGCTACGAGGTGCTCTGCCGGCGCACGGGCGTCCGGAGCCCGCGTCGGCCC
>Ga0187823_10000396_pt1 | contig 10712 bp, 12 predicted proteins | sample NC_wetland_sal_i_12_FD_132968 | JGI IMG/M metagenome (GOLD analysis project Ga0187823, IMG submission 132968) | Wetland sediment microbial communities from Neuse River Estuary, North Carolina, USA - SourceSoil_3 | ecosystem: Environmental > Aquatic > Freshwater > Wetlands > Sediment | place...
AGGCATGGTGGCCCTCCAGTGGGGCCGGATCTCCCCGGTGCCGGTGGACCGGCTGGTCGTGTTCGCCGCGCCGGCGGCCTGCTCCGCGCAGGCCATCGCCTGGAACGCCGCGCAGCGGATGGCGATCGAGGCCGATCCCGCCTGGCGCGGAGGAGCGTACCCCGAAGGCGAGGGTCCCGTGGCCGGCCTGGCGGCGGCGCGCGCCATCGCGATGATCACCTACCGCTCGGGGGCGGAGTTCGCCGAGCGCTTCGGGCGCGCCTCAACCCGGGCCGCGGGCCGGTTCGACGCGGAGCACTACCTCCGGCGCCAGGGCGACAAGCTGGTCGCCCGGTTTGACGCGGCCAGTTACGCCGCGCTCATGGACGCGATGGACCTGCACGACGTCGGCGATCCGGCCGCCGCCGCCCGCGCCACGGCCGAGCGGGTGGGCGAGATCGTGGGCGTGGGCGTGGACTCCGACATTCTCTACTTCCCCGCGGAGGTGCGCGACTGGGTGGCGGCCTATCGCCGCGTCGGAGCGAACGCCCGCTACGCCGAGATCGCGTCGCTCTACGGGCACGACGCGTTTCTCATCGAGTGGGAGCAGGTGGGGGGGATATTGAGAGGGTGAGAGGGTGAGAGGTGAGAGGGGGCTCCGTTGATCAGCGGAGCCCCCTCTCACGTTTCACCTCTCACCTCTCACCTCTCCTCAGGCCAGAAAGCTCTCCAGCGCGCGGGCCCGGCTCACGTGCCGGAGCCGGCTCAGCGCCTTCTCCTTGATCTGCCGTACCCGCTCCCGCGTGATGCCGAGCAGGCTCCCGATCTCCTCCAGCGTCATCGGCTCCGGACCGTCGAGGCCGAAGTAGAGGCGCAGGATCTTGGCCTCGCGCTCCTTGAGCGTCGAGAGCACTTCCTCGATCGACTCCGTGAGCGCGTGCTCGAAGGTTTCGGAATCGGGGCCCGGGTTCTGGGTATCGGGCAGGTAGTCGAGGAGCTTGTTGTCTTCGCCGGGAGTGAGAGGGGCGTCGAGCGAGAGGTGGTTCTGCGAGATGGAGAGGGTCTTCTGGACCTCCTCCATGGAGATATCCATGCCCTCGGCGATCTCGGACGGGGTGGGCTCGCGGCCGAGCTCCTGCAGGAGCGCGGAGGACCGCTTGCCGATCCGGTGCAGCGTCCCCGCGCGGTTGAGCGGCACCCGCACGATCCGGCTCTGCTCCGCCAGGGCCTGCAGGATGGCCTGCCGGATCCACCAGACGGCGTACGAGATGAACTTGATGCCCTTGGTCTCGTCGAACTTGTGGGCCGCGCGGATGAGGCCGAGGTTGCCCTCGTTGATCAGATCGGCGAGCGAGACGCCCTGGTTCTGGTACTTCTTGGCGACCGACACGACGAAGCGGAGGTTGCTCCGGACCAGCTTGTCCAGCGCTTCGGCCTCACCCAGGCGGATGCGCTGCGCAAGCTGCACCTCCTCTTCCTGCGGAATCAGCGGATAGCGGCTGATCTCCCGGAGGTATTGGTCCAGCGAGCCTTCGTCGAACGACGGACCGCGCTTGCCGGACCCGACCTGCATCGGACGCATACGACCTCGCAACCGGAGAACCTGCCTCGCGTACCTTATCCTGCCCCGCACCTCCGCGCAACCGCCCTCAGACGTCGTGGGTATCGATCTGTGCGCGCTGGAGGCGTCCCGAGTAGTCAACGTAGCAGACTTTGGTCTCGGAGTAGAACGAGTATACCTCCCAGCCGCCTTCGCGGTGCCCGTTCCCAGTCTGCTTGACGCCGCCGAACGGCAGGTGCGCCTCGGCGCCGATGGTCGGCGCGTTGACGTAAGTGATCCCGTTGTCGAGCAGCTGCATCGCCCGGAACGACAGATCCACGCTGCTCGTGTAGATCGAGCTCGACAGCCCGTAGCGTACGTCGTTGTTCACCGCCACGGCGTCGGCGAAGGAGCCCACCCGGATCACGCTCAGCACCGGGCCGAAGATCTCCTCCTGCTCCAGCCGGCTCCCGGGTTTCACGCCGGTGAAGATCGTCGGGCGGTAGAACCAGCCGCTCGAGAGCCGGCCGCCCGGAGCCTTCCCGCCGGTCACCAGCTCGGCCTTCTCCTCCCGGCCGACGTCCACGTAGTGCTCGACCTTCCTGCGGGCGTCCTCGTGGATGAGGGGGCCCACGTCGGTGCCGGGCCGCCGCCCGTCGCCCAGCCGCAGTTTCTCGGCCCGGGCCGCGAGGTCGGCGACGAACCGGTCGTGGATCCGGCGGTGCAGGATCAGGCGGCTGGTCGCGGTGCAGCGCTGTCCGGTGGTGCCGAAGGCACCCCAGAGCACGCCCTCCAGCGCGAGCTCGAGGTCGGCATCGTCCATCACGATCTGCGCGTTCTTCCCGCCCATCTCGAGCGAGAGCCGTTTGTGCATGCGGCCGCAGATCTCGCCGATGCGTGACCCCGTCGCCGTGGACCCGGTGAAGGAGATCACCGGCACCTCCGGGTGCTCCACCAGTGCCGCCCCGGCGATCTCGCCGCGGCCGTGCACCAGCTGGATCACCTCGGGCGGGAGGCCGGCCTCGAGCAGGATCTCCACCAGGAGATGCGCGGTGTGCGGGACGTCCTCCGACGGCTTGAGGATGACCGCGTTCCCGCAGAGGAGCGCGGGGAACGCCTTCCAGGTCGGAATCGCGAGCGGAAAGTTGAACGGGGTGACGAGGCCCGCGATGCCGATCGGCCGGCGGTAGCTCATGGCCCACTTGTTGGCCAGCTCCGACGGCACCACGTGGCCGAAGAGGCGGCGGCCCTCCGTGGCGGCGTAGTACGCGGTGTCGATGCCCTCCTGTACGTCCCCGCCGGTCTCCGCCAGCACTTTCCCCATCTCGCGGGTCATCGCGTCGGCGATGGCGCCCTTGCGCGCGGACAGGAGGTCGCCCACCCGGCGGAGGACGTCGCCCCGGGCCGGCGCGGGCGTGCGGGACCACAGCGCGAAGCCCCGTTTGGCCGCGGCCACCGCCCGCGCGACGTCTGCCGGACCGGAGTCGGGGAAACGCCCGATCAGGTCGCCGGTATCGGCCGGATTCCGGTTCTCGAAGTACTCCCCCGTGGCCGGGGCCACCCAGCGGCCGGCGATGAAATTGGCGAAGGTCTTGGGCATGAGCGTGGTCGGCGAGGTTATCCGCAGGTCCACCGGATCGCGGACTTGGCGTATCCCACCCGGGGCAGCAGCTCCGCGGCCACGAGGCCGAGGCCCCAGAGCAGCACGAGGATCGCGAGGATGTGCCCCACGGGACGGCGCCGGTGCCAGGTAGAGACGGCCGCCCAGACGCCGGCCAGCACGACCATGGAGCAGGCCGCGAGATAGACGAACAGCCCGACCCCGCATCCCTTCGGGTAGGGCCAGAGCGGCATCGCCACGGCGAGGGTGAGCACGAGCAGCACCCGGAGCCAGGTGGTCGTGGTGGCCCGCGGTCCGGCGTGCTGCGGCGCCGGACCAGCGCCCGCCGGTGCGGCCTGCGCCGGCCGGGCCGGCCCGGCGGCCGGAGCCGGGGGCGCGGGCTCGGGCAGGCGCGCCATGGCTCGATCGATCTTGGCCAGTTCCTTGTCCCAGTCCCGCGGCTGCTCGCTCATGGGGACTCCCGGCTCAGTCCGTAGCGCTCGATCTTCTTGTACAGGTTCGACCGCGGCATCTTGAGCGATCGGGCCGTCTCCGAGACGTTCCAGTCGTGCTCGCGCAGCTTGGCCTGGAGGAAGGATCGCTCCGCTTCCTGCTTGAAGGTCTCGAATGTCTGGGCCCGGCTCGCCTCCGGCGGCGGAACGGCGCCTTCCGCGCCCGGGAAGAGGCGGTCGATGTCGGCCCCGGTGACGGCCTTGCCCGGCGCGAGGATAAGCGCCCGCTCCACGGCATTGCGGAGCTCGCGGATGTTGCCGGGCCAGATCCGCGCCTGGAGCCGGGCGACCGCGTCATCGCCGAACTGCTTGGCGGGCACGCCGGCACCCTGCACCAGCTGCTGGGCGAAGTGCGCCACCAGCGCGGGCACGTCCTCCACCCGGTCCCGAAGCGGCGGCACCTCGATCTCCACCACGTTGAGGCGGTAGAGCAGGTCCTCCCGGAAGCGGCCTTCGGCGATCTCGAGCCCCAGATCCTTGTTGGTGGCGGCCAGAACCCGCACGTCCACCTGGATCGATTTGGCGCCGCCGATCCGCGTCACGACGCCTTCCTGCAGCACCCGGAGGAGCTTGGCCTGGGCCGCGAGCGACATGTCGCCGACCTCGTCCAGGAAGAGGGTGCCGCCGTCGGCCTGCTCGAACTTCCCCGCCCGGTCGGCGAACGCCCCGGTGAACGAGCCCTTCATGTGCCCGAACAGCTCGCTCTCGATCAGCTCCGACGGGATAGCGGCGCAATTGACCTCCACGAACGCCCGGGCCCGGCGGGGCGAGGCCTCGTGGAGGGCGCGCGCCACCAGCTCCTTGCCCGTCCCGTTCTCACCGGTGATGAGCACCCGAGCGCCGGTGGGGCCGACCCGGGCCACCAGCTCCCGCACCCGCTTGAGCGCCGCGCTCTCGCCCACCATCGCGTAGCGGCTGGCCTGCGCATCCCGCAGGCGCTCGTTCTCGCCCACGAGGGTCGCATGGCTCAAGGCGTTGCGCACGGTGACCAGCAGGCGATCGGTATCGAGCGGCTTCTCCAGGAAGTCGAACGCGCCCCGCTGAGTGGCCTCCACGGCCGTGGCGATGGTGCCGTGCCCCGAGATCATCACAACGGTGGCGTGCGGGTCGAGGTCGCGCAGCCGGGTGAGCGTCTCCAGCCCGTCCAGGCCCGCCATCTTGACGTCGAGAAAGACGATGTGCGGCCGGTACTCCTGGTAGACGGTGATGCCCTCGCCGCCGGACGCGGCCGCGCGGACGTCCATCCCCTCGTAGTCGAGAACCTGCTTGAGCGCCTGCCGGATGCCCGCTTCGTCGTCGATGATGAGCACGCGGTGGGTCATGGTCTCCGAGCCCCGAAGAGGACCGCCCGGTCGGGACGGATGCGGATCTCCCGCACGCCGGCGGGGATCGCGACCGGGAGCCGGCGCCGGCCCGGATTGCCGGTGACACGACCGAGCAGGTCGCGGACGGCGTCGGCGGGAACCGGCACGCCGCCCACATCCAACCGCTCGATCACCCACTCGCCCCGCCCGGGACCCACTACGTCCACGGCGCCCGCCGCGCGGATCCGGGGGCGGGCGGGCACGGCGAGGGCCAGCGGCCCCAGCAGCTCGCGCGGCATTCGCCCGCTGGCGATCCTGGCGCCGACCTCCACCCGTCCGTCCAGCAGTCGCACCGTGAGCGAGTCGAGCTGGTCACGCACGACGGGCGTGAGGCCGGCGCCGATCAGCGACGCCATCTCCGACGGGCTCAGCACGATCGAGTCGGCCGTGCTTTGCGCCACCGAGTCGGTCCGCGCCCTCGCCGCGGCCAGCGCGCGAGTGCCCGGCCGGCCGACCGCCGCGGTCGCGTCGGCGCGCCGCCCCGTGAGCCGGAGAAACTCCTCGAGCACGCGATCGCGGTAGAGCCAGCCGGCGGCCACGCCCGCCACGATCACGAGGCATCCGAGCGCGCGGAACGGCGCGAGCAGACAGCCCATCAGGACCCCAGCGGCAGGACCAGCCGCGGTTCGTACCGGGGGCCCTCGGGAGTGAGCAGGCTCTCGTACAGGACGATCCGGTCGGCGAGAAACGCCACCTTCTCCGGCGCTCCGTTCGCGTTCTCCAGCGCGTGCGACGGCAGCCGGTGCCCCTCCCGCATCCGGCCGAGCGTCACGTGGGGCTGGAACGGGGCGCCTTCCGGCGGAAAACCGATGTCCTCGCCCCGGCGCTCGAGCCGGTCCTGGAGCAGCTCGAGGGCGGGCGGCGCGTCCAGCCCGAGCCAGAGAATCCGGGGCCGGGCATTCGTGGGAAACGCGCCGAGCGAGGCGAGACGCATGGGCATGGGGCCCGCGCCCGCCGCCGCGAAGCGGATCGCCTCCTCGATCACCTCCAGCCGCTCCGGCGCGACCTCGCCGTAGAACTTGAGCGTGAGGTGGATGCCCTCGGGACGGACCCAGCGCACCGGCCAGTCGGAGGCGCGGAGGCGGTCGAGCAAGGCCACGATCACGTGCCGGGCGGGCTCCGGGATCGGCAGCGCGACGAACAGCCGCATCAGCGGCCGGACTCGGCCAGCACCGCGAGCAGCCCACCGCGCCGGTACCCGCGCGGATCGAGCTCGACCGTGGCGAAGCCGAGCGCGGAGAAGAACGCGCTGATCGAAGGCCAGCCGGCGCGAAGCCGCTCGTGGTGCTCCGGCGCCACCTCGAGCCGCGCCGTGGCGCCGTGATGCCGGACCCTGAGATCGCCGGTGACGCCGAGCCCGCGCAGGTATGCCTCTCCCTGCTCCACCTGCGCCAGCCGCTCGGGCGTCGCGGGGAGTCCATACCGGATCCGGCTCGAGAGGCAGGGCGCGGCCGGCGCGTCCCAGACGGGCAGACCCAGCACGCGGGCCCCGCCGCGGACGTCCGCCTTGGTCCAGCCCAGCTCCGCGAGGGGCGATCGGACGCCGCGCTCGTCCGCGGCCCGGAGTCCGGGCCGGTGCTCGCCCAGGTCGTCGGCGTTGGTGCCGTCGATCACCGCGTCGAAGCCTCGCTCACGCGCCACGGCGCCGAGCCGGGTCCACAGCTCGGTCTTGCAGAAGTAGCAGCGGTCGGGGGTGTTCTCGACATAGCGGGGATCGTCCAGCTCGCGGGTCTCGAGCTCGAGCAGCGGGACGTCGAACCGGCGGGCGAGGTCCACGGCTCCCCGCCATTGCGCGGCGGGATACGAGGCGCTCCGGCCGATCACGGCCAGGAACCGCTCGCGCCCGAGCGCGCGCCGCGCGACGACGGCGAGGAGCCCCGAATCCGCGCCGCCCGAGTAGCCGAGCAGGACGCGGCCGAGCCCGGCGAGATGCGCCTCGAGGAGAGCGAGCGGCGGCATGGCAGTAACGTAATGCGAACCATCCGGGGCGGAAGCGGTTTGGCGAAGCGCACCGGGCGGCTTACCGTTGGAGCATGTCGGACGGCTTTCTCGAGGTCACGCCGCGCGTGCGCATCCCGCTCGCCGAGCTGGTGTACCGGGCCTCGCGCTCGAGCGGCCCCGGGGGCCAGCACGTGAACACGTCGTCTACGCGCATCGAAGTGGTGTGGGACGTGGCCGGCTCGACGGCCCTCGCCGACGACGAGCGCGCCCGCCTCCTGGCGCGGCTGGGCCGGCGGCTCGACTCGGCCGGCCAGCTCCGGCTCGTGTCCGGCGAGTTCCGCAGCCAGCTGCGGAACCGGGAGGCGGTGACGGAGCGGCTCCGCACGGTGGTGGCCGCCGCGCTGACCGTGCCGAAACGCCGGCAGCGCACCCGCCTTCCCGCCGCGGCCAAGGCGGCGCGGCTCGAGGCGAAGCGGCGGCGTTCGGCCATCAAGCGGACCCGGAGGGCACGTCCCGATGAGGACTGACATGGTCCCCGAAACCGCGGGCCGACCCGCGCCGTAGGACACCTTGCCTCGTGGCGCTCCCCGTGTAGCCTTGCCGCGAGGCGTGTGATCCCCCGACCCGGACGACGCCCCATGCCCCGACTCGCGCTGCTCCCGCTGTTGCTCGCGTTGCTTCCCGCGACGCTGCCGGCCCAGGGCCGGACCGAACGCGCCGGTTTCATCACGACGCTGGGCGACGACACTCTCGTCGTCGAGCAGTTCACCCGGACCGCCAGCCGCCTCGAAACCGACCTCGCCACCCGCGTGCCGCGGGCGCGGCGACTGCATTTCGTCGCGACGCTCAACCCGGACCAGACCATCGCCCGGCTCACGGTCACCGCGCGCACCGCCGTGCCCGCGCCCGACGCGCCCGCCTTCTCCGGCGAGATGGTCTTCGCCGCCGACTCGGCGATCACCACCGTGCACCTGGGCGACAGCACCCAGACGCTCCGGGTGGCCGTCGAGCCGGGCGCCATGCCGATCAGCAGCGCGTCCTACGCGCTGTACGAGCAGTACTTCCTCCGGCTCCGGCGCTCCGGCCGCGACAGCCTGCCGTTCCAGGTCATCCCGATCGGCGGCAATCAGGCCTTCGCTACCTACGCCATGCGGCGCGGGGCCGACGCGATGGACTTCAACTACTTCGGCCTCCTCGCGCACGCCACGGTGGACAAGGGCGGTAATCTCGTTCTGCTCGACGGGCGGGAGACCACCAACAAGGTGATCGTGAAGCGGGTGCCGAAGGTGGACGTGGACGGGGCGCTCAGGGACTTCGCCGCCCGCGACGCCGCCGGCCAGGTGATGGGCCAGCTCTCGCCTCGGGACACCGTGCGCGCGACGATCGGGAACGCGCATCTCGTGATCGACTATGGGCGCCCCCGCAAGCGGGGCCGTGAGATCTTCGGCGGTGTGGTTCCCTGGGGTGAGGTCTGGCGCACAGGCGCGAATGCGGCCACCGGGTTCACCACCGACGCGGACCTCAAAGTCGGCGGGACGATCATTCCCAAAGGCAGCTATACGCTCTGGTCCCTGCCGTCGGAGAACGGCGCGAAGCTCATCGTCAACTCGCAGACCGGCCAGTGGGGAACCGACTACCATGCCGACAAGGACTTCGCACGCGTCGATCTCGCCGCCGAAGCGCTGCCGCAGCCGGTAGAGACGTTCACCATCGCCATCGATCCCGCGGCCGGAGGCGGCGTGCTCCGGCTCGAGTGGGACCGGACCCGGTACTCGCTTCCGTTCACGGTGCAATGACGGTCGAGCACATCTCCGATACGGCCCGCTGGGTCGCGGTGTACCGGGCGATGGAAACCGAGCGCCCGGATGCCCACTTCCGCGACCCGTACGCCCGCCGGCTGGCGGGCGCGCAGGGCGAAGCGATCGTGCGCTCGATCCGCGGCGGGAAGGCCATGTCCTGGGCCATGGTCGTGCGCACGGTGGTGCTGGATGAGATGATCCTGCGCGCGGTGTCCCGGGGCGCCGATCTCGTGCTCAATCTCGCCGCGGGCCTCGACACCCGGCCGTACCGGCTGGACCTGCCCCGCGCGCTGCGCTGGGTCGAGGTGGACCTGCCGGGCATTTCGGACTACAAGGAAGAGCAGCTGCGGGGCGAGGTGCCCCGCTGTGGCCTGGAGCGGGTGCGGCTCGACCTCACGGATCTCGCGGCCCGGCGGGCGCTGTTCGCCCGGCTGGGCGGCGAGGCCCGGCAAGTGGCCGTGGTCACCGAGGGGCTGCTGGCCTACCTCACGCCCGAGCAGGTGGCGGGCCTCGCCACCGATCTTCACACCCCGCCCACGTTCGCGCGGTGGATGACGGAGCTGGCCTCGCCCTGGATCCTCAAGTACATGAAGCGGAAATACCGGAAGATCACCGGAAACGCAGGCACGGCGCCGATGCACTTCGGGCCGGCGGAGGGGCCGGCCTTCTTCCGCCCCTACGGCTGGGTGGTTGCCGAAGAGCGCTCGATGCTGGACGAAGCGCGCCGGCTGCACCGGGAGATGCCGCTCGCCTGGCTCATGCGGCTCACCTGGATCACCGAGAAGCAGCGGGAGAAGGCGCGGCGGATCACCCAGATCATCGAACTCGTGCGCGCGTAGGAAACGGCATGCCTGAGCCTAGCGCCATCGCTCGGACAGCCCGTTGATGTAGTGGCGATAGACGTAGCCCCACGGGATGACGATCGGCATCAGGATCACGCCCGCGACGATGGCCTCGAAGTCCCCGGACCAGGTTGACGGCATCCGGCCGGCGGACCATTGCGGCAATCCGAACGCGAACAGCCAGATCGTCTTCCAGGAGAGCTCGAACAGGAGCAGCGGCAGCATCCGCACGGGATAGCGCAACCCGATGAAGGCCAGCAGCCATATCCCGCCGAGCATGCTCGGGATCACCCCGCGCGACGTTGGGTCGTGGCTGATGAGCCCGGGCAGGTTGGTCGCGCCGAGGCCGACGATCAGCAGCAGGTAGGTGGCGCGAAGCCCATACAGCCGCGCAAGCGACACCTCGCCGGCGGCGGGGTCCCTCACGGCAGTCGAAGCCATGTGCAGTTCCCCACTGTCATACGGAGTCGGAGCGGAACTCCAGGAGATCCCCGGGCTGGCAGGACAGAGCCGCGCAGATCGCCTCGAGCGTCGAGAACCGGATCGCGCGGGCCTTGCCGGTCTTGAGGATCGACAGGTTGGCGAGCGTGATGCCGATCCTCTCGGCGAGCTCGGTGAGCGTCATCCGCCTCTCGTGCAGCAGAGCATCGAGTTTGATGGCAATCGCCACGTCACACCGTCCCTTCGAGGTCGTCGCGCATCAGCGTGCCCTGGGCAAAGACGCGGGCGAGTACGAAGGTCAGGACCACGGCCAGCCAGCCGCTGAGGGAGAAGCCGGCATCGAGGTGCAGCGGGTGGGCGGGCGTCGAAATCGCCTTGCCGATTCCGCCGATGACGAGGCTGAGGAGCTGGAGCGCGAGCAGCACCCAGGCGATGGCCTGCAGACGGTGGGCGTTCGCCGCGACGAACGGATCGCCGGTGCGCACCGTCTCGACCATCGCGCGCACCCGCCCCAGGACGGCGTGGTTGAGCGGGATCGCGACCAGGCCGAGCGCGGCAATCACGCGCATGCCGATGATGAGGGGTCTGGTCTCGGGCGAAGGCGGGACGCCGAGCGCGGTGAACGTCCATCGCTCGTGGGTCGTCGACCAGATGAGCAGCGCGAGAATGGCCGCGCCGGACAACCAGTTGAGGA
>Ga0187823_10000397_pt1 | contig 10694 bp, 7 predicted proteins | sample NC_wetland_sal_i_12_FD_132968 | JGI IMG/M metagenome (GOLD analysis project Ga0187823, IMG submission 132968) | Wetland sediment microbial communities from Neuse River Estuary, North Carolina, USA - SourceSoil_3 | ecosystem: Environmental > Aquatic > Freshwater > Wetlands > Sediment | place...
CGGCCACGGCCGGCTTGCCGCCGAGGGCACGTGCGATCGATTCCTTCGTCGCCTGGTAGTTGTAGTCGTAGATCTTCTTGTCGTCGGCTGCATCCCAGTGGATGAAGACACCGACCATGATGCAGTAATCGTTCGCCTTGTCCTTCGGGATCACGCCGCTTTCGACCGAGTCCACGACGGCGCGGGCCACGGCCGCCTGCGCGGGCCCGAACATCTGGACGGCCTGCTTGGCGCCCTTGATCGTGACCTTGTTGAAGAGCAGGGTGTCGGGCTTGCAGGGGAGGTTCGGCGTCACCACGGCGAGAAGGGTGGTGAACCCGTCGGTGTTCCGCGACAGCGCCTGTGTGAAAGCCTGCCCGGCCGCGCCCGACTTCGACCCGATGATCAGGTCGACGTGGGCGATTTCGTTGCCGTCCCCGACGAGGGACTCGCCAATGAAGAAGTCCGCGGCCATAGCTGCCTCCAGTTTCGGTTTATTGAAGAAAGAAAGAATCTGACGAAGCATGTTCGGATCGGCGCGAGGGGGCTCGGGTGCAGGAGCAGCGTGCTCCGAACGCCGGAGCATGCGCGGTCCCGCCAAGGCGGGTAGCTCTCTCAAGGGGTACGGCAATCGCGCGACGAAAGCGGCCCCTAGTATGGGCTTGGCTCTCTGCCGTGTCAAGTTGACCTTTTCGGAGTGTCTTCGGATTAACCCCATCCCCGGCAACGCGTCCTCTTCCTGGGACGCGCTACTCGCACGCTCCCGTCCCGAAGTCGGCAGCGCAATGACTTAGCGCATGGCATGTCGGTCGCACCCCCGGACCGGCGCACGATTGTCGAACTCATGACCGAGGTTCCCATGAAAACCAGCATCGTGGTCGGCGGCATGGCGCTCGGGCTCCTGCTCGCAGCCCGCCCGGCGCCCGCCCAGATGGTCCAGGCAGGCGTGGTGATCCACAGCGGGCCGGTGAGGGGGCACGTGATCGTCGGCGAGCCCGCCCCGGTGGTGGTCTATCGGGAGCCGGTGCGGCGGGTCGTGGTGGTCGATCGGTACGCCCCCCGAATGATCGTCGTGGAATCGGTGCGCGGGCCCAGGGGCCGCGCCTACGGTTGGTGGCGGAATCAGTACCGCCCCGTCGTCGTGTATTACGACGGCGCCCGCTACTACGACAGTTGGTTCGGCCGGCCCGGGCTCCGCCGGGTCGAGGTGTACGAGAGGGGCGGCCGCTTCTACCGCTGGGACGGCGACCGGCGGGGCTTCCGCGACCGCGATGATCACTACCGGGACCGCGACGACCATCGCGGCCGGCACGATTGGGACGACTGACCTGCTCCATGCGCCTTCCCGGCGCTCGATCTCCCAGATCCGGGTAGTCGTTTCCAAATTCCGAGCATCCCCGTGTTTTCACGGGGATGCTCGTTTTTTCGGCTCATCGTGCTCCCTGCCCGCCTTATCTTCCCGCATGCATCCGACCCGCGACCACCTCCTGCCACCGGATCCGGAGGCATACCGTCGAGCCGCCCATCCCCGCGGGCGGGTGATCGTCATCGCCCCGACGCGGGCGGCATGCGAAACGATCGAGCTGGCGCTGGGCCTGCACGTGGAGACGCTGCTCGAGCGGGAGCATGGCCAGGAGCTTCGGGCCTGGGCCGGCGGCGGCCGGGGCTTCGGCATCGTGGCCGGCACCGGCGTCGGGAAGACGCTCGGGATCCGGGTCATCGCCGAGACGATCCTGGGCGAGCCCCTGCGAGTGGGGGTGGTCAACCGCGAGCGCGAGGCCACGCCCGACACACCCACATGGAACGTGGTGATCGTGACGACCGGCATCGCCCGGCGCTGGTTCGAGGACGACCTGATCTCGGGGCGCGACGCGCTCGTGGTGGACGAGATCCATCAGACATCGGCCGAGCTCGAGCTGTGCCTCGCCCTCGGCAAGCGCACCCGCTGCCGCTTCATCTGGCTCAGCGCCACCGTCGATCCGGCCTTCTACGCCCGATACCTCGACAGCGCCGACGTCCTCGTGACCCAGGCTTTCGATCCCGCGCTCAGGGCGAAGGTCCAGGTCCTTCCGGTCAAGCCGGACGAGTTTCTCGACGACCGCTTTATCCGGCACGTGATCAAGCAGAAGCGGGGCGTCGCGGTGTTCGTCCCCACCCGCGCGGAGGTGGAGCACCTCGCGCGCGGCCTGGGCGAGCAGTGGAAGCGCCTCCGGACCGCTTTTTACCACGGGGGCGAGCCCATCCGCGTCATCCGCCCGTTCCTCGAGGGCGAAATGGAGCATCCGTGGCTGCTCGCCATGACCGCGGCCGGCCAGTCCGCTCTCAACCTGCGGGGGCTGGACACGGTCGTGATCTACGACGCCCGCTACGGCAACGTCGTGGACCGGGGCCGGAACGTCCTCCATCGGATGTATCTAGGCGCGAACGAGATTCTCCAGATGGCGGGGCGGGTCCACGGGCGGGTGGCGGCGGGCGAGGTGTTCATCCTGAGCGACCGCGATCTCGTCTTCGAGGAGCTCCGGCCGGGCCCTCCCGAGTTCCAGCTGGCGGGCGACGCCGAGCGGGTGGCGATCACTTGCGCGGCGCTCGGGGTGGACGCGCGAGATCTGGACTTGCCGGTGCCGCTCGACCGGCCGGCCTACCGCCGGGCGCTGGAGACGCTGACGGAGCGAGGTCTCGTCGAGGGCGGGCGACTCACGGCCTACGGCCGCGCCGTGGAAGCGATGCCGGTGGAACGGCCCTGGGGGGAACTCCTGGTGCACGCGGATCCCGAGCTCGTACCGGTGGTGGCCGTCTGCTCCAGCCTCGAGTCGCTGCACCGGATGACGCGGGAGGAACGCGACCTTCACGGCGCGCTGGTGAACGGCAGCGACCACCTGACGGCCTACAGCCTCTACGCGGAGGCCGTCAACCAGCACGGCTACCTCGGCGAGGTCTACGGTCTCCCGCGGCACCTCTTCGAGGAGGGGCTCGAGGTGTGGGCCGAGCGCCGCGGTGTTCTGCTGAAGGCCATCGAGGACGCGGCACTCGGCGTGGCGTCGATTTACCGGTCGCTCGAGCTGCCGCTCCCCGCGCGGCTGCAGCCGGCCACCCGGGATCTCCGCCAGCGGTGGGGCGAGATGCTCGCGCGGGTCATGCCCTTCGATCTCGTGATCGACGAGCGCACCGCTGATGGCCAGGAAGCCCGGGTCTCGAAGACGTCGGTCGCGGGAAGCTGGGGCGCGGTGGCGGGCAACCTTCGGTACTTCGCAGACCGGTTCGGTGTCCCCCGCGCGGGGATCGAGGGAACCACCCTTCCGTACGACCTGATCCGCCGGCATGGCGCCTGGGGCTCGCCGTCGGTCTCGATCGGCGGGCCCAGGCGGCATCAGCGGCTGGCCGTCTCCCGGAGCCTCTCCTACTTCGGCTTCCACCTCGAGACCGAGACCGAGCTCATCGAGGGAGAGATCCCGCGAGAGCTTCTGCCCGCGGCGCTGGACGCCCTGACCGACGCGGTGCTCGCCGGCGAGACGGTACACCCGGACCAAAGCCGCCTCCGGCGTGCGCTGGCGGAGCTGGACGAGCTGTGGCGGCGGTCGGGCGGGACCTTGCAGGCGGCAGGGCGCGAGCACGTGCGGGGACTGATCCGGGCGCAGCTCGCGGGCGTGACCGACTGGGCCTCGTTTCTCGGGGCCCGGCTGCGGCTGGAGCCGGCCGAGCTGGTGGAGGAAGCGACGCGAGCCGCGCTCTCGGAGCTCCCCTCCGCCGCGCGGGTGAAGGGTGATACGGTCGCGCTCGAGTACGACATGGAGGGAGCGGACCCCGTCGTCCGCCTGCGCCTGCGCGAAGGGCAGGCCCGGCGGCTCGAAGTGCGCGACCTGCCCGCGCTGGACCGGCCACTGCGGTTCGAGGTGGTGCGCGGGAATCAGCCGCCGGTCCGGTCGGCGACGCTGGCCGGTCTCAAGGCGGAGCTGGGCCGGCGCGAGCGGCGGGACCCCCGGGAGCGGCGCGGGGCGCGCCGGGGGTGGCGGAAGTAGGGACCCGGGCCTAGCCGAGCAGGCGAGTGAGGCGGTCGCCGAGATCGGCGAGGCGCTCCGCCGCGGTCCGGAGATCGCTCACCGTGCCCAGCTGCTGCTCGGTGGTCGCCGCGGCTCCCTCCGCCCGCGCGATCTGCGACCGGGTGACGTGGGTGCTTCGCGCGACGGCCGCTTCGATGGTGCCGGTTGCATCCCGCAGCCGATCCGCCCGGTCCCGGATCGCGCCGGCCGCGCCGAGCAGCGACGCGATCTCCTGATGCGCGGCGTCGTAGAGCGACCCGCCCGCCCGCCCGCGCGCGGCCGCCTGGCCCATGTCGTCGAGGACTCGGGCCAGCGCCACCACCGCGCGCTCGATCTCTTCCCGAATGCCCGTCACCAGACGCCCGATGTCGCGGGCCGAGGCGCCGGTGTCTTCGGCGAGCTGCCGGACCTCCTCCGCTACGACCGCGAAGCCCTGGCCCTCCGCCCCCGCCCGGGCGGCTTCGATTGCCGCATTCAGCGCGAGCAGATTCGTCTGGAAGGCGATGCCGTTGATGGCCCCCGAGATCCGCTGGATCTCCTCGCCGCGGGCCACCAGCGCGTCTACCTCTCCCCGCACCAGGCCCAGGGTGCGCATCCCGCGCTCGATCTCGTCCGCCAGGGCCCGGGAGCTCCTGACCAGAGCGTCGTTCTGCGTCTCGACCGCGCGTCCCACCTCGGCGCTGCGGGTCGCCTCGGCTCGAACCTCCTCGGCGGCGGCGGCGGCGGCACGGGCGGCTCCCTGCACCTCGGCCAGGTCGGCGGCCTGGAGCCGGGCCGCGCCCGCCGCCTCCCGCACGCTCGTGCTCGATGAGCGGGCCGTGATCTCGAGCTCGCGGCCGGCTTCGGTGAGAGCGGCCCCGAGCCGCGCCAGCTCCCCTGCCGTCAGCCTCGACTCCTGGTGGGCGAGCTTGGCCCTGAGCACCGTGGTCATGGGCCCGATGATGCGGGCGAGGGAGCCGATCTCCCGGGAGCCGAACGTGCCGGGCGTCCGGCCGGCCAGCCGGATCTCCCCGACCACGCCGATACCGTCGGCGAGCGGATACGCGACCGACGGGGGGTCGGCGCTGAGCTGGACTCCGGCCGCGAGCGGCGCCGCGGCCCAGTCGGGCGGGTGCTCGCCGGCCGCGGCCAGTAGCCGGGGAGCGCCGCCGTCGAGGACCCGGATGACGGAGCCCGTCGCATCGAACGTCCGGAGAACGTGTTCGGCCAACTCCTGCGACGCCGCTGCGAGGTCGGGCTCGAGCAGCAGGCGCACCTGCAGGTCGCCGGCGTCCCGCGTGAGCCGGGCATCATTGAACAGCCGGTTCCGGAGCAGCGCGATGCCCAGCCCGATCGGCAGGATCACGGTCAGGGCGGCCGCCAGCGAGAGGCCCGGCACGATTGGGTCTCCGAAGGCAGGGACGAACGTGGCCAGCCAGCCCGGCCCGAGCCCGAACACGATGGCGGCTGCGGCGAGGTCGAGGCTGCGGCGATGGTCGGGGGACAGAGACAGGGCTTGCCGCGCCCAGAACAGCGCGGCGAGGCTGAGCGGGAACGCGGTGAGGTCGAGGGTGCCCCGGAGGACCTCGTCCACGAACGCGAAGAGGGGATCCTCCCCGGCCAGGACCGCGGCGAGCGCCACGGTGAGCAGGACGCCCTGCAACGCGTACCAGGCGAGGACCGGCGTTCTCCAGCGGGCGTCGCGGTGGGGCCAGGCGAGCGCAAGCGAGAAGTGAGCGAGCGACGGCGCGAGCAGGAAGGCTCCGGGGCCGTAAGCGAGGAACAAGCCGGCGGACGGCGGCCCGGACGGTGGCCGCAGGGATACGAGCCCGAAGTACGTCGCCCACCCGGCGCACTGGAGAAGAAACGGGAGCGCGGCCGGTGAGCGTCGCGCGCGGAGGAACGCGGCCAGGCCCACGCCCCAGAACAGCCCCCCCTCGAGGGCCAGCGCCAACAGCCCCTTGGCCCCGGCTCCCGAGCGGACCCGCGCGGCGGTCAGGGCAAGGCCCAGGATGAGGATGAGGAGGCTGGCCGCGGCGACGGCGATTGCCAGCGGGAGATGTGCACCCCGGTCGGAGGCGCGCGTCCTGCTAAGGAAAGAGGTCGTCACGCTCTGATTCGGTGCTGTGGGTGTGCCGGGCGCCAGGTGCCTGAATGGTAGTCGTTTGGGCCCGGGGCGAAAGCGGGGCTTGATCCCCGACGTACCGGATTGAAACTTTCAGGCCTCGAACCCGTATCTTGTTGCATGACAGAGACTATCTCGTTCGACAAGCTGCCCGCAGTCTTTTCGCCGCTTGCCAAGGCCGTGCTCGACGGCTTCAGCGAGGGGGTCGTCGTGTTCGACCGGGAAGGTCGGATCCTGTACGCCAACGACCCCGCCCGCGAGGCCCTGAGGGACTGGGATCTGTCCGAGGGCGCCCCCGATCTCCAACCCCGTCTGGCGGCGCTCGGTGGACGGCTCCGGACTCTCCGGATCGGCTCGATGGAGCTGGGCGAGGCCATGTTCGTTCCCGGCGTTGCCGGCCCGACGACGTTGGCGGCGCGAGAGAAGGAGGCTATCGTCAAGACTCTGGATGCGCATGGGTGGAAGCTGGCGGAGACCGCCAGGCATCTCGGGATCAGCCGGACCACCCTTTGGCGCCGCCTCAAGGCGTACGGACTGCACCGAGACGGCCGGAGCAAATGGTCCCAAGCTTCCTGACACTTCTCCTTCTCTCCCAGCCCGCCTCCTCCGACACCACATCGCCATACGCTTCAGCCCTCGCCCGCCCGATCATCGAGCGGGCGAGGGAGCGTCGCCCGTCCCCGGACGGTGCCGTCACCGGTTGCCCCGACCGCGTCCCCCACTGCCCGGCCGACAGCATCGCGCCCGGACGGGTCCCCGCGCTCACGGGGTCGAGCGACACGCTGTCGGACGAGCTGAAGGACGCGCGCGGGAGCGGCTTCGGGTACGAGCATCTGACGGACGCCGCCCGCTACGACCGGGTGGAAGGCTATTCGCTGGGTCTGGGGTATCACGTACAGGTCCCCGGGCTCGAGCTCATCGAGCTCCAGGGCACTCTGCGCTATGGCTTCTCGGACGACCGGGTCACGGGCCGGCTCTCGCTCATCCGCGACGCGCCGGGCGGGCGGCTCCGGCTCAGCGGCTACCGGGAGGTGGCGAGCGTGGACCCGATTGGCCGGGGGCCGTCCATCGCGAACAGCCTGAACGCGATCTTCGCGGCCCACGACGACGCCGACTACGCCCTGGTCACGGGCGGGTCGGCGTCGTTCGGGACGTCGGTCGGCGTCGGGTGGGAGCTCACCCTCTCCGCGCGCGTCGAGCGGGAGCGATCGCTGGCGGCGGTCGCGACGTCCGGCGTGAACGACTTCCTGGGAGGCGACGGGATCTTTCCCGCCAACCCGCCGGTCACGGAAGGCACATTCGGCGGCGGCGGCGCGCGGCTCGCCCACACCGGGGACACGCGGTGGGCGCTCAACGCCGACGTCCTGGGGGGCGCCGGGACGACGACGGTGCGCGGATGGGCGGAGCTGCGGCGGGACGTGGGCGGACAGGCGGGGGCCACGCTCAGGGCCAAGGCGGGGATCGCATCGAACCCGCTGCTGCCCCAGTCGGCCTTCCGGCTGGGCGGTCTGAACACCGTTCGGGGGTTCGACTACGGCACACTGGTCGGCCAGGCGTTCTGGGCGGCCCAGCTCGACGTCACCCCGCTGCCCAGCCGGATCCGTCCGGTCGTCTTCGTGGACGCGGGGCAGGCGGGCCGGGCCGACGGGCTCTTCAGCACGAAGGCGCTGGTCGGAGCCGGGGTGGGGCTGTCGCTGCTCCACGGGGCCGTGCGGTTCGACGTAAGCCGCCGGCTGTCTCCGGACGTGGCGCGGCTGCGCTTCGATCTCGTGATCGGGGCCGTGCGGTGAGGGCTCGCGCGGGCGGCGCGCGGGAGGCCGGCACGAGGGCAACGGCGGCGGTGCTGGCCGCGCTCGCCCTCGCCGGCTGCGGGCACCGGCGCGGCCGGCTCGACGCGACCTGGGCCGGGGCGGAGCAGGGGCGCATGTCGGGGCGGGCATGGGCCGTCTGGTGCCGTGAGGCACGCGTCGCGGTGGTCACGGGCATGAGCGGCGATACCGGCGTGTCGCTGCTCATCCACCCGCCGGACTCGCTCGCGGCCGGGCGTTACCCGATCGTGGAGCCGGCGAATGCGCGGGGGACCGTCCCCGCCGCGGCATTGGGTCTGAGGCTCCTGGGCCGGACCGCGGTCGTGGGCTACCAGGGTCAGACCGGGACGCTCACGCTCGAGCCGGCCGCGCCGGGCCGCGTCTCGGGCCGCTTCGAGGCCACGGCGAAAATCGCGAGCGCGCTGGCCGGGACGGTGAAGCTCATGGGGCGATTCCGGAATGTGCGGGTCACGGGGGACGGGGGCGACTGCCCGCGCTGAGCCGCGCCCCCCCGGCCGCGAAGGTGTAAGTTTGGCGCATGGAGTCCACCTACTTCCGGAAGGGCTTCGGCCTCAAGGGCGCCATCGAGGCGCAGCGGACCCGGGACTACCACAGCGATGTGGTGGAGTCGCTCCGCGCGGGCGATTATCGCCTCGCCGTCGGTCGTCTCACCTTCCGCCTGGCGCGTGAGTTCGGCTTCTGCTACGGGGTCGACCGCGCGGTGGACTACGCCTACGAGACCCGCCACAAGTTTCCCGACCGGCGCCTCTTTCTCGCGGGCGAGATCATCCACAACCCGCACGTCAACCAGAAGCTCCGGGACATGGGAATCGGATTCCTCTCGCACGGGGCGGACGCGGGGTTCGACTTCGCGGCGCTGACGCCGGATGACGTGGTGATCATGCCCGCGTTCGGCGTCACGATCCAGGATTTCGAGCGGCTGCGCGGGATCGGCTGCGTGCTGGTGGACACCACCTGCGGCTCGGTGCTCAACGTGTGGAAGCGGGTGGACGCATACGCCCGGGACGGCTACACCGCGATCATCCACGGGAAGCACTGGCACGAGGAGACCAAGGCCACCGCGAGCCAAGTCATGAAGTATCCGTCGGGCCGGTACCTGGTGGTGCTGAACATGGCGGAGGCGCGCCTGGTCTGCGACTTCATCGAGCGCGGGGGCGATCCCGCGCCGCTCGCCGAGCGCTTCGGCCGGGCCGTCTCGGGCGGCTTCGACTTCGGGCGCGACCTCGTCAAGGTCGGACTGGCGAACCAGACGACGATGCTCTCGGGCGAATCGCTCGCGATCGCCGACGAGTTCAGGAAGAGCATGGAGCGGCGCTATGGCGCGGCAGCGCTCGCCGACCACTTCCGCACCTTCGACACGATCTGCTCGGCCACCCAGGAACGGCAGGACGCGGTCCTCAAGCTGATCGAGGAGCCGCTGGACCTGATGGTGGTGGTGGGGGGCTACAACTCGAGCAACACGTGCCATCTCGCTGCGCTGGTCCACTCCCGGGGCGTGCGCACCTTCCACATCGAGGATGCCGAGGGGGTGGATCCCGCCGCGGGAACGATCCGCCACCAGCCGGTCGGCACCAAGCGCGAGCAGGCGGATGCGGACTGGCTCGGCGACGCGCGGCTGATCGGGATTACGGCCGGGGCGTCCACGCCGAACAACAAAGTGGGCGAAACGATCGCGCGGATCTGCCGGGCGGCGGGGCTGGAGGACGAGCTCAGGGCGCGGACGGCGTAGCCGCGGCCTCCAGCGCCTTGGCACAGGCGCGCCGGAGCGCGGCGACGAAGCCGCTCACATGGTCCGGCGCCGGCGGCGGCGCCGCCAGGAACGGATCCATCACCGTCGCCCGCAGCACCACCAGTCCCGCGCGCCCTCCCGCCTTCCACTCCTCCATCGTGCCGATCCCCAGCGCCGAAAGCAGCGGCGGGACGGCACCGTCGTACATCGGGCTCCGGAACCGAGTCCGGGTGATGATGTATTCGGGCGGCCCGTCCGGACGGCCGAGACTCAGTTCGAGGAAGACGCGCTCGTTGGCCTGATTGAGCGCCGCGATGGTCGTGAGCACGGTGTGATGGACCACGAAGTTCACGATGTTGATGTCGGGCTCGGGGAGGACGACGACCCGGAAGGGCGAGAGGTCGGCCTGGCGGAGCGCGGCATGCAGCCGGCGGGCGCCGAGCACGGTCTGCTCCACGAGGTAGCCGTACCCCCGCTCGTCCAGCGGGAGGACCTTGTGGCTCAGCCACACGGCGGCGGCAGCGGCGCCCGGCTTCGAGCCCTCGAAGATGAAACGCCCGAAGAAGCGCTCGTCCTGCTGCTCACCGCTGGGGGCGAGGTACGGCGGATCGACCGCCACGAGGTTGCGGGACCGGCGGTCGCGCAGCAGGATCGCCCCGGCCGGGTAGGGCACATAGCCGAGCTTGTGGGGATCGATCGTGACGGAGTCGGCCCAGCCAAGCGCCACCATGGCCTGGACCCACTCGTCGGTGGGCCAGGCGGCACCGGTCGCCTCGCGGACTTCGGCGGCGTGCCGGCGGGTCCCGTCGGCGCGCCAGGTGACCGCGGCGGCGTAGCCGCCGTAGCACGCGTCCGAGTGGAGGTGGAAGGTGAGCCCCAGCTCCTGCTCGGCGCGCGCGCGCACCTCGAGCACGCGGTCCAGGCGGTCCACGGCGCTCTCCTCGGTGGTGCCGCAGACGCTGACGCAGGCGAGCACGGGCGTGCGGTGGGCGGCCAGCTCCTCGAGCCGCTCCCAC
>Ga0187823_10000398_pt1 | contig 10654 bp, 9 predicted proteins | sample NC_wetland_sal_i_12_FD_132968 | JGI IMG/M metagenome (GOLD analysis project Ga0187823, IMG submission 132968) | Wetland sediment microbial communities from Neuse River Estuary, North Carolina, USA - SourceSoil_3 | ecosystem: Environmental > Aquatic > Freshwater > Wetlands > Sediment | place...
GCGCGTAGCTGGCTGGGGCATCGTAGGCATCCGCAGCCAGCTGCGCGCCTAGCCTCCGGCTCGCGCTGACGCTGGACGTTCAGCTCGCCCCGGAGGCCCCGCACGTACGCGGCTCTGCTGGGGCTGGCCCTCACGCAGGTCCCTGCCGATTCCACCTTCCGGAACGGCCCGCCTCCCGACGTGCACTATCGGCTCGACGCGGCGCTGGACGACGCCACCGGCGTCGTGTCCGGAACCGCCGAGATCCTGTACCGGCACCTGGGGCCGGATACGCTCTGGTCCCTCACGCTCTCGCTCGGCCTCAACGCCTTCCGTCCCGGCGCCCGCGGCTGGCCTGCTCGGGCACAAGCTGCGCCGGAGGCCACCGGGTTCGAGCGCATCCTCGAGCTCCGCCTTCAGGGCGCGCCGGCGGCGCTCGCGTGGCCCGACGCCCCCGACAGCAGCGTCGCCCGGCTGGCGCTCCCGCAGGGGCTGGCGCCGGGCGACTCGGTGGTCGTCACCTTTCGGTGGGAGGCGCGGCCCCCGGCGCTGCCGTGGCGCAGCGACCGCCGCGGGCGGCGGCTCCAGCTCGTAGGCTGGTACCCGCAGGTGCTGAACGAGACCTCCGGCACCACCGTGACGACGCCGGCCCTCGCCACCCTGTTGATCGCCCTGGACCTGGCGGCCGACCAGGTGATCGGAGGCACCGGCGTCCCCCTCTGTGGCGATCCGGGCTGGCGCGGCGCGGCCGCCGCCTCCCCCGCCCTGGTGACGCTGCAACGCGACTGGTATCGGGCGCCGCGGGACCCGCGGGCCGCCGGCGCCCGGTGCGAGGGCGCGGCGCCGGGGCGAAAGCGGATCACCTGGTACGCCGAAGAGGTGACCGGGGCCGCATTCGCACTGAGCCCGACCTTCCGCTACGAGGAGGGCGACTTCCTCGAGCGCCCGGTGCACGCGCTCTACGAGCGGGGCGAGGAGCGGGTCTGGGGCGCCGGGCTCGCGACCCGCCGCACCGAGACCGCGCTCGCGTGGACGCACGACCTGGCGGGCACCTATCCCTGGCCCCAGATCACCGTCGTCCAGGGATTGGACCGGACGGGCAGCCCGCTCCCCATGGTGCTGCTCGCGGATGCCTCCAGCCAAACGACGATCCTCGACCTGCTCGGGCTCATGATCACCGAACAGGTGCTGCCGGGAGGCGCCCGCGTGTTCACCGTGGGGACGGCCGCGTTCCAGGCCGCCTGGTTCTTCGAGACGCTGGGCCGGCACGGCGCCTATGCCCGGCTCGAGCGCGAGATTCTCGACTGGGACCTCGACGGGCTCGCGAGCGGCGACGAGCCCCTCGGATCGCCCACCTCCACCTCGCCCTGCGCTTCCACCTATTGCCGGCGCACGGAGTTCATGTCCTACCAGCTCCGGACGTGGGCGGGAGGCGATGAGGCGATGCAGCGGCTCTACCACGCGCTGTACGCGCGGTTTCTGCTGCGGCCCACGGTGCCCGGCGCCTTCCAGCAGATCGCGCGCGAGCTGATCCAGCCCAATCCGGACCCGCTGTACCTCCAGTTGCCGCAGGGCGGCACCCTGTACGACGACGCCATCGCCGCCGCGCAGCGGGAGCCGACCGGGGACGGGCGCTGGCGCACGACGGTCGTCGTGGAACGGCGGGCGGCCGGGCTGTTTCCCCAGACCGTGTGGGTCATCGCACGGGGGGACACGGGCGTGGCGCGGGCGGCCGCACTCACGCCCCGAGAGACGCTTACGGTCGTCACCCGCACGCGCCCCCGACGCGTGCTGCTCGATCCGCTGGCGCAGAGCCACGACTGGAACATGCTCAACAACCAGCGCGTGTTCGGCTTCTCGTCCGGCTGGCTCGTCCTCGCGCCCGAGCGGCCCGCTGACGGCTACCTGGACACCTATTTCTCCCCCAAGGTGGCGCGGGATCATCTCACCCTCGGCTGGGCGCCGACCGCGTGGTACAACGACGCCGGAGGATGGACCTTCGGTGCCCGGCTCCGGGAGGACTACCTCGGGCGCTTCGAGCTGAACGAGGCCTGGCTCTCGCTCGGGACGGGAGCTTCCGCCGACGATGCCCACAGAGATCTCAACGCCCGGCTCCGCCTGCGGAATCCGGTGTGGCTCCGCGCGACCGGCTGGTCGGAGGAGCTGGCGCTCGCGTGGGAGGAGGGCCGGGCCGCCGCCGGACTCGGCATCACGCGCCGCTTCCGCACCCGGCTGGCCGACTCGACCCTCCGCTCGCTCGGGATCCGGCTTCAGTGGCTCACGGTCACCGACACCGCCTACCTGGATCGCCGGTTCTACGACGATGCCGGGACGGCCGAGGTGGTCCTGACCGGCCGGCTCGCCAGCCACGGCCGCTGGCCCCTCGGTCTCGACGCCACCGTCGGGGCGGGCTACGCCTATCCCAACACGGGCGCCACGATCGGGGGCGGCGCCTACGGCCGGTTCACGCTCGCCGCCACGCTGCGCCGTTCGCTGGGGAAGGCGCTGACCCTCGGGGCGCGGGTGTTCGCGGGCGCCGCCGTATCGGGCGACTCGGTCCCGCGCCAGCGACGGATCTATCTCTCGGGCGCCGATCCGTACCAGCGCTTCGACAGCCCGTTCCTTCGCTCCCGCGGCTCGCTCCTCGCCCGGCCCGGCTGGTTCTACCAGGAGCCCGGCGGGGCCGGCGTGCGCGGCCTCGATCCGCGCGTCAGCGGCAACCAGGCGGTCGGCGGCACGCTCGAGCTCGAGTGCGTCGTACGCCGGCGCCCGCGCCCCGGGCTCCTGAGCCGGATCGCCGTCGCGGCCTTCGCCGACGGCGCGCTGGCCAACGGGGACGTCGACCCCGCCCGCGGTCGGCTGCAGGCGGTGGGCGATGCCGGCGTCGGAATCCGCCTGGACCACCGCATCGGCCGGACCCCGTTCCAGACCCGCTTCGACTTCCCGCTTTGGGTGAGCCGCCCCGCGCTCGCGCAGGACGCCAAGCCCGCCGGCGCGGTCGGGTTCCGCTGGGGCTTCAGCTTCGCCCCGTCGTTCTGAGCGGTCCTAGAGCGCGAATCGCACTCGCCGGGCGAGAGTGCGCTGGAGGGGAGTGGGAGGAGGAATGAGCGCGTCGAGCATCTCGAGGTCGTCGATCCAGACGCTCAGGTTCACGATGAGACTGAAGTCGATCAGTCCGACCACGCCCGACCAGCCCGACAGCAGGACCGTGGCCTCTCCATCCATCAACATGGAGCGGTAGTCCTCGTTGGCAGAGCCGATGAGCAGGTAATACATGACGTGCTCGCGCTGCGCGGGTGAGAGCGTGGCGCGGAACACGGTAACCAGCCGCTGGCTCGCCACCGCGAGCGCGTCGGCCGCGGCTCTTGCGTCGTATTGCCGCGGGTCCGTGCGCACGAGCTGTGCGAGGTAGGCCGCCAGTATCTGCGCCAGCTCCGGGCGGGCGATGAGGCTGTCCCACCCCTCCCGCGAGGCGAAGAAGTTCGCCTTGAGGTGGAGCTTGGGCATGACCTCCCGCCCGGGCAGGGCCGGCCCCGTATCCACGGCCGCGGGCAGCAGCTCGCGCACGTGCGCGAGCAGCGTATCCACCGAGGGATCCACGGGGAACAGGTCGCGCAGAAACGGCGTCCGCCGCGCGTTGCGATACGCGCCGGCGAATCTCGCGCCGACTTCCTGCACGCCGACACCCGGATTGTAGATGCCGGTCTTGAGCATGCCGCCGGCGGCCTCCAGCTCGGGGCCGAATTCCTGCTGCAGCACGATCAGCCGGGCGAAGAGGTCGTGCGCGAGCGTCATCGAGGGCCAGCCCGGGTCTGGCGCCGCCGCGAGCGACGGCGCCACGAACAGAACGCGGCATCCCCGCAGGGCACTCCCCGTGAGCAGCGAGGCGTAGAGGGCGTTCCCCCAGAGCGAATCGGGCACTTTCACCACTGAGCCGGGGGGCATGAGCTCGTACAGCACGGCCTTCGCCACGCTGACCTGCTTGTCCTGGAAGCCGGTCCCGTTATGCAGTTCCAGCGCGCGCTGGTCGCGCCCGCCGGTACCGCGCTGGCGGGCGATCTCGGCCTCGACCGCGGCCTGGTAGGCGGGTCCGAGCGGCCTGGCTCGGAGCGGGTACGGCAGACGCGTGCCGGCGAGGCCCTGGCGCTCGAGCAACCGGCGCGCCTGCACCTTGAGCGAGAGCGCGGCGGGGCCCTGCACCAGGAGCGCCCGGTCCTCCCAGGTAGACCCGGTGTAATGCTCGCCGATCCCCATCCCGGTGTAGATCGCCAGCCCGCGATACGGATCGTCCTCGGCGACGTCGTACAAGACGAGCTTCCGGTGATCGCGCATGATGTTGTCGGGCACTCCCAGCAACGGCACTATCTGCCGGCTCCAGAAGGACTGGTCGGCCGGGTTGGTGATGCTCACGTGCACCTTCACCAGGTTGCGCAGCCACTTCTCGCCGTACTGCTTCGCCTCGGCCTGGAGCAGCCGTGAGCCCGCGATCGCCTCCCGGAGCTCCTGCTGCCCGCTCCGGATCGTGTCCGCGAGAGGCGCGAAACGCGACGGCAGATCGGGCCCCTTCTCCAGCGGCCGCTCCAGCACGTCGAGCCACAGGTGGCCCTGGTTCGCCTCGTAGTAGTACTGGTCGAGGAAGATCATGTAGACCGGCAGGCGCCGCCGGACATCGTACTCGCGGATCCGCTGCGCCAGTGTCCGCAGATACACGTCCACCACGTAGCGAAGGGCAAGCGCGTCCGGTTGCCCCTGATCGTTCCGGCCCCGGAAGTCGTGGATCCACAGAACGTGATAGTCCTCGGCCTGCCGGATGGACCGGATCACCTCGGCCTGGAACTGCTCGTTGACGACGTACCACACCCGGTTGCCGTCGGTGAAATGCACGCCCACGACGGCCTCGACGATCGCGTCCAGCTTGGCCTGGGTATCGTGGTCCTCGGGGCGGAGGCCGAGCTGCAGAGGCAGCCAGACGATCCGGCTGTCGCCCCACCGGTCCCGCTCCTCGCGCTCTAAGTCGGCCACGGCCGCCAGCAGCTGCTCGAAGACGTACAGAACCCTCGCCTCCCCCTCGGGCGAGATCGACGTCAGCGAGACGACGTCGCGGGCGAAGTTTCCCCGCCCGTATGCCGCGAGGCCGGCGATCGTGGTGCCGGTCTTCCACTGACCGAGCAGGCGGTCGTAGGGGTACAGCACATGGTCGCGGAGCGTCTCGCGCGCCTGGCCGGCGGCGAGCAGCCCTTCCGGCGTCGTCGCGCCCTCCGGCACGGGCCCGCCGGAGGCGGCGATGGAGAACGCCCGGTCCAGCTCGGCGTGGTAGGCACGCACGAGGCCTTCGACCTGGAGGCCCGGGCCGGTGACGCCGGGAACGGGCGATGGGGTTCGGAGCTCCTCGATGAGCGGCTCGAGCGCCGCTCTGGGGTCTGCGCCTGGGCGGTCGAGGTAGGGCACCGCCAGATGGCCCACCCGCTGAACGGCCGCGCGCAACTCGGCAAGTGCGGAATCGAGCCCGGGCGCCGGCGCCGGCCGCGGCGCGCGTTCGCCCGCTCGCGGCGCGATATCCACCCGGTCGGCCCGCGGGCGCGTCCGCCCGGCAAAGGCCTGACGCAGGGGCACGAGCACCGACGCGCGAACGGCGGCCAGGGCTCCGGGACTCCACTCCGCGCGGAGCACGCTGCCTCCCCCGAAGATTCCGCCCCGGTGGATCGGCAGGGTGACGCCGAGCATGGGACCCAGACGGCCGTCACGTAGATTGTAGTCGCCGCCCACGGAGAGGCGCAGGATCGGCATCTGCAGCAGGGCGCGAACGCCCAGGTCGAACCGGCTGGAGCGGAGCCCGCCGTACCCCTCGGCCGATGCGGCGAGGATGCCCTTGACCGGACTCCCGAGCGAGCGGGTCACGCCGAACGCGCCGTACACGACAGGGGCCAGGGGACGGCTTTCCCGCCAGTCGAAGCCCAGACTCGTGCCCGTGTAGATCCGGTAGCGGGAGGGTTGTCCCAGCGAGGCCGTGAGGCCGCCCTCCCACGGCGGTAACGAATCCTGCGCGGAGAGACACGGCACCGACGCGGCCCCCGCGAGCAGCGCGCACGCGAGTACGGCAACCCATGAACGAGGCCAGCGACTCATGCCTCGAAGCTGGCCCGGTCCGGATGAGACCCGCGGTAACCCTCCGTGAAGGCTTGCTCATCCCGCCTTGCGGCTGCTTCGGGCGGCCACTAAGGTCCTCGGGGCCGACCCATGACCACCGCCGATCTTGAGGGCCGCACCTTCTTCGTGACCGGGGCGAACTCCGGCATCGGCCGCGCCATGGTCGAGGCGCTGGCCGCCCGCGGCGCCAGCGTCGTGCTCGCGTCCCGCTCGAAGGAGCGGACGGAGCCGGTGCTGGACGGAATCCGCCGGAGCCACCCGGGCGCCAATGCCGAGTTCCTCGAGATCGATGTCTCGGACCTCGCGTCCGTCCGTACTGCCGCCGGCCGGTATCTCGCGACCGGCCGGCCGATCGACGTCCTGGTCAACAATGCCGGCATCGCGGGGACCCGCGCCCTGAGCCGGGACGGCTTCGACCTCACCTACGCCACCAACCACATCGGCCCGTTCCTGCTCACGAATCTGCTCCTGCCGAGGTTGCGCGCCGCACCCGAGGGGCGCATCGTCAACGTGTCCAGTGGCGCGCACATGGGGGTGAAGCGGATTGACTGGAGCGTGCTCGAGCGCCGCGCGGAGGCGAAGCGGAGCGGCTTCTCCGACTACGCCGTCACCAAGCTCATGAACGTGCTCCACGCCAAGGAGCTGGCCCGGCGGCTCGCCGGCACCCGGGTGACGACCTCCGCGCTCCACCCGGGCGCTGTGGCGTCGAACGTCTGGCGGGCGGTGCCCCAGCCGTTCCAGTGGCTGCTGAAGCAGTTCCTGCTCTCGAACGAGGAAGGCGCGAAGACGCCGCTCTACTGCGCCACCGCTCCCGAGCTCGCGACCGTGACCGGCCGCTACTACGACAAGTGCCGCGAGGTAGCTCCCAATCCGCTCGCGGACGACGACGCACTGGCGCAGGAGCTGTGGGTGAGGACCGAGGCGGCCGTCGCCGCCGCGGAGTGACCGCGGGGAGGGTCCATGTTCGTCGGCCACACCGCTCTCGCGCTCGCGGGCAAGGCCCGCGCTCCCCGCACGTCGCTCGGCCTGCTGCTCGCCGCGGCCGTCGGCCTGGACCTGCTCTGGCCCGTCTTCCTGTTGCTGGGGATCGAGCGGGTGCGGATCGAGCCGGGGGTGACCGCCTTCACTCCGCTCGCCTTCGATTCCTATCCCTGGTCCCATAGCCTGGTGATGGCGCTGGTGTGGGGCGGCCTGCTCGCGCTCGCGGTCCAGCGGCGGGCCGGGCCGGGCGTCCCCCTCCTGGTCGGCGCGCTGGTCGTGAGCCACTGGGTCCTCGACTTCGCGTCCCACCGCCCCGACATGCCGCTCTGGCCCGGTCCGTCTCCCCTCCTCGGGCTCGGGTTGTGGGACTCCATTCCGGGGACGCTCCTGGTAGAAGGCGCGCTTTTCCTCGCCGGCATCCTGGTCTATGTGCGCAGCACCCGGCCGCTGGATCGGACCGGATCCTGGGGTCTGTGGACGCTGCTCCTCGTCCAGGCGGTCATGTGGGCGTCCGGGCCGTGGGGGCCGCCGCCCCCGAGCCCGTCGGTGCTGGCCTGGGTCTCCCTGGGGCTCTGGCTGTTCGTGCTCTGGGCCTGGTGGGCCGACCGCCACCGCGTGGCGCGGGCCGGGGCGCGCGCTTGAGCGCCGCGAGCCCGCCCGCGGGCGTCGTCGCGGATCGGCCCGGGCCGCTCCACCTCGCGCTGGGGTTCCTCACGAACTTCTTCGACGCGCTGGGGATCGGCTCCTACGCCACAACCACGGCGGGATTCAAGGCCTGGGGCCTCGTGCCCGACGAGCTGATTCCCGGCACGCTCAACATCGGCCACGCGATCCCGACCGTGGTCGAGGCCGCGATCTACATCTCCGCCATCCGGGTCGAGGTGCGCACCCTCGCGCTCCTGATAGGAGCCTCGGTGGTCGGCGCCTGGTTCGGCGCGGGGATCGTGGCCGGGTGGGGACGGCGCCGGGTACAGCGCGGCATGGCCATCGCGCTCCTGGTCACCGTCACGTTCATGGTGCTGCGCATGACCGGCGTCTTCCCGGGCGGCGGCGACGCCCTCGGCCTGACAGGCCTCGCGCTCCTCGCCGCCCTGGCCGGCAATCTGCTGCTCGGCGCGCTCATGACCCTCGGCATCGGGCTCTACGCCCCGTGCATGGCGATGGTGAGCCTGCTCGGCATGAGCCCGGTCACCGCGTTCCCCATCATGATGGGATCGTGCGCCTGCCTCATGCCGGTCGCGAGCGTGCGCTTCTTCCGGGCCGGGAAGTACGACCGCCGCGCCGCGCTCGGGCTCGCGATCGGCGGCGTGCCCGCGATCCTGATCGCGGCCTTCGCCGTCAAGTCACTCCCGCTCGATACCGTGCGGGTGCTGGTCATCTGCGTGATCACCTATACCGCCGTCAGGATGTGGCGCGATTCGGAGGTGGGCCGATGAGTCTTCGCGGAGTGCTGATCGTCGTGGCCCTGATCCTCGGGCTGCTCTTCTACACCGGCAAGGCGCAGGAGTGGTGGGGTTCGATGAAGCGCGCGGCCACCCAGGTCAACGCGGCGCCCCCGGACTCGGTGCCCTAGCCCGGAACGAACGCCGACCAAAGGAGCGTGCTATGGCCCACATCGATGAATGCGTCCCCGGCCGCCGGGCCCGGGTCCGCCGGACCGGCGTCGCCCGGGCCGCGGGCAAGACCGGCACCATCGTGGAGATCTCGCGGATCGCCCGCCCGCCGGGCGGACCGATCCAGGACCGCGTCATCATCGACATCCCCGGCCACGGCGAGATCGCCGTCGGCCCGGACGATATCGAGCTGGTGAAGGACTGATCCGCCCCGCTCTTGGCAAGCCGGACCGTCCCCGCGAGATTGCACGCCCACGCGTCTACCCGGGGACGGTACGTGACCATCCTGCTCTTCGCGCCGCTCGTGGCGCTCGGCGCCTTCTGCGCCGGGCTCCTCGGTGCCCTCACCGGGCTCGGCGGCGGCATCGTCGTGGTCCCGATGCTCACGCTCGGGTTTCACGTCAACCTCCGCTACGCGATCGGCGCCTCGCTCGTCTCGGTGATCGCGACCTCGTCCGGGGCCGCGGCCGCCTACGTGCGCGAAGGCTACACCAACGTGCGGATCGGGATCTTTCTCGAGGTCGCCACCACGATCGGGGCGCTGGTCGGCGCCGCCCTTGCCGGCCTGGTTCCGACCAGCGCGCTGGCCGTGCTGTTCGGGCTCGTCCTGCTCTATACGGCGTACCGGTCCTTGGACCTGCCGGAGGAGCACATCGTCACCGGGCACCCCGACCGCTGGGCCGCGCGGCTCCGCCTCGACTCCACCTACCCGACGCCCGAGGGACTGCGCCCCTACTCGGTCCAGCAGGTGCCCGCCGGCTTCTCGCTCATGTTCGTCGCCGGCACCCTCTCGGCCCTGCTCGGCATCGGGGCCGGCGTCGTCAAGGTCCTGGCGATGGACCGCACGATGCATCTCCCGTTCAAGGTCTCCACCACGACGAGCAACTTCATGATCGGGGTGACCGCGGCCGCGAGCGCCGGCGTCTACCTCCATCGCGGCTACATCGACCCGGCCATCGCGGCGCCGGTGATGATCGGCGTGCTCCTCGGAGCGCTGGTGGGAGCGCGGATCCTGCCGGGCGCGCCCACCCGGAAGCTCCGCCTCGTCTTCACCGTCGTGGTGGCCGTGCTCGCGCTCGAGATGCTCTACAAGGGCATCACGGGGGGCCTGTGACCGTCGAGCGGTGGACCGACGAGGAGATCGACCAAGTCATCGGGCGGCTCCTCCAGATCGGAGTGCTCATCGCCAGCGTCGTCACGCTCGCCGGCGGGGCCGTGTTTCTCGTCACCCACGGCCATCTCCCGGCGGATTTCCGGGCCTTCCGCGGACAACCCGCGGCGCTCAGGAGCGTGGAAGGGATCATCGGCGGGGTGTTCGCGCGCTACAGCCCCGCGCTGGTCCAGCTCGGGCTCGTGCTGCTCATCGCCACGCCGGTGGCCCGCGTGGCCCTCACGCTCGTCGCCTTCATCCTCCAGCGCGACCGGATCTACGTGGGACTCACGGGTCTCGTCCTGATCCTGCTCACCTACGGACTCCTCTGGAGCCGCTGAGGTGACCGGGGATCTCCGTGGTTGACTGGCCCGTCATCGCGTACCGCATCGACGCCGCGGACCGTTTCGCCTCCGTCAACAAGGCCTGGGCGGAAGCGGCGGCGGGCGACGGCCGGCCCGAGCTCCTGCCCCCCGGCGTCCTGGGGCGCTCGCTCTGGGAGGCGATCGGCGATCCGGCGGCGCATCAGCTCTACGGGGCGCTGGTCGGGCGGGTCCGCGCCGGAGCCGGCCCGGTCAGCCTCGTCTTCCGCTGCGACACGCCGCGACAGCGCCGGCTGCTCCGGCTCCGCATCGCCGCGACCGCCCGGCAGGGCGTCGATTTCGAGGCCCGCTTTCTGGCCGTGCAGGACCGACCGCCGGTCGCGCTGCTGGACCGGGGTGCCCGCCGCTCCCGCCAGCTGCTCCGGATCTGTGCCTGGTGCAAGCGGGTCCCGATGGCCGAC
>Ga0187823_10000400_pt1 | contig 10636 bp, 8 predicted proteins | sample NC_wetland_sal_i_12_FD_132968 | JGI IMG/M metagenome (GOLD analysis project Ga0187823, IMG submission 132968) | Wetland sediment microbial communities from Neuse River Estuary, North Carolina, USA - SourceSoil_3 | ecosystem: Environmental > Aquatic > Freshwater > Wetlands > Sediment | place...
CCCGCGAGGATCGCGGCCGCCGTGGCGCGGCTCGTCGGCAGGGCCACTGCGGAGCGGCGGCCAGACGCCGTCGCGTTGCCGCTCGGTGTCGCCCGTCGCGCCCGGCGCGGACCGGACGACCCCGCCCCCCCGGACCGGGGCCCGCGAGCCCGCAGCCGGCGCCGCGCACCGGCGCCACCCAGCCGACCCTCGCCGGCGTCCCGTCACCCGCCCTCAGCGCCGTTCCCACCGTGAGCGGTATCGCCGCCTGGAAACCCGGCGCCGAGCCGACCGCGTGGGTGGGCAACCGCATCTATTACAACCAGCGCAACGCGTCGGGCGTGTTCGATGGCTGGTCGGCGCGTCCGGACGGCAGCGGGGCGGCATGCGTCACCTGTGCCGGCGGGTACCCGGCCGGTACCCAGCACGGGGTGTCGGACGTATCGCCCGACGGCAGGTTCCTGCTGGCGACGATCGAGCGGGCAAGCCACCCGCCGCTCGCGATCGGACAGGTCACGGCGTCGCCGGGCGCAGGCGCCTTCAACGATCTGTGGCTGCAGACCACCGACGGATCGCAGGCGTGGCGTTTGGTGAACCTCTTGGAAACCGGCGCCAGCGCGCTGATCTGGGCTCGCTTCGACGCCACCGGCACGCGCATCACCTGGAGTGAACAGTGGCACTGGGGCCTGCCGTTCGGCGGCTGGCGGCTGCACGTGGCGCGCCTGGATTGGTCGAGCGGGAGGCCGTCGTTGACCGAAGAGCACACCCTGCAGTCCTCTGGCCTGCTCGAGCCGTACGGATTCACGCCCGATGACTCGCAGGTGCTGTTCGCCGCGGACGATCTGGCGGGAACCCCGTGGGACGACCTGCAGATCATGAGCATCGACGCAGACCTGGCCGGCACGGCCACGCTCCTCTCGCCCCAGGACGCCTCCGACACAGGGTGGTTCACGAACTACAACGAGTTCGCGTTCGCGATGCCGCGGCGGGGGCGGCTGATCTTCGCCCGCAGCGTGGGTGCATACGCGGAATCGCTCGAGTACTGGACGATGAACGGCGACGGCAGCGACCCGCACCAGCTCACGACGATGAGCCTGCCATGGTCCGGCGAGTATGGCGGGCACCCCTCGCTGGCCGCCGGCCTCGCGTTCGACCCGAGCGATCCCGATCGCTTCGTGGCAGGGATCGAGACGAGCTATACCGGCGCCTACACCTCGGACATGATCACCCTCAGGTGACGCTACGGCCGCGGCTCACGGCGCGACCCGGGGGGTCCTGGTCGACATAACCCGCAGACCTTGCCCCGCGAGGGCAGCCGACTGCCCCGAAGGGCGGGGAACACGGCCCGACTGCACCTTGTTACTGCCCTGGCCCGATGATGGGATGAGGGCGTGCCGTCCGCCGCCGACCAGCTAGCGCCAGACGCCGACGTCGGTTCCGGCCGCGAGGTGCTGGTCGTGAACGTGGACGCCGCCGAGCGAGCGGCCGACGAGTCGCCGGAGAGCCGCTATCGGATGCGGATCATCCGTCCCAAACACGCGCCGCCCATCGGCCCGCATCGTGAGGCCGCGGGGGGCGAGCTCACCACCGTGATGATCCTGCGTGACGCCACGCCGGCGCGCGTGGCGTCGTGCATCAGAGCCGCCACCGCAGATCGCGGTCATGTGGGCCCGGAGGTCCTCAGCCAGCTCCGCGCCGTGCGTCACGCGAGGGGCATCGGGCCGCTCGAGCCGCGGCTCGGTGAGCGCGACTACGAGGTGCTGCGCATGCTCGCCGAAGGCGAGAGCACCCGCGGCATCGCCGAGCGCCTGAACTACTCCGAGCGGACCGTCAAGAACATCGTGCACGACCTGCTCGTCACGCTGAAATGCAAGACGCGCGCGCACGCGGTGGCGCTCGCCGCGAGGGAAGGGATGATCTGATTGAAAAGCGGGGGCGGGCCGTGAACACGCGCGTGGCGGTCATCGGCCTGGATTGCGCCGAGCCGAAGCTCGTGTTCGATCGCTGGCGTGAGCAGCTTCCGAACCTCGACCGCCTGATGCGCGCAGGAACCCACGGTCCGTTGCGGAGCGTCGATCCGCCGATCACGGTTCCCGCCTGGAGCTGCATGATGAGCGGGCGCGATCCCGGGGAACTCGGCATCTACGGCTTCCGCAACCGCACTCGCCACGACTACCACTCGCTCGCGGTCGCCGATTCGAGCGCGGTGCACGTCGATCGGGTCTGGGACCAGCTCTCGCGCTCGGGTCGACACGTGATCGTCGTCGGGGTGCCGCAGACGTCACCTCCCGTTCCCGTCAACGGCGAGCTCGTGTCGTGCTTCCTCACCGGCGACACCCGCACGGACTCCTACACCTATCCCGAGCGCCTGCGCACGGAGATCGAGTCGATCGTCGGTACCTACCGTGTCGACGTGCGCAACTGCCGCAGCGACGATCGGGATCGGATTCTCGCCGAGGTCTATGAGATGACCGAGCAGCGCTTCAGCGTCAGCAGGCACCTGCTCGATTCGAGGCCCTGGGACTTCTTCATGATGGTCGAGATCGGGCTCGACCGCATGCATCACGCCTTCTGGCGTTTCGTCGATCGCGCACACCCGCGCCACGAGCCCGACCACCGTTACGGCGACGCGATCCGGAGCTACTACATCTACCTCGACGAAGAGATCGGTGAGCTGCTCGACCGGTTCGACGAGGAGACCACGGTGTTCGTCGTCTCCGACCACGGAGCGCGCTCGATGCAGGGGGCGATCTGCGTCAACGAGTGGCTCGTGCGCGAGGGCTACCTCGTGCTGGAGGAGCTCCCATCGAAGCTGACTCCCTTCAGCGAGGTGAAGGTCGACTGGGGCCGGACCCGGGCGTGGGGGGAGGGCGGCTACTACTGCCGGCTCTGCTTGAACGTCGCGGGCCGCGAGCCGCAGGGGGTCGTCGCGAGCGGCGAATACGAGTCGCTGCTCGACGAGCTCGCGATCGGCCTCGAATGTCTTCCTGGTCCCAACGGGGAAGCGATCGGCACGCGCACGTTCCGGCCGAGCGAGCTCTGGCGCGAGCAGCGGGGGATCCCGCCCGACCTCATCGTGTACTTCGGCGATCTCGGATGGCGCAGCAACGGCAGCATCGGCCACGCTCGGCATTGGACCTACGACAACGACACCGGTCCCGACGACGCCAACCACGATCGCGACGGGCTCTGCATCGTGCGCGGGCCGGGCATCGCCGCCGGGCGGCGCGATGACCTCGCGATCTATGACATCGCGCCGACGATCCTCGCCCAGGCCGGGCTGCGGCCCCCCGACCGAATGCGCGGCCGGCCGCTCGCCGAGCTCGCTCCGGTCGCCTAGCGCGGTACGGCGCTGAGGTGCCGTGCGCTCGCGTGCGCCGGCTTCTCGAGGACGAAGCGCAGGTAAGTCAGCTCGCGCTCGGCGAACGCCCGGTACACGGGTGAGCCCTCGACGGCGGCGAACGTGAGGGCCTGCCTGCGCAGGCGTTTCGGTACCCGGCGATCGATCCGCGCGCGTCTGATCGGGGTGTCGAGCTCCAGCGCCCGAACCACGTTCGCGGTGATGTCCTCATCTTCGATCGTGCGAAAGCCCGCATCCGCGAGCTGGCCGCGCAGGCGCGCCACATCGTCGCGGGCGAACACACCCTCGCGCGCCGCGGTATCGATCGCGGTGGCTCGCAGGTCGGCGAGCAGGAGCTGGCCGCCCGGGCGGAGCACCCGATACGCCTCGGCGAAGAAGCGCGACACGTCGCCGTAGCAATGCGTCGACTCGACGCTCAGGACCACATCGAAGGAGGCGTCGGGGAACGGCAGCTGCTCGGCGTTGCCCGCGACGAACTCGAGCCCGCGCATCGGGTACCGCTCACGGCATCGCTCGATCGCGCGCCGCGCGAGGTCCAGGCCGGTCATCGAACGCGGAGCGAAGCGCTCGAATACGAACGCCGCGCCTCCGCCTCGACCGCAGCCGACCTCCAGCACGTCCGTGTCCTCCAGGTCCACTGCGCCCGCAACCTCGTGATAGAGCGCCAGGCCGTAGCGATCGTCGGGGCTACAGTCGACCATCGCCTCGAAGCGCGAGCCCGGCGCCGCGTAGCCGTAGTTCAGCATGGACACGCCGGGCTCGCCGCGACGCGCGCTGATCAGCTCGTAGACCGTACGCCACAGCAGCTCCTTGGCGGCGGGGCCGAGTCGCGGCGACACTCGCAGGGCCGCGGCGGCCAGGCCGCGTATCGGCCGGACCTGGCTCATCGAACCCTCACAAGCGTGCTGGTGCCGCTGGCGTCGATGATCCGCAGGCGCGCACCCAACCCCGCCGCCCGCTGATCCCTGGCCCTGAACCTGAGCGATGGGCTCTCGCTCAGCAGCGGCCTCCGGGCCGACATCGACACGCTCGGGACGGCGCCGGCGAGCGTGAGCACGAGCGTGCCCGACCCGAGCCGAGCGGTCGCGAGACGGGCGCCCCCGATCGACAGGCCCTTGACGGACACGTGCGTCTGGCAGCTGCCTGCACTGCACACGCGACGCCTGCTCAGCGCAGACGCCTCGAACCTCAGACCCTTGGGGAGGGCGAGCGTCAACGAGGTGATGCCGGGCGCGTTGTATCCATGGACCGCGTGCAGTCGCAGCGTGGGTTTGCCGCTCGCCAGACCGTCGAGCGAGCCTGCCGCGTGCGCCCTGCCCGTCCTCGGCGGGGGGCAGCCGACGTTGTTCACCGGGGCGAGCACCCTGCTCGCAGGGTTGCCGTCCTGTGGCGTCAGCGTCGCCGCCATCGTGCCGCTCGCGCAGCTGGTCGCGAACGCCGCCCCCGATGGCGGACCCGTGAATCTGAGGTCCAGCGAGGACAGTGGAATGTCCGGCATTCCCGAGAAGTCGATCGTGTGTTCGGTGAAGTCGACGGGGGCGCTCACCGCGAAGTGGTAGGGCGGCGGGAAGCTCAGCGTCATCGACACGCCGGTTATCGGCGCGCTCAGCTGGCTCACTTCGCCGCTGGTGGAGGTGCCCGCCGCTGCTCCGAGCGTCAGCGTCCCGTTGCTCAGCGCCGGTGACGGGAGCAGCGGCGACTGCGCCGACGCCGTGCCGACGACGCACGGTTTTTCCTGGAAGCACGGCTGCAGCACTTTGTTGATCTTGAGCCCGGACGGGATCGCGAATCGGATCGCGCTCGTGGCCGACTGGCCGGGAGCCTGTGTGAAGAGCGTGTCGAGCACCGCGTTCGTGCCGCCGGGCAGCTTGGTCACGGTGGCGGCCACGGCCGGTGCATAGGGGAGCGTTTCGCAGCCGGTGACGTTCAGCGGGGCGGTCGCGATCCCGGACGACCCCTGCCAGGAGTCCGCACCGATCGTCACGCCCGCGCCGGGGCCGCAGTCGGTCGGCAGCCGTGGGCTGTTGAGCGTGAACTGGAATTCGGTGATGCCCGGCGAGAGGTTGGTGTAGGAGAGGACGTACGCCACGGCGGGAGAGGAGGCCAGGGCGAGCTCGCCGACGGTCGTCTGGCCGCCTTCGATGATCGTCTCCACGCCGGCCACATCAGAGGCCTTGGGCGCCGCCACGAGGTACATGCTCACCGTCTTGCCGGTCGCTCCGCCGACCACGCCGCCGCCTATCTGGCACCCCGGGACCGGGGTGCTCGCCACCACACAGGCGCCGCCTTCGGCGGCGAGGTTGATCATGAAGCCGCTCGGAAAGGCGATCTGGAGATTGCGCACCGAGTCTCCGCCCACTTCCCCGAGCCCGCCTTCGCCGACGCCGCTGAGGGCTGTGAAGGTCATGTCGAATCCCGTTGCGGTTGCGGTGCCGGCTGTTGTTCCCGCGCTCTGGTTGACGGTCAGGCGGGGCACGATCGTCGCACCCGACGTCGCCGGCAGCGCCGCCATCAGGGTGAGCGCGAGCAGCCCGGCCGCCGCGGTTCGGATCGACATCGCGAGTGCCTCCTTGTTCGTCGACCTGCGGGGTGTGACCGGCGAGCGTCGGCGGCGCATCATCGGGCGGCCTCCACGCTCGAGTACTCGATCACCCGTTCAAGGCGTTCGGCGAGCATCGCCCATTCCTCCCCCTTGCCGGGACCCGAGGAGCGCAGCCGACGCAGCAGTGCGAGCGCGCCCCGCCGGTCGCCCCGCTCGTATGCGGCATCCGCCGCCTGCAGCTGCCGCGCCAGCGGGGACCGTCCTGCGGTCCGCGCGGACCCTCCGCCGCTCGGCGCCGCGGCCTGCTCGAGCGAGCCGAACGTCGCCGCGGGCTCCGGTTCGGGCACGACCTGCACGTTCGACGGCGCCGAGCGCATGCCCGCGGAGTTGACGCCCACGACCTGGTAGACGTAGTTCCCCGGTGGGCGCACCACGTAGGGGCTTTCCGTCTCCGCGACCGGTTCGAACCCGCCCGGCATCGACAGCGTCACGGGGACGCTGCCGGGTGCGCCCGGTTCGGAGACCTTTGGCAGCGCGCCTTCGAGCTGGAATCCGTTCGGGAGCGTCGGGGGTGGCGTGAGGTACAGCGTGGCGGTGAGTTCGCGCGCCGCTAGAACTTCGTAGCGCACGGCGGACGGGACCGGCTTCCACGAGAGCAGCGTTCCGCCGCGCACGGCGCTCGCGAGGAGCGCGCGCGGTGCGCTCGCCCGAGCGCGGCGATTGATCAGCGCCGAGCACACGGGTTCTCGGTCGTCGAGCACGGTCGTGCCCTGGGCGTGGTTTGCGCTGCCGAGGAAGAGTTCTTCGTTCCCCGGTCCTCCCGCTGCGAGCGTGCGTGCCCCGAAGTCGAATTCGCTGTGGCCGAAGGCGTCCCGGGTGACAGGGAAGAAGTCCTGGCCGTCGCACGTCGCCCACAGCTGATACCCGGCGACCGGCGCGATGATGTCGCCGAGCCAGGCGTTGCCGGGACTCGCTTTCAGCAGGTAGCTCCAGCTGTTGGTCCCGACGTACAGGCCGCCGGCGGAGGAGGCCATGCGCCAGAAATGGGCGTTGAACAGGCTCCCGAAGCCGTCTTCCAGCCCACTCACCGGGTAGGCCGTGCTGCCGTCTTCGAGCCGCCGCGGCTTCCCCACCACCAGCGCCCAACTGCCATCGTGACGGATGCGGATCAGCTCCGACAGCGGGTTGGTGTTCTTGTTGTACCAGCCACTTGCACCCACGTAGAGGGCGTTCTTGTAGGCCTGCATCGAGACGACGGAGGTGACCGCGGCGCCGCGGCCCGCGCCGCCCGTCACCACCGGCCTGAACACGAACGGATAGGGCGCGTACAGGTCGCCGACTTCCTGTCCGTGACCGCTCGTTTCCCACACCGAGTACCCGGTCTTGGCGTTCCCGCAGCCGACGTACAGACGCCCGTCGAACTTGGCGATCTCGAAAATGTCCAGGTTGGGGGGGCTGACCTGCACGAGCCCCGGGTGCTGCGACCACGGGCGCGTCACCTCGAACAGCGCGCCGTCGCCCGTCAGATCCGGCGTCGCCGTGACGAACAGGCGGCCCTTCCACTCGAGCAGCGAGCGGAACCCCATCGGATGCAGGCTCCCGTACGGGAAGTTCACCGTCACGGCCGGCAGCCTCAGCGCGTGCCAATGGACGCCGTCGTAGCTGCGCAGGATGCGCGGGGGATGCGTCTTCAGCAGCTGCGGCAGGTACTCGTCGGCGGTTAGGCCCGCGGCATACAGCGCGGTCCGGCCGGACCGGTCCGCGTAGGTGACCATGCCGCGGTAGCCGATGTCGCTTGCCACGCGCGACCGCGGCTGCGCCGGGTTGATCGTGCGCGCCGGCGCGCGGTAGACCATCTTCCAGCTGCGGCGGGCGGGCGTGTACTGCCAGATCTGCGCCCGCAGTCGCATGTCATACGGGTCTCCCGGGCAGTGGACATCCGCCTGGGGATCGGTGTTGTAGTAGTTGAGGAACGTGTCGTAGAACTGCGTCGTCTGGTCTTCCACGCAGAGCACGTCGCGCCCCGTGCCGACGTACAGCTTTCCCTTGAACCAGTCCATCGACCAGGCGTATGAGTTGTCGCGTTCGCCGAAGCCGTTCTGGGCGAGCGTCTGGATGCCGCTCTGGGAGAGGGACGACGCGCCCGCGGCGGGAGCGAGCCCGAGCGATGCGCCGGCGCAGAGCACGCAAGCGAGCGCGAGCAGTCGCGATCTCATCGGGCCGCCCGTTCGATCGGCAGTGGACCCTGCGTGGCCGCGCCGGCGCCGCTTCCAGCGGGCGCGAGGGCTTCGATCAGATCGGCCGCGCCCGCGGGCCCGGGGGCGTCCGCGAGGCGCGCCGCGCAGCGCTCCGCGGCTGCGCGATAGCGCGGCTCTCGCAGCACCTCTTCGACGGCCCTGCGCAGCGCCGCCGGCGTGCAGCGCCGTGACGGCAGCACCACCCCGGCACCCGCGTCGGCCACCCGGCGGGCGTTGTCGGGCTTGTCCCAGGTGGTCGGCACGAGCACCAGCGGGACCCCCGCGCGGAGGCCTGCCATCACGGTGCCCGCACCTCCCGTGGTGACCAGCGCGCGGCAGCGCGGGAGCAGCGTGTCGTGGCTGACCCACTGCGCCAGGTGGACGTTGGGGGCGGGTGCCCCCAGCTCCAGCTCGTCGGTGCTGCGCTCGCGGCCGTAGCTCACGATCGCCTCCAGCGGCGCGCCCGAGAGCCCGGCCACCGCCGCGCGCAGCACGAACGGGTCCTGGTAGTGCGAGGTCCCCTCCGTCACGTGCACCCACGGCCGGCCCTCGGGTATCGCCTGGAGCCACTCGTTCGTCCCTGCTCGCTCGGCGGGGTGCCACGTGCACGCTCCCACGTAGTGCACGCTTGGTGGCAGGTCGCGCCTGTTGAAGTCCAGCTCCGGCACGCTCAGCACGAGGTACAGGGGCAGCGCCGCGCAGCGCTCGTTCACGCTGCAGCCCATCGGTCCCAGTCCGAACCCCGCTCGGAGCTCGTCGATGCGGCGCCGCAGTCCATGAGCGAGCACGTCCGTCGCGCCTTCGATCACCCGCGCGCGCGCACGCGCGCGAGCGCTTCGCGGCGGCGCGAGGCCGGACCCGGGGGGCGGGGCGTCGGGTCCGTTGATCACGGCTGTGATCAAGGGTGAGGCGAGGGCGACGGGGATCGGTGCAGCCTCGCCCAGGACGAGGCTCGGCCCCCACATCGACGCGTCGGTCACGACCACGTCGGCTCCCCACTCCTCGATGATCCGTTTGAGGTCCTCCACCTGGCTGGGGATCGTCTCCACGAGCCAATCGCGGAACGCCTGCTGCTGGACGCGCAGCGATTGGCGGCGGCCGCCCACCGCTCGCTCGCGCTCCTGCACGGCCAGCCACGCGGGCTCGATGCGATCGAATCCGAACACCTGCACGCCCTGGCGCTCGATCGTCTCGCGCATCGAGTCGCCGGTGTAGAACGCGACCTCGTGCCCACGCGCTGTGAGCGCCAGGGCGATGCTCAGCTGCGGGTACACGTGGCCCTCGAACGGCCAGCAGCAGAAGAGGATGCGCGCGCTCATGCCGCCTCGCTCCGCTTCGTGCTGCGCGCGCGGACCGCCAGGTGGTAGGCGTGCCTCCCGGTCGGGAGCAGGTCGTCGAGGATGTACAGCAGCAGGTGCAGCGGCATCAGCGCCGCCGCCGCGCGTGGGGCGCGCATCGGCCCACGCAGGATCAGGATCGCGAGGTTGACGAGCTCCTGGGACCCGATGCCCGTGCGCGCCACGCGATCGACCGTGAACAAGGGGTCCAGCAGCGCTTCCAGCTCGCTCACGGTGAAGTGGTGGTGGCTGTCGTCGCTGGCGGCCATGCCGTCGAGCGCGGGCCAGGCGGGTCGCCGGCGGCGCAGTGCGTCGTAGAGGTTGCCGGCATCGAGGGCGCTCGAGGGCCCGCGATGCGGGACGCCCACGATCACCGTGCCTCCCGGCCGGAGCACGCGGTGGGCCTCCGCGAGCGCGGAGCGCGGGTCGGACATGTGCTCGACCACGTCGAGCAGCAGCACCGCGTCGGCACAGCTGTCCGCGACCGGTAGCGCGCGCGCGTCCGCGTCGATGACCGGGAGCCACGGGAAGTCGCGCCGCGCGCGGGCGAGCAGCTCCGGATCACGCTCGACGCCGACGATCACCCGGCCCGTCGGCCCCGGCGCCACGACGGCGGCGGACCCGTACCCGAACGCGCAGCCGACGTCGAGCAGCCGCATCGCGCCGGCCGGCAGCCAGCGGCGCGCGCGCCCCCAGCGGCCCACGTGCGAGAGCAGGCGCGGCCGGCGCGGGATCGCATCGGCCGCGGCGAGCCGGAACGGGTCGACGAGCTCGCGTGTCGCACCCGATGACGCCACGGCGCTCATCGCGCACCCCGCTGGAGGGAGCCGGCGCCCACCGGCGTCGCCGCCGGCGTGAGCTCCTCGAGCAGCGCGGCCGCGCGTGCCGGCCCGGGTGCCGCGGCGAGCTTGCCGGCGAGTTGCTGTGCGGCGGCGCGGTAGGAGGGCTCGCGCAGGACCGCGCGCACCGCCTCGCGCAGCGCCTCCGCCGTCAGGCCCCGTGGCGATACGCGCACGCCGGCTCCGGTGATCGTCACCCGGCGGGCGTTGTCGGGCTTGTCCCAGGTGGTCGGCACGACGACCATCGGGACCCCGGCCTCGGCCGCGGCGAGGATCGTCGCCTTGCCCCCGACGGTCACGAGCGCCGAGCAGCGCGGCAGCAGCTCATCGTGGCCGAGCCA
>Ga0187823_10000402_pt1 | contig 10606 bp, 12 predicted proteins | sample NC_wetland_sal_i_12_FD_132968 | JGI IMG/M metagenome (GOLD analysis project Ga0187823, IMG submission 132968) | Wetland sediment microbial communities from Neuse River Estuary, North Carolina, USA - SourceSoil_3 | ecosystem: Environmental > Aquatic > Freshwater > Wetlands > Sediment | place...
CGGTGGTCGTGACCCGCCCCATGAACGCCAGCGAGTCCCAGTCGAATCCCCAAGCCTCGATCCGCTGGTGCACGAGGTCGTAGTCGTGGGAGCGGGTGTCCGCATCGGACAGGATCCGCTCGGCGTTGGTTTGCGCTGCGGCGGGGCGGGCGGGCGCGCCCAGCACTACGGCCAGCGCGAGCAGCCCACGGCACACTCCGGCAAACAACTCACCACAGAGGCACGGAGTGCACCGAGAAGCGGCTCTCTGTGCGTTTCTCAGTGCGCCCGGTGCCTCTGTGGTGAAGATCTCCTTCATGTAATGTCGAACTGGAGCTGGGCGACGGGGGAGAACGAGCGGCGGTGATGGGGCGTGGGGCCGAAGAGCCGGAGGCCTTGCTGGTGGATTTCCGTGGCGTAGCCGACGTTGGTGTCCCAGCCGTAGCCGGGATGGCGGGGCGCGAGTCGGCGCATCAGCCCGTCGCGGACGGTCTTGGCGATGACGGCGGCGGCGGCGATCGAGTGGCACCGCGCATCGCCGTCCACCAGCGCTTCGTGCGCGAGGCCGATCTCGGGCAGCGGCAGGCCGTCGATCAGGACGCAGGCGGGCATTTCGGCCAGCCGGGCCAGCACAGGCACCAGCGCCCGCCGCATGGCGAGCGCGGACGCCACCCGGATGTTGAGCCGGTCGATCTCACGGACCGAGGCGGCCCCGACACCGATGCCGAGGGCCACGCCCCGGATCGCCGCCGCGAGCTGCTCGCGCCGCGCCTGGGCGAGCAGCTTGCTGTCGCGCAGCCCGCGCAGGCGGCGGCAGCCCTCGGGAAAAACGACGGCCGCGGCCACCACCGGTCCTGCCAGTGGGCCGCGGCCGACTTCGTCCACGCCGACGAGGAGCCGGCCCTCACGCCACGCGGCCCGCTCGCGGACCAGCGTCGGCACCGGGAGGGCCGGCACCGCTTCAGCCCTCGCGCTTCTCCCGGATCCGGGCGGCCTTCCCCGACAGCCGCCGCAGATAGTAGAGCTTGGCCCGGCGCACCCGGCCCCGGCGCACCAGCTCCACCGACGCGATAACCGGGCTGTGGAGCGGGAAGATCCGCTCGACGCCGACCCCCGCCGAGACCTTCCGGACGGTGAAGTTCTCGCTGATCCCGCCGCCCCGCTTGGCGACCACGATCCCCTCGAAGGCCTGCAGCCGCTCCTTCTCGCCTTCGGTCACGCGCACCATGACCCGGACGGTGTCCCCCGGCTCGAACGCGGGGATGTCCGAGCGCAAGCCCTCGCGGGCGACTTCCGCCAACCGCTCCATCGTCAAGACCTCCGCGCCGTCCGGCGCCATTCGTGAATTACGACTGCCCTTCAAGATACCGTGACCACAGGTCCGGCCGCCGCTCGCGGGTCAGCCGCTCCGCCTCCGCCTGCCGCCACGCCCCGATCTCGGCGTGGTTGCCCGAGCGCAGCACCTCGGGAACGGCGAGGCCGCGGTACTCGGGCGGCCGGGTGTAGCTGGGCGGGCTCAGGAGCCCGTCGTAGTGCGAGTCGGTGCTGGCCGATTCGTGGTCGCCCAGCGCGCCCGGCAGCAGCCGCACGACCGCGTCGAGGACACAGATGGCCGCGGGCTCGCCCCCCGACAGCACGAAGTCCCCGACCGACAGCTCCTCCGCGGCGAGCCCGTCCGCGACCCGCTGGTCCACGTCCTTGTAGTGGCCGCAGAGCAGCGTGAGCCGCTCGGCCAGCGAGAACCGCACCGCGTCGGCGTGCCCGAACGGCCGGCCGCGGGCCGAGAAGAGCACGACCGCGCCCAATGGACCATCGGCCTTCAGGCTGTCCACGGCCTCGAAGAACGGCTCCGGCTTGAGCACCATCCCCGCGCCGCCGCCGTACGCGTAGTCGTCCACCGTACGATGCCGGTCGTGGGCGAAGTCGCGGAGCTGCACGAGGCGGAACCGCACCAGCCCCGCCTCGACGGCCCGGCCGGGAATGCTCGCCGAGATGAACGGCGCGATCACCTCGGGGAACAGCGTCACCACGTCGATCGTGAGCATCAGCCTTCGATCAGCCCGGCCGGCGGCGTCACCACGAGCCGGCGCCCCGCCCGATCGACCTCACGCACGAACTCACGCTTGAACGGCAGCAGAAACTCGCGCTTCGGCCCCTGCACCTCCAGGGTCACGCCCCCCGGCAGCTCGTAGACCGCGGAGACCAGCCCGACCGCCGTCCCGTCCTCGAGCCGCACGGCGAACCCTTCCAGCTCGTGGAGGTAGACCTCGTCGCCGGCCGGCGGCGTCAGCTCCTCCGCCGGGACGCCCAGGAACCGGCCGCGCCACGGCTCCAGCGCGTCGCGCGACTCGACTCCCGCGAACTTCACCAGCCACTCCCGGTGGTAGGCCCGGCTGCGCTCGATCGCGAGCGGCCCGCCGACCACCTGCCCCGCCAGGTCCAGCACCCACAGCGCCCGCCCCGGCACGAAGACGGCGGCGGGGTCGCCGGTGAGCGGGAAGATCGTAACCTCGCCCTTCAGGCCATGCGGCCGCCGGAACCGCGCCACCGCGAGGTGGCGCGGCGCCTCCGCCGTCACGCCGAGGGCGACGCCAGGACTCCGACCTGCTTGAGGAGCGCGTGCACCGTGTCGCTCGGGGTGGCGCCCTTCGAGAGCCAGTGGCGCGCCTGCTCGGCGTCCACCTGCACCTTGGCCGCGGCCGTCTCGCCCTTCGGATTGTAGGTGCCGATCACCGCGATGAAGCGTCCGTCGCGGGGGGACTCCTTGTCCGCCACGACGATGCGATAGAGCGGCAGCTTCTTGCGGCCGACGCGGCGCAGACGAATGCGTGTAGCCATGTCTTGTGTTCCCGGTGGCGGTTAGTGGGGGAAGCGCGGCCCGAACGGCATGCGGGGCAACGATCCCCCGGTCTTCCCCGCGATCTTCATCACCTTCTGCATCTGCTTGAACTGAGCGAGCAGCTGATTCACTTCCTGCACCGTCCGCCCCGAGCCCTTCGCGATCCGGAGCCGGCGCTGTCCCGTGAGGATGTCCGGGTCGGCCCGCTCCTTCGGCGTCATCGAGAGCACGATGGCCTCGACGTGCTTGAGCTTCCTGTCGTCGATCTTCGCGGCCTGCAGCATGGCCGGATTCACCCCCGGCAGCATGCCCAGCACGTTCTTGAGCGGCCCCATCTTCTGCATCTGCTTCATGGCGCCGAGGAAGTCCGCGAGATCGAGGCCCTTCTTCGACTGCACCTTCCGGGCGAGCCGCTCGGCTTCCTTCTCGTCCACCGCCGTCTGGGCCTTCTCCACCAGGGACAGGATGTCGCCCTGCTGGAGGATCCGGCCCGCCATGCGGTCGGGGTAGAACGGCTCGAGCGCATCCAGCCGCTCGCCCACGCCGACGTACTTGATCGGGGCCTTGGTCACCCCGTAGATCGAGAGCGCCGCGCCGCCCCGGGCGTCGCCGTCCATCTTCGTGAGGACGACGCCGGTGATGCCGAGCGCGTCGTGGAAGCCCTGGGCGATCCGCACCGCATCCTGGCCGGTCATCCCGTCCGCGACCAGGAGGATCTCGTGCGGGGCGACCGCGGCCTTGAGCTTCTTGAGCTCGGCCATCATCTCGTCGTCGATCTGGAGCCGGCCCGCGGTGTCGACGATGACCGTGCGCGCCCGCGCCCTGCCCGCGGCCTCGATGCCGCGCCGGACGATCCCAACGACGTCGGTGGCTCCCGGCTCCGTGTGGACGCCCACATCCACCTGCTGCGCCAGCGTCGCCAGCTGGTCCTGCGCGGCGGGCCGGTAGACGTCGGCCGCCACGAGAAACGGCGCCTTCTGCTCGAGCTTGAGCCGCTTCGCGAGCTTGCCGGCCGTGGTCGTCTTGCCCGATCCCTGGAGCCCGACCATCAGGATGATCGTGGGCGGGACGGAGGCGAAGGCGATCGGCGCCTGCTTCTCCCCCAGCAGGGCGACCAGCTCCTCGTACACGATCCTGACCAGCTGGTGGCCGGGGCGCACATCCTTGAGCGCCGTGACGCCGACGGCCTTGGCCTGCACCCGCTCGAGGAATTCGCGAGTCAGCTCGAAGCTCACGTCGGCCTCGAGCAGGATCCGCCGGATTTCTCGAAGGCCTTCCTTGACCGCGTCCTCGGTCAGGACGCCGCGGCCCGTGAGCTTCCCGAGCGCGGCGTTGAGCTTGGTGGACAGCTGGTCGAACATAAGCCCAGAAGAGTAACCGCAGGAAGGAGTTAGAGCAAGGCGTGCGGTGCGTCGATCAAGGAGCCGAGGTCACCTCCGGCAGCGTGTTCCACTGGTCCCATCCCGCGGGAGCCATCACGAAGCGGGAGGCGGGCCGGCCGCCGACCTCGAGCCGGTCGAACCGGGTGAGGTACCCGGGCTTGGCACGGGCCCGGAGCGCCTGGCCCGCTCCGGCGGCGAACTGGTCGGCGCTGGGGGCGTCGTCCCACACCGCGTACCAGACGATCGCGGGTCCTGCAGGCGTGTCGTACACCCCGTAGAGGTCGCCGCCCCAGCCGAGCGGGCTCATGGTGTCGGGAACGTCGGCCTCGTGGCGGAGCTGCGCCTCGAGCACCTGGATCTCCATCTCGCCCAGCCCGTCCTGGTACATGCGCGGCGGCCCGGAGCTGAACCGGAGCGGCACCGGCTGGTCATGGGCGACGTACCGCTCGGGGTGCAGGATCTGCTCGGTGGAGGCCGGCATCAGCCGTCCACCGGGAAGCGAGTCCGCCAACGCGGTCGTCCCCCACCAGCGCATGAACTCGGCGCCGTCGAGATAGGGAAACAGCAGGGTCTCGCGGACGAGGAGCGGCGCGTGGGCAAAGACCGGCATGGCCCCCTGCTGCGCCATGACCTGCTGCCGGTACGCCACCCAGAACTCGGGCCGCGCCGTGACGTCCTGGCCGGGCGTCAGCACCCGGATCGACACCAGCGTCGCCTGCCCCTCCAGGACGGCCTGCGCCGCCGTGAGCCGGTCGTTGCTGTGGATATCGTGCAGGATCGAGTCCAAGGGCAGGTACTGGCCTTGAAGCGCGTGCACCATCTCGTGGGCGAGGACGAGCCTGAGCACGAGCGGGTCGGCGCCGGCCACGCCGAAGAAGGTGGTCGAGTCGGGATCGTAGAAGCCGGCCACCTGCTCGCCGTACAGGTCCAGCAGGAGCCGCTCGAGCTGGAGCGTGTCCGGCAGCATGCCGAGGAGGCGATACGCCGCCTCCACGCCGCGGATGCGCTCGGGCGGGAGCTCCTGCCGCAGCTTGGCGACGAGGTAGCTGCGCACCTGCTCCCGGGTCCGGAGCGCCGACCGCGGCGTCTGCTTGAAGCGGAACCCGGCGGCCTGCTGCACCGCGGGCACCAGGCTGTCCACCAGGCGTGCGAGGCCCGCGTCCCGCTGGGCGCGGACCGGCTCGCCCCGGCAGGCGAGCGAGAGCGCGACGGCGGCCGCGGCCGCAGCAAGGGTTCTACGGGTCACGCGATCCCCATCGTTGCGAGATACCAGGCGTAGAGCGCGGGGCCGACAAGATATGCGGCCCCGGCGCCCATGGCGAGGAAGATTCCGAACGGCACGAGCCGCTTCCGGCCCGCGAGCGCGAGCGGCACGAAGACCAGGCTGCCGAGGAGCGCGCCGAGAAAGATCGTCAGCAGCACGCCCCGCCAGCCGAGGAAGGCACCGACCATCGCCATCATCTTGATATCGCCGCCGCCCATGGCATCCTGCTTCAGCACCCAGCCGCCCACGGCCCCGACCAGCCAGAGGAGCCCGAAGCCGACCGCGGCGCCGAGCAGCGCCTGCCCCAGGGCCTGTGCGCCGACCGCGAGGGCGAACAGGAGCCCGAACGCCAGCCCGCCCCACGTGAACTCGTCCGGAATGAGGTAGGCTCGCGCATCGGTCAGGGCGATGCCGAGGAGAATCGTTCCGAGCACGGCGCCCCGGAGGGCCTCGAGGGTCGGACCGGACCGCCACGCCATCAGCGCCCAGATGAGCCCGGTCGCCAGCTCGACGAGCGGGTACTGGATCGAGATCGGCTCCCCGCAGCTTCGGCACCGCCCGCGCAGCACCAGCCAGGACACCACCGGCACGTTGTCGTACCAGGCCACGCCGGCGCCGCAGCGGGGGCAGCGGGACGGCGGGCGGACCACGGACTGCTTGGGCTCCGCGCCCCAGCGCAGGATGCACACGTTGAGGAAGCTGCCGAACACGGCGCCGACCACGCCGGCCAGCAGGATCAGCAGCGGTCGCGCTCCCGCAAGCTCAGCCGGCACGCTTCACCTCGTAGAGAAGGATCCCCGCCGCGACGGCGACATTGAGCGACTCCGCTCCGGACGCGAGCGGAATCCCTACCCGCCGGTGGGCCCGGGCCGCGATCGCCGCGCTCACGCCCGCTCCCTCGCTCCCGAGCACGAGGGCGATGGCCGGCCGCGGCCCGGCGCGACCCACCAGCCCGCCCACCGGCTCGCCCCGCGCTTCCGAGACCCAGAGCTCGACCGCATGCGCGGCCGCCCATTCGACCAGCTCCGTTTCGGTCGCCGGAACGCACGGCAGCCGGAACAGCGCGCCCATGCTGCCCCGAACCACCTTGGGGTTGTGCAGCTCGGCTGTCCCCTTGAGCGCCACGACGCCCGCCCCGCCCAGAGCGAGCGCGGTGCGGACGATGGTGCCGACGTTGCCCGGATCCTGCACCCCGTCGAGGACCAGGATCACGGCGCCCTGTCCCGCGGGCACATCGCCCAGGCTCCAGGTCCGGGGCTCGATCACCGCGACGACTCCCTGCGGGTGCTCCGTATCGGCGAGCTCCACCAGCTCCCGGTCGGTCACCGGAGCGAGCGCGACGCCGGCCCGCTCGAGCGCCGCCTTGAGCGCCTTGCCGCGGGTGGTACCTTCGAGGGCCGGGGCCACTGCGGCACCCCGGAAGCCGATGCCCGCGGCCAGTGCCTCTTCGATAAGCCGGACGCCCTCCGCGAGCGCGAGGCCGCGGCGCTCGCGCCCGCGGCGGAGTCGCAGGTCCCGGATCAGCGTCTGCAAGGAGCCCGCCATGTGCAGCAGCGTCCTCGGCCGAGCGGCCGCGTGAAGATCGCACTCACCATCGCCGGCTCGGATTCCGGCGGGGGCGCCGGCATCCAGGCCGACCTCAAGACCTTCCATCAATTCGGCGTCTTCGGGACCTCGGTGGTCGTCGCCGTCACGGCGCAGAACACCCTCGGCGTGCGGGCGGTGGAGGCCGTGTCGCCCGCCCTGGTGGCGGCCCAGCTCGCCGCGCTGGCGGAGGACCTGCCCCCGGCCGCGCTCAAGACCGGCATGCTCGCCGAGGCCGGCCTCGTGCGCCTCGTGGCGGACGCGATCCGGGCCAACGGCTGGCGGCCGCTCGTGGTGGACCCGGTGATGGTGGCGACCTCCGGGCACCGCCTGCTCACGCCCGAGGGTGAGAGCGCGATCCGCGACGCGTTGCTGCCGCTCGCCGCGCTGGTGACCCCGAACCTCGAGGAGGCGGCGATTCTCACCGGCCGGCCGGTTGCCGACGTCGCGGCGATGGAGCGCGCGGGCGCCGCACTCGTACGCCTGGGCGCCGCCGCGGCGCTGGTGAAGGGCGGCCACCTCCCGGGCGACGCGCTCACCGACGTCCTCGTCACCCGGGCGGGCGTTCGCCGCTTTGCCCGCACCCGCATCCCCTCGCGCGCCACCCACGGCACCGGCTGCACCCTCTCCGCCGCGATCACCGCCGGTCTCGCGCTGGGGCGGCCGCTCGAGCAGACGGTCGCGGACGGGCTCGACTTCGTGCACCGGGCCATCGCCGAGGCCCCGGGCCTCGGCTCAGGGGCGGGGCCCCTCAACCATACCGTACCGGCGCGCGGATGACGCGTAAACAGTAACCGCGGGACGGAACCCCCGGCGGCGCCGGGGCCACCGCTCACGGTTCGCCGCTCTCGTAGGGCTCCATGTGGATCAGCGCTCCCGCCACTTCCGGCACCGCCTGCCGGATGGCGGACTTGACCATGCCACTGAGCACGTGGGCCTCCTCGAGCGGCAGCCGGGGGTCCGCCTGCACGTGGAGATCCACCCAGTATCCGAGGCCCGCCTTCCGCACCTTGAGCTTCTCGATGGCGCACACGCCGCGGACGCCCATCGCGGCCGCGCTCACCCGCGCGAGCATCGCCTCGCCCGGCGCGCGGTCCATCAGGTCGGCGACCGCCGGCCGCAGCGCCGCGATCCCGTTGTAGGCGATGACCGTGGACGCGAGGAGCGCCGCCCAGTCGTCCGCCGGCTCCCACCCGGGGCCGCCGATCAGGGCGATGCTGATGCCGACGAACGCGGCCGCCGAGGTGATGGCGTCGGACCGGTGGTGCCAGGCATCGGCCTTGACCGCCGTGCTTCCCACGTCCGCGCCGACCCGGAAGACACGCCGGTAGAGGCCCTCCTTGACCAGCACGACGCCCACCAGCACGGCGAGCGTGAACGGGGCCGGCGCATGGTGCGGGACCCGGATCTCCCGCACCGACTCGATGGCGATCCCGATTGCCGCGGCGATGAGCATCAGGCCCACGACCGCCGCGGCGATCGGCTCCGCCTTGCCGTACCCGAACGGGTAATCATCGTCCGCCGAGCGGGAGGCGATGCGAAGCCCACCCCAGACGATGAGCGACGAGAAGATGTCGGCGGTGGACTCGACGCCGTCGGCGACGAGCGCGTAGGAGCTTCCCAGCACGCCGGCGACGAGCTTGATGCCGGCCAGCGCCGCGTTCACCAGCATGCCGACCTGCGCCGTGCGCATGCCGCGCCGGGCTCCCTCGCTCACGCCGCGCCGACCGCGCTAGAGCCGCGCAACGATCCCCTCCACCAGGGCGCCGAGGTCCCCTTTCACCCGCTCCGCGGCCTCCATCACCTCCGCGTGCGACAGCCTGGCCGCGCCGATGCCGGCCGCCGGGTTCGTGATCGTCGAGATCCCGAGACAGCGGAGCCCCCGCGCGCGGGCCGCGATGACCTCGGCGACGGTGGACATCCCGACCGCGTCCGCGCCCAGGCGCTCCAGCATCCGGATCTCGGCCGGTGTCTCGTAGCTCGGGCCCAGCACGCCGGCATAGACCCCCGTCTCGAGCCGCACGCCCCGCTCGCGGGCGACCGCATGCGCCAGCGCCCCCAGCGCCGGATCGTAGGGGGCCGACATGTCCGGAAACCGCTCGTCTCCGGGCAGCGCCCGGCCGATCAGCGGATTCCGGAACGTCAGGTTCACCTGGTCGGCGATGAGCATCAGCGTCCCGGGAGTGAACGTCCGGCGGATGCCGCCGGCGGCGTTTGTGAGAATCACGACGGCGACGCCGAGCGCGGCGAACACCCGGACGGGGAGGCCGCAAACGGCCGGGTCGTGCCCCTCGTAGATGTGGAAGCGCCCGCTTTGTGCGAGCACGGCCCGTCCGGCCAGCGTCCCCGCGACCAGCTCGCCTCCGTGCCCTTCGACGGTCGGGACCGGAAAGCCCGGGATGTCGCGGTAGCCGATCCTCGCGGCATCGCCGATCCGTTCCGTGAGCCCGCCCAGGCCGGAGCCGAGCACGATGGCGACCTCCGGCCGGCGGGTCTCGAGGCGGTCGCGAATCGCGGCGGCGGCGGCCGCGATCCCATCCGGCGCGCTCACAATAGAATGCCGGCGATCGCGGCCGACAGGAAGTTCGCGAGGGTGCCGGCGAGCATGGCGCGGAAGCCCAGCCGGGCGAGGTCCGCCCTCCGGTCGGGGGCGAGCGCGCCGATCCCGCCGATCTGGATGCCCACCGAGCCGATGTTCGCGAATCCCGCCAGCGCGTACGAGGCGATGGTGAAGGAGCGGGGGTCCAGGCTGGCCTTGAGCGGCCCGAGCTGGGAGAAGGCGATGAACTCGTTCAGCACGGCGCGGGTCCCGAGCAGGCCGCCGATCGCCGGACAATCCTTCCAGGGGACGCCCAGCGTCCAGGCGACCGGGCTGCCCACCCAGCCGAGCACGGTCTCGAGATCGGCCGGGAACCAGCCCGCGACGGTGTGGATCGCCCCGAAGAGCCCGTTCACCAGGGCCACCAGCGCGACGAAGGCGATCAGCATGGCGATCACGTTGAGCATGAGGTGAAGCCCCTCGCCGGTCCCCCGCGCGGCGGCGCCGACCACGTTCGGATCGGGCCGCGGCAGGTCGAGCTTCACCGTGCCCCAGGTCTCCGGCCGCTCGGTCTCGGGCTCCATCAGCTTGGCCATCATGATGGTCCCCGGCGCCGTCATGATCACGGCGGTGAGCAGGTGGCGTGCCTCCACGCCGAAGGCGATATAGGCCGCCATGATCGCGCCGGAGATGTGGGCCATCCCCGAGGTCATGACGGTCATCAGCTCCGAGCGCGTGAGCCGGGACAGGAACGGACGGATGGTGAGCGGCGCCTCCGCCTGTCCCATGAAGATCGACGCCGCCACGTCCAGGCTCTCGGCGCCGCTCGCCCCCATCAGCCGGCTCATCACGGCGGCGAAAGCCCGGACCACGGGCTGCATGACGCCGACGTGGTAGAGGATCGCGAAGAGCGCCGAGATGAAGATGATCGCGGGCAGCACCTGGAACGCGAAGATCACGCCCAGGCTCGAGTGCTGCTTGCCAAGCTCGCCGAAGACGAACTCCGAGCCGGCATAGGA
>Ga0187823_10000404_pt1 | contig 10552 bp, 8 predicted proteins | sample NC_wetland_sal_i_12_FD_132968 | JGI IMG/M metagenome (GOLD analysis project Ga0187823, IMG submission 132968) | Wetland sediment microbial communities from Neuse River Estuary, North Carolina, USA - SourceSoil_3 | ecosystem: Environmental > Aquatic > Freshwater > Wetlands > Sediment | place...
CGGCGGCCGGTGGCATCGAGCGAGCACCGGGCCTCGTTGTAGTCAGCCAGCCGGTTCAGCACCGTGGTCACCGAGGCAATTGGGTCCTTGTGGCGTTCCAGCAGCTCGGGAAATCTCTGCTGCAAGACGTGACAGACCAGGCGGGCGCCCATTGGCTTTTTGGCCTCCATCAGGACGACCCGACAGGCGCGTGTGAAGCCCGGCTGCCGGCTGGCCGATTTGCGATCGAGGAAGGTGAGCAGCTGGTCGCTGAGCACGCAGTCGCCAAAAATATTCGCCAATCCGGCCAGGGTCTGCTTGATGGTGCCAATTCGCTTCATGAGTTCCGCGCGTTGCCCGAGCAGTTCATGAAGCTCCCGTTCGGCGGAGCGAATGACCTCCTGAACGTGCAGGTCAGCCGCTTGCGATTGTCCGTTGCTTCCGTTCATTCCGGTATTCATTGATCCTCACTTTTGTGATCGCGTGTTAAGTGTCTAGCGCGGACTTCCCATCTCGGCGGTTTGGACGCGCCCGGAGCGCTTTCGGACAGCAAGACCGGGTGATTTTGCCCGGAGGATTTGCTGGCCTGTCTCGTCACCCTGTTGCCAGACCTGGGTAAGGATGTGCTGACCGCCTTCGCTGTCGAATCGCAGCCGTGGCCGGTCCGGATCGGCCTTTCCCTGGACGGAATGGGTCAACAAGTTGGCCAGGACGCGGCCCGCGGAGTCGTGCAGTTCCAGCAGCCCGGACGAGGTGATCACCACCGAATAGCGTCCGGCGGGAAAAATCTCGTTCCCCAGGACAAAATCGAATGGAATGTCTGCCTTGACGATGCGTTCGGTGCGTTGCGCGCGAGCGGTGGAGCCCAGCGTCAAGACGCCCAGAAGAAGTGAAGCCAGTACAAGTCCAACCCGGTTCTTCATAACAACCTCCCCTTGTTTGTCTACCGTGTTCGTGTGGCTGCGGCGGTCGCAGACTCGCCGGATGTCAGGATGCAGTCTGCATTGAGCGCTCAATGCCTGCTATCCGCTTCTTGCCGTCAAATCCGATTTCACCGCATTACGGAGTTGGACGAGATATTCCATCTATGAGATTGATTGTTTGTTTTCATCCAGTCGATGAACTACACTCATGTGAACATGAGCCCGAAACTGGAAGTCCGGCACCTGAAGCTGCTGGTCACGGTGGCCGAAGAAGGCAGCGTGACCGAGGCGGGCAAGCGCCTGCACCTTACGCAATCCGCGCTGAGTCACCAGCTGCGCGATGCGGAAGAAAAACTGGGCACCGCTCTGTTTTTGCGTTTGGGGCGAAAGATGGTGCTGACTCCGGCGGGCGAGCGCCTGATCGCATGCGCGCGCCGCGTGCTCGACGAACTCAGCCACACTGAAACCCAGATCGAAGGATTGAACGGAGGGGCGCGCGGCGTCATCCGGCTGAGCACCGAGTGTTACACCTGCTATCACTGGCTGCCGCCGGTGTTGCACAAGTTTCACGGCAAGTTCGGCAAGGTGGAAGTGAATATCGACGCCGGTGCGACCTCGAATCCGGCGGCCGCTTTACTCGAAGGCAAACTGGACGTTGCCATCATCAGTACTCAGCCGCGGAACAAGAGCCTGCGGACCACGCCGATGTTTGAGGACGAACTGGTAGTGGTGATGTCGCCGAAGCACCGCCTGACCGCGGCCAGCCAGGTGCGGCCCCGGGAGATGGAGGGGGAGACCGTCCTGATCTATCCGCCTCGGGAAGAGAGCACGCTGATAAACCAGGTGCTGAAGCCGGCCGGGGTGGCGCCGGGCCGGATCATTGAAGTTCCTCTGACGGAAGCGATTGCAGAAATGGCCGGCGCGGGAACGGGCATTGGATTTCTGGCCCGCTGGGCCGTGGCGCCTTACGTGGAAGCGGGGAAGGTTGCCATCCGTCCCCTGAGCGGTCGCGGGTTTCGGCGGCAATGGTACGCGGTCACGCTGCGCAACCAGCCCACGCCGCCCTTCCTGGCGGAGTTTCTGAATCTGCTGTCGAACTTCTGCCCCAAAAACGCTCGACGCGTGTCGGCTACGAACCCAAGCGTTTAGTGCTGGCTGCAGGGGGCCTTCTACTTCGCTCCGGATGACAGCTAAAGCGATACCATCCTAAGCATGGAGCGCCGCTCCGTTGTCGAATACCTTGCGAGCTTTCTGCGACTGGGGCGGGAGTGCGCCTACGTCCAGCATCGCGGATACCGCGCTGAACGCTGGAGCTACCGGCAAGTGGCCGAGACTGCGTTCCGCTTTGCCCGCGAGTTGGAATCGCGCGGCATCGGCAAGGGTGAGCGCGTCCTGCTGTGGGGTCCGAACTCGGCGGAGTGGGTGGCGGTGTTCTTCGGCTGCGCGCTGCGCGGCGCGATCGTGGTTCCGATCGATGAAGCCGGCGCCGCTGATTTTACCCAGCGCGTGTTTCAGCAAGTGGATGGGAAACTGCTGGTGGCCTCGCGTGTGCATGTCCTGCCCTCAATCCCGGTTCTGGCGCTGGAAGATTTACTGGAAGTACTTTCAACCCGCCCGTCTGCGCCCTATGATGCCGTGACGATCGGCCCGGCGGATGTCCTCGAAATCGTCTTCACTTCCGGGACCACTGCCGAACCTAAAGGTGTCGTGATCACGCACGGCAACGTGCTGGGCAATATCGCGCCGTTGGAAACGGAAATCCGGAAATATTTGAATTATGAACGACTGGTCCATCCCGTTCGCTTCCTGAACCTGCTGCCCTTGAGCCACGTCTTCGGGCAATTTCTGGGAATATTTCTGCCCCAGTTGATGGGGGGTACGGTGATTTTCCAGGATGCGCTCAACCCGGGCGAAGTCATTCGCGCCATCCGGCGCGAGCATGTGTCGGTGCTGGTGGCGGTGCCGCGCATGCTGCAATCACTGAAGGAGAAAGTCGAGCGCGATCTCGAAGATGAGGGCGAACTGGAAGATTTCCGGCGGCGGTTTCAATCCGCGGAAGGAAAGCATTTCCTCCACCGCTGGTGGATTTTCCGGCGAGTGCATCGCCGGTTCGGCTGGAAGTTCTGGGCATTCATTTCCGGCGGCGCCGCGCTCGACCCCGTAACCGAAGAATTCTGGGGACGGCTGGGGTACGCCGCCATCCAGGGCTACGGCCTGACCGAAACAACGTCGATCGTCAGCGTGAACCATCCCTTTCGCCTGGGTAAAGGTTCGATCGGAAAGGTACTGGCCGGACGTGAAGTCAAACTAGCGCCGGACGGCGAAATCCTTGTACGTGGCAGCGGCATAGCCGCCGGATATTGGACTGGACATGAACTGCAGCCGATCGCGGCAGATGAAGGCTGGTACGGGACGGGAGATATCGGCGCGCTCGACGCCGCAGGCAATTTGTATTTCAAAGGGCGCAAGAAAGATGTGATTGTCACTCCCGCCGGCATGAATGTTTACCCTGAAGATCTCGAGGCCGCGCTGCGCCGGCAGCCCGAAGTCAAGGATTGCGTGGTGATCGCACTGCCGCGAGGAGGGAATGCAGAACCATGCGCCGTGCTGATCCTGCGCGCCGGCACTGTCGACCCGGAGCCGCTCGTGCGCCGCGCGAACGAAACTCTGGCCGAGTACCAGCACATGCGCAGCTGGTTTGTGTGGCCCGATGACGACTTCCCGCGTACCCCTACGCAGAAGCCGCGAACAAATATCGTTCTGCAGGTTGTGCAGGCGGGGATGAGAGCCACGCGAGGCGGGCAGGCTGGATCGCGTTCGTTAGCGGAACTCATCGCGCGCGTCAAAGGGGAATCTGCGGGAGAATCGAGCCAAGAGTCCAATCTCGAAACTGATTTGAATTTGAGTTCGCTGGACCGGGTGGAATTGCTGGGCGCGCTAGAAGACCGGTATCAGGTGGATTTGAGTGAGACCCGGTTCGCTGCCGTCAAGACGGTGGGTGATCTGGAGCGCATGCTGCACGGCCAGCTTCCGCCGCGGGTGCGCTATCACTATCCGGCGTGGGTGCAGCATTGGCCCACCACCTGGGTGCGGCGGATCATTCATTATCTGCTTTTGCGTCCGGCGGTATTTCTGCTGGGCTGGCCGCGCATCAGCGGGCGGGAAAATCTGCACGGGCTTCGCGGCCCGGCGCTGGTGGTGTGCAACCACATTGACGATGTGGACGTCGGTTTTGTGCAGACTGCGCTGCCCGCGCGCTTCCGCCATCGGCTGGCGACGGCCACGGGAGGAGAAGCGCTGGAGGCGCTGCGTACTCCGCCACCCGGCCGAAGTTTTCTTGGCCGGGCCTTTGACCGCTTAGAGTGGACCCTGGGAGTGTCCCTGCTCAATTTGTTTCCCTTGCCGCGTGAAGCTGGTTTCCGCGAGAGCTTTGCCTTTGCCGGCGAATCCGTGGACCGCGGCTACAGCATTCTGGTTTTTCCAGAAGGGCGCCACACCACCGACGGCAGGATAGGGCCGTTTCGCGCCGGGGTCGGACTGCTGGCAAAAAACCTGGGAATACCGGTCGTCCCCATGCGAATTAATGGACTCTATGAATTAAAGAAGGCGAAGAAACGGTTTGCCCTGCCGGGGAAGATAACCGTGAAAATCGGCGCGCCGCTCCGGTTTCCTCAGGACAGCGCGCCGGACTGGATTGCGACGGAGCTCCACCGAGCTGTGGAAATTTTGTAGAACAAACAATTCCACGGGCGCTTGTTGATTCATCTTGTTACCTTGAGGACAAACCCGCAGAACGGTCTCCGCATCCGAGTGTGAGCGTGTAATATTTTTTCCAGCTGCCGGGCTGCCCCGGCCGGGACGGGTCAGGGACCTGTCCCCACGCAAGCGGTCTGTAACTCCAATCTCAGGAGATCAGCAACCATGCATTTCGATATGAAGCAGTTATCCCGAGTCGCGACTGCGTTCGCTCTGGCGGCGGTTTTCGCTGTTCCGCAGAACCTCCTGGCAGAAGGCGCCGCGCACGTGGTGAGCCCTTCTGACCTGCAGCAGGCGGCGGTGCAGGCCTCGACTGTACGGCAGCAGAACGTGGAGCAAGTCCGACAGTTCTTTTCCTCGGAGAGGGCCGAGAAGGCGTTGCTGTCGGCGCATATAAATCCCGAGCAGGTGAAGAACGCCGTCTCCACGCTGGACGATGCCGAGCTGGCGCGGCTGGCTTCGCGGGCGCAGAAAACGCAGGCCGATTTCGCCGCCGGCACGCTCAGTGATCGTGACCTGATCATTATTCTTGTGGCCATCGCCGCGCTCATCCTGATCATTGTGGCGGTCAGATAGATCTTCAAAAATGTTGGGCCGCAGCCTCAGGATCGCGGTCATGCTGTTCGGGCTCGGCGCCGCGCTGTGGGCGGTGGACCGTCCCGCCGTCTGGCTCGACGTTCCGTTCGTGAAGCAGGAAAAAGACGGCTGCGGCGCGGCCAGCATTGCCATGGTGATGCAGTACTGGCAGGCGCAACAAGGCCAGCCGGCCAACGATACTTCCGATCCATCCCGAATCCAGCGCGCGCTGTATTCGGCCAAAGCCCACGGCATCTATGCGTCCGATATGGAGCGCTACTTTCGGGAGCAGGGCTTTCGCACGTTTACAATTCGCGGAGAGTGGGAAGACCTGCAACAACATCTCGACCAGGGACGGCCATTGATCGTGGCCCTGAAGCCTGCGTCCGGCGCGACTTTGCATTATGTGGTGGTGGCTGGCCTGGGGCCGGAGATAGTGATGGTCAACGATCCGGCCCAGCGCAAGCTGCTGCAGGAGGACCGTTCCAGCTTCGAACGGGAATGGAACGCGGCTGGAAAATGGACCCTGCTGGCATTGCCTCGAACCCCGCCGCGCTGATCGAGGTCGTTCTTTTCGCATTCCTTCTCAGCTTTGCCACGGTTGCCCGCGCCCAAACCTCGGACGTCCAGTTAGCCGATCGCGTCGCCCAGCTTGCTGCCCGGCAACGCTGGCAGGAAGTAGTAGGCCTCGTCGAATCCGTGCCCCAGCCCTCGGCTGAACTCGATTTCTACTACGGCACGGCATTGGCCCAATTGGGGCGCTGGGACGAAGCCGGCCGGGCATTCGCGGCCGGGGCCCGGCTCCTGCCTCGCGACAAGCGGTTTCCCCTGGAACTGGCCGGAGTGGCGTTCAAGCAGAAGCGGTATTCGGACGCAGCGCGTCACCTGCGCCGCGCCCTGCGCCTCGATCCCACGGATTCCTACGGCAACGACTTCCTCGGCACCGTTTATTTTCTGCAAGGCAATATTCAGGCTGCGCTCAAATACTGGAACCGTGTGGGCAAACCGCAAATTGTGGAAGTAAGAAGCCAGCCCACACCGCAGGTGAATGCGGCGTTGCTCGACCGTGCCTTGGCTTTCGCGCCGGCCAGCGTCTTGCGCCTGCCTGACCTGCTGACCACCGAGGTTCGCATCAGCGGGCTGGAAATCTTTCCCCGCTACCAGTTTGATCTGCAGGCCCGCGACGACGGCAAGTTCGACGTTCTTTTCCGCAACCGCGAGCGCGACGGATGGGGCCAGGGCAAACTGGAGAAATTGTTTCTGCTGCTGCGGGGCCTGCCGTTTCAGAGCGTAACTCCCGAGGTTTACAACCTGCGCCACCAGACCATCAACTTCGTCTCCATGTATCGCTGGGATGCGGAGAAGCGGCGGGTTCGGGCCGGGCTGTCGGGTCCCTTCAGGGCGAACCCAAAATTTCGCTACGGCCTGACGGCAGACCTGCGCGCTGAAAACTGGGACATCAGAAAGTCGCTTCAGGGCCCCGCCCCGCTTCTCGGAAGCTTCAACCTGCGGCGGGAAGCCGTGGCTGCGGAGTTCGCTGCGATGGAAAGCGGACGCTGGCGGTGGTCCGCCGGGGCCGAAATCTCGCATCGTGATTTCCGCAGCGTGGTTCCGGGAACAGCGCTGACTCCGGACTTGCAGGCCAAGGGCTACCAGCTCAAGCAGCTTGCGCAGGTGGACGCCGCGCTCTGGCATCTGCCGGAGAGAAGAATGACGCTCGACGCAGGGGCGTCTTCGCAGGCCGGCCGCATCTGGTCACAGCCCTCCCATTCTTTCGAGAAGCTGCAAGGATCACTGCGCTTTCACTGGTCCCCGCAATCCCAGGGCGATGATTACGAAATACAGCACCAGGTCAGGGCGGGCAAGACGTTTGGAGACGTTCCGTTCGACGAGCTTTTCATCCTCGGTCTCGAGCGCGACAACGATCTTGAGATGCGCGGGCATATAGGGACTCGGGACGGCAGAAAGGGCAGCGCTCCCCTGGGGCGTAATTATTTTCTGTCCAATTGGGAAGCTGACAAGAACGTGTATGGCAACGGCATCTTTACGGTCAAGCTGGGGCCGTTTCTCGATACCGGCAAAATTACCGATCCATCGACTGGGCTAGGCTCGCAACAATGGCTCTGGGACCTGGGGGTCCAGATGAAAGTCCGCGTCTTCGGAGTTGGAGTTGCTTTTTCGTACGGTAAAGACCTACGCTCGGGGAACAACGCTTTTTATGTCTCCATGCGCTAGAGAGTACTTGTCAGTTGGAATCTCTTGCGGCGTGGTTGCGGGCGGAGCGGCGCTTTAGCGCTGCATGGAAGGCTTCAGCCGTTGAGGTCCTCAGGGGCTAAAGACTGGTGTCCGAGAGCAGCTCTATGCAGGCCTGAAGGCCTGCTCCACCCTTGAGATTCTCCACTGCAGCTTGCACCCTTGGCGCGTCCACCCGGTCTGATGGCGTTATAATAAGGCGCCATGAAAACCACAAGATTATTTTCTCTCGCCATCGCAATGGTTCTCGCCCTGTCGATCGCAACCGTAGCCAAGACCACGGTCGAACTGAAGGACGCCCAGGGCAAGAGCGTCGGAACGGCGGTGCTATGGAGCAAGGGAGCGCCGTCCGGTGTGTCCATGGAGCTCAAGCTTCATGACCTTCCGCCCGGGGTGCACGCTTTGCACTTCCATCAGAAGGCGCAGTGCGACGCGCCTGATTTCAAGTCGGCGGGGCCGCACTTTAATCCCGAGGGCAAGAAGCATGGCCTGGAAAACCCCGAAGGCCACCATGCCGGCGACATGAACAACTTCACCGTAAACGCCAAGGGCCGGGCCAGGTTCAAGGTGGTCAACAAGGACGTAACTCTCGGCGACGACAGCCATTCGCTGTTCAGCAATGGCGGCACGGCGCTGGTGATTCACGCCAAAGCGGATGACATGAAGAGCGACCCGGCGGGAAACGCCGGAGACCGCATTGCCTGCGGCGTGATCACGAAATAGGCCGGATCACACAGGTTGAACAGGTTATGCACAGCTAACCGGCCCAGGAATACAGTGAACACCCGATAGACCCTGTAGTTTCCCTGATCCCTAGGGGGTATGGGTGATTTCAAGGGACTTAAGGCGGACCTCGGACGTCAGGCGGTCAGGCACAAGTCTTTAAGGTCCGGCGTCTGAGGTCCAAAGTCCGGGTTCCGGGTTCTCAGTCATAGTTTCCCTCCAGCAGCCACTGTCCGCTGCACAGATCCCGGACCAGGCGATAGAGCGTGATGCTGCCTGCTTCCTGCAAGGCAATATCCCACTCGTCGCGCGCCCATCCTTCCTGCTCCCACCAGTCTCCGGAAGTACGCCATGGACCAGCAGCCCAAAGGATTTCCCCGCATATTTCTTTGCGCTTGGGACAAGCAATGTGCGCCGGCCTGCCTTCGCGCAGGGTCACGGTGGCGCGTAAGGGGGGGCGGAAAATCCGCATGGCGGTGACCGCGGCTTCGTTTTGCTGGTCAAGTTCGCCAGACTTGTCATTCCGGGATGGCTTTGGCTTGCGTGCGGCAGCCTCCTCTATTTGAGGGTCGAAGTGACGCATGCGGAATGCTTCCGGACGGTGAGTGTCCAGCAGTTGCAGCGATCCCACTTTATTCTGGCCGACAATGCCCGCAATTCGCGCCAGGGTGAGTTCGAGCTTTTCCGGCTCCGGGGATGGAGGCAGGAACAATCCGCCCTGCGCTGCCCGCGGCCGCACCGGTTCCACCGACAGATGAATTTTCACGATAGGCGCGCCGGGCGGGTTCGCATTCAGATCCAGTTGCAGGAGCTTGAGAAAAACCTTGGCGTCGAGCAAGGGGACGGGCAGGCGCAGAGTGCGGTGGAAAACCTGTCGAGCTTGTGCTCGACTGGAGTACTCAATAAGACGGGCGGGGGCGCCTGTCCCTGCATGGTCTGGGGTGCATTCCAGGGTCAGGTCCAGGTTCAGCTCTTGGGTGGCTAACGCGCGCGCGCCCAGGCGGGCGCATAACTGATCCAGTAACCGGGCCAGCAGAAAGGCCAGCGGTTCGAGCAGCACCAGGGGATATTCCAATTCAATCGCCTCTTCAAAAACCAGCGGCGGCTCGACCGGAACCAGCGACCGGGAGCTGCATCCACGCGCCAGCTGTTGCAGGCGGATTCCGTTCTGTCCCAGGCGCTCGCTCAGTGCGACTTCGGGTAACGCCGCCAGGGCGCGCAGATTCCGGATGCCCCAGCGCTCCAGCACTTCAAGGGTCGAAAGATCGTGCCCTCCGCTGAACAATACCTCCAGAGGGAGACTGCCCAGCTGCTCAGCTTCCCTTCCCGGGGGAATCACGAGCACCCCGGAAAAGCCGAGAGCGGCCAGCGCGGCCGTGTCCGGATTGGAGGCCACGGCAACGTTGGCTTCGAGGCCGAGATCGGAAGCGCGGCGCGCCACATCCCGCGCGATTTTCGGCAGCGGGCCGAAAAGAGGTTCCATGCCGGTGAGATCCAGGAGCACGGTGTCACAGCCCGCATCTTCCACGCGCGGCGAAAATGACTGGGCGCAATCGAGCAGCGCGGCGTGGGCAGCGGCCTCCTGTAATAAGGATCGCGGACGCAACCCCAGGCCAGGGCAGGCTTCCACCTGAAGTTTCGTCATTCCTGGGGAAACTCCGGCGCGGCGGGCTTTTTCGTTCAGAGCAAAAATCGTTTGCAGCGGCGCTTTGCCTTCGAGCACGGCCAGCGCCTGTCCCCGCAGGCCGGGCTCGGCCCGCAGCAGGGCCTCCACGGGAAAGTCAGGAACGAAGATGCAGGCGAAGGCAGGCATGAGTCCGTCAGTCGTCAGAGAAAAGCTGTCAATTTGTAGCGCCGGCGTCCCGCCGGCTGTCGCGAGGGCGTCTCGCCCTCGCAACCCGGAAGCCCTACGCCATCCGCACCGCTTTGGTAGCGAACGCCGTAATAATGGATTGTGCCGGCTTCCGCTGCAGGCGCGAACGCAGCAACTCGCCTTCTATCTGCAGTCCATCTAAAAGCTGCGCGTGCGCCGGCCCGATTTTTTCTTCAGCTAAAAGCTGATGGCTGAGAGCTGACGGCTTTCTCCCCGCCTGCAGCCGGATCAGCAGAGAAGCGCAAGTCTGAGCGCAGGGCGCCTGGGCCACGACCAATAGCACCGTAGCAGCAGGTTCGACGGCGCGCTGAAAACGGAACCAGGAAGCCAGCGGAATGCGCCGCGCCGCCGCGTCCGGCACATCGCCAAGATCAATCGCCACCAGGCCAAAGCCCCCGCTTTGCAAGAGCAGATCGGTGACGCGCAAAGCCTGCTCCAGCCGGATGGCGGACCTCGGACTTTGGGCGTC
>Ga0187823_10000406_pt1 | contig 10521 bp, 8 predicted proteins | sample NC_wetland_sal_i_12_FD_132968 | JGI IMG/M metagenome (GOLD analysis project Ga0187823, IMG submission 132968) | Wetland sediment microbial communities from Neuse River Estuary, North Carolina, USA - SourceSoil_3 | ecosystem: Environmental > Aquatic > Freshwater > Wetlands > Sediment | place...
AGGGCTACCACCTTCGTCTCCCTCCTCGTCCTCCCAGCAGCCCGTAGCCCGCCGCCCCGCGCCGGGCGCACCGTTCGAGAGCAGCCCAATCCGGGAAGGGAAGGCGCCATGACGGTGGAACGGTCGGCGGTTCTGCAGCGTCACGATCTCTTCGAAGGGATTCACCGCCTCGCCGATCCCAAGATATCCCTGGCCTCGGTGGCGTCCATGATCCTGGGAGCGGCCCTCGCGGCGCGCGAGGGTCCCCTCGCGTGGGGATGGTTGGTGCTGACCGCCCTCGGCATCTTCTCGATCGAGGTGGCCAAGAACGCCTCCGGGGAACTGGTGGACTTCCAGTCCGGGGTGGACTCGGCCGTCTCCCCGGAGGACAGGAGCCCCTTCTCAGGGGGGAAGCGCGTCCTGGTGGAGGGCCTCCTCACGCGGCGACAAACGGCTTTCGTCGGCTGGATGGGATACGGGCTCGGGATCACCTCGGGGATCATTCTCGCCGCGTATCGGCACCCGGACGTGCTCTGGCTCGGGCTCCTGGGGGTAGGGCTGGCGTACTTCTACCATGCGGCACCCGTTCGGCTGAGCTACCGGGGGCTCGGTGAGATCGCCGTCGCGCTGGCGTACGGGCCGTTGATCGCCTGCGGCACCTACCTCGTGCAACGGCGAGAATGGGGCGACCCTGTCTGGTGGTGCTCCTTGCCTCTGGGGATCCTGATCGGGGCCTTTCTTTGGATCAACGAGTTCCCGGACTACCGCGCGGATCGCGGAGGGGGGAAGCGAACGCTGGTCGTACGCCTCGGGCCCCGGGCCGCGAGCCGCGTGTACGTCGGCGTGGCGGCTTCGGCGTATGCGCTCCTCCTCTTCCTGCCGGCGATGGGGTTGCCGCGAGGCGTCTGGCTCGGGGTTCTGGGGCTTCCGCTCTCCGCCTGGGCCGCGCTCCGCCTGGGAACGGATCCGGAATCGACCCGCCGGATCATTCCGGCCCAGACGGCCACGCTGCTGGCTTTCCTGGCGTACTCCATCGGAGCGAGCATCGGCGTGCTCTCGGGGCCCGGCCCGTGAGCTCGGCCCAGGAGCGCGCGCGCATGGTCGAGCTGCAGCTCGCCGGGCGTGGCATATCCGACCCGCGTGTTCTGGACGCGTTCCGGGCGGTGCCCCGGGAGGCGTTCCTGCCCCCGGACATGGCCGAGTTCGCCTACCGGGACACGCCCCTTCCCATCGCGGCCGGCCAGACCATCTCTCAGCCGTACATCGTCGCGGTCACGACCGAAGCGCTGAGCCTCGAGGGGACCGAGCGGGTCCTGGAGATCGGAACCGGCTCCGGATATGCGGCTGCGATCCTGAGCCGGCTCGCGAAGGAGGTGTTCACGGTCGAGCGGCTCGAGCCGCTCGCGGACGAGGCCCGGGATCGGCTCGCGAGGCTCGGGTATCGAAACGTGCACGTGCTCTGCGGCGACGGAACGATGGGCTGGGCCGAGCACGCGCCGTACGATGCGATCGCGGTGGCGGCCGGGGGGCCGGAGATCCCGAAGGCGCTCCTGGCCCAGCTCTCGCCGGGCGGCCGCATGGTCATCCCCGTAGGGCCGGACGTGGCCTCCCAGTCGCTCGTGCGAGTGGTCCGGGAAGGCGGTCAGCGCTTTCGCGAAGAGCCGATCATGAGCGTGCGTTTTGTGCCCCTCATCGGGGAGCAGGGCTGGCCCGCGGAGGGAGGCATACCCCGCGCGGCCCGAGGGTCGGCCGGAAGGAGCGCGGTCGCAAGGCTCGTCCGCGAGACCGCCGAGCCCATCGACAACCCGGATACGGCCTCGGTGGACTCGCTCCTCGAGCGGGTCGGGGACGCCCGGGTCGTCCTGCTCGGTGAGGCGACGCACGGGACGAGCGAGTTCTACCGGATGCGCGCGCGAATCACGAAGGCGCTCATCGAGCGGCTCGGCTTCAACTTCGTCGCGGTCGAGGCCGACTGGCCCGACGCGGCCACCGTTCACCGTACCGTCATGGGCGATCCCGCGCGATCCGGGGTGGACTTCGAGCCGTTCTCCAGGTTTCCGACATGGATGTGGCGCAACGAGGAAGTGGACGCATTCGTCGCCTGGCTGCGCGCGCGGAACGCGACACGACGCGAGCGCTCGGACCGCGCCGGGTTCCACGGGTTGGATCTGTACAGCATGTTCACCTCGATCGCGGCCGTCCTTGCCTACCTCGACGAGGTCGACCCGGCCGCCGCGCGCGTGGCCCGCGCCCGGTACGGCATGCTGACCCCGTGGCAACGCGACCCGGCCGCCTACGGGCGGGCCGTGCTCGCCGGCCGGTACGAGAGCTCGGAAGGGGCTGTCGTCGCCATGCTCCGGGATCTGCTCCGGAGCCGCCTCGAATACGCCGGCCAGGACGGAGAGCGCTTCTTCGACGCCGCCCGCAACGCCCACGTGGTGGCGAACGCGGAGCGCTACTACCGGGCGATGTACTATGGCTCGGCGGCTTCGTGGAACCTGCGAGACACCCACATGTTCGACACCCTCCAGGCTCTCTTCGAATTCCACGGTCCCGGCGCGCGCGGCGTCGTCTGGGAGCACAATTCCCACGTGGGGAACGCGGCCGCGACGGAAATGAGCGCGCGCGGGGAGCTGAACGTGGGACAGCTCTGCCGGGAGAAGTTCCGCGACGGAGCGTACATTGTGGGTTTCGGCACCGATCATGGTACGGTGGGTGCGGCATCCGACTGGGATGAACCGATGCAACGGATGGCGGTGCGCCCGGCCCACGAGGGAAGCTATGAGCGCCTCTTCCACGAATCGGACGTGCCCGCGTTCACCCTGCACTTGCGCGCCCCGCGCCGGATGGACCTCCGGTCGGAGCTGCTCTCGCCGCGCCTCGAGCGGGCGATCGGGGTCGTCTACCGGCCCGAGACCGAGCTCGCGAGCCATTACTTCCATGCGAGCCTGCCTCACCAGTTCGATGAGCTCGTGTGGTTCGACGAGACCCACGCCGTGGAGCCTCTGTAACGCCCCGATCGGGAGGAGACATTGACCTCCCCCGTCACGAGCGCCCGGGAATTCTGGCAGTCCGATCTTCCGTCGCTCGAGCAGGAGCTTCGCGCCAAGGGCTCCGGCCTGGACGGGGCCGAGGCGGCGCGGCGCCTCGCCACATCGGGCCCCAATGTCCTGCGTCCCCAGCATCGCCGGGCGATCGCGCTGCAGCTCCTCGCCCGTTTCGGCAATCCCCTGGTGATCCTGCTCCTCGCGGCCGCCACCATCTCCGCCTTCGTGGGAGACGTCCTCTCCTTCGTCATCATCGCCGTCGTGGTCGGGCTCAGCGTGACCCTGGACTTCGTTCAGGAATACCGCGCCGGGCGGGCGGCCGAAGATCTCCAGCGATCCGTCGCGCTCCGCGCCACGGTTCTGAGGGACGGGCGTCCGGGCGAGATTCTCGCCGACACCATCGTGCCGGGCGATGTTGTGCTCCTCGAGCCCGGGAGCCTCGTCCCCGCGGACGGGCGCGTCCTCGAGGCCCGCGATTTCTTCGTGAACCAGGCCCTGCTCACCGGCGAGGCCTACCCCGTGGAGAAGCGCCCGGGGGAGCTGGGCGAAGGGGTGCAGGATCTCACGGCGGCCACGAACGCGGTCTTCATGGGGACCTCGGTCGTCGGGGGAACCGCGACCCTTCTGGTGTGCAAGACCGGCGCTAGGACCTCGCTCGGAGAGATCAGCGATACCCTGGCGCTCCGGCCGCCGGCCACCGCCTTCGAGGCGGGAATCCGGAACTTCGGACTTCTCATCCTGCGCGTGGCCGTCTTCATGGTGCTCTTCGTCCTCCTGGTCAACGCGCTCTTCCACAGGCCGTGGCTTCAATCGTTCCTCTTCGCGACCGCGCTGGCCGTGGGGCTCACGCCCGAGCTCCTTCCCATGGTGATGTCCATCACGCTCGCGCGCGGGGCCCTGCGGATGGCCAAGGAGCGCGTCATCGTGAAGCGGCTGGCCTCGGTCCTCGATCTCGGCAGCATGGACGTCCTCTGCACGGACAAGACCGGGACGCTCACCGAGGCGAAGATCCGCCTGGAGAAACAGCTGGACCCTCTCGGTCGGGAGTCGGCCCGGGTCCTGGAGCTGGCGGTGCTGAACAGCTCCATGGAGATCGGGCTTCGGAGTCCCATGGACGAGGCGATCCTGAGCCACAAGGAGGTGGATGTCCGCCGATGGACGAAGATCGACGAAGTGCCGTTCGACTTCGAGCGTCGATGCGTCTCGGTTCTCGCGGACGACGGGACAAAGCGGCTGCTCGTGCACAAAGGGGCCTTCGAGGACGTGCTCCGGCACTGCACGCGCTACGAGGCCGACGGCTCCGGGACCCTGCTTCCGCTCGAAGGCGCCGTTCGCGACGAGATCACGGGGCGCTTCGAGTCCTTGAGCCGGGACGGGTTCCGAGTCCTGGGCATCGCCTGGAAGGAAACAGGGCGGGACCACGCTCACGCGGTGGTGAACGATGAGACCGAGCTGGTATTCGCCGGCTTCGCCGCCTTCGAGGACCCGCCCAAGCCCTCCTCGGCGGGCGCGGTCCTGGCCCTGGCGGAGTGCGGCGTCCAGGTCAAGGTCGTGACCGGCGACAACGAGCTCGTGACCCAGCATCTCTGCGCGGAGCTCAAGCTCCCGGTCACCGGCGTTCTGACGGGAAGCGAGATTGCCGCGATGACGGATCCGGCCCTTCTGGCCCGTGTGGAGGACGTGAACCTCTTCTGCCGCGTCACCCCGCCCCAGAAGAACCGCGTGATCCAGGCCCTGCGGCACCGCCGCCACGTCGTGGGTTACATGGGGGACGGGATCAACGACGCGCCGTCCCTTCATTCGGCGGACGTCGGGATCTCGGTGGCCGACGCCGTCGACGTGGCGAAGGAGGCGGCGGACATGATCCTGCTCGACACGGATCTGGGCGTGGTCCACCGCGGGGCCCTCGAGGGCCGCCGCACGTTCGGCAACATCATGAAATACGTCATGATGGGGACCAGCTCCAATTTCGGAAACATGTTCAGCATGGCGCTGGGAACACTGCTGCTTCCGTTCCTGCCCCTCCTTCCGGTCCAGATCCTCGTCAACAATTTCCTTTACGATGTCTCGGAGATCCCGATCCCGCTGGACAACGTGGACCAGGAATTCCTGGAGCGGCCGAGGCACTGGAATCTGTCGGAGATCAGGAATTTCATGCTCGTGATCGGGCCGGTCAGCTCCCTGTTCGACTTCCTCACGTTCGCCGTCATGCTCCAGGTGTTCCACGCCGGAGAGGCCCTGTTCCACACCGGCTGGTTCGTGGAATCTCTCGCCACCCAGGTCCTGGTCATCTTCGTGATCCGGACGCGCGGGAATCCCCTGCGCTCGGCGCCGCGCGCGGTTCTGACCGCCACGTCGCTGGCGGTGGTCGCGTTCGCGGCGCTCCTTCCGTACACCCCGCTCGGGGCCGGGCTCGGGTTCGTGCCCGTGCCGGGGCTCTTCTTCGTGATCCTCGCGGGGATGGTTCTGGCCTATCTGACTCTGGTTCAGGTGGTGAAGACGCGGTTCTACTCCGACAAGGGGAGGGCAGGATGGCGGACGACGTGAAGGTCACATGCCGCTCGAACCACACGGCCACGGGATCTCTGTGGTTCATCGGCTGGTTGTTCACGATCGGCTATCTCAAGCTGACGTTCTGGAAGGGACTTCTCGCCCTGATCGTGTGGCCCTATTACATGGGCTCGTTCTTTCACTGATGACGCGGCCCGCGCTCCGCCGGGGAGGAAGCCATGGGTAGGGTGAACGGAAAGGTCGCGCTCGTGACCGGAGCGGCGCTGGGAATCGGGCGCGCGGCGGCGCTGATGCTCGCGAGAGAGGGAGCCCGGGTGGCGGCGACCGATGTGCTCGATCCCGAGGGGGCGCGCCTCGTCGAGGAGATCGGCGCCGGGGGCGGGACCGCCCGGTACTGGCATCTCGACGTCTCGCGGGAGGATCAGGTCCGGGCGGTCGTGGAGGAAGTCATCCGCACGTTCGGCAGGATCGACGTGCTCGTGAACAATGCCGGGATCTCGGGGGCGAGCAGGCCCACGCACGAGATCACCGAGGAGGAGTGGGACCGGGTGCAGGCCGTGAACGTGAAGGGCCCGTTCTTCTGCACGAAGCACGTGGTGCCGCATATGAAGAAGGGAGGGGGCGGGAGCATCGTGAACCTGTCCTCGATCTACGGCCTGGTCGGCGCTCCCGACGCTCCGCCGTATCATGCATCGAAGGGCGCCCTCCGCCTCATGTCGAAGACGGACGCGTTGCTGTACGCGGGGGACAGGATCCGCGTGAACTCGGTCCATCCCGGCTTCATCTGGACGCCCATGGTGGAGAAGTTCTTGATGGCGGGAGGCGATGTGGCGGCGGGGCGAAAGGCCCTCGACGCGCTCCATCCGCTCGGGCACACGGGGGAGCCCGACGATGTCGCCTACGGGATCCTCTATCTCGCTTCGGACGAGTCGAAATTCGTCACCGGAAGCGAGCTGGTGATCGACGGGGGATATACGGCCCGGTAGGGGAAGCGCGCGAGCCCTAGGGCGGCGCGCCGTAGTGTCCGGCGCATTCCTCCTCCCGCCCTCGGACGATGCGCCTCCCGCGCAGGGGACCCCGCTCGCTCGTGATGACCGTGCACTGGCGCTCGGAGCCGTCCGCGTCGTAGTAGAGCACCACCCAGTCGCGCGTCTTTCCGAGATCGTGGGCTCGCGGCGTGTTCGAAAAGAGCGCGGTGTAGTGCCGGGGGCCGCGCTCGGTATGGAGAACCGGGAGCCACGCTTCCTTGCCCGGGTTCATGCGGCGGGGCGCAATCCGCTGCAACTCCCCCCGGGCCGCGCGCTCGCGGTACTCGCGGTCGACGTCGAGGATTTCCGACACGGGCGGCTCCTCCGTCGGCACGGTCGGCATCCTCGCTCCCTTCCGCAAACGCCCGAGCCGCGCCTCGAGCGAGTCCATCACCCCGGCGATCCGCTTCGGCCCCATGCCCAGGAACACCGCCAGGCGGCCGTCGTGCGCGGCGGCCTCCAGCTCCTCGAGCGTGTTGATCCCCAGGTCGTGGTGAAGCCGGTCCGCCGTCACCCGCCCGATGCCCGTCACCGAGGAGAGGAGCGCCACCGGATCGGCTTCGCCGCGGAGGCGCTCGAGCATGGGGAGCCGTCCCGTCCTCACGAGATCCCGGATCGAGCGGCTCAGGCCTTCGCCGATCCCGGGCAGCTTTTGCAGTCCGTCCACGCCTTCCTTGGCGAGGATCTCCGACACCGCGCGACGCTCACGACGGATGACATCGGCGGCATGGCGGTATGCCTGGATGCGGAAGGGGTTCGCGCCCTGGTCCCCCAGAAGGGTGGCGACCTCCTCCAGCCGCCGCGCCACGCTCGCGTTCCCGGTCTCGATCATGGCCCCTCTCTCCCATAGCTCCTGACACGAACGGCGAGTTCCTGTCAACTTGTCCGGAAACGTCTCTGCGCCGCACGGCTCCCGAATTCACGCCCCGACGCTAACCTACGTACCCCGATGCAGGTCGGGAGCGGGCCCCCCCGGGAACCTGTGAGGCACGCTTCGTGCCTTTAGGGAAGGTGCCGGTCTGGCAAGACCGGTAGGAGGTGTCGCGGAAGAATGTGGCATCGGCCTGCGGCGGCCAGCGCTGAGCTTTCTGGACAGCACGTGAGTCGCGCGAGGCACCGGACCTAGCACCGATCGTCTGGACCGCAATCGCCCTCCGGGAACAGCGGAGGGCCGGGCGCGGCCCACCCTGAGAAGAGAGGACCGAACCTCACGACCACGCCTCTCCGGATGCGCGCTGGCCCTCCCGTATCCTGCGCCCGCGTGGTATTGTTTCGCGCCTTGGTGACCGACGACATCTCATCCATCGCCTATTTCTCCATGGAAGTCGCCCTGGAGAACGCCATCCCCACCTACGCGGGGGGGCTGGGCGTTCTCGCGGGGGACACCCTCCGTTCCGCCGCCGACCAGGGCCTCTCGATGATCGGCGTCACCTTGGTGCACCGCAAGGGATACCTCTTCCAGCGACTCGACCCGGAGGGGCGGCAGCGCGAAGAGAATGTCGCATGGCCGCTTCACGATCACCTCGAGCCGCTCGACGCTCGGGCCGAAGTGGAGATCGAGGGGCGCCGTGTGGCCATCCGCGCCTGGCGCTACCGCGTGGCCGGGGTGACGGGGCACGAGGTGCCGGTCCTCCTCCTCGATACCGACGTCGACGGGAATGATCCGTTCGACCGGACCCTCACGGACCATCTCTATGGCGGGGACGCGCATTACCGCCTCTGCCAGGAGGTCGTGCTGGGAATCGGGGGCGCGCGGATGCTGCGGAGCCTCGGCATGCCGCCCCCGGACCGTTACCACATGAACGAGGGGCATTCCACGCTTCTGGCGGTCGAGGTGTTCGCCGAGGAGCTCGAGAAGGGAGGGGATCGAGCGGAGGCCCTGGAGCGCACGAAACGGCGGTGCGTCTTCACGACCCACACGCCCGTGCCGGCAGGGCACGACCGGTTTCCGGTCGATCTCGCCTGGAGGGTGCTCGGGCCCGGGCCGGTGGGCACGCTCCGCGCGATGAACTGCTGCGAGGACGTCATCAACATGACCCTCATCGGATTCCAACTGAGCCATTACGTGAACGGGGTCACCAAGCGTCACAGCCAGGAATCGCGCGCCATGTTCCCCGGGTATCCTGTCGGGGCGATCACGAATGGGGTTCACGCGGTCACATGGACCTCGCCGGCATTTCGCGATCTCTTCGACCGGCACGTTCCCGACTGGCGCGTGGATTCGTTCCTGCTCCGCGGCGCCCTGGCCATCCCGGGAGACGGGATCCGCCACGCCCACCATGTCGCCAAGACCGCGCTGGTCGACCGCGTCAACGAGGAGACCAACGCGGGGTTCGATCTTGAGACGATCACGCTCGGCTTCGCGCGCCGGATGACGGCGTACAAGCGGCCGACGCTTCTGCTCCGGGACCCGGCCGCTCTCGAGGAGGTCGCGCGCGCGCGCGGCGCGATCCAGATCGTGTTCGCCGGAAAGACCCATCCCCAGGACGAGGAAGGGAAGGCGCTGATCCAGCAGATCCTGCGTTGGCAGGTCGAGCCCAAGCCCGGCATCAAGATCGCGTACCTGCCGAACTACGACCTCGAGCTCGGCGCCCTGATCACCGCGGGCGTGGACGTATGGGTGAACAATCCGCGTCCGCCGGCGGAAGCATCCGGAACGAGCGGGATGAAGGCCGCCATGAACGGCGTGCCGAGCCTGAGCGTTCTGGACGGATGGTGGCTCGAGGGGCACATCGAGGGGGTCACCGGTTGGTCGGTGGGGTCCACGGATCCGGAGGCGGCGGGACGGCGATCGGACGAAGAGGACGCCCGCGACCTCATCCGCGCCCTGGGAGAGAAGATCCTCCCACTCTACTACGGCGATCGGGACGCCTGGACCGAGGTGATGCGGAACACGGTCGCCTTCACCGCCTCGTTCTTCAACACGCAGCGCATGCTTCAGGAGTACGTTCACCTCGCCTACCGCGACCGCCCGAACAACACCGCCCATCCTACCTTCGGACCATAGCCGGGACACGTCCTCTTCCGACAATCTGTCAGGAGGAGGAGATCGTGTCTACGCCGCGCCCCGTCGCCCCGCCGAACGAAGCCGCTTCCGAACAACAACTCATTCATAGCGAGCAGCTTGCGTCACTCGGCATCCTGGCCGCCGGCGTCGCCCACGAGATCATGAATCCGCTCGCGTCCGTGCTCGCCGGCGTGGAAGCCCTTCGCCGGCGGATCACCGGGATGGCGGGACCCCCTCCCGAGAACTTCGTCCCCGGGGCGGAGCGCATCCTGGACATCCTGGAGCGCGAGACCTGCCGGGCTCGCGACATCGCCAACCGGATGATGCTCCTGGCCCGGCCGGTTTCCGAGGCGCGGACCTGGCTCGACGTGAATCGCGCGGTCGAGGACACCGTGGCGCTTCTTCGCTATCAGATGAACGTGCAGGGCATTCGAGCGGTGCTCGACCTCGAGCGCGACCTGCCTCCGATCCTGGCGCGGGGCGGAGGCGTGCGCAGCGTCTGCACGAATCTCGTGATGAATGCGGTCCAGGCCATGTCGCGCGGGGGGACGCTCACCGTGCGCACGCGCGGGCGGGACGGGGCGGTCTCGATCGAAGTGGAGGACACCGGTCCGGGAATCCCCTCCGATCGGCTGAACCGGATCTGGGACCCGTTCTACACGACCAAGCCTCCGGGCAAAGGGACCGGCCTCGGTCTCTCGATCTCTCAGACGATCGTGGAACAGCACGATGGCGCGATCCACGTGCAGAATGTGGAACCTCACGGCGCGCGCTTCGTCGTCGAGCTCCCTGTCCGGCCGAGGAGATAGACATGGTCAAGGCGCGCGTTCTCCTCGTCGATGACGAGGATTCCTTCCGCGAGATCACCTCCGACGAGCTGTCCCATCTTGGATACGCGCTGGACGCCTGCCGGACGCTCGGGGAAGCGCGCCGGCTCATCGCCAAGAAG
>Ga0187823_10000407_pt1 | contig 10497 bp, 11 predicted proteins | sample NC_wetland_sal_i_12_FD_132968 | JGI IMG/M metagenome (GOLD analysis project Ga0187823, IMG submission 132968) | Wetland sediment microbial communities from Neuse River Estuary, North Carolina, USA - SourceSoil_3 | ecosystem: Environmental > Aquatic > Freshwater > Wetlands > Sediment | place...
CGACGGCGTACACCGGTACCTGCTCCTCGTCGTAGCCCGCCGGCCCCTTGCCCGTGATCACGCTGTACTCCCAGGCGTGCCAGGGACACATGACGAACTCCCCGTGGAGCCGGCCTTCGGAAAGCGGGCCGCCGCGATGGTTGCAGATGTCGGAGATGGCGCGGAAGCGGCCCTCGTGGTGGAACACCGCGACCCGGTGGTGCTCGATCTTCACCGCGAACGGGGCGCGGGCGAGCAGCTCGTCCCGGGTGCCGAGGAGGTGCCAGGTGTCCATGTGAGCTCCTATTGGCTAACGGCTTCCACCACCCTCTCCAGTGCCTCCGCTCCCACCGTTCCCTGCGCGAGCCTTGGGGTGCCGCCGCCCCGGCCCCCAGCCGGCGCCAGGGCGCCCCGGAGCATCGCGCCCGCGTCCCGCCCCGAGTCCTCCGACGCGGCCACCAGGAGCCCGGGCGGACTCGCCGCCACGCCCACGAACACGGCCCTGGGGAGCGCCGCCACGGCCTGGGCCAGCCCCCGGAGCCGGTCTATGCCGCCCTCCTCCCGCACGACGATCCGCCGGAGTCCGGCCGCGTCCGGCGCCGCGCCGGCGTAGAGCTCCGCGGCCCGATAGCGGTCCAGCTGCGCCTCCGCTTCCCGGCGCCCGGCGACCGCGTCCTTGAGCTCGCCCCGCTGGGCTTCCACCAGCGCCGGCAGCTCGTCCTGTGCGGCCGAGTACTGCGCGGCGAGCCGCGCCAGCAGCTCCTGGTCGGCCCGGGCCCGCCGCACCGCGCGCATGCCGCACAGGAACTCGAGCCGCACCGCCTTTCGCACCCGCTCCACCTTCCGGATCAGGATCGGGCCGATCTCTCCGGTCGCACGCACGTGGGTGCCGCCGCATGCGCTGCGGTCCAGCTCCAGAATGGTCACGATGCGGAGCGGGCCCGTGCGGTCGGAGGGCTTGCGGAGCCCGGCCGCCTCGGCGGCGTCCTCGAAGCCGATCGACACCGGCCGGTTCTCGGTCACCACGAGATTGGCGCGGGTCTCCGCGGCCGCGACCTGCTCGGGCGTGATCGCCGGCGTGTCGAGATCGAGGGTGGACGCGTCCTGCCCGAAATGCACGCTCACGGTGTGGAAGCCGTAGAGATCCTCGAGCACGGCGGAGAGGAGATGCTGTCCGGTGTGCTGCTGCATAAGGTCGAAGCGACGGGCCCAGTCCACCTCGCCGCGGATGGTGCCGGCGGGAACGGGCGCGGCCACCAAGTGCGCGATCCGCTCGCCCTCGTCCACCACGTCCACCACCTCCACGCCGCCCAGGCGCCCGGTGTCGTGCGGCTGGCCGCCGGACGTGGGATAGAACGCCGTGCGGTCGAGATAGAGGCGGCGGCCGTCGTCGGCGCGCTCGAGCACCGTCGCCTGGAAGGCAGCGAGGTAGGCGTCCTGGTAATAGAGTCGCTCGGTCACCGCGGAATGTCTATAATGCCCGGTCTATGCGCGGAAGAGCCCGGGCACTCCTGGCGGTGGCTGGCCTGGTCCTGGCGGCCGTCTACGTCGCCCGGACGCGGAGCCCGGGCACTGCGGCGATCCCGCCCGTGCCGGTGCCCGCGGCAGTTGGGCCGGCTCCAGCGCCGCCGTCCGCCGCTCCCGCGCCCTGGGGAGCGGCGGTGCTCGAGGCGTTCAACGCGCGGCGATCGGGCGTGGAGGTCGAGGCGACCGGCGTGGTGGTGCGGCGCCTGGCCGACGACCGGAAGGGCTTGCCGCACGAGCGGTTCATCCTGCGGGTGGGCGACCTGACGGTGCTCGTCGCCCACAACACCGAGCTGGCGCCGGTCGTGCCGGTGGCCGTGGGGGACACGGTGGAGGTGCGGGGCGAGTACGAGTGGAACCAGCTGGGCGGCGTGATCCACTGGACCCACCGGGACCCCGACGGCCGCCACGCGCCCGGCTGGATCCGGCTGCGTGGGCGGCTCTACCAGTAGCCCTCCACCGGGCTAGGCGGCCACCTCGGCCCTGGGCCGGCGCCGCGGCAGCGGGAGCGCCTCGGGGCGAAGCACGAGGACCAGTCCGACGAGGATGATCGGCGCCGCGACCAGCGTCCTGGCGCCAAGCGGCTCGCCCGCCAGCCACCAGCCGAGGAACAGCGCGACCACCGGGTTCACGTAGGCGTAAGTCGCGACCCGGGTCGGATCGACCACGCTCACGAGCCAGGTGAAGCAGGTGAAGCCCAGCATCGAGCCGAAGACGACGAGATAGGCCCACGCCGCGACCGAGACCATGGAGACGCGGGCTGGCTCGAACGCCGCCAGCTCGCCCGCGGCCGCGCCGACCCCGAGCGTCACGACCCCGCCCGCGAGCATGCTCATGGCCGAGGCGAGCGTCTTGTCGGCGGGCAGCGGGACCCGGCGGCTCAAGACCGAGCCCAGGGCCCAGGACATCGACGCGCCCACGAGGGCGAGCATCGGGATGGTGGCCGGGGAGGCGTGCTTCCCGAGGCACGCCGCCAGCCCTCCCGGGCACGCGCCCGCCGCGCCCGCTGCTCCCCCACCGCTCAGCAGCACCACCAGCCCCGCGAATCCCAGCAGCAGCCCCGCCACCCGCGCCGCTCCCAGCGGCTTCGTGTCCGGCCCCACCCGCTGGAACAGTGCCACCCAGAGCGGCATGCCCGCGACGATCAGCGCCGCCAGTCCCGACGACACCTGCTGCTCCGCCCAGCCGACGACCGCGTTCGCGCCCGCCACCAGGAGGATCCCGATGGCGAGCGAGGCGAGCCACTCGCGCCGCCCGGGAACGGGCGCGCCCCGGACCCGGGCCCAGGCGTAGAGGAGCAGGCCGGCCGCCACGAAGCGGGTGCCGGACAGCAGGAACGGCGGGAGTGTGGCCACCGCGACGCGAATGGCGAGGTAGGTGGAGCCCCAGACCAGGTAAACGACCGCGAAGGCCGCGAGGATGCGGCCCTTCACCGGAGCGGCAGCTCCATCCGGATGTTGGCGCGCTTGTACGCCACGGGTCCGAGGGGGACCTCCCGGAACCCGAGCGAGCGGTAGAGCGCGAGGGCCGGGGCGAGGCTCCGATGCGAGACCAGCTCGACCCGGTGCGCGCCCCGTGCCCGCGCGAGCTCCACCAGCGCGGCGCAGAGCCGCCGGCCGACGCCGCGCCCCTGGGCCCGGGGCGTCACCGCCATCTTGGCCAGCTCGTACTCGTGCGGCCCGGTGGGGATGAGGGCGCCGGTGCCGACGGGGTCGTCGCCGTCAAGCGCCATGAGGATGGCGCCGCCGGGCGCGAGCACGTGGGTCTCCGGGTCGCCCAATACCCGCCGGTCCTCCGGCTCGACCTCGAAGAACGCCGCGATCCACTCGAGGTTGAGGTCGCGAAAGGCCGTGCGGTGCTCCGGCGTGTAGGCGACGATGCGGACGTCGGTCAGGGTGCTGCCGGGCTCGGACATGGCTGGGTCTCCCCGTCGGCCGGCGACTTGCCGGGCCGTGGGTTGGAAGTTATGCTGACACCTGTAACCATAACAGTTTCAGCATATGACTACTGTTGCCAGTACAGTCTTGCGCCGCGGTCGCACCCGCCGCCGGGACCGGGTCCTGTACCAGCGCCTGGCCGACGAGCTGGTCGGCCTGATCGAGACCCGGGCCCTCCGGCCGGGCGACCGGCTCCCCTCGGTGCGGGCCTACAGCCGCCAGAAGCGGGTGAGTCTGGCGACGGTACTCCGCGCCTACCAGCTGCTCGAGGACCGGGGCTACCTCGAGGTCCGGCCCCAGTCGGGCCACTACGTGAGCGCCGGCCGCACCGAGCAGGCCCCGTCGCCCTCGGTGCCGCGCCCCTCGTTCGCCAAGGAGCAGGTCAAGGTCGCCGACCTGGCCTGGGAGCTGCTCGCGCGGGTGAACGACAAGGGCCTCGCCCCGTTCGGCATCGCGACGGCGGCTCCGGAGCATTACCCCGCGGGCCGGCTGAGCCGGATCCTGGCGCGAGTGGCCCGCGAGGCGGGCGTGGCCGGGGTGGCCTACGCCTCCCCCGTCGGTCACGAGGCGCTGCTCCACCAGATCTCCCGCCGGGCGCTCGCGGCCGGGTTGGTGCTCCGGCCGGACGAGCTGCTGGTGACCAATGGCTGCACCGAGGCGATCCAGCTCGCGCTCCGGGCGCTCACCCGCGCCGGCGACGTCCTGCTGGTCGAGTCCCCCTCGTACTACGGGTTTCTGGAGACGGCGGAGTCACTCGGCCTCCGGGTGGTGGAGGTGCCGACCGATCCTGAGACCGGGGTCTCGCTGGAGCACCTGGAAGCGGCGATCCGCCGGACCCGCCCCCGCGCGTTCCTCACCAATCCCAACTTCCACAATCCGCTGGGGTTCGCGGTGCCGGACGACCGCAAGGCGGAGCAGGTGGCGCTGCTCGCCCGGCACGGGGTGGCGGTGGTGGAGGACGATCTCTACGGCGATCTCTACTTCGGCGACGCCCGCCCGGCCCCGCTCAAGGCGTTCGATCAGACCGGCGACGTGATCCTCTGCTCGTCGTTCTCGAAGACGGTGGCGCCCGGCTACCGGGTGGGCTGGCTCTGGGGCGGACGGCACACCGCGCGGATCCGGAAGCTCAAGCTGGCCACGTCGATCCACACCAACACGCTGGCCCAGCTCACCCTGGCGGAGTATCTGAGCGGGGGCGGGGCGGAGCACCACCTCCGGCGCGTCCGCCAGGCGTTCCGGTCCCAGGTGGCTGACTACCGGCTTGCGGTGGCCCGCCTGTTTCCCGAGGGGACCCGGGTCTCGCGGCCGCAGGGCGGCCATCTGCTCTGGATCGAGCTGGCGCGGGGAACGGACACGATGGAACTGTCCCGCCGCGCGCTCGCGCGGCGGGTGGGCATCGTTCCGGGACGGCTGTTCTCGACGGGGGAGACCTACGGCCACTGCTTCCGGCTCAACTGCGGCTTCCCGCTCAGGGGCGGCTGGGAGGAGGCGCTCGAAACGCTGGCCGGCCTGGCGAAGGCGCTCTAGCCGGCTACCAGCGGGCGACCTTGAGCCGGTTGTGCACGTCCTGTACGCCCGGCACCGCACGGGTCACCTCTTCCGCGAGCCACTTGGCCTCGCGGCTGTCCACCCGGCCCACCAGGGTGACCTCGGCTTCCTCGACTTCGATCTCCACGTCGGTCACGTCGAGGTCGGGGTGGCGCATCAGGCGGTCGCGAACCTCTTCCCAGATCCGTTCGTCAGCACCGAGCTCGAATTCGTTACGTGCGGTCATGAGACGCTCCCGCGGCAGCGGCTCCCTGGCTCCGACGCCATATATGTCAAGGACGTGGTACTTCGGTCAAGAACCCCGGCCGCCCGGCGGTTCCGGCCGGGCGGGCCGGGGTGTATTTTCCTGCCGCCCGCACCCGGGTCCCCCGGGGCGGGCGTCATTGACTTGAGGAGTGCTGCATGAAGGCTTCCGACATCCGCCGCGGCCACGTCCTGATGATCGACGGCGCGCCGTGCCGCGTGATGGACTTCCAGCATCGCACGCCGGGCAACCTGCGCGCGTTCGTCCAGGTTCGGCTGCGCAATCTGAACTCGGGCAACACGTTCGATACCCGGCTCAGCGCCACCGAGTTTGTGGACGACGCCCGGCTGGACACGAAAGAGCTCCAGGTGCTGTACCGGGACGCGAACGGTCTCCACGTCATGGACAACGAGTCCTACGAGCAGTACACCCTGGACAACGAGATCATGGGCGATGCCGGGCAGTGGCTCGAGTCGGGGATGACGTTCATCGCCGAGTGGCTGAACGGCCGCCCGATCGGCATCGAGCTGCCGTCGGTGGTGGAGCTGGACGTCGTAGAAACCGCGCCCATCATGAAAACCGCCACCAAGACGGCGAGCACCAAGCCCGCCAAGCTGAGCAACGGGCTCACGATCCAGGTGCCGGAATTCGTGGGCGAAGGCGACCGAGTGCGGGTGAATCCGCGGGAAGGGGTATACCTGGAGCGAGCGAAGTAGGCCGTCGGCTCCTCCGTTCCACACTGCGCTGTGCGGCGCTCTTGCACCCGTGCGTCTCTCTGGTATCCTGCAGTAGTTCCGGCTCCGGAGGTCGCATGCGCATCCCGTCGGCTTCGCTTCTCCTGGCGTGCGCGCTCGTGCTTGCCGCCTGCAGCGGCGAGCGGGCGGTGCCGCCGCGCCGTGATCTCACACTGCTGGATCCCGCGGACCAGTCGGCGACGCCCGCCGTCGTTTCCGCGCGCGAGCTGGCGGTGACCCGCGCCGAGCCGGGCGCGACGGTGCTGGCGCCGGCCCGCCGGCGCCCGGTGCCGGCGCCGGTCCGCACCCACGCTCGCCCTGCTCGCGAAGTGTCCGCTCCAGCCCCCGCCGCCAGCACGCCCGCACCCGTTCCGATCCCGGAGCCCGTGACCGCGCCCGAGGACGACGCTGCCGCTGCCGGCGCCGGCGAGGCGCTCGCCCCGGGGCAGACCGTGAGCGTCATCCCCGCCACCTCGGGGCCGGCTCCTGCCCCGGTTCCCGTCGGCGACTTCTCGACCGAGAGCGGGATCCGCTCCCGCCCGGTCATCATCATCGGCGACGACCGGTGCGTGCCGGGCCGCGGCGAGGTGATCGGGCGGGGCCGCCCCCACGGGTTCCGCGGGCGTCTCTAACCCGTCCGGCCGGCCGGGGCTCGCGCCGGGAGGGAAACCTCTTATCGTAGGGATGTAGCTCCGCTTGCCTTCGGAGGGCCGAGAAATGCGCGTGTGGCTCGGCACGTCGGCGGGGCTGCTGCTGGCTCTGGGCAGCACGGTCCCGGGGCTGGCCCAATCCGCCGACTCGCCGTCAAGATCTCTCCCGGCCGTCGCTCCGGCTGATCAGCAGCCCGGGCCGGCCCGGTTCGATGCTTCGCAGGACTCCTTCTCACTCGCGGCCGCGGACGGCCTCGGCCTCGCGGAGACCCAGCGCAAGGCTTTCCTGGACAACGTCCAGGCCGTCGTGCACGACGCGCTCATCATCAATCCGGCCGGAGGCCGGCCCCTGATTGATTCGTCCATCGTGCTGGTGGCGCGGGAGACCGGGAAGAAGATGCGGTTCATCCGCGAGGCCCGTCTCGTCTTCGCGGACATGTACGCCCGGCGCGAAGGAGACGCCGACCGCACGCCGGGCACCGAGGACGAGCTCTGGCGCTCGCAGCGCAACATCGCGGCGCTGATCGAGTTGTACCGCAAGAATCCGGATGCGCCGGATTTCGAGATGGAGCGCGCGATGGCCCCGGTGTTCCGGGCCCCTCGCTGAGCGGAAGGCCGGCTAGAAGGCGCCGCCTTCGGGAAGCTTGGTGGCGCCCATCGCGCGCAGGACCCGCGCGGCGGTGGTGGGGACGCCGGACGCCGTGTCGGCCCACAGGTTGGCCCGGCGGTCGAGCCAGGGCCGGATCTCCGCGTAGGCGTGCGCGGCCTTGGCGTCCTGGAAGGTGATCTGGCCGTTCTTGATGTCGTAGGCGCCCTCCTGGGAGGAGAGCACTCCGTACAGGCTGTCGATCTGCTCCAGCAGGAACGACGCGAGCTTGGCGATCTCCGGCTTTTCCTGCAGCACCTGGTGTTTCTCCCACGCCTTCCGCCCCTCCGCCGACCAGTTGAGCTGCTTGCTGAGCACCGCGAACGAGTCGGCGTAGGCCTGCTCGATCTCCGCCTCGCGCCGGCGATACCGCGCCACGTAGGCCGACGCCGTTCCCGCGGCCAGCCGCGCGGCCTGTACGCCCTTCGAGGAGTCGAGGCGGTCCGGCGCGAACAGGTTCGCGAACCCCGCCGTCTGGAAGCCCGTCTCCAGCTCGGCCTGCGCCGCGGCGTAGGCGGCTTGGTACCGGCTGACCAGCACCGCTGCCGTCATGCGTCCCGCGCCCGCCGCCTTGCCGGTTACGGGAACCAGAGGCGCCCCGACCGCGATGTCGCCGGCGGTGGGGGCGATGGCGACGATCGAATCCGCGGGCTGTACCCCGGCCGCCGGGGCGGGCTCGTGTATGGGCGGCTCAGCGCGCGCGGGGGTGGGAGTTCCCGGCGCCGGGGCCGTGAACGCGCTGCTCGAGCCGAAACTGGGACTGCCCTGGGGCCCCGGCTCCATCCGCGAGGGCGTCTGCACCGGAGCGGTCTTGCGGGCCGCCGCGGCCGGTGCCGTCCGGTTGGTCGCCGGCGCGCGCGCGGTGCTCGTTCCAACCGGGCGGCTGGGCAGAAGCAGCGCGAGCGAGCGAATACCGTTCCCGACCTTCTGCGGCACCGCAGCGGTGAGCCCGAGCTGGGTGACGAGCACGACGACCACCGCGGTGAGCGCGAGCAGGAACGGCCGGCGCGGCTTGCCCGCCAGCTCGACCCGAAGTCTCGGTCGCACGATGGGCCGGGGCTCGGGCGCGGGGAAATCGGGGCTCGGCTGGGCCGCCTCGGTCACGACGGGAGGGTCGAGCGGGATGAACACCGCGCTGCTCGTCAGCACGGGTTCCGCTGCGGTGTGCGGCTCGGTCTGGAGCACCGGCTCGTGGTCCGCGACCGGCTCGTGCTGCGCGACCGGCTCGTCATCCGCGACGGGCTGGTGATGGGCGACGGGCTCGTCATGCGCGACGGGCTCGTGGCGGGCGAGGGGCTCCGGATATGCGGCGTACGGCTTACGGACCGGCTCGGGTTCGGGCTCCGGCTCCGCGACTGTCATGGCGGGGCGGGGTGCCGAGATGATCCGGATCCCGGCCCTGGGGCCGGAGGGAGTGGAGCTGCTCGAGCTGACCGGAGCGGACGACGACGCAGGCGAGGAGGAGGCCTGTCCGCCGCCGCTCGCGACCAGCTCGAGCGCTTTCTTGTAGTGCGGGTGGAACTCGATCGGCAGCCACTTGTCGGTGGCCTGGTGGTAGATGCGCGCCCGCGGCGTGACCACGCCGCTCTTGATGGCGGTCGCGATCTCTTCGACGCTGCGGAAGACGCCGACGTCGCCGGGCTCGAGCTCGATCCTGTACATGTGGCTCCGATGGCGGCCCTTTGGGCGCGCAAACTTTCCTCTGATAGATGCGATTTTCGTGCTGTCCGGCGGTGCAATGATTTGCACTCCGGGGGGACGCCCCGGCGGCCCGTGGCCCACCTCGATGCGGGCGCCTCCAGCCGCTCGGAACTCGTTGCCCGCAAGCCGGTTTTCCCCTGTCGGGCAACCGCCGGATCTTGGACGGGCATGGGTGACCCGCCCCCGCCGCGTCGGGGGCCCTTCGAAGCCGGCTGCGCGGGGCAGGGCAAATTGCGGGTTGGGCAGCGGGTTGCCCCGGCCGTGGCGGGCCCCGAGATTCAGCCCTCCCGGGCTCCCGACCCCCATGACCCCACCCGAATCCCGCGCCCGCCCCCTCGCGCTGGTCACCGGCGCTTCCGCCGGGATCGGTCGCGTGTTCGCCGAGCGCCTGGCCGGACGCGGGCACGATTTGGTAATCGTGGGCCGGGACGCCGGCCGGCTGGGTGGGCTGGCCGGGGAGCTGGGCGCCAGGCACCGGGTCGGCGTCGAGGTCTTTCCGGCCGACCTCTCGCGCGATGAAGAGATCGACCGCCTGGTGGACCGCGTGGCCGCCGGGCCTGCGCTGGCCGTGCTGGTGAATAACGCCGGCTTCGGCACGAAGGGGCGTCTCGTGAACACGGCGCCCGGCCCCCAGGCGGCGATGCTCCACCTCCACGTGCTCGCGCCCATGCGGGTCACCCAGGCGGCGCTGCCGGCCATGATGGCGCGCCGCTCGGGCGCGATCATCAACGTCTCGTCGGTCGCCGCGTTCGTCTTCTCGCCCGGCAGCGTCAACTACTGCGCCAGCAAGGCCTACCTCAACGGGTTCAGCGAGGGCCTCGCGGCCGAGCTGCGGGGGACGGGCGTGCGGGTCCAGGCGCTGTGCCCCGGCTTCACCCGCACCGAATTTCACGAGCGGATGGGTGTCCCCCGGCACTCCCTCCCGGGAGCGCGCTGGCTCTCCGCCGAGTTCGTGGTGGACCGGTCGCTCGCGAGCCTCGACCGCGGCGGCCCCGTGGTGTGCGTGCCGGGCGTGCGCTATCGGCTCGCGGTCGCCGGACTCAAGCTCGTGCCGAGGCGGCTGCTGGAGTACCTGACCCGCCGCCGCTAACATCCGGGGCCTTCTCCGCCAGGAGCCCAGCCTCTGTCACCATCGGTCGCCGCGGCCTCGGTCCTCGGCCGCATCGGTCTGCCCGAGCCGGTCGCCGCGCTCGCCGCGCGGCGGTGGGATGTCGTCGTCGTGGGCGCCGGCCACAACGGGCTCGCCTGCGCCGCTTACGTCGCCCGCGCCGGCAAGCGGGTGCTGGTGCTCGAGGCGCGGGAGAACGTGGGCGGCGCCTGCACCATGGAGGAAACCTGGCCCGGCGTGCGGTTCTCTCCCTGCGCCTACGTGGTCGGCCTGCTCCATCCGCTCGTCATGCAGGAGCTGGATCTCCCGGGGCACGGCTTCCGCTGGCACCCGGCGGTGGGCGGGATGTTCGTCCCGTTCGAGGACGGCTCCAGCATCCAGCTCTGGACCGACGACGCGAGGTGCGAGGCCGAGGTGAAGCGGTTC
>Ga0187823_10000408_pt1 | contig 10490 bp, 9 predicted proteins | sample NC_wetland_sal_i_12_FD_132968 | JGI IMG/M metagenome (GOLD analysis project Ga0187823, IMG submission 132968) | Wetland sediment microbial communities from Neuse River Estuary, North Carolina, USA - SourceSoil_3 | ecosystem: Environmental > Aquatic > Freshwater > Wetlands > Sediment | place...
CGAGCGCGTCCAGCGCGTCGCGCCAGAAGAGCCTCGCGTGGTCCCGCTCCTCCCGGCTTCGCAGGCCGTCGTGGGTGACCGTGAGTCTCGATCCGGGGCCGTCGCCACCCAGGCGCCAGGTGACGTGGCTCTGGGGGTCGAAATCGAAGGGCCGCCACGCGAATTCCACTCTCGCCGTCGGCACCGCCGCGATGACGCGCCCCTGGAACACGTCCCCGCTCCAGGTCTTGAGGCTGAGCGCCCCATCGCGGGCGAGCTCGAGATCCGCCTCGCCGATCCAGCCCGCCATGCGGTCGGGAACGGTGAGGCAGGGCCAGACGGCGGACGCCGGGGACTGGAAGGACCGATAGTGGCTGAAGGAAGTGGTCTCCATCGCGCATGCATCGTATCGCATGCGGCCCGCTCGCCCGCATTCCGTTCTTGACTTTCACCTTTCATTCACCTATGCTCCTCGTACGTTCGCAGGGCGCGCATTCGCGTACCGCCAGGCGGGCGGGGGTCCCGGACGGCTGCTACAGGGCGCCATGCCGCCGTCCCGGGACACCCACAACGAGGCCAACCCATGCGGATGCTCACGCCGCGCCAGCTCGCGGCCTACGAATTCATCGCCGCCTTCATCGACCGGGAGAGGTACGCCCCCTCCTTCGAAGAGATCCGCCGCCATCTGGGCCTCCGCTCGCTCAACGCGGTCGCGAAGCTGGTGGCGCAGCTGAAGCGGCGGGGCGCCCTCGCGGACGCTCCATTCAACGCCAAGCGGAGCCTGGCTCCGGCGCGCGGGCGGCCGCAGGCGACGGTTCCTCTGCTGGGCCTCATCGCGGCGGGGCAGCCCATCGAGGCGATCGAGAATCCGGAGCCCGTCGAGGTGCCGAAATCACTCCTCGGCCCCGGCGAGCGTTACGCGCTCCGGGTGCGCGGGGACTCGATGGTCGAGGATGGAATCCAGGACGGCGATCTGATCCTGGTCCGGCGCGCGGCCCAGGCGGAGAACGGCCAGACCGTCGTGGCCGTGATCGACGGCGAGGCGACGTTGAAGCGCTTCCATCGCAGGGGCGCGACGGTCGAGCTTCGCCCCGCCAACGCCGCGCTCCGGTCCACGGAGTGGCCCGCCTCGCGGGTCGAGGTCCGGGGCGTCCTGGTCGGGCTGTTGCGCCGCTACGTCTGAGTCCCTCCGAGCGCCGCCATGGAACGCACCATCCTCCATCTCGCCATCGATTCCTTTCCCATCCAGGCCGAGCGGCTGCGCTGCCCCAAGCTCGCGGGACGCCCGCTCGCGCTCGTCCCCGGAGGATCGCAGCGGCCCCGCGTCGTCCTGACCTCGCGCGAGGCGCGCGAGGCGGGGGTTCTGCCCGGGATCCCGCTCGTCCACGCGCGCCGCCTCTGCGGGGACCTTCTCGCGCTTCCGCTCGACCGCGGCTTCTACGGGGGAATCGGCGCGTCCATCTTCGAGCGGCTCGCCCCATTTGCCCCGGTGGTGGAGCCCGGGGGCCCTGCCGGAGTCGGCGCGGGGAGCGGCCGCTTCTTCCTCGACCTGACCGGCGTCGCGCGGAGCCATCCCGAAGCGCGCGATCGCGCGGCGCGCGCGGGACGGGACGTGGAGGCGTCCTTCCGCCTCCACCCGACGCTGGGCGTGGCGGGGAACAAGCTCGTGAGCCGGGTGGCGGCGCAGGTGGTGGCGCCCGACGGCGATCTCCTCGATGTCTCCTCGGGCAGCGAGGCCACCTTCCTGGCGCCGCTCCCGGTGGCGATGCTGCCCGCGGCGCGCGGTGCTGCGGCCGCGGCTCGGCTCGGCCTCCTGAGCCTTCGCTTCGTGCGGGAGGTCCAGGCCCTCTCGCTCGGGCACCTCGCGCGCGCGTTCGGCGCGGACGGGGCGGAGCTCTGGAACCAGGCGCGCGGGGTGGATCCGACTCCGGTCCGCGCGCCCGAGACGCGCCCGCGCGTGATCGCCGAGGAGACGCTGGCTCGGGAGACGAACGATTCGCGCGCGCTCGCCGCGCACGCGGCTCGCTTGAGCGCGGAGCTCTGGGCGGGGCTTCGCGGCCGGGCCGAGAGCGCCCGCGCGATGGCCCTCGGCGTGGAGTACGCGGACGGGGCCGAGGGCGCGGCGAAGCGGGTGTTCGCGGAGCCGCTCCAGGGAAGCGCCGCCATCGCCGTGGCCGCGCTCGAGCTTCTCGCCCGGGCCGTGAAGCGGCGCGTCCGCGTGCGGCGTCTCCGGCTCTCCGCCTGGGGGATGGTGGCCGCGGGCCGCCAGCTATCGCTCTGGGATGAGGGCGCCCCTTCCTCGCTCGAATCCACGATCGACCGCGCGCGGGAGCGCTTCGGCGCCGAGGCGCTCGTCCCCGCCGCCTGGATGCTCCATGGCCTCACGGTTCGCCCATCTCCACGTCCATAGCCACTACTCCCTCATGCGGGGCGCGGAGCCGCTCGAGGCGCTGGCGGACGCGGCGCGCGAGCGCGGCATGGATCGCTTCGCGCTCACCGACACGAACGCGCTCTACGGCTTCGTGTTCTACCGGCAGATCTGCGAGGAGTGGGGGCTCACGCCGATCGCGGGCGCCGAGGTGGTGGAGGCGGAGGGCGCGCCGCCCGGCCGCGCCGTGCTCCTCGCACGCGGGCGCGAGGGCTACAGCTCCCTCTGCCATGTCCTGACCGCGCGTCACCTCGATCCGGGCTTCTCCCTCGAGCGCGCGGTGCGCGAGAACGCCGCGTCGCTCGTGCTCCTGAGCGCGCAACGCCCCTTGCTCCTGGCGCTCCGCGAGACGCTTCCGGTCCACGCCGAGCTGGTCCCCGGCCGAATGGACCGGCCGCTCCTACACTGGGCGCGCGAGCAGGGTCTTCCCTCGGTGGCGACGAACGACGTCCACTTCGTGCACCGGGCGCGGCATCGCATCCACCACACGCTTCGCGCCATCGCGCGGAACACGACCCTGGATCGCGTGCCCCGCGAGGATCTGGCGGAGCCCGAGCGCTGGTTCCTGGGCGCCGCCGACATGGAGGCGCTCTTCGCGCACGCGCCCGAGGCGCTGGAGAACGCGGCGCGTCTCGCGGAGGAGTGCGCCGTGGATTGGCCCATGGGCACGACGATCTTTCCGTCCTATCCGCTCGAGCGGGGGGAGGCCTTCGAAATATTGAGATCGCGCTGCGAGGCGGGGATCCTGCACCGCTACGGCCGCGACCCCGACCCCGGGGTCCGCTCGAGGCTGGAGCGCGAGCTCTCGATCATCCGCGAGAAGGGCTTCGCCGACTATTTTCTCATCGTCGAGGCGATCACCTCGCGCACTCCGCGGATCTGCGGGCGCGGCTCGGGCGCCGCGAGCATCGTGGCCTACCTTCTCGGCATCACCCACATCGATCCCGTGCGCCACAACCTCTTCTTCGAGCGCTTCCTCTCGCCCAGCCGCACGGACCCGCCCGACATCGACGTGGACTTCGCCTGGGACGAGCGCGATCAGATCCAGCTCGACGTGCTCGCCGAGAACGGCGCGCCGGTCCGCGCCGCGATGGTCGCGAATCACGTGGGGTTTCGCGCCCGGGCCGCCATCCACGAGATCGCGAGGGTGTACGGGCTGCCCGAGTCGGAGATCGCGAACGTCACGAGGCGGCTGCAGGGGCACTGGGGCGTGGAGGATCCCATCGAGGGGATGGGCGGCCGCGCCCGCTTCCGCGACGTGGACTTCGAGCCTCCGTGGCCCGAGATCCTGGCCCAGGCCGTGGCGCTGGAGGGGCATCCGCGGCACCTCGCGGTGCACAGCGGCGGGGTCGTCCTCGTGCCGCGCGATCTCTCCGACCACGTCCCGGTGGAGATGGCGCCGAAGGGCGTCCCCATCGTCCAGTGGGAGAAAGACCAAGTCGAGAACTTCGGGCTCGTGAAGATGGACCTCCTGGGGAATCGCTCGCTCGCGGTCATCCGCGACGCGATCCTGGCCGTGGAGCGGAACACGGGGATCCGGATCGACGAGCGGGCCTGGAATCCCATCGACGATCCCGCGACGCAGCGGCTCATGGCGGCGGGGGACACCATCGGCGTGTTCTACGCGGAGTCGCCGTCCATGCGTCAGCTCCAGCGCAAGGCGGGGAGAGGCGACTTCGACCACCTCGTCATCCACTCCTCGATGATCCGCCCCGCCGCGAATTCCTACATCCAGGAGTACGTGAGGCGCCTCCGCGGCGGCGCGTACGATCCTCTGCACCCGGCGCTCCGCCATACGCTGGACGAGACGTACGGGATCATGTGCTACCAGGAGGACATCACGAAAGTGGCGATGGAGCTGGCCGGCCTGTCCCTGTCGCAGGCGGAGGGAATGCGGAAGGCGCTGGGGCAGAAGCGGCCGCTCCGGCCGCTCCGCGAATACCGGGGCGAGTTCTACGCGGGGGCCGAGGCGCGGGGCGTCACGCGCGAGGTGACCGACAAGGTGTGGCACATGATTCTTTCCTTCGCGGGGTACTCCTTCTGCAAGCCCCACAGCGCGTCCTACGCGCTGGTCTCCTTCCGCTCGGGGTGGCTCCGCGCGCACCATCCGGCCGAGTTCATGGCCGCGGTGATCTCGAACCAGGGCGGCTACTACGACACCTTCGCCTACATCTCCGAATCGCGCCGCATGGGCCTGACCGTGCGCCCCCCCGACGTGAACGCGAGCGCGCGGGAGTACACGGGCTCGGGCCGCGAGGTGCGCGTGGGCCTGATGCAGCTCAAAGGGCTCCACGCCGAGGCCGTGGCGGCGCTGCTCGAGGAGCGCGCCCGGGGCGGGTCGTTCGCCTCCTTCGCGGACCTGAGACGCCGCGTCTCCATCCATCCCTCCGACGCCGAGCTCTTGGTGAAAGGCGGCGCCTGCGATTCCATCGCGCGGGGGCGCACCCGGGCCGAGCTCCTCTGGCAGCTCCATCTCGACTTGGCGGGTCCGCGCGCCACGGGGACGCTGGATCTCTTCGCGCCGCAGCCTGCCGTGGCGCCGCGCGCCGGGGCCTACGACCGAGAGACCATGCTGCGGCACGAGGTGGAGACGCTGGGGTTTCTCCTGAGCGTCCATCCGCTTCTGCCCTACGAGCGCGCGCTCCGCGGCCGCGGCGTGATCGCGGCCAAGGACCTGGACCGCCACGTGGGGCGGCGCGTCTCGGTCCTGGGGTGGCACGTCACGGCGAAGCTGGTCCACGACAAGAACGAGCGGCTCATGGAATTCATCGGATTCGAGGACACCACGGCGCTCTACGACGCGACGTTCTTCCCGGACGCCTATGCGCGCTTCTGCCACCTGCTCGCGCCGCACCGGCCCTTCCTCCTCACCGGCCGCGTGGAGGAGGATTTCGGGGTCTGCTCCCTCACGGTGGACGGGCTCGCGCGTCTGTGAAGGCTCTTCTCGCGCCTCGGGCGGGCGGGCTATACTCCGGCCGATCGCCCGTCCATCCCTATGGCATTCATCCGATTCATAGTGGGCCTTCTGGGGCTCGCGCTCCTGGTCGTCGGAACCGTCTACGGCATCCTCGGCTTCTGGGGGGTGAGCAAGGGAACCGACGATGGGTGGAGGCTGGCGCTGATGGGTATCGGCGCCGTGATCCTCGGAGGGATTTTCCTGATCCGCCCTTCCCGCGGCTAGCGTTCCGGCGGGGTCCTCACGGTGACGAGCGAGATCAGGAAGAGGGCGATGCCCAGGATCACGCAGGCCACGCCCGCGAACGCGAACGCCAGAAACGAGCCGGGCGTGTTGCGGAACAGGGTGACCGTCTCGATCAGAAGCCCCAGGATCACCAGCACGGCCGAGGCCCGGATCCGTGAATCCATCTTCGGCGGCAGGACCTTCTCGATCACGGCTGCCCCTCCTTCCACACCGACGCATCCTTCAGCTCGTGCACGTTGTGAACCACGTCGTGACAACCCGACTCCATGCACGAGCGCTTGCCGGACGTCACGTCCGCGAGGAAATTCTCCTCGCCCCGGTGGGCCCCCACCTTGAGGAACTTCCGCGCGCCCCCGTGGCAGTGGAGGCACTCGCGGTTGTTGTAGGGGGTATAGAGCTTGATGGTGTCCGGAATGGTCCCGAAGTACTGGACCGCGATGTGACGGAGCCCCCGGAATTTCGACCGGAGGGTTCCGTACATCACGTAGTCCGTGTGGCAGGTGTAGCAGGCCTCGTCCCGGGGAACGAAGTTGTTCTGATAGTGAACGGCCGGAATGTATTCCGCGTCGTCCACGTGGAGGCTCCTTCCGTAGGGCCCCATGACATGGCACGAGAGGCAGAACTCGGTTCGCTTCGAGTTCTCCATGTGGTCGGCGCCGCCCGCCACGACGGCGAGCCCCGGGGCCAGGAACAGAGCCACGAACGCCAGAATCTTTCCCCCCGGCGCGCGCGTGATCGAGGGTTTGAACACCAGCACGAGCAGCAATAGGATCGTGACGGCGAGCAGCCCGACCAGAAGCGCGAGCGGCGGGACCATGGCGGCTTACTTGCCCGTCTTCTCGTCGCCGGACTTCTCCTCCGACTTGTTCTCGCTCTTCTCGGCCTTCTCTTCCGCCTTACCCTCGGTCTTCTCCTCCGCCTTGCTCTCCTTGACCTCCGCCTTCTCGGCCTTTTCCTTCTTCGGGGCCTTCATCGTCTCGAGCCAGGCGGTGAGCGTCTTCAGCTCCGAGCTGGTTCCGCGGAACATCTTGGGATGGAGCTCCCCGTCGAGCTTCTCCTTCTTCTGCATGAAGAGAGCGATCCAATCCGCCTTCTTGTCCAGGCCCACGCTCGACAGATCCGGCGGCTTCAGCTTCGAGGTCGTCTCACCCTCGTCGGGCAGAGCCTTCTTCTCGACCTGAATCGCCTCGATCGAATGGCACATGTTGCATTTGTACTTGAGGAACACGGGCTTGCCGTCCGGGGTCTTCTCGGCCCAGGAGACATGGCTCCACGCCAGGAGCGCCACCGCGCTCACCGCGACCATCATCCACCGTTTCATACGCGCCTCCGAGTCAGGAGTGGTTGCTCTCTCTATCTATCGGGAATGATGAGAGTGAAACGGAAGGGAATCTACGAAACGGTGGGAGGATTGGGAAGGATACTTTGGGAGTATGCGATGCCGGGCGCTACCCGCGCCGGCTTCTCGTATCGAACAGGAGCGGATTGCGGACGATGTAGATCCCGATCTGGAGCCTGTCTTGCAGTCCCAGCTTCGCGAGAATGTGCCCGACGTGCTTCTTGACGGTCGGCTCGCTGATCCCGAGCGCGCGACCGATCTCCTTGTTGGAGCGGCCGTCCGCGATCAGGCCCGCGACATCCAGCTCCCGCGCGGAGAGATCACGGGTGCCTTCTTTCCTCGAGTCGGTCCGGAGGGCCTTCTTCAAGAGAGCGGCGGCGGTGCGGGGCTCGTACCAGGCGTTTCCCTGGGCCACGGTGCGCACCGCGCGGAAGAGTTGGTCCGGCTCGGCGTCGCGGCGAAGCGCCCCGAGGGCGCCCTCCGAAACCGCGACCTGGAGGCAGTCCGTGCACATGGTGGCGTCGTCCTGGGCCATGGGGAGTCCGATGTGCGTGGGCCGGGGCGGACTCAGGATGAGGCAATGTCCCGCCCCGCGCTCGGCCAACGCGATGACGTGGGTCGTGGGGTGCGCCGCGCGGATGAAGGAGATGGCGGAAACCCCGTCCAGATCCGGGAGCCGGATCGACATGATGACCACGTCGGGCCGAAAGCGCTTGCACCGGCTGGCCGCATCGTGTCCGGAGGCCGCCTCGGCGACGACCTCGAAGTCGCGCTGCGACTCGAGGAGGGCGACCAGCCCCCGCCGGTCCATCGCCTGGTCGTCGGCGACCAGGATGGTGATCTTGCCCGAAGCCCGCGGACGAGCCTTCGTCGTGCGCGAGGCTGTGGCGGGGCGGGACTTGGATCGGAGCGCGGATTTCGCCTTGGGAGCCATGCACCGCGATGCTAGGGCCGCCTCGGAGCAGCGTAAAGCCGAAAGTTTCCGTGGATCGCTTCCGAGCCCTCCGTACTACTACCAATGGACCTGCCTTCATACGACCTGCGTTTTGTTGACCCCCTCGCACCCGTGACGATACTTTCCCGTACAGAGATAAAGGCATTCCGGTCTTGAACGGGTTGTGGGAGGGACGAGACATGAACCGAGCGCGGATCCACCCGGTTGTGCTCGCAACGGCAACGGCGCTCCTCCTGGTCGCGCTCGGTACGGCCCGCGCTCAGGAGAACGAAGCCCATTACGTCGGACCCCAGGCGTGCCAGAAGTGCCACGCCGAGGAGTGGGACGCCTACCAGAGCAGTCCCCATCACATGGCCGAGATCGACGCAAAGGTGGTCTCGGATCATGTGGGCTGCGAGGCCTGCCACGGCCCCGGCTCGCTCCACGTCGCGGCCGACGGCAAGGAAGACGCCCCCGGCTTCGCCACGATGCGCAACCTCAAGAAGATGAAACCGGACGAGGCCTCCGCCGTCTGCCAGACGTGCCACAAGACGGGGGACCAGTTCTACTGGCCGCAGAGCACCCACGCGCGGAACGACGTCGGATGCGTGAATTGCCATTCCATCCATGCCGCGAAAAGCGAGGGACAGGCAAAGCTGCTCGTGAAGGAGAAGACCTCGGACCTCTGCATCTCGTGCCACGCCAACAAGAGATCCGCGCTGGAGCACAGCGCGGATATGCCGCTTCGCGACGGCGCCATGAGCTGCAGCGACTGCCACAACCCGCACGGCTCGGTCGGGCCCCACATGATCCGGGCCGCTTCGAACACGGAGCTCTGCGTCACCTGTCACATGGACAAGCGCGGCCCCTTCCTCTACGAGCATCCGCCCGTGCGGGAGAACTGCGTCACGTGCCACCAGCCGCATGGGTCGAACAACGACAAGATCCTGGCCGGGAAGCGGCCCTTCCTGTGCCAGAGATGCCACGTCTCCTCGCGGCACCCCAGCACCCTGTATGACGCGCCCGATCTGACGGCAAGCGGCGCCAACAAGATCATCAACCGGTCGTGCACGAACTGTCACAGCCAGATTCACGGCTCCAATCACCCGTCTGGCCAGTTCTTCTTGAGATAGAGGGAGGTGAAGGCGATGGTCCGGACCATGCTGGCGCTTCTCGGGTTGCTGGTCGCGATCGTGCTCGGGGCTCCGGCTCCGGCCGCGGGGGACACCGAGGGATCCGCCTCGTTTGGCACCCAGTGGTGGACCCAGACGGCCCCCGAAGCGAAGTATCAGGAGTTCGGCGACATTCCTCGCGGAGCGTTCCTGGATGCCTACGAGCTGCGCACCTGGAAGGACCGCAATCTCCTCACGTTCTACGGTCAACACGCGCTTCGAAACGACCAGTCGAACGAGCTCACCTGGTGGAACGGCGCGAAGCTCCGGGTGGACCTCGGCTACCAGGAGATTCCTCACAACCTGAGCTCCATCGTCCATTCCCCTTTGACCGAGATCTCTCCGGGCGTGGAGGTCGTGCCCGATTCGCTCCAGGCGCAGAACCAGGCGAACGCGGGCGGCTACGTGGCCCGCATGCGGTCCGCGCTCAACGCCTCGCCGCGTTCCAGCATGGGATTCCGCACCGACCTCACCAAGGCGCGCGTCCGGGCGAGGCCCGCGCGCGACTTCCAGTTCGAGCTCTCGGGCACGCGGCGCATGCGCTCGGGGCGGAAGCCCTGGGGCGGCGCGTTCAGCCCCGGCAGCGGCATCGAGGTCTGGGAGCCGATCTCCCAGCGCATGCTGGATGGAGAGGCCCGCGCGAGCTACCAGAAGAGCCGGATGACGCTCATGGCGGTGGCGGGGATCTCGGACTTCACGAACAACGTGGACACCCTTGTGTTCGACAATCCGGCCGCCCTGACGGGTCAGAGCAAGGGGCGGGCGGATCTGTATCCCAACAGCCGCTCGGTCCGTGGATCGCTCGCCCTGGCGTACCGGGCCCCGATGCGAACGGTGTTCAACGGCACCGTGGGGCTGAGCCGGAACACCCAGAACGATCCGTGGGTGCCGTACACGGTGAACACGACCAGTCCGTACGCGAGCCTGGACTCGCTCCCTGCCGAGCGGAGCACGCACGCCCAGGCGAATGTCTTCACCCAGGACTATCGCGTGACGTCGCGTCCGCGGTCGGATCTGGGCGGGACCCTGCGGTTCCGGGAATACGACTACATCAACCGCACGCCGGTGCACGTCTTCCAGGGTGAATCGGTGGCGGACGCGGCCTTCACGGTCGGGACGATCGAGAGCGCGCCGCGCAGCTACAAGAACCAGTCGTACGGCGTGGACCTCGACTACAACCCGCTCCGTCGGGTGGACCTGTCCGGGACGGCGGAGCGCCTGGATCGCGTGCGCACGGACCGCGAGGTCCTCTCCGACCGTGAGGAGGCCGTCGGCGGCAAGATCCATGTCCGGCCGATCGACAAGGTCACGCTGGAGGCCCATGCCCGGCATGCGAAGCGCTGGGCTCGGAGCGCCGATTTCTCGACCAGCGGAGACATGACGGCCCTGCGGCGGTTCGACGTGGCGGACCGGAACCAGATGCAGGCGGGTGGAAG
>Ga0187823_10000409_pt1 | contig 10471 bp, 14 predicted proteins | sample NC_wetland_sal_i_12_FD_132968 | JGI IMG/M metagenome (GOLD analysis project Ga0187823, IMG submission 132968) | Wetland sediment microbial communities from Neuse River Estuary, North Carolina, USA - SourceSoil_3 | ecosystem: Environmental > Aquatic > Freshwater > Wetlands > Sediment | place...
AGGGTGACCGTATGATGGCGGGCACGGGCAACAAGCTCGCGGACCGCGGAGCCGGCGGCGCGGAGCTCCGCGAAGTAGCGGCGCTTGAACTCCAGCCACTTGGCCGGGTCGTGCGCCGACCACTGCCGCAAGGCGGTACTGGGTGCGAGGTCCCGGGCCCAGTGGTCGATGGCCGCCGCCTTCCGGCTCAGGCCTCGCGGCCACAGCCGATCCACCAGTATCCGCTCGCCGTCCCCGGCCGAAGGCGGCTCGTACGCGCGCTTGATCTCGATGCTCATGCTGCTCTCTCCCCCGGCCGCTCCCGCTCCGTGCGTCGCATCCATAGCGCCATCCCCGCCGCCGCCGCCGCCATCGCGCCCAGCAGCAGGAGCCCCGGCGTGAAGCTCCCGGTGCGGTCCTTCACCACACCGAGAAGATAGGGGCCCACGAATCCGCCCAGCGCGCCCATCGAGTTGATGAGCGCTATGCCGCCCGCTCCCGCCTCCTCCTTGAGGAACGCCGTCGGCAGGGCCCAGAAGGGACCGAGGCATGCGAGCAGGCCGAACGCCGCGAGCGACAGTGCCGCGACCAGCGGCACCGGCGTCCGGGCCAGCGCCACCGCCAGGAACCCGGCCGCGGCGGCGAGGGCGGGCGCGGCCAGATGCAGATGCCGCTCGCCCGACCGATCGGAGCTTCCGCCCACGAGCACCATGCCGGCCGCCGCCACGAGATACGGCACTGCCGTGATCGCGCCGACCGCGAGGTTGGAGAGCGTGCCGCTTCCTTTCACCAATTGCGGCAGCCAGAGGCTGAACCCGTACAGGCCCGCTACGATCAGGAAATAGACCGTCCCCAGCCACCAGACCCGCGAGCTCGCGAGTGCCCGCCCGAGGCTCGCGCCGTGCTCGGCCACCGCGTCCGCCCGCTCGGCGGCCAGGGTGCGCTCGAGCCAGGCCCTCTCGTCGGGAGCGAGCCAGGCCGCGTCGGCGGGCCGCTCGGGCAGGAGCACGAGCACGAGGAAGCCCACCACCACCGAGGGAATCCCCTCGAGCAGAAACAGCCACTGCCAGCCCTGAAGCCCGAGCCGCCCGTCGAGCCCGAGCAGCGCTCCGGAGAGCGGGCCGCCCACGATGCCGGAGATGGGGATGGCCGCGAGGAACCAGGAGTAGGCGCGCGCCCGGTCGCGCGCGGGATACCAGTGCGTGAGATAGAAGATGATGCCGGGGAAGAAGCCGGCTTCCGCCACGCCCAGGAGGAACCGAATGAGATAGAAGCTCCACGGCGCATGCACCAGCATCATCCCGCACGCGGCCAGGCCCCAGGTGACCATGATCCGCGCGATCCACACCCTCGCCCCGGTGCGATAGAGCACGAGGTTGCTGGGCACCTCGAAGAGACAGTAGCCGAGGAAGAACATGCCGGCGCCGAGCCCGTACACCGACGGGCCGAAGCCGAGGGTCTGGTTCATCTCGAGCGCCGCGAACCCCACGTTCACGCGGTCGAGGAACGCCAGGATGTAGAGGAGGAAAAGGAACGGGATCAGCCGCCGGGTGACCCGGGCCACGGCCGTCCGGGCAGGGGCGGGGGTGGAGGGGGAGTCTGCCGGCACCCCACCAATATGCAGGCCGCGGCCGCTATTGGTACTGGATGTAGACCGGAACGGGCGAGAGCGAGAGGACCTCGTCCGGCGTCATCATCGGCTGGTCGTTCTTGTAGAACAACTTGAACCCGGTGAACTGCACCGGCTGCTTCACGACGAAGTCACGGTACACGCTGCGCTTGAGCGGCCGCCCGCCGAACCCGTCCATGTCGATCACCACCTGGACCCGTGGGTCCACGGTGATCCGGTCGTAGTTGGTGAGCATGCGCTGGGTGAAGCGGTGCACGACGAGCACCTTGGGCGGCAGCTTGAGGCTGTCCACCAGTCCCTCGAGCATCGCGACGGCGTAGTTCACGTCGGCCGCGTCCATGGTGCCGATGCGCGTGCCGGGCGCGGAGCCGTCCTTCATCGAGAACTCGGGGTCGAGCGCCAGGTGCACATACGGCCGGGCCAGGTAGGGCAGGAGCCGCGGCAGCTCCTTCTGGACCGTGCTCTGGCCGACCTGCACGTCGAGGAACAGGAGCCAGTGGTTCGCCTCCGCCCAGCCGGCGACCTGGTCGATCAGGCTGTCCGGCATTCGGAGCCGATGCATGCCATCGCGTCCGGGGAGCCCCTGCGCGACCGTCGCGATGAGGTGCAGCGCCGGCCGGACCGGCTCGGTCGAGTCGGCCGCGCCCCACTCGGCCGCCGTCTTCCGCAGCAGGGCGAACATGGAATCCCGGGGTAGCGCGCCCAGGACGCCCATGCGCTTCGAGTAGGGGTTGCCGTAGAACGCGATGATCCGGTGAGCCGGCAGGATGGAGCCCGGGAGCGCCGCCGGCCCCGCCGGCCATCCGGCGGGCGTGTGGCCTTTGGCCCGGGGTCCGGTCGCCGCAACGCCCGGCGCCGGGAGCACAGCCGCAGCCGGGAGCACAGCCGCAGCCGGGAGCACAGCGGCAGCCGCCGGCGCAACGATGACGGGCTGGCTCGGGGGTTCCTCCCCGGCGGCGCTGGGCTCCCGGAGGAGCGGGGCGATGCCGCCGAGCAGCAGGGCGATGGTCGCGAGGCGGCCGGGACGAGAACGGAAGGCGGCAGAAAGTTGCACGCTGATCGGTGCCCCCGGCGCGGCGTTGCGCTCTGCACAGCGCTTTGGAGTTCCGCCCGAGGCGCGGGCGGCAAAGCGCGCACTGCCAGCCGGAGGGGGCAAGAGCCTTGCCAGCCCCGCACGCCTCCCTTCTCACCTCTCACTTCTTGCTGCATGTTCTTGCAACCCTCTTCTTCGGGAGCGCGGGATGCTGAAGGACTTCAAGGCGTTCGTCATGCGGGGCAACGTGCTGGACCTCGCCGTCGGCTTCATCATGGGCGCGGCGTTCGGCACCATCGTGACCTCGCTGGTCAACGACATCATCATGCCGCCGATCGGCCTGGCCCTCGGCAAGGTGGACTTCGCCAACCTGTACCTCCTGCTCGAACCCGGAACCAAGGCCGCGCCCCCATACAGCTCGCTCGCCGACGCCAAGGCTGCCGGCGCGGTGACGCTCAACTACGGCGTGTTCGTCAGCTCGGTGGTCAGCTTCATTATCGTGGCCTTCGCCGTCTTCCTGCTGGTGCGCGCGGCCGCGAAGCTCCAGAAGCCCGAACCGGCCGCGGCGCCCACGACCAAGACCTGTCCGGCCTGCGCGATGACCATCCCGATTCAGGCGAGTCGTTGTCCCCATTGCACTTCCGGCCTCTAGGCCGGACCTGACCCCGGGCCCGGCTGACGGTCCCGGGGTTGTTTCTGCCTGCCACCTCTATCCGGCAAAGCACTTGCTGCCGGTGAGGCGGATTGGGTATCCTACATCCCATGGCCAGCGTCAGACCCCTCCGCCAGCCGCCCGAGGCCGCCGAGCCCGCGCTCCACGCGCGTGCGATGGACAACCTGTCGTTCATCCGGCGGACCATGGAGCGCGCGACGTCGTTCACCTCGGTTCCCGGCTGGGGCGGCGTGGCGATGGGCATCACTGCGGTCATCGCCGCGGTGGTGGCGCACGGGCACCGGGGAACGCCGGCGTGGCTTGCCATCTGGCTCGCCGCGGGCGCGGTATCGCTGGTGATCGGGATCGGCACCATGAGCGCGAAGGCGCGGCGGGCCGGGACGTCCGTCTTCTCGTACTCCGGACGCCGGTTCGTGTTGAGCTACGTCCCGCCGCTGCTCGTGGGCCTGCTGCTCACGGTGGTGCTGGCCCGGCACGGGCTCGAGGCCGCGCTCCCGGGCACCTGGCTCCTGTTGTACGGCACCGGGGTCGTGACCGGCGGGGCGTATTCGGTGCGCGCCGTGCCGCTCATGGGGCTCTGCTTCATGGCCGTGGGGGCGTTCGCGCTCTTCGCTCCGCCGGCCTGGGGCAATGCGCTCATGGGGCTGGGATTCGGCGGCCTGCACATCGGGTTCGGGCTGGTCATCGCGCGGAGGCACGGTGGCTGAGCCGCACGGCGCCCGCCCGAGCATCCACCCCGCCGGGCGGACCGAGGCCGAAGAGCGGGGCTTGAGCGCCGGACGGGCTGCGCGCGAGGAGGCGCTCGGGCTCGACCGGCTCATCCACGAGCGGATGCGCCTCGCGATCGTGAGCGCGCTCGCGGTGAACGAGTCGCTCTCGTTCAACGAGCTCAAACGTCTGCTCGAGACGACCGACGGCAATCTCAGCGTCCACGCCCGGAAGCTCGAGGAGGCGCGGTACATAACCTGCACCAAGACCTTCGAGGGCCGCCTCCCCCGCACGGAATACCGGCTGAGCGCCGCGGGACGCCAGGCACTCGAGCATTACCTCGACCACATGGAAGCCCTGATCCGCACCATGCGGGACCGCAGGGGCGGTCCCGAACGGGAGCCTTGAACCGATGAAACCAGGCCAGCCAGCTGCTTCGCCGCCCGCCGGCATCCACGTCGGCATCATCATGGACGGCAACGGACGCTGGGCCACGCGCCAGGGCCGCTCACGCGCGGCCGGACACCGCGCGGGGGCCGACGTGGTGCGGCGGATGGTGGAGGCGGCGCCGGACCTGGGGATCGGGACGCTCACGCTCTTCGCGTTCTCCGCCGACAACTGGCAGCGGCCGGAGCGCGAGGTGAAGTGGCTGATGCGGCTCTTCAGCGAGTATCTCCGGGCGGAAGCGGCGCACTGTGCCGCCGAGGGCGTGCGGCTCACCGTGCTGGGGCGGCGGGACCGGCTCTCGCAGGGTCTGCTGGAGACGATCGACTTCGTCGAGGCCGCCACCGCCGCCGGCACCAGGCTCCTGCTCCGGCTGGCCATCGACTACTCGGCGCGGGACGCCATCCTGCGCGCCGCGCAGTGCGTCACGCCCGGCACGGTGCCTTCCCGCGAGTCGTTCGGGCGGCTGCTCGCCATCGTGGATCACGGGACGCCGGCGGCCGGCCCGGTGGACCTGCTCATCCGCACCGGCGGCGAGCGCCGCCTGAGCGACTTCCTGCTGTGGGAATGCGCCTACGCCGAGCTGTGCTTCGTCCCTACCATGTGGCCCGAGTTCGGCCCCGACCACCTGCGCGAGGCCGTCGCCGATTTCCACCGGCGCGAGCGCCGGTTCGGCGCGCTTCCGGACCAGGCCGCGAGCTGATCCGGACCGCATTCCGCCGGTCTCGCCGGCTTCGTCCTCCCCGATGACATCCGTGCCGATCTCCCGGCGTCGCTTCCTCGCGGGCGCCGGGGTCGGTGTCGCCGCGGCCGGGCTGGGCGGCGACATGTTCCTGGTGGAGCCGCGCCGCGTGCTGGTGAGCCGGTACGACGTGGCGCTTCCGGGCCTGGCCCGGGAGCTGGACGGCGTCCGGATCGCCCAGGTCTCCGATGTCCACCTCCCGGCCAACCGCCCCGCGGCCGAGCGGACCGTCGAGCTCATCGCGGCGGAGCGGCCCGAGATCGTGGTTCTCACCGGCGATCAGTGCGAGACGGTCGAAGGAGTCGCCGAGCTGATCGCGTTCGTGGGCGCGGTGCGAGGGACGGCGGCTACGCTCGCCGTGCTGGGCAACTGGGACTATCGCGGCGGCGTCGTGGGCGACGTGGCCCGCGACGCATACGCCAAGGCGGGCGCGACGCTGCTGATCAACGAGCACGCCGTCGTGCGGGTGGGTGGGGCCGAGCTGGCGTTCGCGGGGCTGGACGACGTGCTGGCGGGCGGGGCGGACCTCGGGGCCGCCGCAGCCGGCGTGCCGGCCGGGGTGGAGCTGATCGGCGTGGTGCACGAGCCGGGATTCACGGACCAGGCGCCCCCGGCGGGCGTGCCGGGCCCGGCCCTCACGCTCTCCGGCCACACGCACGGCGGACAGATCCGGATTCCCGGCGTACCGGCGTACACGCCGACCGGCTCGGGGCGCTTCGTGGCGGGGTGGTACCAGGCTCGCTGGAGCCGGCTCTACGTCTCCCGCGGCATCGGTACGGCGGACATCCGCGCGCGCCTCTTCTGCCCGCCGGAGCTTCCCATCTTCACGCTCCGCCGCGGCTAGCCGCCTACTCGGCCCGGGCGAGGTTGTAGAGGGCGCGCCAGGCCCGGAACAGCTCGTGGAAGTCGGGGTGGGTATAGGCGACGGTGAGCGGGCCCCGGCGCACGGAGCCCGGTACCAGCTCGGCGTAGTCCGCCTGGTAGGTGAACGTGAAGTCCACCTCGATGGTGCTCGGGCTGGGCGGCACGAAAGGGCGGTGCGGGCGGCGGAGCGCCGCGGTCACGCCCTCCCGGATCCGCTGCCCCGCCACCTCGGGAGCCACGCTGCGGGCCGCGTGCCGGCTCACCGCCTCCTTCACCACGACGGTCCCGACCTCGGCTCCGAGGACGTCGCGGGCTTCGTCGGCCGTGGCGCGGTCGCCGCTCACGAGCGCGACCGGCACTCCGTACGATCCGGCCAGCGCGGCGTTGAGGCCCAGCTCTCCCATGGAGCGGCCGTTGAGGCGGGCGTCGCGGACCACGTCGGTCATGGTGTGATCGAGGAGGGCCCGCGCCGTGCCGGCCCGGGCGTGGTAGCCGATGAAGAGCGCGGCGTCGAACCCGGCGTCGATCCCCTCGAGCATCGACAGCCGCTTCGGACCCCCTCTCAGGAGCTCGGCTGCCGGGTGGAGCTCCTCGGCCAGCAGATTTCTCATGGCCCAGTGACTATCATTGACGAGAATGAAGCCGGCCCCGGCGGCCAGCGCCCCCTCCACGGCGGCGTTCGCCTCGGCGGTCATCAGCTTCCGTCCGCGGGCATACTCCGCGGCGCATCGGGGGTCCACCGGGTTGGTCTGGTCTTCGTGGACGATCCCAGCGATGCCTTCCATGTCAACCGAGACGTAGACGCGCATGACCATTCCTCGATTTTCTCTCCGGGTGGCGCCGGCGTTGCTCGCGCTCGCGGCCTGCGCGCCGCCGGGCGGCCGCGCCACGGGCAAGACGATGGAGCAGGGCCGGATCTACACCAGCTGGCTCTACGGGGCCGAGTACGGCAAGCTGTGGAACCGGTTCACCCCCGAGCTGCAGCACGTGTTCGGCAGCGCGGCCGAGCTGGGGGCGTTTGCCGGGAAGGCGGTGACGCAGCTTGGCCGCGAGCGGCGCACCGTGGACGAGCACGTGGACGATCTCGCGCCCGACCGGGTGTACAGCAGGACCTCGGCGTTCACGGAGGCCAAGCGCCCGATGGTCATCGAGTGGACCCTCACCAGCGAGGGCGCGGTCAGCGGGCTGGTCGTGCGGCCGGCGGAGGCGGACAGCGGGACGGCGGTAAAGCAGTAACCCGCTAGTACACCCGGCCGCCCAGCGGCACGTCCCGCTCCGCCGCCAGCAGCACTACCCGGCCGGCCGCGTCCGGCAGGCCCAGTACCAGCACCTCGGACGTGAATCCCGCGATCACCCGCGCGCCGAGGTTCACGGCCGCGACCACCAGCCGACCCACCAGCTCCTCGGGCCGGTAAAGGTCCACCAGCTGGGCGCTCGAGCGCTTCTCGCCGAGCGGGCCGAAGTCGATCCACAGCTTATAGGCCGGCTTCCGGGCCTTCTCGTTGGGCTCCACCCGCAGCACCCGTCCCACCCTCAGGTCCAGCGTCTGGAACGCAGCCACGGGGTCGCTCACGCGACCAGCTCGGCCCGGAGCACGGTTACGGCCTGACCGCCGAGGAGCACGCGGTCGCCGGCGAGCGTCACCCGCACCACGCCGCCTCTCTGTGATGCCTGGTAGCCGACCAGCGAGGTCTTGCCGAGCCGCTCGCCCCAAAGCGGGCCCAGCGCGCAGTGGGCCGAGCCGGTGACGGGGTCTTCGGGGACGCCCGCGGCCGGAGCGAAGAACCGGGAGACGAAGTCGAAGCCCGGCCTCGCCGCCCGGCTGGTGACGATGACGCCGCGCCCACCGAGCCGCGCGAGGGCGCCGAGATCGGGAGCCAGCGATTTCACGGCGGCCTCGGACTCGAGCTCCACGAGGTAGTCGAACGGCGTCTTGAGCACGAGCCGGGACGGTGCTCCCAGTGCGCGCTCCAGGTCGGCGGGCGGCTCGCAGGGTGCGGGCGGGGTCGCGGGAAAGTCGAGGCTGATCCAGTCTCGGTCGCACCGGGCGGTGAGGAGTCCGCTCCGGGTGTGGAACCGGGCCTCCGCGGCGCGGTCGAGGTGGCCCTCTTCCCAGAGCACGTGCGCGCTCCCGAGCGTGGCGTGGCCGCAGAGATCCACTTCCACGACCGGCGTGAACCAGCGGAGCCCGAACTCGTCGCCGCAGCGCAGCAGGAACGCGGTCTCAGCCAGGTTCATCTCCCGCGCGACCGCCTGCATCCAGGCATCCTCGCGCGGGGCGGGGAGCAGGCAGACGGCAGCCGGATTCCCGGCGAATGGCGCCGCGGTGAAGGCGTCGGCGGTGGTGATGCGGATGGTCATGGCCAAGGAAAAAACGCGCCCGGGGGCAAAAGGGAAGAGCCCCGGACGCGTTGAACTCGGCTCGCCGGCGCGTGCCTCAGGCCGGGGCCGGCTTGGGATTGAGCGCGTCGAGGGCCTGCTGCAGGGCCCCGCCGCTCGGCACGGTGCCGTTGGGGGTGAGGTGGTTGATCAGAGCGGGCAGCACCGTGGCCAGCTGGGTGCTCACCGTTTCCGGCTGCACGCCGAGCTTGGTGGCGATCAACTGGATCCGCTCCGGGCCCAGCACCTTGCTGATCTGATCCGCGGTTACCGGCTGGTTCGGGCCGGTGCCGATCCAGGACGCCACGACCCCGCCCAGACCCTGGTCGTGAAACGCCTGCACCAGGCCGGTGAAGCCGCCGGTCGCGGGATTGTTCACCATGTCGACTACGTGCCCGAGGAGTCCGGGGTGTTGCCCGGCGGCGCTCCCCAGCGCGGCGGAGAGCTGCGAGGACAACTGATCGAGCAGGCTCATCGTTCTTCTCCAATCATGCGGGGCGCGCGGCGTCGGGCCGCGTCACTCGGGGATGTCCTTCAGCCACTGCTGCACACCTCCGTGGTCGGAGCAAGCGCCCCGATGGTGCTGCGAGTGGGAGTACGTTCCGTCCTTGCAAAGGGCGGTGGCATCGGCCGGCGCGTTGCCCGGGGGCGCCTTTGCGACCGGGGACGCCATCTTGGCGGCGGGAGCCGCGGGGGCCGTGGCCGCCGGTGCCGCAGCCTCGGCGGGCGGGGCTGCTTCGCTCGCCGCCGCCTTGGCCGTCTCCTTCTTCGACTTGGTCTTGGTCTTGGTCTCGGTCTTGGCCAGCCACTCGCTCACCCCGCCATGCCCTTTGCAGGCGCCACGGTGTGAGGTGCTGGTCGAGTACGTCCCGTCCTTGCATGCGGCGGTGGCGCCGGCGGGAGCCGGCCCGGCCGGAACCGCGGCGGTCTCCGTGGCCGCGGCCTTCGCTTCGGTCTTGGACTTCTTCTCGCTCTTGGTCTTGGTTGTCTTGGCGGTGCTGAGCCATTCAGCGACGCCGCCGTGGCCCTTGCACGCGCCGCGATGCGATGTGCTGGTGGAATAGGTGTCGTCCTTGCACTTGGCCGTCGCGCCTTCGGGCGCCTGGGCCGCGAGCGTGGAGGAGGCGCCGAAGGCGACCAGCGTCCCGAGCGCGATGCCCAGCAGGTTACTGCGCATTGGGGAATCCTCGGTGATCAGCGGGTTGGGTTCTCAACGCACCATTCTGAGAAGGAGCAGCAGGACCACTGCGCCGACGATGGACATCAGAAATCCGGCCGGATGGAACTTGGCGCCCTCCGCCGGCTTGGAAACCAGGGACCCGAGAAAGCCTCCCAGCCAGGAGCCCGCGATGCCGACGACGATCGTCAGCGCCATTCCGATATGATCCGCCCCCGGCAACAGGGCCCGGGCGAGGAGGCCAACGACCGCGCCCACGATGATCGACCAGAGAATGTGGGTGAGACTCATGGGTTGAACTCCGATGAGGGGAATGATGCCTGCCCGAGCGAAGCTACCGCCCGGCGGGATGCCGTCAAGCAAATGGCGCGGCGGACCCGGACTATCCCGTCACAGGGGTGGCGGTTGTGTGACGGGGCCCTTGCAGGATTCGGAGCGAGGGGCCTGGACGAGACTTTGCAGCAGTCGGCATCATCGCTCTAAGTGTCTGCAATTCAGCCGGTTGCGCCGTCCTCGGGGACATTGGCACGTGTGTTGCCCCTCCGGTCGGCGGAGACGTGAGCATACTCCGGCTCCCGGCGCAGCAGACAATCTCACTGGAGGCAGGCATGTCGAACCGCAAGGGCTTCACCCTGATCGAGCTTCTGATCGTGGTCGTGATCATCGGCATCTTGGCCGCGATCGCGATTCCGAAGTTCGCCAACACCAAGCAGAAGGCCGTCAAGGCCAGCATGATCTCGGACCTCAGGAACCTGGCTACGGCGCAGGAGGCGTTCTACGCCGACTCGTCCAGCTACGCCACGACCTACGGGACGACGATCGCGACCGGGCAGGTGAACTTC